>OOAF01000984.1_pt1 | contig 29851 bp, 28 predicted proteins | sample 1671251 | NCBI WGS metagenome assembly OOAF01 (sample SAMN06348137, study PRJEB24527) | human gut metagenome | biome: human gut; feature: ankylosing spondylitis patient; material: feces | host: Homo sapiens | place: China | collected 2015-10 | reverse complement strand
GAGAAACATTACAGAGAATAATTCCTAAACAAAAAGCGTTAGTCTTTGTAGAGTTCGAATAATTTTCAAAAGCTCGCAAATGCCCGTAAAATGGGGATTTGTGAGCTTGTTTTTTGTCTTGTGGTACTAAATATGAATAATGTCCTTATGATAATTATTTTGGAGTTTATCACATACTGTTTTTAATTCATTTGTCATTTGCTTCAAATTTTTTATTTCAGGTATTAGAGCACCATGTACAAGAGCGTTTCTGTATTTTCTTAATTCAATAATGCGAGATAATTCTGCAGGTGAGAATATTATTTTTAAGTTGTTTGTGCTAAATGGAGTACGATAATTGGGATTTTTATCCATAGAAATTGAATTAATAAGTCTTTCAAGTAAAATCCATTGTTCCATAAATTGTCCTATAGAAGCATGAAAGTCATTGTTTTCTTCATTGGATGAGGTTTTCAGACTGATATATATATTATATCTGTCCGAATTACCAAAAATAATATTGTCTGTAATTAGTTCACTTATTGTTTTAAGTCCTTTTGCAAAATCAAGAGATTTTAAATAAGGTGCTAAATCCGAAGCTGTCATAAGTTTGCATCGTATCATTAGATTGAAAAGAAGCTCTACATTACCTAACTTTATTTGCTTATTAGAGTCAATCTTGTTTTGGTATTTTGTGTATAAAAAAGAAGCAAGCTCATATTGATTATTAAAAGCATTTTCGGTTTTGATTCTGCTTTTTGCAGCCTCGTTTAATCTTTCTAAAGCTATTTCACCAGCTAAAACTAAACCATTAAGTTCGTCAAGAATAGAGAGTTCTTCGTTTGATAAATTCCCACTAAGAGGCTTGTATACTAAATCATGTTCTACTTCTGACCAAGCATGCATAAGTACGGATGCAACTTGAATTTCTGTTTTTGAGTTAACATATCTTAATTGACTTTCTGTTAAAGAAGTATCTTTAAGAGATATCCGATAATGTCTTGCCCAATAACCTGAAAAACGTTTATTAAAATTGGGGATTTTTTGTTGGGTAGGAAATATTTTTGGCTCTTGTAGTAGGTTAAAGTTATCTTTGATAATTTCTTCGACATTGTCTCGGTCACTTGGAAAATATAAAGCAACACGTACGCCAGAAAAATCACATATATCATTATATATATCTTCTAAACAGGAATAAGGATGTTCAGTGTTTCTTTGAATAAGTTTTGTTTGAAGACGCTGTGGATTTTTTGCACGATATGTAACAATTGCACGAATGCCAGAAGCATGTAATGCATTTTCAAGTTGTTGTGCAACAAGTTTACTTGCAGTATCATAAAAATCATATTCTTTTTTATAATGTTCTATAAATTCATCAATAATGTTCATATATTCACTCCTTATCTTTTTTATGCATTAGGCCATGTGATTTTCCACTCAAAATATTCATTTGGAGAAATCTCTCCGTTATTTAATTTCGTTTTCATTTCACACCATTCCGAAAGGAAATCATTTACCAATCCATATTCAAAAGTTAATGCGACAGGTGAGCCTGCACTGTCATAATCATCTTCATTGTAAGTTGGTCTGGCAGTCTCGGAAGGTTTTGCAGGTGTCATTGCAGTCAGATGAATCAGGTTGCCGGGAGCTGTGTACTCTGGAAATCTTGTTCCTTTTCCACGTGCAGGAAGTGATGTGGCACTTTCTTCAAGCCAGAAAAGTGTTTCAATGATATCTTCAGCAGCACCAAGGCTGTAATCAGAGATTGCCTTGTAATTGCAACGCAAAGCATCAGCAAGCTTTAGAATCATATCTTCACCGGGAATGCGGGCACCGGTTTCATACTGGGATATGCGGACAGACATATTTTTGCCTTCAAAGCCAAGTGCACCGCCCAGTTCATCCATTGTCATTTTACGGAATACCCGTATTTTCTTTATTCTTTCACCAATTGTCATAGTGTAGTCACCTCCGTTTATCTGTCCCTGATGGACTGTTAAAGACAGTATAACACGGAAAAAATGAAAATGGAAGTTTTTCTATACAAGAACATTAGAAAAACTTCTTGACAATTCAATACCATACGGTATAGAATAATATCAATTCAATTATCTATACTATATGGTATTGAAAAACAACTGAATGAGCGGTATCAGAAATCTAACAGGCATTTGCCAGGACACTCATATGAATCGAGCGAATGTAGACACTCCCCCAAGCGGACCGAGTACCTCGAGCAGGAGCGGGCGGTATTACAGGAGATTATCTCAGGTAAGGAGGCTGGTTGTGACATCAGCAGAACTGGTATGGAAAAACGCCAAAACAAATTTATAAAGGAAAGGTGGTGAAAGGCATGAACGAAAAGTTTTTAGAAGTAGGAGATGTGATGCAGATTCTTGGAATTTCAAGATCAGCAGCATACAAGCTTATGAGACAGATCAACAGTGAACTTGAAAAGAAGGGTTACATTGTTATCCGTGGAAAAGTAAGCAGAAAATATTTTGAAGAACGCATTTATGGTATGAGTGATGCAGGATAAGCAACAGGTAAGAAGATTGAGACAGAGGCAGGTGCGGAAGCGATACGGCTTAGGCATCTGCTTCTGCATATGGAAAGAAAGAGATGATGAATATGCCAGCTTATAAAGACAGTAAGACAGGCACCTGGTTCGTCAAATTCTATTGTAAGGACTGGACCGGGGAAAACAAACAGATAAAGAAAAGAGGCTTTGCAACAAAAAGGGAAGCACTTGATTATGAGAGGAATTATAAAATACGGCAGGAGAATAATCTGGATATGACATTTGGAGAGTTCTGGAAGCTGTATACAGAGGATGTGAAAAATTATGTCAAACTCAACACATGGCTTACAAAAGAGCACATTGTGGAGACAAAGATACTTCCATATTTTAAGAATCTTAAGATGAATGAGATTACACCGGGAGATGTACGCAAGTGGCAGAATGAGATGGTTGCATTCCGTTATGAGAATGGGAAGAGTTATTCCCAGACTTACAAGAAGACAATGCATAACATCTTAAGTGCGATATTCAATCATGCGTGCAGGTTTTATAATCTGAAATCAAATCCGGCAAGGCAGGCTGGAAATATGGGCAGGGAAGAAAAGAAGGAAATGCTTTTCTGGACAACTGAAGAATATAAGAAGTTTTCAGAAGCGGTGATTGATAAGCCGGTTTCATTTTATGCATTTGAAATGCTGTACTGGACGGGAATGAGATTAGGTGAGCTGCTTGCACTTACGATGGAAGATTTTGACTTTGAAAAGAACACAGTCAGAATAAATAAATCGTATCAGAGGCTACAGGGGCAGGATGTTATTACAACACCGAAAACACCTAAGAGCAACAGAACAATCAAGCTGCCGAAGTTCCTTGCCGAAGAAATGCAGGAATATTTTGCAATGTTATATGACCAGACACCAACAGACAGGATTTTTCTGGTAACAAAGAGCTTTCTTCATCATGAGATGGAGCGTGGTTGCAAATTATCCGGTGTGAAGAAAATCAGAATCCATGATCTAAGGCATTCGCATATTTCACATCTGATCGACCTCGGGTTTTCCGCAGTTGCAATAGCTGACAGGGTTGGTCATGAGAGCATTGATATCACATATCGTTATTCGCATCTGTTTCCGTCAAAGCAGGTGGCAATGGCGGACAGACTTGATGCTGTCAATGCAAGCTTTGAGGATTGTGAAGAGCAGGATGATGATGTAGAAATCATGCAGACAGAGGAAACAGCACCTATGATTGATATGGATGCGGCTGCGGAAAAGATTATAAGCATTGATAAGTACAAGGCAGTCTGATAATGCGGGTACAAGTTTTGCTGGATATATGAAGCAGAAATTAAAAGAATGGATTTTATATCGGAAGGAGCAGATTATTATGAGCGAGAAAAGGCTGGATGCCAAGAACAGATGGAGAAATGTTGTAGTAGCGTTTCGTATGTCACCGGAGGAAGCACATGAGCTGAATGTGAAGGTTTCACTCAGCGGACTTTCAAAACAGGATTATATCATCCAATGTCTTCTGAAGCATGAAATCAGGGTTGTTGGTGGAATGAAGGTGGCAAAGAAAGTACAGGTGCATCTTGATACGATACTGGAAGAATTACAGACATTAGATGAAGCAGACAGAGGTATAGATGTTGAAGAACTGCTGGTTCCATTAAAGCATGTGCTTGATATTCTGCAAAGTGATGAGAAAGGCGGTAATCATTATGAGTAAGACAACATTTGAAAAGCTAGGTATCCCATATGAAGAAAGGGATGGAATCTTCTATCCGGTTCTTGTCGCAGGGACAGAGAAGGCAGATATAGAAGCAGGAAAGTATGGGCGGATGTGGATTAAATATATCAAGGAAGAATATCCAATGAGATATAAGAGTCTGGTGCGGTTCGGGGAGCTTGAAGAGCGAGCAGATGAAGTCAATGATACAGCATATGAGCTGCTCGATGATATTGAAGCTAAGTGGCTGAAAAAGCATAAGCCAAAGAATCCAAATTCCTTTACAGAACAGTTACAGCTAAGAACACAGACCAGGATGATGGCAGAGGAAATCGTTATTATGGATGTGGTAATGCAGTTTCATTAGTGTGGGGGCAAAAAGCGCCGTCAAAACATGAAAATGGGGGCAAAAAGCGCCCCCAAAACCACAAAGTGGGGGCAGAAAGCGCCCCCGCACAAATCAGAGCTGAAAAAAGTGTGGGGGCAAAAAGTGCCACCAAAACAGCAAAGTGATGGCAAAAACCGCCACCACTCAGATAAGCGAGAAAAAAGTCATGGTGGCGGAAAGTGCCATCAAAATGGAAAAGTGGTGGCGGAAAACGCCACTAAAACAGCAAAGTGATGGAAAAAAGCGCCATCATATCAGTAATTGTGGTGGAATATTAACCACCACATATTATATACAGGGTGCAGGTGCTCCTGCCAAGACGAAAAATTATGTAAACACTGATGGCGTTTATATTTTTTCGGGAAAAGGTCAGACCTTTTCCGCATCTTGCAAAACCAGTGAACACTACTTTTAGAAAGGATGAAAAAAGCAATGGTACAGATAAAAAGAGATTAGTTTGATACAGCATTGAAGAATTACGAAAGGGGAGAAACGTATGGTAGATGGAAAGCGAAGATACAAGTCTGACAGGAAAGATCATAAGGTATCTGTGAAACTGTCAGAAAAAGATATGGATATTCTGAAAGCGGCACTTAATCGGACTGGAATGACAGCAAGTGCCTATATAAGAGAATTGATCCGGACAGGCGGCAACATAGATACAAGTTATCCTGAGGACAGGGCAAGAGCAATCCGTATCATAGCAGGTATTGCAAATAATATTAATCAGGCGGTAAAGCTTGGCAATTCACAGGGAAGATTGTATTACAGCGATATTGATAAATTGCAGAATAGTCTGGATGATATAAAGAAAACATTCGGGGAGGTGCTGGAAGTATGGCGATTACAAAGATCTTAAATATACAGGAGTCAGAGGGCAGAAATCCAGCATCGCACCTGAAGAATGCTTTGGAATATATCCAGAATCCGGATAAGACAGAAGAATGTATACTGGTGGGCGGTATTAACTGCCTGCCAGATATAGCATTTGAGCAGATGGAAGAGACAAAGAATATATTTCATAAGACAGGTAAAAGGCAGGGCTATCATGTGATCATATCGTTTTCGCCGGAGGAAAAAGTAACAGCAGAGCAGGCAATGTATGTCCTCGAGCATTTCGCAAAGGATGTGCTTGGTGATGATTATGAGGCGGTGTATGCAGTCCATACTGACAGGGAACATATGCATGGGCATCTGATCTGGAACAGTGTCAGCATGACAACTGGCAAGAAATACAATTCACCGAAAGGCAACTGGAAGAATCATCTTCAGCCTATTACAAATAAATATTGTGATGAACTTGGATTTTCCATTATGCCGGCAGAGTACAGCAGGAATCCAAAAAAATATCAGCATGAACAAGTGGGAAAAGGAAATGTCAATGAAAGAGATAATTCTAAGGGATGCCAAGATGTGTGCATATGCAGCCGGGAATGTGGAGCATTTTAAATATCTGATGAAAAGACTTGGATATGTATTTAAGAAAGACGCATGGATGGAGGTGCAGGCACCGGGATTTCGGTATTATCATAAACTGGCAAAGCTGGACGAGATGTTTTCAGAAGATATGTTACGGCATTATGTGGATATGCCTTGGATGGCAAAGCCTTACTTTTATTCGTCGGATATCAGGGGGCTGCACAGGGCGAAGCTGTCACCATTCCAGAAGAAGTTTTATGCAAAGCTATACAGATTAAGGGTTGTAGAACAGAAGCGTTTTGTAGTTGGTGGAGCAAAGTATGCAGAGGATTTGAAGAGGTTTCATCAGTTACAGGATGAATATCTGCTGCTTGTGAATAATGACATCAAAAGTATTGTGGAGCTTGTGGATTTCATAAGTGAGAAAGAAGATAGGATTCAGCAGATTGAGGACAGACAGCATGAAATATACAGAGAAAGCTCAAGCCGGAAACGGAAGATTAAGACAGAAGCACAATATAAGGATTATCAGATGTGGCATGTGGAAGTGCAGAAAGAACTGGACGAGCTTAAGCAGGAAAAAAAGAAGATAAAGAGACGGATACAGCTTGCTGATGGCATTGTGAGAGAAGATTTGTATACGGCTTATTATGCGGTGTCGAAGAGAGAGGAGATTGTTGCAGACAGGGATGTTGAGATACCGGGGATGAAAGAGGATATGCTGGTTGAGAGAACGGAGAAAGCGGTTGTTGAGCTGGATATAAGTGTTACAGGAATGAAGTCTGACAATAATCAGAATGAAATAGGCGTACAGAAAGAGCAAACAGGTAGTGTGAGAAAACAGCAGACTGATTTAGAGGGGATAGGAATACCAGAGATTCATAATTCGCCTGATGTGAATGTGGCAAGAGTTGGCGAAAGTATGACTGATGTAACAGATAAAAATGAATTTGTGGAAATTAGAGAAACTGAACCTGTGGATAAAGCTGGTTGGATTGTCAGGAGAATATCAGAACTTGGTGGTTATGAGAATGTCAGTGATTCTGTTAAGGCTGATATATTTGGATTTGATATTGCTGATGTGAGTGGAAGCATAAGGTTGTTTTCGGATGTGATGAAAAGGCTGGAGATAAAGCTGGATGGAGATGAGCTTTATGAGGAGTTTCAGAGGATTTATGATGAGAGTGTTGGCAGAGATGCTGGTAAAGATAAAGCAGAAGATAAGATGTGGAATAGGGGCAGAATATAAGTTATAAATTCTTACTATAAAATATTAATATTAGTTGAGAAAATTGTGAATATATGCTAAAATGGTTTCGAAATAAAACCATTTTAGCGCTTGTTGTAGAGGTGAATATGAACGAAGTCTTAGAATTTATTAATGAAAAAATGAAAGTATTATTAATCCTAAGAGAATACCAAGTTGAGATAGATGGAGTAAAGTTATGCCCGTTAAATCAACAGGAAATTGCCAATAATGTTCCTTGTGGAAAGTTAAAGGCAAACCAACTAATAAATGAGCTTATTGATAGTGGGTACATTGAAATGATGCGTTCTAAGGGAAGATATATTATTACAGAGAAAGGATATGAGATACTTAAGAAAATGTCATTGTAAGCTTAAGTGTTTTATGAAAGTGTTATGGAGAAGATTATATGGCCGACAACAAGTGTTTGGTTTGATGAAACCATTGAGTTATTTAATACAATGGAAGAGACGGATACTCCTTCTTCTATTGCCAAAAAAATAAAAGACGGAATTATTTTTAGTGATATGAAAGAGTCTACAGCCAAAAGGAAATGGGGAACTATTAACGCAAGATATTTTGGACAAGGTAAAGAAAAAGTAGGAGCATTAAAATACATATTTAGTTCGAGTATATCAAAACAAGATAAGCAGAATTATGCATTTGTTTTTTTTATAGAATATGAAAATCTTTTTAGAATCTTTTTAGAAGAATATATTTATAAGAATTTTACTGAACTTGGGCAGAAAATATTTACACAAAGAGACTTAGATAACTTTTTGGAATATATCACGACAGAACGAAAATCTGATCTGCCGGAAAAACTGCAAGAACATATTAGTGATTCTAGTATTAAGAAAGTAAGAAATATGCTGTATAAGAATATAGAGGCGTTCGGATGGGGCTCAACGGAGAATAGTAAACTGATTGTTAGAAGACCTTCACTTACACCAGAATGGTTTACATTTCTTCTATATTATTTCTTTGATGATAAAGTAATAACCAAAAAGGAAATATATGAAAGTAGAGTGATGAAGCGTTTCCTTTTAAATGAATATGATATTGAATATCTATTGACTGGGGCAAAGATGAAACAATATATAGAAGTAAGTCAACTAGGAGATATATGCAATATTACTAAGGCAAAGGGGGATATTGTTGAATATGCAAAAACCTATTAATGAGTTAGTATCTGAAGTTATTAGAGTAATTAATACACCACCTTCAAGACCTATTAGATTGATGTTCTTGGAGAATGAGATATTTTATGAGATGGCACAAAATCAGGTTAAAGAGTTATTTGCATCAAATGAGATTATTAATATGACCAATTTTATGGATTTTGAAGCCTGGAAATCTCGGGAAGATGAGCTAATAGAGATAGAGGAGAAATATGGACAAGAACACAAAAGATATAGACAAGTCTTATGTGAAATCTTAGAAAAGACAATCGTTGATTTTATAAAGAAGAATGAAGCGGAGAAAGTGTTGGTAATTCAAGATGAAACTTTGTTCACACTTGGGTTAGACCCGATTCATTTTCTTCTTACATATATGTCTGAAAATCAATTAATAATCAATGATTCAATACCATTAATTTGGTTGACCGTTGGGACTAAGGAAGATTATTCAGTAAATGAGTATTGTTATTATAAAACGGAAAGCACAAAAGGGAGAGTAATTAAGATAGAGCAAAGCACATTAAGCACATGTGTTAAAGACTATAGATTACCAGAGTAAAGGTGGATACAGATATGGCAAAAGTATTTGAAACATTTAAACATGATATAAAGAGAAAATTTGATGATGTTATGACCGTGGAGGATAGTGATTCTATTAAGGCTATTGATATTGAAGAATATGTTTTGACCCAGAATGTTGAAGAAATTTTGGGAAACTTTGTTGCGTATTTCTTTGATGATGAGAAGGAATATCCCGAGTTGAGGATGAAGACTCAATTATTGCAAGACACATATAGAGATAAGATTGGTCCAGGTGTTTGGATTAGAGGATTCTTCGGAGCCGGAAAATCACATTTATTGAAGGTCATCTACACAATTTTCTCAAAGAAAGAGATTTCATATATTGATGAGAATGGAACCCAGAAAGAGTTAAATGTTATAGATAGTATTTGTTCAAAGATTAGAAGTTCTGAAGTGACAGAGCTTGTTAAAAATATTCATCCCGAGGATTATTTGACATTCATTTTCTCTGCCAATCATATTGCAAAAAGCGGAGATACAGTTGTTGATTGTTTACCTAAAGAAATATCAAGACAATTAAATCTCGAATATGATGAGGACAAGACTTATTCAGCAATGGATGTTGCAGAATTCTTAAAAGCAACCCTTAAAGGTTCAGGAAAGAGAAGAATGCTGATCTTTATTGATGAGATATTAGATTTGCTGGATAATGCTGATAAGGTAAGGAAGTTTGAAGGGTTAGTTGAATTATTGCCAGATAATATATGGATGGTAGTTACTTCGCTTGAAGCAAAAACAAAGCTTCTTGATACAGTAAGTGCAGAACGAATGATACATAGATTTGGCGAAGAACAGATTCTGAAACCGGAGGAAATGGTTTGGATTGTTAAAAATAGATATCTTGCTAAGAATGAGAAATGTTCAGAAATTGAATCAATTGTTAACATTGATAAGATGAAATATATCTTTGGAACTGCTCTTTACACAGCTACAGAAGATGGAAAAATAGAGATGCCAAATGTAATAGCATCATATCCATTTTATCCGTTTCAATTGGCATATATGAAGGACATGCTTAAGAATGAGAGTAAGGGGTCCGCTCGTAATATGATGAAGACAATTAAGTCTATTATGAAGAGACCAGAAGTATATAACCAAGAGGTTGGATACTTTGTTGGAACAGACCTGATTTATGAGGAATTGAAATCAAAAAGAAGTATTGAAGATGAATACAGTGATTTAATAGCATCCTTAGAATCTGACCCTGTTTTAGATGATAAACAGAATCCTATTATTGATAAGAGTGACTTGGTGACAGTTTTAAAGGCTATCGTATTACTTTCCCAAGTTAAGGCAGAGGGGGTAAAAGATACAGTTATACTTCCATTTGTGTACTCAGATAGAATTCCAAACAAGGATGCTCTTCTAAATTGGCTTGATATTTTGGTTAGAGACAACTATGTAAATAATGAGGGTGGCCTATATACACCAATTACAAAGAAAGAATCAGATGTATGGTCTCGTATCAAAGGAATCACTTCAATTACAGAGACAGCAATTAGAGAAAAGGCGTATGAATACATCTATAGCATCTATAATGCTTCATTAAAGAAAGGAAAGCATTTGGTTGAGTGTAAGATAAATGATACCAAAAAGAGCATTGCTTTTGTTTTAAAGAAGTCAGATGAGAGCAGTGAATTACCTAATGCATATACATGCATTCCTTTTGAGAGTGATATTGAAACAAAGAAGAATGAAGCTCTTGCAGCAAGTAATGATAGAGAGAAAATATATATCATTCCTGAAAAGAAGTATGAAGGAGATGCACTTGGAAAAGAAATTAAGTTCTTTTTACAGATGGATGAAGCTCTTGAACGTGAGGGTGATTTTGGAATTGATGCGAAATTAAGAATTCAGATTGAGACCAAAAGAGATACAGCAATTGCAGGAAAAATCGAGAACATGATTAATGAGTGCTTTAAAAATGCTGTGATTTCGTATAATGGTCAGGATAATAAGGACTTTGCAAAAGAACCATCTGCAAGACTTACTACTGAATGTGAAAAGATGTTGAAGAAGAGATATTCAATGTTCTTTGGAAAGAGTCTAAGAGACTCTGTAGATAAGTTCATAGCAAAGGAGATTTTAACATCATCTGTGAGGATGACAAGTTCATATCTCAAGGAGTTAGACCTTATTGATGCAAGTGGAAATGTAAATACTGCAAATAGATATTATAGCGAATTTCTTAAGGCATTCCCGGATAATGGGTTTGATAGAGATGGTGTGACTGTAATTGATGATTTTTCAAAGGGCAAATATGGCTGGGAGCTTGATACTATTAAAATAATGGTTGCACTTGCACTTAGAAATAGTGACATTAAGATTTCTCATGAAGGAAAAACTTTTGTTATCCCAGATGATGCATCTGCACTTACTGGAAGTAAGGGACCTCTTACAGCAAGAAAAAGGGATATATTTGATGCTTGCAAATTGACAAGGATTAATATTTCTGATGAGTCAATCAGAGATGCAATCAAGTTACTTAAGACTATTGATAATAACATAATGGTTAATCAAAAACTCAAGGATGTGGCTGGGAATATCAGAAATCTTATGAGCAAGTTGAAAGGTGTTAAACTAGATATGTACTCTAGTATTGTGTCTCAAGAGATTAAGGATGATGTTGCATTTGTTGATGGGCTTGCTAGTGATGTCTTAGGAAGAAAGGATGCAGAGGATACAATAGTAGGATTTAACAGCCTATTATCAGATGCAATAGCAATTGATAGATTTAGAAAGGTATTATTTATTGTAGATAATGCGTCTAACATTTCTGTTTCATACAAAGTGGTTTCATTGATGGAGACCTGCAATTGCGAAGATAAAGAACAGGCAATTGAGACAGGAAGAAGGTTTCTTGAAGGTGACAATAAGCAATTTGATGCTCTCAAAAAACTTTATGTTTTAGCATTTAATCAAGCATTTGACCATTATAAGAATACATATGATGAATATGTTGAAGAAATACAGAAGATGGATGAGTGGTCTAATATTGATGTTGACCAAAAGAAGAAAGTGTTGGCTGAATTGGAATCTATCGAGGCGAAGAGTGTTGTTATTTCTCAAGATTTGATTAATGCGACAGGTTTGGGAACATTAGAGAAATTGAAAGAAAAACAAGGTAGATTGCAATCTTCATATGCAAAAGCTGTTACAAAGTTACATATCTTTAATGATGAAAATAATGCTCCAAAAGATGATGCACCTATTCCAACGCCTATAGAAACACCAGAAGGAAATGCAGAAACAAAGGAACAACCTAAGAAGCCTGTTCCAATACGTGTTACAAGATCTATTGGTGAATATATGCCAAAGAATAGAGTAATCAATGTTGATGGAGAAGATGGACTTACTCTTTTGGATTCTGTTTTTGAAGAAATCAAAGATCAGATAAAGAAGGATTTGAAGGACGGAAAGAAAATTACATTGCAGTTGTAGGAGGATAATAAAATGGCAAGTTCATTATTAAAACCTATAGTTTCTCAATTAAGAGAGGCTATCATAAAGGGCGTGTCAGGAAAATTAGAAAAATATGGTTTTGATGAGAATGGAAATATTCATGTTGATAAACCACTTAGTGAATATGATGAAAAGATAAAAAATAATCTAAAAGCTTATTTTGATGCTAAAGGTATTGATAATAAAGATAAATATGTGGATTATATTCATAATACTTCTCGTACTTTTTTGCATATTTTGATTTGCTTTAAATTAATGGAAAAAAGAGGAATAATGTGTTCATTGCTTGAACGAGTGATAAATACTAATATTTACAATGAGATTGTTCCTGATTTTTCAAATATAAATTCATTAGCATATGATGATTTTGTAGAGCAATATGAAAGTGAAATATTAAAGCTTTCAGCAGAAGATAATAATGAGGAAACAGAGGAATACTATCAATTTATTTTTCTTATGCAAAAACTATCACGAGAGATGGCGAAGGAGGTTCCACTTTTATTTAAGGAATTTGAGTTTAATATTGTTCAACCAGATTTTGATGATATAAAGATTATTTTAAGTATTATATCGAGAATTACAGATGATGAATACGATAAAGATGATTTCTTGGGATGGATATACCAGTATTGGGTAGATACAGACGATAATGAGATTGAGTTGGCAAAAAATGATAGGGATGTTTCATATTCAAATGAATTGTATTATGCGGTTCTTGAATTGTTGGATAAGGAACAAACAGAGTATGGCGAATTCTATACGCCGAGATGGGTAGTAAAATATATTGTCGATAATTCATTAGATGAGTATTGTAGTAAGAATAAAAAGAATATTGAAGAAATTAAGTTGTTAGACCCAGCATGTGGCGCAGGAAATTTTTTAGTATATACATTTGATGCTCTATTCAACAGATATAAAATTGAGCATGCTGATTGGGACAATAAGCGAATAGTAGAATCGATTTTCGAAAAAAATATATATGGCACTGATATTCAAAGAGAACCATTACAAATTACAGCTTTAAATCTGTGGATTAAGGCAAAATCATATGCAGTAAGTGCAAATATTAGTTCATTAAACCTATATAATGTCAATATACTAAGAGCTAATTCACTTTATAAGTGGGAATCTGAAGAAGAATATCATCAGATGAGTTTGTTTGATGATATAGATAATTTGGATGAGAAAAAATATACATCTGAGGATATAGGGCGATTATTATCTAATCAGGACTATATTACGCATAATAGTGCAGTTAAATTCTTTAGGAATAAATTTGAGATTGTTATAATGAATCCGCCTTTTGTAGATACACGAAAGATGAATAACGAAACGAAAGAATTCTTATCTGAATATTATCCAGATAATTCAAGGAATTTATTTAGTGCGTTTATACAAAGAGCCTTTGAACTTACTGCCAAAGAGGGAATTATTGGATTTGTAAGTTCTGATACTTGGATGGCAATTGGAAGCTTTGAAAAGATAAGAAATTTGATTTTAGATAATTCACTAATTAAAAAGTGTCTTCATTTAGGTTTTGGAGTTTTTGATGGAGCTGATGTGAGTGGAGTTGTTTTCTTGTTAGATAAGCAGAAGAATGCGCGACAGGATTCAATTTTTATCGATGTGAGGGATATTGAAGATAAAACAGAAGAAAATGGGGTAAGTTATTCTTTTAATCAAAAAACATTTAGAAACATTGAAGGGACGCCTTTTATTTATGAATTAAAAAGTGGATTAAGAAAGGCGTTTGAAAAATCTAAATCATTGGGTAATGGTGAAATTGCTGATGTGTATTCGGGTCTTCAAGTAAAAATGGATAATGGATATGTTTTTAAGAAGTGGGATGTTTCAGAAGATAACAAATACGTAAAGTTTGCATATGATTGTGTTGGAAAGTATTATTCTGAATTGAATTATGTAATTGATTGGTCGGATAATTCCGTTGATCGTTTAAAGAAGGAAAGTAAAGAGAAAGGGTATCATCATTCTGTACTAATTAGTGGTAATGCGGATAAATATTTGTTTAGAGATGGAATTCTTTATAGTGCTGGGGGAAGTAGATTTTATTCTAGAATAATGGATAGTAATACTATCTTTTATGTTGGAGAATCCGCAGTGTTTATTAATGATGACTCCATTGAAAAAGAATATGTATTAGGATTAATGAACAGTAGATTCGCAGATTATATACTGAATTTGCTAAATCCATCGAAAAATTTTCAGGTTGGAGATATTTCAAGAATACCATTTGTATATCCTACTGCTGAAGCAATGAAAAGTGTAACTAATAAGACAAAAAAATTGATTGAATTACAAAAAAGAATATACTCATTTGAATATACTTCGGTTCAGTATGAGATTGATGAAATTGGTTTTGGGTTTAAAAGAGGCGCTAAATCAATTAAGGAAGCATACGATATTTACGAAAAAGAATATCATAGAATCATGTCAGAAATGGAAAAAACACAAGATGAGGTGGACGAGCTTATCTTTGAAGTATATTCATTGAATAGTGATGAGAAACAATTTATTTTGGATAGATTCAATAACAATGTAAATCAATTTAATAAGCCGATTACAATTGAAGAAGCTGTATTAAGATATATAAAGAATCTTGTAAAGAATCATATCAAAGATTCTATGAGGTTATACACAGAGGATGATATTCTAAAAATTATTCAAGGATATTTTGATTCAAAGTTTGAAAAGAATGGATATGCAATTCTAGAAGAAGCTGAGGAGATAATACAAAGGAAAACCATTGAAGTAATAAAGAATGGAATTAAAGTTGGGTCAAAAAACATTGTTTTTTCAGGAGAAGAAGATTCAATGGATGAACCATTATTGCTTTCAAAAAAGTTGTTTGGTAGAGGTAATAAAAAGGTTAGTGTCTACTGGTTTAGGTCAGATTTCTTGTTAGCTTTAGGTGAAGGAAAGCGTTATGCATTACAGAATGAAATAAGACGCGTAACAACAGAGGATTATTCTCCTAAACTTCAAAGAGCCAAAGAAAAATTAGTTGGTTTTTATGGTAAAAAAAGTGAACTAAAGGAATTAGAAAAAGAAGTTTCAGTATTAGAAGAATGTATAAAGACATTAGACAATTGGAAGGTAGTTGATTAAGGAGGATGGTGGCAGTGAATGTTACTTCTATATTAAAGAGAATTATAAAAAAAAATAGCACATTGTCACCTGCAATCTTGATTGATGAAGAAGGTGTTTTTGAGGATTATATTAAAGATTTAGAAGAAGTCAGATTGATGAATAATCCATCAAATATCACACTTACAAGGCAGCTCGCCGATAAAAATGTGCAATGTATTTACTTAAGAAAAGAAATTGAGTTAAGTGGATTAGTAGCGTCAGGAAAGGCCAAAAGATTGGATATCACATCAGAGATGCTGTTCAATGAAGTGCAGTCAATAAAGGGAAAAATAAGAGGTGAGATTCTTCTCTCAGCAGGTCAGAAAAAAGTTCTTTTATATAACTTCAATAATATATGCAGCTCATTATCTTACAAGGATAGTATTGATGATGAATGTGTTAAAAGAGAAGTTCTTTTGAATTTATGTGGGAGAAGGGTTTCATCCAAGGGATTACTTATCCAGTTTTTAAATGGAGCAATCAAACGAGAGCAATTACTTTCATTAGACTTATTCTCTTTATCTGTAGACTTGTTAAAGAAAGAATTATTGATTTCGATAACTCCTTATTCTAGTTTTGATTGCTTGTTACCAAAGGTAATGATTACATATTCAAAAAATGAATATGGAGAATATGGTGGAGCTTCGTTTAATGATTTCCTTTTAGATGCATCAGAAACAGATATTGCTTCAATGGCAAGATTCATTATGGATAATGCAGATGAACTCATTAATCCAATAGAAGAATTGAGTGATATTTATAAGAATATTGAACCATCAAAGCTAACATATGCCATTCCTAAATTATTCATTAGATACATAGGTAATCATTTGGACTGTTATGTGGATGAGGATAAACTATGGACTCAGGAGATGAAGAATATAGGTGCTTATGTCTTTGAGTTGAAAAGATTGGAAGAGGCACTTTCAAAAAATATTAATCATCAATATGCTCATAATAATTTGGAATTTATGTTTGGGGAATATAAGGATACATTTGCTGATATGGACTCTCTATATAGAAGGGTAGAAGCATATTATGAAAGGCTTGCATTAGTGCCGGATTTCTACCTGAATGATGGATTGCATGAGTTGATGTTTTCTACAAAGCAAAAATACCATAGTGTTATTTCGAAGATGAATGGTCGTCTATGCGATTACTATAATCAATACATGGCTGACAAAAAATCTGTTTTAAAGCAAAGTGAGTTTATAGATTCTCGCAAATTTAATAGAAGAACTTTATTTATTTTCGCCGATGGATTCAGATATGAAATGGCAAAGGAACTTATTCTACGACTTAATGGATATGAAACCGAAGATGTAAATGTTATAGGAGAATTACCATCTGAAACAGAAATAGGGATGAATAGTTATTTTATCATAGATGAGAAGGTAGAGTTATCGGATAAAAATGCGTTTGTTCTAAAAAAAGATGGGAAGATTGAATTCTATATCTATGAATGGCGAAGAGAAAATCTTGAAAAAAAGTTAGGATGTAAGGTTATTACTTTTGATGAATTTAAGCTACAAAAGAATTATTGTCAGAGCGTAATATATTTCTTTGATGAAGCTGATATTAATATGCATCATTTTGATAGTGCATCAAAGATGTCAGATGCAATTGATAATTTAGAGAAGATTATTAGATATACTCTTGGAAGAGAGTATGATGTGGTACTTTTATCAGACCATGGATTTATTAATATTCAAAAGAAGATTGATGTACAAGACAAGAGCATAACAAGTGAAAAGAAAAAGAGCAGATACTTGATTCTGGATAAAAATGAAAATGCTAATGATATGTTCTATATCGATTCTATTAATGGAGCAAATTATTTAGAGATGGGGAATAAAAAGCTTTGCTTTATCAATTCCTCAAATACTTTGAAAGAAACCGGCAAATATAATCACGGTGGAATATCTTTCCAGGAGAATGTGATCACTAGCTTTATCATTCATGGTGCAAAAGAAGAAGTTGAAAAAGAGCAAAATATTATTTTTGAAACGATAAAGGCCTATAATGAGATTACTGGAAAAATTAGAGGTGCAAGGGGATATGTATGCAATGTAATGAGTGGCACAGATCTTGTATTTAACGTAATGATAGAAGTTGATGAATATCTGTTACATGTGCCTGTTCGACAATATGAACAGGGAACAGAGTTTTTGGTTATGGTTTCGAATGGAGAAAATACTCAGAAAACTATTGTTAAAAAAGAAGGCGGACGTGTTGTTGATAAGGATTTGGATATATTCTCGTAGAGGAAGGTGAAAAAATGTATTTACAGGAGAAAATTAAGAGTGTGTTTCCTCACCAAGTTGTAAGAAAAGGTATAAGTAATAGCTTGAAAACAAGTATCAAATTGCCGGTATATGTTTTGGAATATCTTATTTCTCAATATGCTGATCAAGGCTTATCAGACGAAGAAGTTATTGAAAAAGTTAAGGCGGTACTGAATAAGCACTATATTATGCCTGAAGATAAGAATAAGATTAAAGATGCTATTAAGACAGATGGAAGCATCGTGATTATAGACAAGCTTATGGTCGATGTAGACCTTAATAAGGATATGTATATCGGAACATTAAATACGGCTGGACTCAAGGATATTCTAGTAGATGAAGAATGGATTAGAAAATACAAGGGATTACTTGAAGGGGGTATGTGGGGATTAGTGCGACTTGAAAGAAATGAAGATAGCACAAAATTTCCGGTAATCATTGGGAAGTTTAGTCCGATGCAGGTATCCGCCGATGAGATGGATGATTTTATTGCAAAGAGAGCGGAATTTACAAGAGATGAATGGTTAGATCTGCTTATTAATAGTATAGGATTGAATCCGGACAAATTTGATTTTAGGCAGAAGTTACTTATTTTGTTGAGAGTAATTCCTCATTGTGAGACCAATTATAATCTTATCGAATTGGGACCTCGTGAAACAGGTAAATCATATACATATAATGAGCTTTCTCCGTATAGTCTACTTGTTGCAGGAGGTAAAGCTACAGTTCCAGTATTATTTTATAATCTTACTAAGAAAGAGGTAGGACTTGTAGGAACATGGGATGTTGTGGCATTTGATGAAGTTGCGAATGTTAAGTTTGATGATCCACAGGGACCAGCAATGTTACAAACATATATGGAGTCTGGAAATTTTGCTAGAAACAATATGAGAGTTGAGGGAAAAGCCTCAATGGTATTTGTTGGAAATATTGATAATCCACTTCAAATATGGGAGCAAGGTGGAAACCTATTTATGACACTTGCAGATGAGTTGCAGACCCCGGCAATCATTGATAGATTTCACTACTATTTGCCAGGTTGGGAAATGGAAAAAATGAAGACGGAGAATTACTCATCTGATTATGGATTTATATCTGATTACTTTTCCAAAATCTTGCATGATTTTAGAAAAAGAGGATATGCAGATATTATGGATCAGTATTTTATATTGGATAGTAGTCTAAGTGGTCGTGATACGAAAGCTATAAAGAAAACTATGTCAGGTCTACTTAAATTGTTGCATCCAGATTTGAATGTAACAAAGGAAGAAATTCAGGAGTATCTTGAATTTGCTATGGAAGGGAGAATGAGAGTAAAAGAGCAACTAAAGAGAAGAGGTGGACTGGAATTCTTTGGTGCAAATTTCAGATATGTCGATAAAGAGAGCCAGATGGCAAAGCAAGTATTTCTAAAAGAAATGGTTAATGGTGCAGGCAGTATGATTGCTCCATTGGATATAGGAGAAGTATACACTGTTATTACTAAAGAGGATAGAATGTTCCCTGTAAAAATAGAAACGAATGTTATAACAGGGGGAGGAACATATCAGATTACAGGTAGACCCAGTGCAGAAGCAAAAGAAACAATAAAGAATGTTTATAACTATGTTAAATCTAACTCAGGGAATATGGGGATAGCAAACATTATAGAAGAAAATACATTTGCGACACAGTTGATTGATGAAAATGCTTCAGGAGGAAATACAGAGATTGGTTCGGCGTTTTATTTGAGTATGATTTCTGTTTTTCTTAAGAAACCATTAAAGAGTAAAACTGTGATATTGGGAAGTATGACGGTAAATGGTAACTTGATAAAAACAGCTAATCTTTATGAAAAATTAGAATATATTGTGGAGCAAGGTGCAAAGATAGTATATGTTCCTATTGCTAATCAGCCAGATACAATCACAATGCCAGGAGATATTTGGAGCAAGATATCAATTCTTTTCTATGGTAGTGCAGAAGATCTGATGAGGAAGGTTTTTGAATTGGAATAGGAAAAATATGTAGGAAGTATTAACTATAAAAAGAAATACAGTAAGATTTAAATAATCTAATGACTTTTAGAGAATTTATATGAATGTATGTAATGTATTCGATACGTAAGCAGATACTGTATGTGTTAGTTTATTCACAAATGATGGAGAGGAGGTTCATTCATGATTTTATCGGATAATGAAACTAGAATTGACCGGCTTAATAATATGGCAATTGCTAAAACGATTGTATCAATTTTAAAAGAAAATACGGAATCTGTTTCAATTGGTGTACATGGAGATTGGGGAGCAGGGAAATCAAGCGTACTTGCTATGGTTGAAGATGAATTAAAGAAATTAAGCAATCCTGATCAAAATAATGTGAGTGATATTGATTCTGATTATAGTGTAATTCGGTTCAATAGTTGGCAATACCAAGGATTTGAGGATGCAAAAATAGCACTTATGAGAGCAATAGTGTGTCAGTTGGAAGATACAGCAAAAGTATACTTAGAGCATCATCCAATTGTTCATGGAATTGATGAAATCAAAGATATTGGTAAGAAATTATGGAAGAACCTTGATAAACTCAGTTTAGCTAAAAATGTTGGAAAAGTCGGAGTTTCAATTGCAACAGGAACAGCTCCTTTAGCTATAATGGAAGGCATTATAAGTACTATAAAAAATACTGTAGTAGATCAAGATAAAGTAGAAGAGTTGATAGGAACAATTGGAAATTTGATTGATACTTCTAAAGAAGAAACATCTGGCTATAGAGAGATGGAAGCTTTTAGACAAAATTTCAAACAACTTTTTGAGAAAGCCCATATTCAAAAAATTGTTGTACTTATTGACGATTTGGATCGTTGTTTACCAAAGGTTGCAATTGAAACACTAGAGGCGGTACGAATATTCCTAACATTGGAAAATACAGCATTTATTATAGCTGCTGATGATGCAATGATTCGATATTCAGTTAAAGAATATTTTCCAAGAGTGCATGAAGAAAATAATGAAAAACAGGATACCATTACCAAATTGGATTATAACAATTTTGCTGATAAATATTTGGAAAAACTGATACAGGTGCCATTACATATTCCTAGAATCGGTATTGCAGAGGCTCAGCTTTATATAATGCTATTAATGATAGAATCCGAGCTGGGTGAATCAGAAGAGTTACAAGAATTAGGAGATGTAGTCATTAGTAAACTTCATAAACCATGGGCTTTAGAGCAACTTTCGACAGAAGAAATAAAAGCTGCTTTAAAGGATAAGTATAAAGATGCAATTGAAAATGTTAGGATTGCCAAGAGCATTGATAAAATATTAGCGGAACATACTGGTGGAAATCCAAGGAATATAAAAAGATTTATTAATATGCTTTTATTGAGAACTGAAATTGCAAGAAATAGAGGATTTGACCCTAATGAGCTAAAAATGGCAGTATTAGCCAAGATGATGCTAATAGAACAGTATAATAATGATTTTTACAAGGCTTTGGCAGATGAAATAGATGAAGAAGGTCATTGCAAGGCATTTCAAATCACTTCTGAACAAGAATTGGATGAAGCTAAAACAGAAGTTAATGAAACTGATATGTCAAACAATACAAGTGAAGGAAATGAAAAGAAAACTAAGAGTAAAAAAGAAACAAAGACTGTAACAAAAACAGTTTGTGAAAAAGAAGCTGATTCTATTATTGTGAGAAATGAACAATTCAAATTATTTCTGCAACAAGAAGATATAAAAGCATGGATGCAAATAGAACCATCTTTAGCAGGTATAGATCTTAGACCATATTATTTTGCTTGTACCGAAAGAATAGACTTTTTCTTTAGTAGTCCGGAAGAACGTTTACGAGAACTTGCTTCGGTTGTTCGGGCAGGCTCATTTAATACTCTAAATAAAAAAGAAGAAATAAGTGCACTTAATACTTCAGATGCAAAGCAATTATTAAAAATTGTATCTCAGGATGTTTTTGTAAGAGATTTATCAGAAAGTCAACCACCTAAGAGTATAGAAGGTATTAGATGTTTAGTAGAATATCATTCAGAACTTCAAGAAGATTTGGTGGATTTCTTATTAACATTGCCATTTGATAAATTGGGAATTTGGGCTGTTGGAGGCTGGGATTCTTGTATTCCAAAGACATCTAATGTTAGGGATAAATTGAGATTATTTTTTAAAAATGTGGAAGAGAGTACTACAAATCCGATTATAAAAAGCGCAGCAAAAGAATCGCAGAGGTGATAGTTTATGGGAACATCTACAAGGAATAAAGGGCAATCTGGTCATACACCTTTAGTACCTTCATGGTTAGAGGAAGGTGGAGATGACGGAAGAGAAGGGCAAAATGCTGGTGAAATTAAGGCTATACCACCAGATGGAGATATAAATAGATTTACCGGCCCAAGAGGGACGTTTACTAAATACATATCAGGTGGTGGTCGTGACGGTAGTTCAATGAGAAATAGCGTATCGCAATATGTGAGTCGTTCATTAGGAGGAAGTTCTAGGGCTACAACAAGATTAGGGTCTGCACGAAATAGTACTGCAAGATTATATAATGTATTAAATTCACTGTCTAGAAATGGTGGAATAAATGAAGTTGCGCACCAGTTATCTATTAACAATTTAGAAGGATTGTCAGCATCTAGCTTTTTTACTAAAATTGCCTCATTTGTTTGTCCAGATGGAGGACCTAACGATGAGGGAATGGCAAGATCAGCTTATTTTGATACTATAGCTGAAGATCAAATGTTATATGAAAAAAAGATTGAAGAACTTACTGCTCAAGATTGTATGTCAATTTTGCAGAAATATATGAGTAAAGTAATTATGGAACATATTAAAAATGATATTGCTAATAAAATAATCATACTTCCAAATGATATTAATGAGATTTCACGTATAGAAGGTTCAGTGGAACAGTTGATTCAACAAAGTGTTGCTGATGCATGTGCAGAAGTACAACAAAATAATTTGCAGATGACAAATACAAAAGCAGAACAAATAACTGATTCCATATATAAGAAAACATATGAAATATTGGAAGGGCAAGGTGAATAAATATGAATAGGTATCATTTAGTTGCTTCGTTCAATAAAGAACAACATGCATTTGAATATCAAATAATACCTGAGATAAGTACAATAAAAGTGCTACTTCCTATGCAGACATCGAATGGAAATTTTCGATATGGTCTTCAAACGATGATAAGCGAACTGCAAAGAGTAAATATTTATCCATCAGAGAGTGGATTTGATGCAATAATTATTGGACTGATGGTATATATTGCAGATATGAAAATATCAAGAAGAAAACAATCACAAGATTCATGGACAAGGGAAATAACGCTTTCTATACCAGTGTATGATAGTAAGTGGATGAATCATAGAAATACAATAGAACGAATGTTGAAATTTTTGACGGGTGATATATGGACATTGGAATTCAGTAAAAGAGAAGAAAGATTTGCAATAAGTGATAAAGAAGAAGAGCGTACAGATAAATATAGAGTTGCGTCATTATTTTCTGGTGGAATGGATAGTCTCATTGCAGCGATTAATTATATGGAACAAGGACAAGCAACTCTTTTAGTGAGTCATGCTGGAGAACCAAGAGTTAGAAAATGGCAGACAGATTTATTACAACTATTAGATGAAAATTATTCCAATGTTCCACATGATAATGCATATCTTTGGACAAGTTTGAGTGATATTGAATTGCCTGAAGCTGATGAAGATAAAAATCAGCGAAGCAGATCATTTTTGTTTATCTCAATTGCAATATTTGCAATGAGTGGAACAAAAGGGTGTAATGATCTGTATATGCCTGAAAATGGATTAATTGCATTGAATGTTCCTCTTGATAGTACGCGTATTGGTTCTCATAGTACGAGAACTACACACCCTTTTTATTTAAAATTATGGAATGAAATAAGTATGAGTGTTTTTGGTTTTTCCATTTCAAATCCATACTGGAATAAAACAAAGGGAGAAATGGCAGCAGAGTGTTTAAATAAAGATAGATTAATGGATGCAATGGGAAAATCATATTCTTGTTCATCTGTAAATAATGCGAATATTCGTGGTGGACATTCACAACATTGTGGTCATTGTTTACCATGTATCATAAGAAGAGCAGCAATGTATCATGCTTTTGGAAAGAACGATCCTTCTGAGTATTTATATTCAGATATTGCGGCAATCGAGAGCAATCGTGATTTGGTTGGTGAACAATTACGTTCTTTTCAGTATGCAATTCAGAAATTAAAACAGAATCCAAATTCAAAGGAAATAATGATTTATAAAACTGGTCCACTTGATTCTGATGAGATGTATTTAAAGGAACTTTCAGAAATGTACTATCGAGGACTGATGGAGGTGGACCAATGGATTCAAGATAATAGGGAGAACTGATATGTTGATTGATACGCATTTTCATCTTGATTTGATGGATAATATGCAATTATTAATAAAACAGTCTAAAAATGTAAATGTTGGGATAATGGCTGTTGGAACAACACCGTTGGCTTATAAACAAGAACTACGATTTGTTAATGGCGCTAATGCAATTAAAGTTGGATTGGGGTTGCATCCTCAGTTGGTAAAGCAAAGACATCAAGAAATTGATTTGTTTTTAAATTTGTTTAAAGAGGCAAAATTTATCGGAGAAGTTGGACTTGATTTCAATAAAGGATATGAAGACTCAAAAGAGATGCAACTTATTTGTTTTCATAAGATTGTTAGGCAATGTGCTATAGAGGGGGAAAAAGTACTATCGATTCATAGTGTTAAATCTGCAAAAGCAACTATTGAAGTTTTACAAGAAACAGGAGCATTTAGCAATTGTAAATGTATATTTCATTGGTTTACAGGAAGTGTATCAGAGAGAAAACTGGCCATAGATAATGGTGCATATTTTTCTATTAACCCTAAAATGCTAGAGACAAAAGCAGGGAAAGATGTAATACGTAATATTCCTGCGGATAGAATATTACTGGAGACAGATGCACCTTTTACATTGAAATGTAATTCTATGGAAGATTTATACAATGAGTTAGAAAGAATTGCTAGAGAAATTTGTTATATACGAAATGAGGATGTAATTTCACAAATAGAGGATAATTCCATGAGAATTTTTTAGAATAATGGGCTATATAAAGTATGACACTTTTTTGGGGGATGTACCACCTACATCTACAGTAGAAAAATGTGCAAACAGGATTTATGACAGAACTGGTTCAGTTTATGATAAAAGGACTTCAACATGGACTTTGTAGTGAAAAGCTTGACTTAGTCTCATACAGTCTCAAGTCAGTCTCACGTCGTCTCATTTGAAAATGAGACTGGGGAAATTATCATAGCTGAATATATATTGATGACAAAAGATATTGAAAAGGTAAATTCATAAATAATTGTATTTGGATTAAGGACAGAGAGGAGAATAGTATGAGTACAACTTATGAAATTTATAAATTTGCGAAACCAACCTTAAAAGAATTATCAATCATAGATTACTATTCTGACTATGATGTTTTTAGTATTTTAGATGAAGATGGCGACAGCACAGGTGAGTTTATCAGTTTGTTCAGGATTGATGATAAATCTGTTAGCAATATTGTAGACAGCAGATTTGTCAGAAAGTTGGAACTACCGGAATTTGTTACAGATTATGATAGATTGTATGAATATATTGGATTTGATAAAGAGGCTATAAAGAAAAAACAGGTTCATATTGAATGTAGCGATGGATGGTATATGGATTTTACAGATGGTAGTAAAACGAAAAGCGTAAGGATAGAAGAGCTGGACAAATTTAAAAATAAAGTAAATGTAAAATGTGTGGCTATTAAGATGGAATCTTTGTTGGATAGCGATGAGGTGTTTGTTTATCCTGATAAGAAAAGAGTGTTGAAATATATACCAGAAATTGATGAATATAGATATGTACCGATAACAAATGTGATACTCTCTAAGGCTGAAATTCCCTTTTTGATATTTGAGAGAAATAAAGGTAAGTGCTTTATTCAAAAGTGCTGATAATATGAAGGAGTGATACCGAATGATTCATATATATACAGAGAAAAAAGAGTCAAAAGATTGGATTCTTCAAAACGACCTGTATTTCAATTTGAATACAGGTAATGAAGAAATGTCCGAAAATGAAATAAATCTCATTCAGCAGGTGGATGAGGCAAAACTGACACCAGATAAGCATATTGAAACAAAGTATGGATTAGGTACAATCCGTAATTTGTCATCCGGATGCAAGACATTACTCAATATTGTAAAACATCCTGATAAAGTGGTGTGCGTAGAGGAATGTGGTCCAAATGTGCTTAAAATTATTTTTGCGATGGATAATATAAAGATTTATATGTCAAGGCCATCCTTTGCAGATATTCCGGACGATGCGAAAATCAGGTTCAATGATTCAGATGTAGTAATTGGAAGCAAAGGATATAATGCTTGGTGGAGCAAGGAGTATGAAAGGAGAGAAGCAGATGATTTATAAGAATATTGCGTTTAAAGCAGATCCGTTTTCATACGATTTAGTGTTTGATGATAGAATAACTCTCGTTGGTGGGGATAGTGGTACAGGTAAAACTGTTCTTTATGAAATGTTAGAAGACCTAAGATTAACTGACGAGTATAAGGCTATTAAATTGTTCAATTACAAATCAGATAATCTTTTAGAAACGATAAAGCAGTGTAGAGATAGTTTCATAGTAATTGATAATGCAGATATTTTGATTGATGATGATATCAGGAGATTCATTAATTTTGAATCATCAAATCAATATATGCTTTTCTTAAGAAATTGTGATGGACTCAATGTATCGGATAAGAGTTTTAAAGTGTTAAAGCTTGATAATAATAGGATAACACTAGAAGAGGAGTTGTGATATGAAATATTTATGGACAGAAGACACAGGTGCTGGACTTCACTTCTGGAAATTGATTAATCAAATTTTCTTCGATAATGAGCTTGCAATTGAAAGTAAAGGAAGTAATCAGGGAATCCTGGGCGCACTGTCAGATCTAGAGATTAAAAAGGGAGACGAGTATTATATTGCATTTGATTATGTGGTAGACAATCAGGATATTCGTAACAAATATCGTTTGCTGAAATCAATAGCAGAAAAATCAGAAGGGAAGGTTGTAATTCTCGATATGATTTGTTTTGAATACTTGATTCTTACCTTTGACAAGCTGGTGCCATGGACGGGAACTGGTAAGTCAGATAAAATCAAGATTCGTGATGACATTCTATCAGCTATTGAGGACCATAGAATCAATTTGTCAAAGATTGATGACGAGAAGACCTTACAGTACTTAGCAGGTTTTAAGAGATATTCTACAGAGCGAGTGATGAAATCATTGGTAGGTGAACTTACAGAAAATGAAAAGTGGTCTGTCAAAGGTTCGCTTATGGGCGAGTGCTGGTACAAGGATTGTTGCATATCTGAGCATTCGGATAATCTAAGGTGTGGTCTGCCGGAGGTTGAAGATGGAAGTGAGAAGATGAGAATGTTGATACAGTCGGAAAGTGTGCAGAAAATATTGAATCAAATCTAATGTTTTGGTAAATTACGCAAAAGCGGTACTATTGTGTAGTACCACAAAATTTGCGGTTGCCAAAATATCTATTTCGTATTATTATTTTTATAGGTGAACTTGCAATCCACTGGACGATTATTCTTTGAATAGTCAAATGACCTGCAAGTCACCGGAACTACACACAATAATGAAAAAATACAATGGTACTGGATTGGTACTAAAAAGATGTGAAACAAAAAATAATGTGTGGAAAAGGTATAGGCTATCAATACAAAACGGTATAGATAACCATATTGAAATAACCTAAAACAAACTAGAATCTGCGAGTTTGAATAACGGATTAAAATGCCGAAAGCCTGTATTTATGCGGGCTTCCGGCATTTGTTTTATCAAATGGCTCTAGTTTGGCTCTATTTGTGGGGAGAGTAATTGATGCAAATGTAATTATTGAGATGAATGAAAAGGAAAAAATGATATGAAGAAATGCAAACTTCTTTTACTTGATTTAGACGGAACTTTATTACAGAGTGACAAAACAATATCAACTAGAACGTTATCAGCTCTAAAAAAATGCAGGGAAAATGATATATTGATAGGTGTTTCTACCTCCAGAAGTGAGCAAAACTCTTTGGTATTTTTAAATGAATTGATGCCCGATATTTTAATATCGAGTGGAGGGGCATTAGTAAAATACAAAACAGAATATATTTATAGGGCAGAATTTTCCGAAGAAGAAACTAATGTGATGATTGACATGGCAAGAAATATTTGTGGAAATGATTGCGAAATTACGATAGATACAATAGATGCACATTATTGGAATTATAAAATAGATCCTAAGAAGTTAGATAAGAGTTGGGGAGATAGTATTTATACAGATTTTTTAGATTTTAACGAATGTTCATTAAAAATGTGTGTTGAGATATTTAATCAAGATAAGGCAGATAAGCTAGCTCGAAGTCTCTCTGATTGTGATTGTATTCGTTTCTCTGATGGATTTTGGTACAAGTTTACAAAAAAGAATGTGACGAAAGAAAACGCAATTATGAAGATTACGGAAGTATGTGGATTTAGTACAGATTCAATTATTGCATTTGGAGATGATTATGCAGATATCGGAATGCTTGAATTATGTGGAACAGGTGTTGCAATGGGGAATGCGATTGATGAGGTAAAAGAGAGAGCGGATATTGTAATTGGTTCAAATGATGAAGAGGGAATTGCGGATTTTATTGAGAATGAAATATTATAGATATGTACATGGAGAGGAAATATGGTGGAAGTAAGATTTTATGATACAGTTAATGACGAACTATTGAAATTTGCAGTAATTATCTCACAGAGTAACGGAAAGTGGGTATTTTGCAAGCATAAAGAAAGAGATACATATGAAGTGCCGGGAGGGCATAGAGAAGCTGGGGAAAATATTCTTGAAACTGCTAAAAGAGAGTTGCAGGAAGAAACAGGAGCTATCAAATTTGAGATAAAACCAATATGCGTATATTCGGTGACAGGTAAGACTAGAGTAAATGATACTGGTGAAGAAACATTTGGACTGCTTTATTTTGCGGAGATAACGGAATTTACGAAAGAATTACATAGCGAAATGGAGAAGGTTGTTCTTATGGATAAGTTGCCTGAGAATTGGACATACCCTTTGATACAGCCGAAATTGATAGAAAAGTATTTACAGATGAAAAATTTTGTTGATGATACATTATAAGAAGAGAGGAGATTGAGATTTGGTAAATATAGGAGAAATGATGAATAAAGCGATTATGGATGGCATGTTGCAAGCAATTATTATATTTATGCCATATATTATATCGTTTTTGACAACAGCTCTTGTTGTGTGGGTAATTAAGAAAATTATTGAAAAATTCACATATGATTTTTCAACCATATCAGGAGACTCTAGAAGAATAGCAAGGAAAAAAGCACGAAAGATGGGCAACGTAGTAGATATGATTTCTTCTTTCAAAGATATAACTGAAAGTATAAAAAAATAGAGGGACATAGAGATATCTATTAACAGATATGTGAATTTTAGAGGAATAAAAAATGAGAACTGATATCATAGAATATTTACAGAAAGAAGTATATCACAGGTGCAAGCAACCAACTAACAAATTTGGAATGGGGTGCTATTATCACATTGAAGCAGTGGTGAAAAATGCAGAGATAACATGAGACTGAGGAGGTTCAAAATCATGGACATAAGCAAAAAGGATTGGAAATTATTTCGAGAAAGATTATCAGGCTGGCAGGAAAATTATATGGAAGGTCTTGTTAAAGAGTATGCAAATTTTCTGAATGATGATAAAAAGCCTGCATCAGAGAAATTCTGGGAACTTGAAAAACGGATAAAA
>OOAF01000912.1_pt1 | contig 32465 bp, 25 predicted proteins | sample 1671251 | NCBI WGS metagenome assembly OOAF01 (sample SAMN06348137, study PRJEB24527) | human gut metagenome | biome: human gut; feature: ankylosing spondylitis patient; material: feces | host: Homo sapiens | place: China | collected 2015-10 | reverse complement strand
CGGGGATGCGCTGTACCGCAGCACCCTGTTCCCATGGAGCCATCTATGCACCGGGGTGCAGGGCAAGGACCCGGGCTTTGACCCGCTGGACGTGCTGCTGCAGGAAGCCCACACCCGGGGCATCTCGGTGGAAGCGTGGGTCAACCCCTACCGCCTGCGCTCCTCGGCGGCCATGCCGCCAAACCTTGCGGACAGCAATCTGGCCAACACCCACCCGGAGTGGGTATGCACGGTGGACGAGGGCCTTTACCTGAACCCCGCCGAGCCTGCCGCCGCCGACTATGTGGTGCAGGGTGTGGCCGAGCTGGTGCAGAACTACGCGGTGGACGGCATCCACTTTGACGATTACTTCTACCCTACCACCGACGAGAGCATCGACGCGGCGCAGTTTGCGGCGTCCGGGGCGGGAAATCTTGCCGCGTGGCGGCGGGAAAATGTGACCGCGCTGGTGCGGGCCGTGCACGACACGGTGAAAGCGGCGGACCCCACCCTGCGGTTCGGCATCAGCCCCCAGGGCAACCCGGACAACGACGAAAACCAGCAGTACAGCGATGTGACCGGCTGGCTGGCGTCCGGCGGCGAGGATGCGGTGGTCGATTATCTGTGCCCGCAGGTGTACTGGGGGCAGGGCTTTGCCCTGCACAACGGCAGCACCCGCTTTGCCTTTGAAAATATCGTGCCCGCATGGCTGGCCTATCCCCGCGCGGCGGACGTGGCCCTGTATTTCGGGCTGGGAGCCTACCGTGTGGGAGTGGGCGACGGCGGCAGCAACGAAAACAGCCTGTCGGGCTGGAGCACCGGCCGTGCGCTGGCCGACCAGGTGGCCTTTCTGCGGGAGCAGGGAGCCGGGGGCTGGGCCCTGTACCGGTACGGTTCGCTGTTCGGGCCGGAGCAGACTTCCCTCGCCGCTGCCGAGTGTGGGGCACTGGCGGCCGCCGACGGCAAAGAAACTGCATAAAATCGGGCGGCAGCGCGCGCAAAAGCCGGGCGGCTCTCTTGTGCGGTGCTGCAAAATGCGGTATACTATACAGATGGACCCGGCTCTGCCGGAACCCGAAAAAACAGGAACATCAAACCCTTTGACAGGTTGAGGAAACGTTTATGAAAACGAAAAAACGCTTTTTGGCCGTTGTGCTGGCCGCCGCTCTGCTGGTGGCCGGTCTGACCGGCTGCAAGGACGCACTGCGCGGTGTGGCGCAGAAGATCTCCGGCAGCTCCGGCGAGGTGCAGGAAGAGGACACCACCCGCTGGGCGGACGCTACCGCAGACCCGCTGATCATTCAGGGCATTGCGGACGCTTCGGCAAAGTTTGACACTGCCATGGTGGACGGCACCCTGTACGCCGTGTTCAACGGCATCTGGAGCCGTCAGACCAACTATTTTGCGGCACCCACCGGCACGCTGACCGTCATGGCCTGCGGCACCGCCGAGGGCACCCAGAAGTTCAAGGTGGCGCTGTGGAAAAAGGTAGACGGCGGCGTGGAGTATGTGCCGGACAGCACCTACTACATCAAGACCGACGGCACCGACTACACCTGCACCATCTCCGGGCTGGACCCGGCGGCCATCTACCGCATGACCATCTCCTATGATTCCAGCCGTTACTACCTCTACGGTCTGCTCAAGGTGGAGGGCGTCGGCTGATGAATACACAACGCAAGAATTCGCTTTTGCTGCTGCTGTGCGCGTTTATCTGGGGCACGGCCTTCGTGGCCCAGAGCGCCGGTTCCGGCATGGGAGCCTACAGCTTTCTGGCCGGGCGCAGCTGGCTGGCGGTGCTGGTGCTGCTGCCCACGGTCAAGGTGTTTGACCTGGTGCGTCAGCGCAGCACCGGCACCACTGGGGCACCGAAAACGCCGGAGGAGCGCCGCTGCCTGCGCCGGGCCAGCCTTGTGTGCGGCACGCTGCTGTTTGTGGCGTCGGCTGCCCAGCAGTTCGGCCTGACACTGAACCCCTCCACGGCCAAAGCAGGCTTCCTCACGGCGATGTATGTGGTGCTGGTGCCCATCTTCGGGCTGGCACTGGGCCGCCGCGGCAGCCCCCAGCTGTGGCTCAGCGTGGCCATTGCGGTGTGCGGGCTGTATCTGCTGTGCATGCAGAACGGCTTTGGCGGCGTGGAACGCAGCGACATGGTGCTGCTGCTGTGCGCCGTGCTGTTCAGTTTCCAGATCATGGCGGTGAACCATTATGGTCCGCAGGTGGATGGCGTGCGCCTGAGCCTGCGGCAGTTCTTTGTGGTGGCGGTGGAAAGCTCGGTGGCAGCGCTGCTGCTGGAGCACCCGGCCCCGGCGGAATTTGCCGTGAACGCGGTGCCCCTGCTGTACTGCGGCGTGATGTCCAGCGGCGTGGCCTACACGCTGCAGATTTTGGGCCAGCGGGATATGAACCCTGCCGTGGGCAGCCTGATCATGTGCCTGGAAAGCGTGTTCAGCGCACTGGGCGGCTGGGTGCTGCTGCATCAGAGCCTTTCCCCGCGCGAAGGCGTGGGCTGTGTGCTGATCTTTGCCGCCGTGGTGCTGGCCCAGCTGCCGGCCCCGCAGCGGGCAGAGCGTGCGTCCTGACGTGGCCGCACAAAAACCGGAAGTCCAGCTGCGCAGCGCGGGCGGCATCCAGTACGAGCTGTACCGCAAAAAGATCAAACAGCTGCATCTGCGGGTACGGGACAACGGCACCGTGATGGTCAGCATCCCGCTGCGCACCAGCCTGGAACAGGCGGACGCCTTTGTGTGCAAGAACGCACAGTGGGTCCACGACACCCGGCAGAAAGTGATGGCAAAAGCGGCCCGCGACAATGCCGACCTGCCGGACAAGGAGACCGCACGGACCTACTTTACCGCCATGAGCGATCAGGTCTACCCGGCCTTTGCCGGGGTGCTGGGCGGCCAGAAACCCACCCTCAAGGTGCGCAGCATGACCACCCGCTGGGGCGTGTGCTGCCCCGGCAAAAAGCAGATCACCTTTGCGCTGCAGCTGTACAACATGCCGCCTGCGGCGCAGATCTATGTGGTGGTGCACGAGTACTGCCACTTTTTGCAGGCCAACCACAGCCCGGCGTTCTGGGCCGAGGTGGCAAAGCTGCTTCCGGACTGGAAAGCCCGGCGGGAGCTATTGAAGAAGTAAAAACAGGAGGCAGACTTCCCTTGGAAAACGAAAAAAAGTCCGGCGGCGATAAATACTCCAAACTGGCCGGCAACACCCTCATCTTTGCCATTTCCAGCTTTTCGTCCAAACTGCTCACGCTGATCGTGCAGCCGTTCCTGACCTACGCCATGGCCGAGATCTCGGATCTGGGCCTGTCCAAGATCCTGAGCCAGTACGCGAACCTGCTCATCCCCTTTGTGTCCATGGGCATGTCCAATGCGATCATCCGCTTTGGTCTGGACAAGGGCAACAGCGAAAAGCAGGTGTTCACCAACGGCCTGCTCACCATTCTGGGCGGCTTTGGCATCCTGGTCCTGTGCTGGCCCATTGCACGGTTCCTGCCCGACATGGCCCAGTACGGCCTGCTCATTTACCTCTATGTGCTCATGAGCTGCCTGCGCACTCTGTGCACCCAGTTCGTGCGCAGCCGCCAGTGGAACAAGCTGGTGGCTGTGGACGGCGTGCTGTGCACCGTGGCCACCATGGCATTCTATGTGCTGTATCTGGTGGGCTTCAAGTGGGGTGCCAACGGCTACCTGCTGGCCATCATCAGCGGTGATCTGGTCAGCGTGCTGTTCCTGATGGTCACCGGCAAGCTGTGGAACTATGTGGAGCTCAAGGGCATCAACAAGGACCTGTGGAAGCAGATGCTCCACTTCTCGCTGCCCATGATCCCGGCACAGATCAGCTTCTGGATCATCAACGCCTCCGACCTGTTCTTTGTGCGTGAGATGTGCAACGGACTGGACGGCCGCGACGGCAACGCCTGGAGCGGCCTGCTCTCCACGGGCTACTTCCTGCCCACCATCCTCACCACGCTGGGCCTGATCTTCTACGACGCCTGGCAGCTCTCGGCTGTCACCGAGGAGGAGGGCCGGGCGCGGTTCTTCACCAAGATCTTCCGCACCTATTCCAGTGTGCTGTTCTGCTGTGCGGCGGGCATCATCTGGCTGTGCCGCCCGGTGATGCACGTCATGAAGTCCAACTACTACTACGCCTGGCACTTCGTGCCTTTCCTGGTGCTGGCCTCCACCTGCAGCTGCTTCAACCAGTTCATGAACAGCGTGTATGTGGTGACCAAAAAGTCCAGCCGCAGCATGGTCACCATGATGGCCGGTGCCATCAGCAACTGCATCATGAACTACTTCTTCATCAAGTGGTGGGGCCCCATCGGTGCCACATACGCTTCCTTCCTGGGGCTGGGGCTGGTGTTCACCCTGCGCTCCATCGACGCAAACCGCATGATCCATATGCATGTGCATCCGGGCCGGGTGCTGCTGAACGTGGGTCTGCTGGTGTTCGAGGCTTTTGTGCTGCTGGCCGAGACCTCGCTGTACGGCCTGTGGACCGGCCTGATCACCGCAGTGGTCATCCTGATCAACTTTGCAGGCGTGTGGGCTATGGCCCGTGTGCTGCTGCCCCGCCTGCTGGGCCGCCGCGGCAAGGCGCTGGTGGCCGCTGTGGACGGCTGGCTGAGAAAATAAAAACCGATAGAAACAACAATGCCCCCGGAGAACTCTCCGGGGGCATTGTTGTTGTGTGCGAGGAACAGCGAGCTTTTTACGGCTCACTGGGGGTTGGCCTTTAGTGCTTGCTCTTGGCAAACAGGCTGGTGAAGGCACCGGCCACGGTGAGGGCCATGCCGCTCAGGGCCATGGCCAGAGCCGCCGTCCAGTTGACGCCGGTCTTGGGCAGGGCGGCCACGGTATCGGGGGTGGCATCCTGCACAGAAGGATTGGCGGGGTTCTCCGGGTTCACGGGCGTCTCGGCATCATCCGGAGTGGCGTCCTGCACGGGAGGCGTGGTGGGGCCTTCCGGGCTGACGGGGGTATCCGGAGTTTCAGGCGTTTCGGGTGTAGTGGTTTCGGTGCGGCTGTCGGTGGTGATCTCTACTTCGTCCTTGCTGGCGGTGTAGGTGTATTCGTAGTCTGCAGTGCCGTGACGGACGACAGTTTCTTCTTTGTGGGCGCTTTCGGCATCTACACTGGCATCCTGCGTGGAACGGTAGGTATAAGACAACGTTCCATCGCCCTGTTCGCCGGTGCGCTCGGTGGTCTGCTGCGCAGCTTCCTTCCAGGTCTCGTGGGTCGCAGTACCCAGGGCGGAGTAATTCACTCGCGAGCCGGAGACGGTGGTGGTATAGTTGTAGCGGCCGCTGACTTCGCTGCCGGTATCGGCTTTCTGTGCGGAATCGGTGATGGTCAGGTGGTTGTTGGTCAGCGTGGTGGCAGGCAGAATGCGGGACACGGTAATGGTCTTTTTGCCCTGTGCCACAAAGGTTCCGTCCTCCACCTGACGGAAACCGGTCAGTCCAAGGTCGTAGCCGCCGCAGTAGGCATCACGATTGAAATACTGGTTCGATAAGCCGTACATCGCCTGATTCCAATTGTGGGCATTGGTGCAGGTGTTGCTGTCGTAGGACAGGTAACCGTAGGAAATCAGCTCGCTCTTGTTCAGATAGATGCGGTAAGAAGCGTTTTTTTCCGTCTGCTGATGCTCATGTTCGGTCGTGTAGAAGGTCACGATGGAAGCATCGGCATAACCCTCCGCCTGAAGCTGCTTCAGAAGGGCTTCGGCCTGCTCCTTCGTAAGCTCAGAAGTGCTGTCCTCCAGCTTGTACTGGTTGTAGGCCACCGTACCGGACACCTTGTAATAGGTGCTGGCAGTGGGGTGGTTGTTGCGGACATTCCAGTTCAGCTTGTCGCCGTCACTGAAGCTGGTGCGGGCATATTCATAGCGATCCATGGGGATGTCGTAACCGATCTTATCCTGCAGGTTGACCACGCTGGTGCCCTGGCTGTCAATGAGCTTATCCAGATCGTCGCTGTATTCCAGTTTCTTGTCCACCAGAACACAGTCGGTCTGGCTGACGTTGCCGTCAGCGTCCTTCAGCAGGTCGGCCTTGGTCGTTGCGTTCAGCTCCAGATGCTGGATGTAGTTGCCATCATAGGACAGATGCTCTTTCTTTTTGGTGGCGATGATACCCGTGTCAGGCCTGCCGTACAGTTTTTTGTTGCTGTACTCCGGGTGCGAAACGTCCATGTCGCCCGTATAGCTCTTGCCGGCAGCGTCGGCCTCTGCCTTTTCTTTTTCCAGCAGGGCCTTCAGCTCCTCGCGGGTCAAGCGGGTGAAGTCGGTGGTCTCGCCGACCTTATGGAGGATCTCAATGATCTCATCCTTCGAGGTCGAGATCGTTACCTGGTAGCCGCCCACATCCAGAATTTCGCCATCCTGCAGATCCTCTTGCATCTGCTGGATCTTTTCCAGCAGATCTGCCTGATCGGCGTCGGTGGTGACCGTGCCTTCGGTGGTGAGAACGGTCTCGATCTTCAGCTGGCTGCCATAGCCCACCTGATACTGCTTGCCGTCCCTGGTAAAGGAGGCAACGCCGTCTTTCACGGTGATGGCAGCGGCATCCACGCCGTAGCGCTCGGCCAGCTCGGTCAGAGCCCTGCTTTCGCTCAGGCTGCCGGGTTCAACGGTGACGGTGTAGGTGGTCTTGACACCGTTTTCATCGGTCACGGTTTTGGTGTAGCTGTTGCTGCCGACCCGGATCAGATCGTCATAGGTGACATTGTTCTTCTTGTCCACGATGGTATAGGTCAGGCCGCCGCTCTCATCCTTGCCGGAAGAGATCGTCCACTGGTCATCCGCCTGCTCTTCGTTGCGGATCTCGCCCAGATCCCAGGCCTCCCAGGTCACTCTGGTGAAGGACTGGCTGTTGATATTGGTCTTTCCGTCAACAGGCGCATAAGACGGCAGATTCGAATCCGGAACCTCAACGCTTTCGTAAGACAGCTTAATGGTCTTGCCGTCGGTGGTCTGGTATTCAATGATGCGGCCGGTATCATCATACTTGATGGAACCGGCAACGGCGTTTTTCGGAGCGGTCTTGAAGTCCACGCCAAGGCCATAGAGGGGGCTGTCCTTGGTGATGGTGGTATAAGCACCGTTGGCATCTGTGGTGGCATTGCCGGAGACAAAAACACCGCTTTCGATCAGAGTGCTCTTGTGATCCGTCTTTCCGTCGGCATCCGCCACGATCTCTTCGGTTCCAACATGGATACCATCCATAAAATAGCCGGCGCCCTTATATCCTGCCCCTGAGACACTGCTCGGTTTGTCATTATAAACAAAATTGTAAGTAAAGGTATACTTCTTGCCATCCGAAGCAGTATAAACGTAGGTGCGATTCAGAACATCTTTGTTTGCACTGATGTTCTCCTTGGGGAAGGAAACATCCTCATCAGTGAGGGTCAGGGAAGCGGGATCCACCTTGGTGCCAGTGCAGGCTTCGATCGCTTCTGCCAGAGCCTTCTGCAAAGCAGCCTTCTTGGCGCGGAGCTCGGCATCCTCCAGCGTGCCGTTATCCTTGGACAGCTGATTGTCGGCATCGGTCATAGTGACAGAAATCTGGACCTTTTTCAGCAGCTGCGAGGCATCATCGTAGCTGATCTCGCAGGCTTCGCCGTTGACCACCTTGCAGACCTTGCCATCTTTGACAATGAACTCGCCGTTAGCGGAATTGCTGTTCAACAGACCGGCCAGCTCGTCGGCAGACAGATCCTTGACCTGTGCATCGGTGTACTCATTCGTCTCGTGGTAAATGATCTCATAGGTCTTGCTGCCGTCCTTCACAGTGATGACCTTGTCACCGGCAGCATTGGTGCTCTCGGTTTTGTCCGGCTTCTGAAGCAGCTCATCCAGATCCACATTGAAGGTGTTGCTGTTCTTGTCTGTAAAGGTCAGCGTTTTGTCCGTTTTGTTGGGCAGCGTCACGTCATCTTGCTTCACGTCGGCGGTTCCAGAGTGCTCGCCCTTTTTGACATCCACATTCAGGACCGTATCCACGGTGCGGGTGGCCTTGTTGCCGGTCACGGTGATGTACACGGTCTGCTCTCCGGCAGAGGTACGGATGGTCTTGGTCAGGGTGTAGCTGCCATCGTCGTTCTCAGTTTTGGTGTAGTCAGCTTCCAGGAGCTTGGCAAGATCTTCGCCGGTCATCTCAAGGTCGGTGTCTTCCGTGTGTTTGGTCAGGGTGTAGGTCTGGCGGTCGCCGTCTTCTTCCATGCTGCCCACGGTGTAGCCGTTGAACGAGGTGCCATCGACGGTGTCCCACTTCAGTTTTTTCTGATAATCCTTGCCCAACTCCTGCTTCAGGTCAACCTCTTTGCCATCGGTCACAAAAATCTCCTTGGTGTCTGCGGTAACTGTGCCGGTGGTTGTGTTGGTTGTAGTCTTATCAGCAGTGTGAGAAGTCTCGTAGCGGTTGGTCACAGAACCGTCCGGGTTGACAGTGCTGTCTACCAGCTTTTCAGAGTCCGGGCTGGTGGGTGTGATGGTAGTTTCCTGTTCGGTGCGCTCCTCCTTGGAGGCAGTGCCGATGATCTTGCCCTCGGCGTCCTTGACCGGTTCGGAGATGTCCGCATCGGGAGCTTTGATGCCCTTGCCTTCCTCGGTGGTCTCGCCTGCTTCAGGAGTTTCAGCAGAACCCTCGGAATCCTTGCCTTCTCCGGCAGTCTCGCCAGAAGCGGCTTCGGTGCTCTTATCCATCTCCTTCTGGACGATAGCACCGGAGGATTCCTCCGATTTGACGGTGCCGTCCTTATTATAGGTGAACTCGCGGTCGGTGTACTCGACATCGGTCGTGATTTTCTTGTCCTCAGTCTCCCGGTCCTCCAGAATGCCCTCGGCGTTTTCGTGCTCCTGGTTTTCTACGGGAGCAGTGTTTGCACTTTCAGAAGCCTGTTGTGCAGGAGTTTCTGCTTCGGAACGTTCTTTGTTCTCTACAGGGACTGCGTTTTCAGGGGTCTCAGCGTTGGCGGCCAGAGGGGTGGCTGCAACACAGGCGGTCAAGGCCAGAGCCATTGCGGCTTTTTTGAATTTCTTGTTCGTCATAAGATTCGCTCCTTTCGTTCTGCACACAAAAGATACCATAAATTGTATCTATACGTAGATAAATGTCCGCATTGATCCACAGCTATCATATAACATATAAAATGAAAAAAGTCAATAAAACTGTCGATAAAAAGCAAATTTCAGCGGGATGCTAAAAATAAAAAAGGAGAAATATGCAGTTTGTATGAGAGTGACTCCAACTGAGTTACACAACAGATACGGTTTTGAGATGCTTCTGAAACGCTATTGAAACGCTATTGAAACGCAGTGAAGATCCAGCCTGCGGGCCCGGGATAGTCACTGCCTGCCGGGCCGTTTCCGGGCAACAACAAAGCCCCCGGAAAACTCTCCGGGGGCCTTGCTGTTGTGTGCGAGGAACAACGGGTTTTCAGGCCCGTTGGGGGTTGGCTTTTAGTGCTTGCTCTTGGCAAACAGGCTGGTGAAGGCACCGGCTACGGTGAGGGCCATGCCGCTCAGGGCCATGGCCAGAGCCGCCATCCAGTTGACGCCGGTCTTGGGCAGGGCGGCCACGGTGCTGTCCGGGGTGGCATCCTGCACAGAAGGATCGGTGGGGTTCTCCGGGTTCGCGGGCGTCTCGGCTTCGTCCGGGCTGACGGGGGTGTCCGGGCCCTCGGGATCGACCGGGGTGGGCTCCGGATCGGGGGTGGGCTCCGGATCCGGTTCCGGGGTGGGCTCCACGACTTCACGCAGGGCACCGTAGATGGTCACGGTGTAGTCGTCAGAGCTTTTGCCGGTGATGTTGTTGCCGGTCACCTTCACGTTGGAATCGGCATCGAAAGCATCCAGAATGTTCTGGTCGCGCCCGGCAGCGCCGTTGGCGTTGTTCTTGTGCTCGTAGCCCCACACGATGGTGTAGGTCTTGCCTTCGTACTCGTACTCGGTGCCGTACACCATATCGTAGGCGTTGGGGGTACCATCGGTGCGGTTCTCGTAGTTGCCCCAGATCAGCTTGGTGTTGCCGTTTTCGTCGGTGGTCTTGGTGAAGTTCAGGCTGTGGCCGTTCACCACCATATCCCGCAGGACGAACACGCCGTCGCTGGTCTTGTACGGGGTGTTGAACTTGTAACCGTCGGCCTGCAGGTCAGCCAGCAGCTTGCCGACGATCTCCGGGTCGTGGCTGCCATCCACATCCAGCATGTATTCCAGCGCGGCAGCGGGCACCCACACGGACAGGTACTGCTTGCCCTTTTCCTTATTCAGGTCGGAGACGTACTCGTACTTGGTGCCGTTGTAGGCAAAGGCACCAAAGTCGGCGTGGTCGGCGTCCTTGGTCAGCAGGAAGTTGGTCAGCTTGTTGCCCTGTGCGTTTTCCGGCCAGAGAGTGTTGGCCTTGCTGTAATCATAGGTCAGGGTGCCGCCGGTGACGACGAGCTTCTGACCGGGGTAGTACGTGTTCCCTACAATAGTGGGAGCTTCCACATGGGCGTTATTCTTGATAAGAATCTTGGAGTAGGGGCCGTCGATGTAGATGCCGCTGTGGTTATAATCGCCCTTTACAAGGACGGTGCCGTCATCCACAGTCAGGGTGCAAAGCATGCCCAGATTGATGCCGGAATACGAATTGTGCAGGTCCATGGACAGAACGCCGCCCTTGTCCACCAGAATATCGTGGTAGGCATAATAAGCAAGAAGGTTATAGTTATCGTGAGAACCATCGGTCATGTTGTAGACGCTGCCATCCGTGATATGCAGCTTGGTTCCCTTGCTGTTGCGGAGCTGGATGGCCATATCCCGCGTGGTGGAATCGACCGTGCTGTTGCCCGAAATGAGTACATTCCGGTAGCCGGCAACGATGCCGTAGTTCGCCTGCAGGTTGAGCTTGCTGCCATTTTTGACGATCAGGCTGCCGTTTTTACCCGAATCCTCGCAGTAAATGGCATATCTTCCGACGTTCTCCTCCTTGGTCAGTTCTGCCGAAACGGCGGCAGTGGTATGATCAAACGTGACGGTCGTATCGCTGTTGTTGCCGGTCTCAATGCCGAGGCTCTTGCCCTCAATAGTAACGTCCGAATCCTTGAAGGTGATGTCACCGGCGGCTTCCAGCTTGGAGCCATCCTTAGCCGTACCGCTGCCTTCGTAGCGGATGCCGGCATCGCTGTTGGTGATGTTGAGGGTGCTGTTCTCGGTAGTCAGGCTGGTGCTGGCACCCTGATGGCCGTAAATGCCGGTCTGGGTGTTCTTGATGTTCAGCTTGCTCTTGGCCTTGACGATGATGTCGTTCCAGCTGGCAATGCCAATACCGCCGTTCTCGTGCGTTTTATCGTCTTCCCCTACATGCGAACCGTCGATGGTCAGGGAAGAACCACCGTCCAGCGTGAGATCACCGTGCTGGGTGACGCCACGGCCGCTCTGGGTGGAGCCGGAAACATGGGTGTCCTGGATGGTGACGTCCGCGCCGTCCGTGATGGTGACGCTGGAATCCTTCTCGTCAGAGCCGCCTGCGATCACCATACCGGTGGTGGTGTCCTTGATGGTCAGGCTGCCGCCGGTGGTCTCTTCGGTGGTGTCGGAAGTCTCTTCCTTGTCGCCCTTGATGGTCAGGTGGGCGTCCTTTTCGGCGCCCGAGAAGTCGGAAGCCACTTCGCCGCCCACGCGGATGCCTTCCACGTTGATGTTGCTATCCGTGAGCTTCTTGCCTTCTTTGGTGGCACTGTCGATGGCTGCAGAGCCGTCGATGACGTTGTCGCCCTTGAGGGTCAGGTCAACGTCCGAACCCTGCCGCACGTCCAGACCGGCGCTGTTCTTGTTGGTCTGGTTGATGGTGGTATCTTTCAGGGTCAGGTCCACCTTGGTGTCCTTATTTTCGTCGGTGCCGTCCAGATCCTTGCCGATGTCGATGCCGTTGCCGCCGGTGGTCAGGGTGGAATCCTTGACGGTCAGGTCAACGTTTGCGCCCTCGCCGACGGTCACGGTGGACTCGCCGGTCTTGCTGGTGTCGGCGTTCACGCCGTCGATCACGATATCCACGTCACGGCCTTCGGAGCCGTCGGCGTTATCGGTCTTTTTGACGTCCTCTTGCACGGTGACGGTGTTCTCAGTGGGGGTATCCTTGTCACCCTTGATGATGATCTTGCCGTCGTCCTCTTTGTCCTCGTTGACGTAGGTGCGCTTATCCTCTTTGTCCTCGCCCTGATAGCTGAACGCGCCGCGGTCGGTGTCCTGGCCGATGGTGACATCACCGTCGGCCAGATCATAGCTCACGGCAGAAGCGCTGGCGCTGATGGTGCTCACGGCAATGGCGGTGGCCAGCGTGACAGCAACGACCTTTTTCTGTTTACGCAATCTCATGAGTAATACCTCCTCAAAAATGGGAACCTGATGTCCAGGCGGTTCCGACTCACACACAAAAAGATACCAGAAATTGGATCTATATGGGGATAAAACAGAGCAATAAACTCTGCTTATGGTATACTATTTTATGGCTGCACTGTCAATAAGTTCACGGAAATACGCGGATAATTGGCAAAATGCAAAAAAATGCAGCAGGATTTTACGCAGAATGCAGAGAGAGGGGTACGCTATTGTTGCACTGTTGAAATGGTCTTGATACGCATTGGAATTTCTTGTTGTAGAACGCAGAAAAGCCGCCGCCCGGTGTGCCGGGCAGCGGCTTTGAAAAATGCAAAGAAGGTGCGGTGCAGTGTGGTCAGCCCAGCTGATCGTTCAGCCAGGCGGCAATGTCGGCAAACACTTCCTGCCGGTTGGTCTCCACCAGCAGTTCGTGCCGGGCGCCGGGGTACAGCTTGCAGCGGATGTTCTGCACGCCTGCGGCCTTCAGGCTCTGGATGGCGCGCAGCACGCCCTTGCCCCGGTCGCCCACCGGGTCGGCGGTGCCGGCCAGGAACAGCAGGGGCAGGTCCTTGGGCATCCGGGCCAGAAAAGCCGGGTCGTGCAGGCGCAGGATGCCGCTGAACATGCTGTAGTAGGCGTTGAGCGTAAAGGTAAAGGTGCAGCGCTCGTCGGCCAGGTACTTGTCCACCTCGGCGGCGTCACGGTTGAGCCAGTCGTGGGTGGTGCGGCCCTCCAGCCCCTTGTTGTAGCCCATGAAGGACAGGTTGGCCACCAGCTTGCTGCGGTACTGCCAGCCGTGCACGGCCGCCAGCGCCCGGCAGGTGCTGCGGGCAAACTGCACCAGCGCTTTGGGCTGGTGGCCGGTGCCCATGATGATGGCACCGTTCAGTTCCTGCCCGTATTCGCACAGGTACTGCCGGGCATAGAACGAGCCCATGCTGTGCCCCAGCAGAAAGTACGGCACACCGGGGTAGCGCTCCTTGGTGCGCAGGGTCATGGCGTGCAGGTCGTCCAGCACGGCACGGTTGCCGTCCGGCTCGGCAAAGTAGCCGTAGTCGGCCTTGGTGCGGATGGACCCGCCGTGGCCCAGGTGGTCGTGGCCGACCACCACGATGCCCTGCCCGGCCAGATACTCCGCCAGCGGCTTGTACCGGTCGATGAACTCCACCATGCCGTGGGACAGCTGCAGCACCGCCCGCACTTCGCCCGCCGGCTCACAGCAGAACGCGTGCAGGGTGCGCCCGGGCACGGTGGAAGGGACAGTAAAATCGGTCATGCGGCTCATGGACGCAGGCCTCCTTTTGGTTCTGGTTTACAGCGCGCCGATCTTGCGGCGGCAGGCGGGGCAGATGCAGTACCCGGCAAACTGGATGGCGTTGGCGTCCACGTCGCCGCAGAAGTCGCAGCTGCCGACGGGGCGGTGCTTCTTGAGCACGATGGCGTCGCCATCCACAAAGATCTCCAGCTTGGTGTCCCCGTCCAGATGCAGGGTGGTGCGCAGCTCCTTGGGCAGGACGATGCGGCCAAGCGAGTCGATGCCGCGGACGATCCCGGTGCTTTTCATAGGTATCATTCTCCTTCAACGTTTTCTCCATACAGGCAGGCAGCTGGCACAACAGGAAAATTGTGCCAGCACCGTTTGAAATTAGTATACAAAAAAATACAGCCTTCGTCAATGATTGCGGGCGATTTCGACAAAATGTCCCGCCTTGTGTCCCAAAAACCGCAGCTTCGCACAAAACACGTTCCTCCGTTGACAAATCGCAGCAGAACAGGTAAACTAAGACGTAGCTATCCGCATTTTTTGCATGAGTATAAAAGGAGCGTTTTTCTATGCCGAGCAACAAAGTCCGCACCCGTTTTGCCCCCTCGCCCACTGGCTATATGCATGTGGGCAACCTGCGCACTGCGCTGTATACCTATTTAATGGCAAAGCACGAGGGTGGCACCTTCATCCTGCGCATTGAGGACACCGACCAGGGCCGCTATGTGGAAGGTGCTGTGGACGTGATCTACAACACCCTGCGCGAGACCGGCCTGCTGTGGGACGAGGGCCCGGACGTTGGCGGCCCTGTGGGCCCCTATGTGCAGAGCGAGCGCATGGGCATGTTCAAGCAGTATGCCGAGCAGCTGGTGGCAGAGGGCAAGGCATACTATTGCTTCTGCACCGAGGAGCGTCTGGAGGCCCTGCACGCCGAGCAGCGCGCCAACGGTGAGATGACCCACTACGACGGATGCTGCCGCGACCTGCCCAAGGACGAAGTGGAAAAGCGTCTTGCTGCCGGGGAACCCTATGTTATCCGCCAGAAGATCCCCCGCGAGGGCGTGACCGGCTTCGACGATGTGGTGTACGGCCACATCGAGGTGAACAACAGCGAGATGGACGACCAGATCCTCATCAAGACCGACGGCATGCCCACCTACAACTTTGCAAATGTGGTGGACGATCACCTCATGGGCATCACCCACGTGATCCGCGGCAGCGAGTATCTGTCCTCCACCCCTAAGTACAACCTGCTGTATCAGGCGTTCGGCTGGGAGATCCCCACCTATATCCACTGCCCGCCGGTGATGAAGGATGCGCAGAATAAGCTTTCCAAGCGCAACGGCGATGCCAGCTATCAGGATCTGGTAGCAAAGGGCTACCTGACCGAGGCCGTGCTGAACTACATCTGCCTGCTGGGCTGGAGCCCCAAGGGCGAGTATGCCGAGCAGGAGATCTTCTCCCTGCCGGAGCTGGTCAAGATCTGGTCTCCGGACGGCATCTCCAAGTCTCCGGCCATCTTCGATCCCCTCAAGCTGCGGGCCATCAACGCGGAATATATCCGCCGCCTGTCCCCGGAAGAGTTCCAGAAGAAGGCGGAGCCGTGGATCGACAAGGCCGTGCACACCTCCATCGATAAGAAGCTGCTGTGCGCAAACCTGCAGCCCCGCTGCGAAGTGCTGGGCGAGATCCCGGAGCAGCTGGATTTCTTTGATGCGATGCCCGAGTACGATGTGAGCATGTACGCCAACAAGAAGCAGAAGACCACCCCGGAGACCGCCAAGGAGGCACTGGAAGCCCTGCTGCCTGTGCTCAGCGACGAAGCACTGGATTTTGGCAATCGCGATGCCGTCTTCGATGCCTGCAAGGCCAAGGCTGAGGAGCTGGGCAAGAAGAACGGCTGGCTGCTGTACCCGCTGGGCATTGCCCTTTCTGGCAAGCAGCGCACCCCCGGCGGCGGCACCGACCTTGCCTGCATGATGGGCCGTGAGACCACCCTTGCCCGCGTAAAAGCGGCAATTGAAAAGCTGAACGGCTGATTTTTGCCATAAAACCACAAAGCTCTGCAGCATTTTTGAACGCTGCAGGGCTTTTTTGCGTCTTTGGGCCGGTTTGCGGCAGAACACTGCACCGCGCCAAAAATCGCCGCGCGCCCGCGCTACAGTATATGCAGAAAGCGCGGGGAACAGAACCACAACGCCCCGCCGGAAAGCGGGGAGTTTTTATGACAGAGCGGATGGGTCTGGCAGCGGTCGGGCGGCAGAATAGACAGCGGGCAGCGCTGGCACGGCGGGCGGAGCTGCGCCCGGCAGCGCGCAGGCTGGCGGCTGTGGCAGTGGGATTTGCAGGCGGCTGGGCCGTTCTGTACGGTGCACTGATGCCTTTTGGTCTGGGCTTTGTGCTGGGCTTTGCAGAGGACTGCTTTGCCCCCTGTGCGGCGGGTGCGGCGCTGGGTGTGCTGCTGCATGGGTTTGGCGCGCTCTCGCTGCGCAGTGTCTGTATGCTGTGCGCACTGGGTGCTGCAGTGGCAGCGCGGTGGATGGGTGCCAGAACACTGCCCCCGGCGGCACTGGCGAGCTGCGGCACGCTGGTGGGCGTGGCGCTGTGCTTTGCCTTTGGCGGCGGCGGGGCAGAGCTGGTGTTTTACAGTGCGGCAGATGCCCTGCTGGCCGCAGCCATGGGCTTTTGTCTGCGGCAGTTCGCGCCCGAAAAGCCGGGTGCCGGGATGCTTCTGGTGGGTGCGGCCGCAGCGGCGGCACTGGGCAGCATACAGCTGTGGCAGCTGCTGCCGGGCGTGATCGTCTGCGCGGCGCTGGAACTGTATTTATGCAGCAAAGGGCAGGCCAAAGCCGCGCTTGCGGCCTGCGCGGTGCTGGGCGCTGCGCTGTGCGCGGCAGACCCGGCCCTCAGCTTTGCGGCATCCGGCCTTGCCTGTGCCACGGTGGCAGCGGCGGTGCTGGCACCCGGACGGCGCATGGAAACGGTAGCCGCCTACGCGGGCGGCTGCGTGACCGGTGCACTCTGTGTGCAGCCGCCCGGGAGCGCGTTCCAATATCTGCTGAACGTCTGCATCGGCATCACGGCCGTAGCGGCCATGCCCGCAGCATGGCTTGTGCCGGAGCCGGAAGAAAAGCCGCAGGCAGGGCAGGCCCAGCCGCAGCAGTACAGTGCAGCGGCCACCCGGCTGGAACAGGTGTCCCAGAGCCTTGCATCGCTGGCAGAGACCGTGAACGATGTCTACGAAACGCTGCCGCACCGGCGTGAGGATTTCCATTGGGTAATTGACAACACACATGATACCCTTTGTTTTAACTGCGGACGGCGGGATACCTGCTGGAAGCAGGAGTATGCCGCCACGCTGGAGGGCATGGAAGCACTGCGCCCTCTGCTGGAAAGCAGCGGCGGGCTGGAAACGGCTCAATTGCCCGGGCAATTATCCCGGTGCATCCACCCGGCAGCGCTGTGCGCAGCAGCAAACCGCTCCTTTGCGCTGTACCGCAGCCGCAAGGAGGCCCGCCTTCATGCCGAAGCCATGCGCACTGCCCTGACCGAGCAGTACAGCGCCGTGGCCGAAGCGCTGGGCGTGTTGGGAGAACAGCTGGGCCGTCCGGGCGACCCGGAACCCTATAAATCCGGCCGGGTGGCGGACTTTTTTGCGCAGCTTGGCACTCCGCCGCAGGAGTGTGCCGTCACGCTGGATGATCTGGGCCGCACCCATGCGGCGGTCACGCTGCCGCGCACCCGCTTCTCGGCGCAGGAGCTGGCCGCGCTGGCCGGGGAGGTGGGCCGCATCTGCCGCCGCACGCTGGAAGTGCCGCAGGTGCTTTCCTGCAAGGGAATGACCACCCTGCTGTTCAGCGAAAAGCCTGTGCTGCGGGCCGTGTTCGGCATGGCGGGCGCGGCGGCGCGGGGCAGTATTTCCGGCGATGCGGTGCAGCAGTTCTGCAGCCCGGCGGCAGCGCAGATGATTCTGTGCGACGGCATGGGCACCGGCAGGCCTGCAGCCGTGGATGGCAACCTTGCCGCCGAGCTGACGGCCCGGCTGCTCAAGGCGGGCTTTACCGCAGAGCTGGCGGCAAGGCTGGTCAACGTGGCCCTTGCCCTGAAAAGTGAGGATGAGAGCGGTGCCACGCTGGACCTCATCAGCGTGGATCTTTACACCGGCACGGCAAGGCTGTTCAAGGCCGGTGCGGCACCGGGCTTCCTTGTGCACGGCGGGCGGGTGCGTGCTGTGGGCGACACCAGCCTGCCGGTGGGCATTCTGGGCGGAGTGAACGGACAGAGCCGGGTGGTGCATTTGACGGTGGGCGATTATGCGGTGCTGGTCTCGGACGGGCTGCTGGTGGACGGTCCGGGCTGGGTGGCAAAGCAGCTGGAGCTTTCCGCTGCGGCAGGAGAAGCGCCGGAAAAAGTTGCAAAAACGCTGGTGGAAACGGCTCGCGTGCGCGCCCAGAAGACCGGCAGGCCGGACGACATTACGGCGGCGGTGCTGCGGCTGGAAAAATGCGTTTGATGTTCATACAAACTTCGTTGATTTTCGACGGAGGAGAAGGTATACTATGGAAGCATAGAAACAAAACGGGAGGACAGAAACATGCTTACCATAACCGTAGCGCAGGATGGCAGCGGCGATTTTGCTTCGGTGTCCGAAGCGGTGCTGGCCGTGCCTTATGCCTGCGCAGCAGAGATCTGCATTGGCCCGGGCGTTTACCGCGAAAAGCTGGTGTGCGAAAAACAGGATATCACCCTGATCGGCGCAGGCATGGAAAGCACCCGCATCGTGTGGGGCGACGGCGGCAAACTGCCGCACCCGGACGGCAGGCCCACCCACACCTTCCGCAGCTATACCGCGTTTTTCCGGGGGACAGAACTGCGGGTGCGGGACCTGACCATTGAAAACGATGCCGGCCCCGGGGCAAAGGTGGGGCAGGCCGTGGCGGCTTATGTGGACTGCTCTCACACCCTCTTTGAGAATGTGCGGCTGCTGAGCAATCAGGATACGCTGTTCTGCGCCCCTCTGCCGGAGAAGGAGCGGGAGAAGGATGGCTTCCTTGGCCCGGGCCGCTTTGCGCCCCGCCGACCGACGGCCCAGTATTACCGGCACTGCGAGATCGCGGGAGATATCGATTTTATTTTTGGCGGCGCGGACGCTCTGTTTGAGCAGTGCACCATCCGCACCGTGAACAACCACCTGCCTGCAAGCTACGTCACAGCGCCCTCGGGCCGTGCCGATGGCCTCGGGTTTGTGTTCTGGGACTGCGACTTTGTTTCGGACGACTGCCCGGCGGGCACGGTGTTTCTGGGCAGGCCGTGGCGGCCCACCGGAAAGACTGCCGTGCTGGACTGCCGCCTTGGCGCACACATCGCGCCGGAGGGCTTTTCCGCGTGGCAGAGCCGCACCGACTCCGACCTTGCCAGCTTTGCCGAAGCGGGCAGCACCGGCGAGGGCGCAGCAGCGCGCGGTGCATGGGTGAAGCAGCTGGACAGCCAGCAGGCCGAAGAGCTGCTCAGATGTGCACGGAAGCTTTGCAGACCGGAATAAAAGCGGAAAATATAAAATAAAGTATAAAACGGATTTGAAGGATCTTCTATGAAAAAACTGCCGAATTTTGTCAAATGGATCATCATTCTGGCGGCACTGGCTGCAATGGGCTGGATGATGTGGGCTGTGAATGATCGTGCCTCCCGGGTGGAAATGCCCGCACCGGATAATACATTCGGAATTTATCGCACAGCAGATTCCAGCCAGTAAATCATTTGGAATGGCCGCAGCATTGCGGGCAGAAACGATGTTCTATAGAAAAAGCAAAAGCCGGGACGACCACACGGTCATCCCGGCTTTAAAATTATTCCTGCCCGGCCATCTCGGCTGCATTGGCGGGCAGGTCGTTCATGATGAACCAGAACGTAGTGCCCATGCCGATGGCGCTCTGCACACCAAAGCGGAAGCCGTGCTGCTGGAAGATGGCCTTGGTGATGGAAAGGCCCAGACCGGTGCCCTGCTTGCCGGCATCCGAACGGGAGCGGTAGTACCGATCAAAGATATAGGGCAGGTCGTCGGCAGAGATGCCGGGGCCGTGGTCCTCCACCTCGATCCGCACGCCCTCGGTGCAGCGCTGGGCCCGCAGGATGAAGATGCCGTCTCTGCCGATGTGGTGCATGGCGTTGCCCAGCAGGTTATGCAGTGCGCGCTGCATCATGTTGGGGTCTGCGTAAACGGGCAGTTCCTCGTCCGGCAGCTCCAGCTGGAGCTGCCAGCCGTTCTGGGCGCAGATGGCATCGTACCGTTCGCTCACCTCGTCGCACAGCTGGCCCATATCAAAGTGCACGCGCTCGCATTTGTCGGCACCGCTGGTCACCTTGCTCAGCTCCATCACGCTGGAGACCAGTGCGGTCAGGCGGTCGGTCTCGTCCACGATAATGTTCATCTGCTCATCGCGGTGGGCCTTGTCGTCGCCGGTAATGTCGCGCACCGTCTCGGCATAGCCCTTGATAAGGGTCAGCGGGGTGCGCAGGTCGTGGGAGACGTTGGCCAGCAGGTCGCGCTGCATCTGCGAAGAATGCTGCACCTCGCTTGCCATGTGGTTGAAGTCCCGGGCCAGATCGCCCAGCTCATCGCTGCGGCTGGTATCCACCTGCACGGCATAGTTGCCCATGGCCATCTGGCGGGCAGCGCTGGAAAGCTGGCGCAGCGGCTTTGTGAACCACTCACTGAACAGCCATGCCGCCGTCATGGCAAAGGCAAAGATCAGCGCCGCTGCCATGGGCAGCACGGTGCTCAGCACCTTGCCGGCTTCGGCCACATGCACAAGGCTGGTAGTGACCAGAACGGTGTACTCGCCGCCGGAGGTGTTGCGCCCTACCAGCAGCTGTGCCGAGCCGGAGAGCCGCGGCGGATTCAGGGTCTGCACAAAGCCGCCGGTGGTGCGGCATTTCTTGCGCATGGCCACAGCGGTGGAAACGATCATATCGTTGTTGGCGGAATCCGAGAGCAGCGTTTCGTGCAGGTTGCAGTAGGACTGGTTCTCGATCTTATAGATCGTGCGCATGGTGGTATCGGAAATATCCACACAGAAGCTGTTCAGCGAACCGCTGGCGTACAGCTGGGTGGCAAGCCGGTCAAAAAACGTGGTGTTGACCGTAAGATGGCCAAAAGACCATGCCGAAAGGGATTCGCCGTTTGCAATAGCCTTGTCCAGCTCGGCGGTGATGCTTTCTGCCTGAGTGGTCAGCTGTTTTTCAATGTGCTTGGTGTACAGCGGTTCCAGCAGCTGGGTGGACAGAAACCACACCAGTGCCAGCAGGAACAGACAGATACAACACAAAAACCACATCAGCTGGCCGCGGATGCCGGGGGAGTGATGGTGCCGCATGAATCCTCCGCTCCTTTATCAGCGCGTTGCGTCGGGGTCGAATTTGTAGCCGATGCCCCACACGGTAGCAATGTAGCTGCGGCACTTGCCCAGATGGCCCCGCAGCATTTTGACATGGGTATCCACGGTGCGGTCCTCGCCAAAGTAGTCGTAGTTCCACACCTTCTGCAGGATCTTTTCACGGCTGAGGGCGATGCCCTTGTTGGAAGCAAGGAACACCAGCAGGTCGAACTCCTTGGGGGTCAGGGCCACCTCCTCGCCGGAAACGCGCACCGTGTGGCTGGCCGTGTCGATGGTCAGCTCACCAAAGGTCATGGTGTCGGAGGCAGCGGCGGGCTTGGGCATGGTGCGGTTCAGCACGGCCTTGACGCGGGCTACCAGCTCACGGGGAGAGAAGGGCTTGACAACGTAGTCGTCGGCACCGCTCTCCAGGCCGGACAGCTTGTCGTATTCCTCGCCGCGGGCGGTCAGGATGATGACCGGCGTGTTGATGTGGCGGGCGCGCATCTCCCGCAGGCAGGTCATACCGTCCATGAACGGCATCATCAGGTCCAGAATGACCAGATCGAAGGCTCCGCCGGAAAGCTGGGTCAGCGCAGCTGTTCCGTCGGCGGCCTCTTCACAGATATAACCGGAATATTGTAAATGTTCGCGGATCAGCTCGCGGATGCGCGGCTCATCGTCAACGATCAGGATCTTAGCCATAATACAGACACCTTCCTCAATAATAGACTTCTTGACCAGAATATCATACAGCAAGAATAAAAAAAAGCTGTGAAGTTTGCGTGAATGCTTTTCAAAAAAGTGCCCGCAGCGGCGGGCTGCTTCCAGTACCAGTATACCACAGAAAAACAGTCCTGCACAGCCGGAGTTTGCAGGGCAGACCGCAGGCCCAGCCGGATGGTGGTGCTTTCCGACCTGCACAATTCCGAGTTTGGCGCATATAATAGTGAGCTTGTGGATAAGGTGCGGCTGTTTGGCCGTGGGATGTGCTGTGCGGCTTTGCAAAGCCGCTGCTTTCCACAGCGCCCTGCAGAGCGGTTTTTGCACTGTCCGTCACCCCAGCGGCATGATGTTCTGCGGTGCAGTGCCCAGAAACGCCGGTGCCTCCGGCGACGCAGCGGTCAGGTTCGTCTTGCTCACCTTCCACCACAGGCGGGTGGTGCCGTCCGGCGCGGTAAAGATCAGGTTCCAGTCAAAGGGATTCTCGCTGGTGGAGTTCAGCTGCACCGGCAGAGCGTTCGGCGCAGCTGGTGCGCAGGGGGCAAAGTCGTGGGCGCGGATGCCCACGGCGGTGCAGGTTTCCGGCACCTCGGCGGCAAGGTGAAGGGGCGCATCCCAGCCGGTCAGGCGCACGGTGTGGGCATCCACGCGGGTACAGGACAGAATGTTCTTGCAGCCGGTCAGCCGTGCAGCGGTGGTGCTCTGCGGGTCTGCAAACACCTCTTTGGTGCCGCCGGTGCGCAGCACCTGCCCGCTATCCATCACGATCATATCCCGGCACAGGCGGTAGGCTTCGTCACGGTTGTGGGTGACCAGCAGCGCCGTGCCGCCAAACCCGGCCAGCAGGCTGCCCACTTCGCCCTCCACTTCTTCGCGCAGGTAGCTGTCCAGCGCACTGAACGGCTCGTCCAGCATCAGAATTTTGGGCCTGCCCACAAGGATGCGTGCCAGCGCGGTGCGCTGCTGCTGTCCGCCGGAAAGCTGGGCCGGGTAGCGCTTGGCAAGGGATTCCAGCCGCATGGCCTGCAGCATTTCGGCGCAGCGGGCCTTGCGGGCGGCCTTGTCTTTTTCGGCTTTCAGGCCGCAGAGCACGTTCTGCTCCACGGTCATGTTGGGGAACAGTGCGTAGTTCTGGAACAGCAGGCCCACGCCGCGCTGCTGCGGCGGCAGGTCGATGTGCTGGGCGCTGTCAAACAGCACCCGGCCGTCCAGTACGATGCGGCCCGCATCCGGCTTTACGATACCGGCAATGCAGCGCAGGGTCATGCTTTTGCCGCAGCCGGACGCGCCCAGAATGGCTGTGGCGGTGCTGCGCGCGGCAAAGTTGGCGTGAAGGGTAAAGCCATTCAGCTTTTTGGTAATGTTCACTTCAAGACTCATGCGCGGCCACCTGCTTTCTGTTTTTTCTCCAGCAGATTCACGGCCAGCAGCACCACTGCCGAGATCACGATATCCACCAGCACCCAGCGCATGGCACCGGCTTCGTCGTTGGTGCGCCACAGCTGGTACACGGTGGTGGCAATGGTGGCGGTCTTGCCGGGGGTGTAGCCTGCGATCATGCTGGTGGCACCGTACTCGCCCAGCGCGCGGGCAAAGGCCAGCACCGTGCCGGCCAGAATGCCTTGACGGCAGCAGGGCATCCGCACCCGCCAGAAGATCCACACGTCCGACTGGCCCAGCGTTTGCGCCGACCATGCCAGCGTTTCGTCAAAGCTTTCAAACGCGCCGCGCGCCGTGCGGTACATCAGCGGAAAGGCCACCACGATGGATGCAAAGATGGCACTGTACCAGTTCATGACCAGCTTCACGCCGAAATGCTCCATGAAAAAGGCACCCAGCGGCCGCTTTGCGCCGAACAAAAGCAGTAGAAAATAGCCCACCACCGTGGGCGGCAGCACCATGGGAAGGGTGAGCACCACGTCCAGCACGCCCTTGACAGTGCGCGGCAGCTTGGCAATATAGTAGGCGGCAAAAATGCCAAGGAAGAACACCGCCGCGCAGCTGACGAGGGCGATGCGCAGGCTGTTCCAAAGGGGATACCAGTCCATAAATGATACCTCCGAATAAAAAGGCTTCCCCCGGAGGGGAAGCTCTGAAAAACAACGGATTTACAGTGCGGTGAAGCCCACGCTCTCGAACACGGTTGCGGCGCGGTCGGTCTGCAGATAGGCCAGAAACTCCCTGGCGGCCTCGGCGTTGGGGGCGGCCTTCAGCACGGTGGCAGGGTAGATGACCTGACCGCACATCTCCTTGGTGGCCTCATCCACGGGGGTCAGGCCTGCGCTGTAGGCATCGGTGCGGTACACGACACCGGCATCCACGCTGGCTTCGGTGATCTGGGTGGTGACCTCCTTGACGTTGGAGCCGTAGGTGATGACACCGGCTGCGGCCAGTGCTTCCTCGTCCAAAGCGTAGTAGGCAAGGATCTTCTGGGTGTACTGGCCCACGGGCACATCGCTGTTGCCCATGCAGAACAGAATGTCCTCGGCCTTGAGGTGCTCGGCCAGAGAATCGAAGCTGTCGATGCCCTTATCGCCATTCTCGGGCACGCACAGAACGACCTTGTTCTCCAGCAGGTCCACGCGGGAATCGCTGTCCACAAAGTCCAGTCCTTCGGTGTTCACATCGGCGGAAGCGGTGCTGTCCAGCTGGTTCATCTGCTTCTGACCGGCGGAGATGAACAGGTCGCAGTCCGCGCCTTCCTGGATCTGGGTCTTGAGGGTGCCGGAGGAGTCGAAGTTGAAGCGGAAGGTCACCTCCGGGTGTTCTGCCGAGTAGGTCTCACCGATGGCGGTGAGGGTCTCGGTGAGGGATGCGGCGGCAAACACGATCAGCTCCATGGATCCACCGGCAGCTTCAGAAGAAGCAGCGGCAGAGCCTGCCACGGAAGATGCAGTGCTGGAAGCGGAGGAGCCGCAGGCGGTCAGGGCCGCAGCGGCACCGGCGATACCGGCAGCAGCCAGAAAGCTGCGGCGGGAAATTTTAGTGTTGTTCATGATAAGCGCTCCTGTTTTAAAAATGAATCTTTGCATTTGATACGGTACAGGATGCGGTGCCGCCCACCGGGATACTTTTTTACTTCCGGGCGCATTCGCCGTCCAGCCCGGCGGCAAGGCGGATGCCGTGCGCAAGGCTGGGCAGGATGTACTCGAGGTTTTCTTTTACGGCCTTGGGGCTTCCCGGCAGGTTCACGATCAGGGTCTTGCCGCGCAGCACACTGGCGGCACGGCTCAGCATCCCGCGCGGTGTGATGGTAAGGCTATGGTACCGCATGGCCTCGGCAATGCCGGGCGCGTTGCGTTCGGCTACGCTCAAAGTCACCTCCGGGGTGATATCCCGGGGTGCAAAGCCGGTGCCGCCGGTGGTGAGGATCAGGTTCACCTGACGGGCATCCGCAAGGCGCAGCAGCTGGGTTTTGAGCTGGGCGGCATCGTCCGGCAGAAGCAGCGCTTCCTCCACCTTGTAGCCTGTAGCGGTGAGCATTTCCACAATGAGTGGGCCGCTTTTGTCCTCCCGTTCGCCGCGGCTGCCCTTATCGGAAAGGGTGATCACTGCCGCGCGCAGGGGCAGATCTGCCGGGGTGGGCAGCAGCTTCATCTCGTCGCCGGTGTGGATGGTGCCGCCTTTTACCACCCGTGCGAACACGCCCTCCCGCGGCATGATGCAGTCGCCGGTCTGCTGGCGGATGGCGCAGTCGCTGTGGCACTCCTTGCCGATCTGGGTCATTTCCAGCACGGCATCCCCAATGGCAAAAAAGCTGGGCACCGGCAGGGTGGCAAGATCGAACCCTTCCACCACCAGATTTTCGCCAAAGGCACCGTAGTCCACCCAGAGCTTTTGACGGAAAGCTTCAATTTTTTCCGCGCTCAGCAGGCTGACCTGACGGTGCCAGCTGCCGCCGTGGGCATCGCCCACAATACCCCACTCCGGGGTGAGAACAGCGGACGGCACCGGCGTTTTCAAGGTGCCGCGCCGGGGGCTTGTGCAGATAGCCAGAATTTTACCCATAAATTTGTGTTATCCTCCGATCCGGTACATCCCTCGTGTGGCGGGCATGGAGCCTTGGCCGAAGTGATGTTCCCGGGGTTTTGCCAGAATCGTGTTTTGAATGGCCTGCAAAAGGGCCGCGTCGTCCGCGCCGCTGCGCAGCAGAGCACGCAGGTCGGTGCCGGATTCGCTGGCAAGGCACGGACGCAGAAAGCCTTGACTTGTCAGCCGCACCCGGTTGCAGGAAGCGCAGAATTTGCCGTGCACGGCAGCGATCAACCCGATGCTGCCGCGCCAGCCGGGCGCAGAATAATACACCGCCGGCCCATCGCCAAAGGCCGCACCGGTCACCGGCTGCAGCTGCGGCCAGCGGCGGTAAAAGCGCTCCAGCAGTTCCGGGCCGGAAAGGCCGGGCAGCCCGGCACCAAAGCCAATGGGCATCATCTCAATAAAGCGCACCTGCAGCGGATGCTCCTGTGCGAAGGCAGCAAGGCTTTCCAGCTCGCCCTCGTTCACGCCAGGCTGCGGCACACAGTTCAGCTTGACCGGAATGCCGCTGGCAAGGGCCGCCCGGATGCCGTTTTGCACGGCGGCAAGCTCGTCTTTGCCGGTGATGCGCCGGAAGGTCTCCGTGTGCAAGGTGTCAAGGCTGATGTTCACGCTGTCAAGGCCCGCCGCCAGCAGGGCGGGCAGCTTCTGGGCCAGCAGCACGCCATTGGTGGTAAGGGCAACGCGGCGGATGCCGGGAATGGCTTTCAGGCCCGCCGTCAGTTGTTCCACGCCCCGGCGCACCAGCGGTTCACCGCCGGTGATGCGCACCGTGTCGATGCCGCACTGGGCGAACAGCGCAGCCAGCCGCAGAAATTCCTCATAGGTCAGAATATCTTCGTGGGCCAGCTTTGGCACGCCGTCCGGCATACAGTAGCGGCAGCGCAGGTTGCACAGGTCGGTGACCGAAAGGCGCAGATAGTGGATATTGCGGCCGTATGCATCAAACATAGCCGCCCTCGGCCCGCACATAGTGCCCGCTCTTTCCGCCGGTCTTCTCGACCAAGTGGATCTCGCCCAGCTCCATGCCCTTATCCACGGCCTTGCACATATCGTAGATGGTGAGCAGCGCGGCAGAAACGCCGGTCAGAGCTTCCATTTCCACGCCGGTCACGCCGATGGTCCTGGCGGTGCACACGGCCTCTACGGCCTGCTGTTCGGGCAGAAGGTGAAAATCCACAGTCAGCTTGCTCAGCGGCAGCGGATGGCACAGGGGGATCAGCTCGCTGGTGCGCTTGGCCGCCATGATGCCTGCAATGCGGGCCACGCCCAGCACGTCGCCCTTCTGGGCGGTGCCGTCCCGAACAGCGGCAAAGGCTGCCGCATTCATAGTGATGATGCCGCGGGCCACAGCCTGCCGTGCAGTGACGGGCTTTTCGCTCACATCCACCATCACGGCGCTGCCGGACGCATCAAAATGAGAAAGTTTTGTTTCGCTCATAATTTTTACCTTGATAAAGCTCTCCCCTTTGGGAGAGCTGGCAAAGCCGTAAGGCTTTGACGGAGAGGGTTTCAGCAATGCCCGAAGCCGCAGTTGGGCCAGTGGCATTCGGCGCAGCCTAAGCACAGCCCGCCCTCGCCCAGCCGGGCAATGTCCTCGGCAGTGATGGGGTCGTCGGCCAGCAGGCGCGGCAGCAGCAGGTCAAAAATGGTGCGCTTGGCGTACATCACGCAGCCGGGCAGGCCGCACACCGGCACACCGTCCAGATAGCTCACAAGGAACATGGCACCCGGCAGCACCGGTGCGCCATAGGTGATGATCTCGGCACCGGTGTTCTTGATAGCAAGCGGCGTGCGGTCGTCGGGGTCCACGCTCATGCCGCCGGTGGTAAAGATCAGCTCGCAGCCTGCGGCCTTTGCTTCCAGAATGGCGGCGGTGATCCCGGCGGGGTCATCGTCGCAGGTTTTGTGATAGGTCATCTCGCAGCCGTATTCGGCCAGCTTGCCCACCAGAATGGGGGTGAATTTGTCCTCGATGCGTCCCTTGAACACCTCGCTGCCGGTGGTGATGACCGCAAACTTTTTCGGGTGGAAAGGCAGCACGTTCAGGATGGGTTCGCTGCCTGCCGCAGCCTGCATGGCATCCATCTTCTCCTGCTCGATCACCAGCGGGATGATGCGGGTGCCGGCCAGCTTCTGGCCCTTTTTCACGGGCAGGTCGCCGTGGATGACAGCGATCATCATTTGGGGTGTGCGGTTCACAGCCAGCAGGGCGGCGCGGTCGATCTTCAAAAGACCGTCGCAGTCGGCAACCAGTTCGATCTTGCCTTCCTTCGGCTCAGTGCCGTGGATGTTGCGGCCCGCCGCTGCCTTGTACAAAAGGGCAGCGGCTTCGTCCTCGTGCAGGATGCCGGGGCGCTTCTCCCAGACATAGAGATTCTCTTTGCCAATGGAGAGCAGCACGGGGATATCCTCCGGCTGGACGATGTGCCCTTTGCGGAAGCGTGCTCCCTTGTACTGGCCGGGAATGATCTGTGTGATGTCGTGGCAGAGCACCTGCCCGACAGCGTCTTCGGTACGGATGAGTTTCATGCAGAACCTCCGTTACAGGGACGGCATCTGGTTCTCGATCCAGTCTGCCAGAGCAGCAGGATCGTCCAGTGCGAAATCAGCGTCCGGTACATCGCCCACGATGGCCATGGGCTGGAAGGCGGTGCCCACCGGGCTGACCGAGCTGCGCACCACCTCGATCTTGGCCCAGCCGCTGTCGCCAAAGCCTTCCAGCAGCACAAGGTCGTAGCCGTGGCGCTCGAACAAAGCCAGCAGGTCCTGCTCGTTCAGGCGGAACTGCTCGGTAAGCAGATAGCGCCCGGCAGTAAACACGGCCACACCCTCGGCACCGGCCTCATGCAGGCGGTCGGTCTCGGCGGGCAGGCGCAGGTCGTCAGCCTCGCGGATCACGCCCACCTTCAGCCCGCGGTTCTTGAGCACCGGCAGCAGCGCGGCCAGCAGAGCGGTCTTGCCGCTGCCTGCGGAACCGCTGACAGCCAGCACTGCCGGATGCTTGAAGCTCAGTTCGGCGGCAAGCGCCTGTTTTTGTTCACTGTACAAAAGTATCACCCTCCGTTTTATCCCATCGGCAAAAACTGCCGGTTCACTCCTCAATGCGCACAAAGCGCGGCTGCACTTTGCCGTCCCGCTCCACGGTCTCGCACCACATGGCGGCAGGACGCACCCAAAGCCCGCGTTCCCCGTACAGGGCGCGGTACACCACCATTTCCTCTTCGGTCTCGCTGTGGCGGGCCATGCCCAGCACTTCGTATTCGTTGCCCTTGAAATGCCGGTAGCGGCCCGGCTGCACATGATATTTGAATGCTTCCATGTTATCCTCTTTTACACTGACATGCGGCATTCCGGTGCAGAATGCCATATTTATAATCAGTATAGCATATTTCAGCACGGCAAAAAAGGCTTTGGCAGGAAAGAGGAAGAAAAAGGCGGCAGGCGGCGGCAAAAGCCGGGAGACAGAGTTGGGTGCTTGAACTGCCGCGCCACAGATGCTATACTGAAACGATAAGGGGATATCCCCCCTGAAAAAGCTCTGAAGATAAAGGAAAAAGCCCTATGAGGATCGGACTTGTTGAATTTCTGCTCATCCTTGCCATTGCGTCGCTCACCATCGGGCCGCAGGTGGCATTGTTCGTGGATCGCTGGATGCGCCGGGCAAACCGCGCCAATGCCCGCGCTGCCCGCCGCCGTGCCGAGTATGCGGCCCAGATGGCGGTGGAGCGGGACGCGCTGCTCAAGCGGTTCCGCACGGCCAGCACGGTGTTTGGCGTGTGCATCCTGCTGGCGCTGGTGTACGCACTGGTGTTCCGGCCCATCGATACGCCGCCACAAGGCTACACCGCGCCGGATGTCCGGCAGGACACCGGTGCAGCACAGACGGCCCTTGCCGCCGATCATAAGGGAACGCTGGATCTGGGCGAATATCAGGGTGTGGACTGCATCCGCACACAGGACGGCCTTGTGTATGCCGCAGCATACGACGGCGCAGCCTTAAAAAAGCGCACGAGCGACCTTGTGCGCACCGACGGCGGACACGATGCGGCCATCCTTTCCGTGGACGGTGAGCTGACCGGTTTTGCCTTTGATGGCAGCGGGGACCTGTGGCTGAGCATCCTCACGCCCGGCGGCGGCAGCCTGTGCCGCGCCGCCCACGACAGCTGGGGCACGGCGGTGGAGCAGGTAGTGACCCAGATCGACGGTGCACCGCTGGGGGCAGTCTCGGCGGTGGAAGCCGCGCCGGACGGCAGGATCTACTTTGCGGTTGCTGCCAGTGCCAGTGCCGCGGACGGGCTGGAGAGCACTCTGCGCACCGAACTGCTGGCCCACACCTGCACGGGCTGCGTGTATGTATACGACCCGGCAGCACGCACGGTGCAGAAGGTGCTGGGCGGTGTGGCCGGTGCTTCCGGGCTGGCCCTGAGCCGGGACGGCAGCACGCTGTTCGTGGCTGACCTTGGGAACCGCTGTGTGTGGAGCGCTGCCGCCGATGCCCGCGACCTGACGGCGGGCGGTAAAAACTGCCAGAGCTTTGTTTCCGGCCTGCCGGGGTATCCCGGTGCGCTTGCTGTGGATGCAGACGGCACCCTGTACATCGGCTACCGGTGGGCGCGCAGCAGCTGGCTGGAAAAGAACGCCGACAGCACCCTGCTGCGGGGCATTGCCCTGCGTGCAGGCCGGAATCTGCAGGAAAAGCTATTCAGTCTGCCTGCCGATGCGCCCTGCGCGGAAGCTGTAGATACGGCAGACGGCAGCTGGAAGCGGACGGTCTCCAGCAAGGGTGCAGGCAGCGTGACAGCTCTGTGCCCGGTGGAGAGCAGGCTGTATCTCGGCCTTGCAGGCAGCGAAAAGGTGCGCAGTGCAAATCTTTGATCTTTGATAAAAACCGAGGTGTTTTTTATGACAGAAGAATTCAAAAAACAGATCGAGACGCAGGCCCGGCAGGCAGTGACCGAACTGCTGGCCGAAGCAAAGCTGAAAAAGGGCGATGTGTTCGTGGTGGGCTGCTCGTCCAGCGAGATCGTGGGCGGGCACATCGGCAAGGATTCCAGCCTCGAGGCCGCGCAGGCCGTGTACGCGGGCATTGCCCCAGTGCTGGCCGAAAACGGCATCTGGCTGGCCGCGCAGTGCTGTGAACATCTGAACCGCGCTATTATCATCGAGTGCGAAGCCGCCGAAAAATACGGCTGGGAAGAGGTGTGCGTGGTGCCGCGCCCCCACGCAGGCGGCAGCTGGGCCACTACCTGCTGGAAGAAGTTCCGGGAGCCTGTGGCCGTGGAAGAGATCCGTGCCCATGCAGGCATTGATATCGGCGGCACCCTGATCGGGATGCACCTGAAGCGGGTGGCTGTGCCGGTGCGGCTGAGCCTTTCCAAAATTGGTGAAGCGAACATTCTGTGCGCCCGCACACGCCCGAAGCTCATCGGCGGCGAACGCGCCAAGTATACCGAGGAGGACTGAGCATCATGGCAGAAAAGAATCTGGAACAGATGCAGGAGGCCGTGGCAGAGATCCGGGAAAAGATGGCAGCCGCGGCCCGTGAAGCAGGCCGCGACCCGGCAGCGGTGCAGCTGTGCGCCGCCTGCAAGACCCGCACGGCACAGACCGTGGCTGCAAGCGCAGCCCTGCCCATCGATGTGTTCGGTGAGAACCATGTACAGGAGCTGTGCGCAAACTTTGACGCAGGTGCTTACTGCGGCAAGCCCAGCCACTTTATCGGCCATCTGCAGACGAACAAAATTAAAAAAGTGCTGGGCCGTGCCAGCCTCATCCAAAGCGTGGACAGCGAGCATCTGCTGAACGCCATCGAGAAGGAAGCAGCCAAGGCCGGCATCGTGCAGAACGTGCTGCTGGAGGTGAACATCGGCGGCGAGGAGAGCAAGACCGGCGTGGCACCGGAAGCGCTCTGGCCGCTGCTGGATGCTGCTGCCGCACAGGAGCACATCCGGGTCAAGGGGCTGATGGCCATTCCGCCCGTGAACGACGACGATGCCCGCAACCGCCGCTATCTGGCCGAGGTGTACAAGCTGTTTGTGCAGGCCGGAGAGCGCGGCTATTCCAACGTGTCCATGGAGACCCTCTCCATGGGCATGAGCGGCGACTTTGAAAACGCCATCCGGGAGGGTGCCACCCTTGTGCGCATCGGCACCGCCATCTACGGCGAGCGGGATTACAGTAAAAAGTAAGAGAACGAACCCTCTCCGTCATTGCTGCGCAATGCTACCTCCCCTGAGAGGGTTTTACAACAGGAGGAACCATGTCAAAAACCAAGATCAACGACCCCGGGGCGCACCACGCAGGCAGTGGTGCGCTGATCCGGCGTTTTCTGCCCTATCTGGCAAAGTACAAAATGACCCTGTTTCTGGACCTGTTCTGTGCAGCGCTGACCACCCTGTGTGACATCGTGCTGCCCAAGATCATGAGCACCATCACCAACGCCGCCATGGGCGTGGGAATCACCCTGACGGCGGGCATCGTGCTGCGGCTGGCAGCACTCTATTTTGTGCTGCGCATCATCGACGGTGCAGCCAGCTATTACATGTCCAGCATCGGTCATATCATGGGCGTGCACATCGAGACGGATATGCGCCGCGATGCCTTTGACCACCTGCTCAAGCTGGACCACACCTACTACAACAACACCAAGGTAGGCACCATTATGGGCCGCATCACCAACGACCTGTTCGATGTGACCGAGTTCGCCCACCACTGCC
>OOAF01000877.1_pt1 | contig 33563 bp, 27 predicted proteins | sample 1671251 | NCBI WGS metagenome assembly OOAF01 (sample SAMN06348137, study PRJEB24527) | human gut metagenome | biome: human gut; feature: ankylosing spondylitis patient; material: feces | host: Homo sapiens | place: China | collected 2015-10 | reverse complement strand
AATTTAAGGCTTAAATCTTTCGCGTCTCTTTGCATATCAGCTGTAGAAACAAATTGTAGATTTATTTTTTTACCATCATTAAGCTTGATTTCTCTTTCTTCAATTATCAAAGAATTACTATCACTTTCTAAATTAACATTTATATTATCTTTGATTTGTATTTCATTCTTATTATTTTCTTCTTTTATAAATGCTTTTATTTCACTACTCTTAGAATAAAGTTCCAAAGTTTGTTCTATATATTTTATTTCTTTTCCATTCATATTACTAGAAATTTCATTTGCAATATTATAAATCTTTTCTTTTCTCGTCTCCAAATATGTTTTAGGAAAGATAAAAAAAACTAATGAATGAACTAATATAATTATTATTCCAAGAATAGAAAATATTTGTATGAACATTTTGGGAAATATCTTTAATTTTTTCATTTTCTCTCCAATTTATATCCTACATTTCTTATAGTAGTTATACAGTCTAATTGTAATTTTTTTCTAAGTTCTTTTATATATACATCTATTACTCGATCATAAGGAGTTTCTTCGCTGTCTTTCCATACATAATCAATAATTTGCATTCTTGTTAACACTTGTCCATTATTATCCAATAAACATTTTAATACTTCTAGTTCTTTTGCATTTACATCTATCTCTTCACCATTTATTTTAGCTGTATAGCTATTAAAATTAACTGATAGATTCTTGTATTCAAACTTCTCTAAATATCCATAATTCTTCTTAATTAAAGAATCTATTCTGGCCTTTAAGACCGGCAATGAAAATGGCTTTTCTATATATCCATCTGCCAGATTAGTAAACGCATCAATTTTATATTCTTCATCACTAAATGCAGTCAGGATTAGAATTGGTAAATTGCTTTTCTTTCTAATTTCTTTCAACACTTCTAAACCATTTATAAAAGGTATCTGTATGTCTAAGATAACCAGATTTATATCGCTATTAAATTCTGACAAGGCTTCTCTTCCATCTTTAGCTTGAATAACAGTATATCCAAATTCTGAAAGATATTCACTTATTCCCTCTCTTATCATATTATCATCTTCAACAGTTAATATTTTCATATATACCTCCACTTAAGCCTATATTTTTATATTATACAGCATATTATTTGATATTTAAAAGCAAAAAAATTTTTGGTGCTTTTCAGCACCAAAAATTTTATTTATTGTCAATTAATAATTCTTTTGGATTCCTTCTTAATATATTGAATGAAGAAATAATCAAAGATACAAGAAGTACTAAACTCATAAATATAACTACATAAAATATGAATTTAGGTAATACATTTATATCTAAACTTGATAATGTCTTGTTAAATCCTTCAGCTTCTGCCCCACCACCTAATTGGCTAGATGCAGATTGTCTGGCAATTTGTTTAGCTATATCACCAGTAACCTTATTCAATATATTATTCCCAAGCTTTTCAGCTGTATACCTAGCTAAGAAATAAGAGCCAACATATGCGGGGATTGATATAAATACCATCTCAATCAGGAATTGACCAAAAATTTCTAATTTTGATATACCTAATGATAGTAATACTGCTATTTCCTTCTTTCTGGCATTCATCCATAATAATAATAATAATGAAACTACAACTCCTGCAAATATTAATGAGCCAGCAAATAATTTATTTGAAATTGAGTAGATACCTGATATAGATTGTTGTAATGCAGGATAATTTGATGAACTTTTAATCAAATTATATTCTCTCCAATTTATATTTAATTTCTCAATCTCTTTTATTACACTATCAAGATTCTTATCACCTTTTACAAAGAATGTTGCATCCTGGTATACAGCTGTATCTTCTGTATTACCATAAACTTTAGCAGCTGTATGAACATCAGTAATTAATGTATTTTCGTATAGTTCCTGTGCTGCACTTACTCCACCACTATTATGCCCATCGAATAGACCTTTAATTTCTACTTCTACTGTTTCATTTGCACCTTTCTCATTATCAGCATCAAATAAATTAGATTTTATTTTTATCTTATCTCCAACTTTAAGATTATTTTTTTCAGCTAAATCTTTATGCATTAAGATTTTATTTTTATCTTCATTTTCTAAATGCTTTCCTTCTACTAATTTATATGCTCCTGATACAAATTTTGTTTCTTTTGATGAGTCGTTAACCCCAGTTAACATAACTGTTCTTTTGAAATTCTTCGCTCTTTTAGGCGATTGATTCGCAAGAGTCTCTTTAGTTTCAATAATATCATAATCAACTAAATCTGCAACACTGTTTATTCTTTTTACATAGGAGTCTATACTATCTGTTTGAGCTATCTTTTTAATATCTTCACCTTTTACATTTCCTCCACCTCTAGGTGTTCCTGGATTTACTTGTCTATTTATCTCCATAGAAAAACTATTTGTTATATTAGCAAATGTTTCTTTTGAAGCTCTGTCCGTAGCATCTTTAATAGATAAACTTATAAGACTTAAAGTTGACATAGCCAAAATAACTAACATAATAATTATTGATTTTAAGCTTTTTCTAGTTACATAAGCAAATGCATTTTTTATCATTATTCAACCTCCAAATTCATTTTATTTACTTTTTTTAACTTTTTACCACTTAGTTCTAAAATGATATCCGCAGAATCTGATACTTCCTTACTGTGTGTTACAACTATTACACATTTATTTCTATCTTTAGCTAATGTCTTTAATATATTAATTATTTCTCCGGCAGTAACACTGTCTAGATTACCAGTAGGCTCATCAGCTAGTATTATTGGAGCATCTGATACCAATGCTCTGGCAATAGCTACTCTTTGCTGCTGTCCACCAGATAATTTCATAACATTTCTTTTTATTTGTTTTTTATCTAAGCCTAGTTCAAACAAGATACTTTCATCTGCTGATTTATTCACTAATCTAATATTTTCAATCGGCGATAAATAATCTATTAAATTATAGTTTTGAAATACTAAAGATATATTATTTTTTCTATGATTACTATATCCTTTCTTTTGTATATCTTCATTCTTAAACAATATTTGTCCTGTTTGAGGTTTATCGAGTCCAGCAAGTAAGGAAAGAAGTGTAGATTTTCCTGCTCCTGACTTTCCTACTATCGCATAAAACTTCCCAAGTTCAAATTTTTGATTTACTCCTGACAAAACTTTTTCTTTAGAATTGGCATAACTATATGATACATTCTTTATTTCTAATATTTCCATCATTTTCTCCTAACTTATTTTTGATAATATTTCTTTAGGCTTCTTGATTAATATTAATGAAGAAGCAAATACAACTGATAAAACAATAATACTTATTAATATTAAATAACTTTGTCCAAGTGTTGTAATATTTAACATAAAACTATCATTTATTAAACTTCCACCAGAAATCATTGAGTCCTCTGAGTTAACGATTCCACCTGCAATTACTTTTAGTAATACATTTCCTAAAAATAAGGAAGATATTATACTTGGTATCGATATGAATAATAACTCGAATATAAATTGCATTATAATATGTATCTTAGATGTTCCAATAGATAAAAATATACCTATTTCATAAATTCTTTCTCTTAACCATAGAATCAAGATTAATGAAAGAACAACCATCCCACCTAACATAATAGAATAAGTCATTATTTTTATTATGTGTTTTATTCCACTCACTGACTCCAAAGACTCTTCAAACGCATTAGAATCTTTTTCAACAAAATACTTTGACTCATCAATTTTAAGCTCTTTCAATTTGTTTAAGACTAAGTCTGTAGATTCTGCACTACCAGAATACATTAAAATTTTATTTGCGATTTTATTATTTTCTGATTTATTTAATATCTCTTGGCTTGTTGAATAATCTACAAACACCATATTTTCGCTAAAATCAGAAGATAGCCCTGTATATGTTTCATGTTTTTTACCAGAAAAGATCCCTATAATTTTAAATTTATGACTTTTTATTTTTCCACTTTTTTCAATATCTAGTAATTCAAGATCAACTTCATCACCTAATTTTAGATTGTTTTGTTTAGCAAATTCTTCATGAACAATAATTGAATCCTTATCATTTTCTCCTATATTTTTACCTTCTTTAATTGTAAATACTCCACTACTAAATAAAATATTTCTTTTAGTATTATTTGTAGCTTCGAGTGAAACAACATTCTTAAATTCGTCAGATAAATCTTCTCTATTTATTCTTTGTTCTCCGCTAACTACTTTAGCATCTTTTAGCTTTGCTAATCCATCATATTGAATTATTTTTTCTTCAATTTCTTTTAATTTTTCAATATCTTTAAATTCATTAACATTAAAATAGTTACCATCTTTTTTTGTTATTGATATTGAAGAATTAGAACTTTCATATAAAGCCTTTTCTATTTCATCGCTTGATTTCATTATTGTTAAACAAGAATACAAGCAAGAAAGAACTATAGTTAATATGATAAAAATTATTAAAGTTCTATTTCTCTTTCTTGTAATATATGCTATAGCATTTTTTATCACTTTCCTAACTACTCCTTTCTATTTTCTTACTCCATAACTAATTGCATCTACTGGACAAGCATTTTTTCATAAATTATTCCTCCTTTATTTTTTTCACAATAGCATTTTATAACTACTTTCAATAACATTCTACACACCTTTTATGAAACGTTGATGAAATATAATTTTTTATTTTTCCTACACTTTGAATTATACAGGAAGCTAGTCTGTAATTTGGTGGTATCTTTGCCAATCTTGACAGTAATACCCATAATTCTGTTAGCCACGGTCGATACCTCCTTCCGTAAAAATGGGCATAAAAAACAGATTTCTTCAGGCATGAAAAAAGCACCAACCATTTCTGATTGATGCTTTCAAATTATTTTGTTTTTGTAAATCTTTTTAATTGCGTATCCACATCTCTTCCACCGTACATAGCACGAATAATCGTAACCACTTGTGTATCATCATCCGGAATATATAGCACAAGATAAAATACATGCTTCAAGCCTATCAAGCTGACCACTTGCATTTTCTGGTGACTTCAGTTCAAAAGCAATGTATTCGAAGATTCCACGAAGGTCTATCTCGACCTGATATGAAATCACGATATCATAAATCATAAATTGTAATCCTTGTGGATATCAGTAAAAACAGATTTTGCTGATCTAGTATGACCAGACTGCATATCTGCATATCCTTTCTCTAGTTCTGCATTCATCTGTGCTTCTGATAATGCACTAATGCCTACAGGACGAGCGGATGGCATTTTCACTTCAAAAGGAAGTCCTCTTTGAAGAATAATTTGTTTGTAAAACATATTTATTGCATTTGATGCAGGAATTCCTAATGCTGCTAAGATTCCTTCTGCCTGTTCTTTTACATCAGGCTCAATGCGTGCGTATAAATTTGCTGATTTTGTTGCCATAGTAAACACTCGCAACTTATTTTTTTATCTCTTTTCTTTGCCATATTGTTATTTATGCCTTCATCCTTCTTGACCAGCTCTTTATAGCGAATGGCATACATAGAATACCAATCAAGACAGGAATTGTAATAAGTAGATATGGTGACCAGATAAGCTTGCCAAAAATACGAAAAGTATTAGTTCTGAAAATATCTGTTGAACTTCCTACCAATGGTATTAAATCCAATGCTTTTTGCATTCCATAAGGAAGATATTCTGCAATCATCATTGGTCCATATACAACAGCAAGACTAAGCAGTAAGGTAAGTACATTATTTTTTACAGCCGCTGATATAAACATAACAATTCCGGCAAAACCTATTGCTCCAAGCAGTACAAAAGCATATTCATAAATTTCTGCCTGCAGCATATTCATAGGTGCAACAGCAATCAGCTTGATATTCTGAATCGGCATATCCCATCCGGCAGTTCCCATAAAAAACAACTGTGATATAACACTTGAAACAGCAAGTAATGCAAATAACTCCACTGTAAACGCTAAACCAGTAAGAATTTTGGCAAGAGCGATTTTCCCCCAACCATTCCGAGTCGTCAATACTAATGCACTTGTATTATCATGCCATTCGCCAGCAAATAAAGAGGATAAAACAATACCGAGAAACAAAGCCATCACAACTCCCAGATCCGCAACCGTACTACCAAGAAGCGTTGACCATCCTTCTACCCACTCATAATGAAATGGTTTTTCTACCTTTCTCTCTATCTGATGTAAAAACTCTTTTTCAGCTCCTACCTGACCACTGACCTCCAAAAACTCATCAAGCACCTGCTGTCTTCTTTCATAGAAACCTGTTAACTTATCCGGATCAACATAGCTTATCATCGTTTTATAATTACTGGTATCTCGAAGCTCCGGATACAATGTTCCGAGCCAACTATTAACTATCTGCCAGTCTGTCTTTTCCAGTTCTTCCTCCATACCGTCAGCTTCCATTTGCTGATAATCACTTACTATTTGCTGCAAGGTTTCATCAGTCAATTCTCCACCAAATGAAAGTGCATATCCCTGACTATCCTTTATTACTGTATATCCATCAAAATTATTGCCAAACTCACTTGTATAGTCATCTGAACTGCCAAAACTGAACCATTGAAACGAAAGTATGCTTCCAAAAATTACACAATAAACAAAACACAACAACACACATATTTTAACAATTTTCTTTCGCCATAACTTTTTATGCTCTAACCAAAATAGTTCCATTCTAATTCACTCCTTCCTCTGTGGAAAAATAAAATAAATAAAGATCTTCCAATGTAGCTTCACAAGGAACCGCTCGCTCACTAGGCATATTGTCTGAAATAATACGCAATATAATTTCTTTTCCTTCGTGCCGTAAATTAGCAACCGTTGTTTTTGTCTGCCATTTTCTAGCTTCTTGTGGAGAAACAGAAAGCTCCCAAACCTTACCATTTGCCTTGTGAATCAACTCAGGAACCGTACCCTGCAATACAAATTTTCCTTTTTTCATCAATAGCACTTCATCTGCTATTGCTTCTATATCCGATACAATATGTGTGGAAAGAATTACAATTTTATCGCCTGCATACTCTGAGAGCAGATTACGAAAACGGACACGCTCTTTCGGATCAAGTCCCGCAGTCGGCTCATCCAAAATCAAAATTTTCGGATTATTAAGTAACGCCTGTGCAATTCCTACTCTTTGTTTCATACCACCGGAAAAAGTTTTTACTTTTTTGTTTGCCACATGGCTTAAATCAACCACTTCCAACAATTCAGTCACACGTTTTTTTGCAACATTCTTCGGTATTCCTTTCAGTGCTGCAATATACATTAAGAACTCCACCGCAGTATAATTTGGATAATATCCAAAATCCTGTGGTAAATAACCCAACACATTCCGGTAATCTGCCCCCATCGAAGTTACTTCTTTTCCATCCAGCAATACCTCCCCTGAGGTTGACTCCAAAACAGCACATAGCATACGCATCAATGTTGTTTTACCTGCACCGTTAGCCCCCAAAAGACCATATACTCCCGGCTTTAAGGTTGCACTAACACAATCTACCGCTATTTTCCTGCCATACTGTTTTGTTAAACGATCAAGCGACAATTCCATACATTTTTCCTTCCTTTCTCATCTCTGCAATATAATGAATTTCATTTATAAAGAACATAGCAAAAATCAAAAATGTAACAATCCACACCCCCACTGCTGATGTTTCATATAACCATGGCAATATTCTTGCTGACATCCCCCAACAAATGCAGGAACCCAGCATTACAATCGCACATATCTGTAAACTCTGTTTCTTTTGCAAACGGATCAAACGTAGCAACGCAACCATACACACTAAGTACGGAACCAGGCAGTATAGAACCATCTGTCCAATCTCTTTATAAGAATTTTGCAAATAAACTTCCATACACAAAAGAATTGTTATACACACCAAATTAGCAGCCCCAGCCAAAACCAGCTTTGCTAACGTTATTTGGGCACCAGAAGCTCTTGTTACCGCTTCAATCTCGCTCATTCCATAATACTGGCTTTTAAAAATTGCTGGCATGATAGCCAATACAAACAGCGGCATAAAAATTGGTATATTCTTTGGCACGTCTGCAATGCTGGCAATTGTTAAACAAACTATAAATAACGTTACTGCCTGCAAACCAAATATTGGAATACCTTCAAAGCGAAATACATCTGAAAGATAGTGAAAGAAACCTGTCCTCGGTTCTGCCCTAGTCACTTCCTGTTCTCGTACAATTTCAGTGCAAAGCTTAATCGTTTCCTCTAATCTTTTAGGTTGTACTTCCTCTCCTAAAGATTGCTGTAAATAGCCCTTCAAATTTTTATCTTTCATTTTCCTGCTCCTTTCTCATAATTTTTAAAGCATTACGAACCCTGCTTTGTGCTGTTCGCATATTGCATCCCATCACTTTTGCAATCTCTCCAAAACTAAGTTGTTCTCCAAAGCGTAGAATGACTGCTTCCCTTTGTTCTGATGATAAAAAATTCAAAAAATAGCTTATCTCTGCCCTATCCTCTAGCCGAACTATGTCGTTATACTCATGCACTATATTTTCTTCATCTTCTAATGGATAAAACTCAACCTTCCTACTTTCATCAATACATAAATGATTTGCAATCGTGTATAGATAAGCCTTAAATTTCTTTTTCCCTTTATATCCGGATAAATTCTTAAACAACTTCAAAAATGTTTCCTGAGTCAGGTCTTCTGCTTTTTCCAGATTAGAGCAATGCCACCTACAGTAACGTAAAATAGATGTATAATAGCGTTTTATCAATTCTTCTGCTGCATTTTCATTTCCAAGTAGAATCTGTTCCACTAATTCGTCATCACTCAACACGCATCAGACTCCTTTCCATTGAATATCTGTATATATATAATAACGGGTTATGCACTTAAAATGATTAAAAGATTCCTCATTTTTTCTTTTTTGCCCATCATAGCCACTGCGATACCCTCCTTCAAAATGTGCTAAAGCCTTATCCCTTTTGCATAGATTTATCCACTTTGTCAAGGTGGCTATGTAAACAGTACCAGAGAACGCAAAAAAGCCGCCTACTCTTAAAATCAATAAGAATAAGCGGCTTTGTAATTTGCCTTAGACATATTCAATTTTCATTCTCTTGGTCGGTGCATTTATGACCTTAAAAATAAGCTCGTCAACACAATCCGTATATCTGCCTTGCTGAATGAGCTGATTTTTTAACTCTACAAGGCTATGTATCAAAAGTTTTCTTTCGTGGCTATCCAAATACAGATGATTAAATTTCTCTCTCATAAGCACACCTCCACTTCTTTAGCTTCATTATATTGGAAAGTAGGGGAAAGGACAAATCTGCAAAAAGGGACAAAAAATAAGCGTACCACTATTTCTAATGATACGCTTATCGTATTTAACTGTTAATCAAGGTCTATGAATACCCTTACAGTGGTATCTCTCCACTGATTTTTCCTTACATACTGTCCGTTAGCCTTTCGATAGGCTGCTGCCTGCTCGAAACTAAGCGGCAATTCAAAGGAAAGAGAACTCCTACCTATTTGCAATAGCAGCCTGAGCAGCAGCAAGACGAGCAATCGGAACACGGAACGGTGAACATGATACATAGTCAAGACCGATCTTGTGGCAGAACTCAACAGAAGAAGGATCGCCGCCGTGCTCACCGCAGATACCAACATGGAGCTTGCTGTTTACAGGCTTACCGAGTTTGATAGCTGTTTCCATGAGCTTGCCAACGCCTGTCTGGTCAAGCTTAGCGAACGGATCGTTCTCGAAGATCTTAGCATCATAGTAAGCGTTGAGGAACTTACCTGCGTCATCTCTTGAGAAGCCGTATGTCATCTGTGTAAGGTCGTTAGTACCGAAGCAGAAGAAGTCAGCTTCCGTAGCAATCTCATCAGCTGTAAGAGCAGCTCTTGGGATTTCGATCATTGTACCAACTTCGTACTTGAGGTCGATGCCTGCAGCAGCGATTTCAGCGTCAGCTGTTTCAACAACAACCTTCTTAACGAACTTGAGTTCCTTAACATCGCATACGAGCGGAATCATGATTTCAGGCTCAACTGTCCAGTCTGCGTGTGCCTTCTGAACATTGATAGCAGCACGGATAACTGCCTTTGTCTGCATCTTTGCAATTTCAGGATATGTTACTGCAAGACGGCAACCACGGTGGCCCATCATTGGGTTGAACTCGTGGAGTGAAGCGATGATTGTCTTAATGTCTTCAACGCTCTTACCCTGAGCAGCTGCGAGCTTCTCGATGTCAGCTTCCTCTGTAGGAACGAACTCGTGAAGCGGCGGATCAAGGAATCTGATTGTTACAGGATTGCCTTCGAGTGCCTCATAAAGAGCCTCAAAGTCGCCCTGCTGATAAGGAAGAATCTTGTCAAGAGCAGCTTCTCTTTCTTCAACTGTATCTGAGCAGATCATCTCTCTGAATGCAGCGATTCTGTCCTCTTCAAAGAACATATGCTCTGTACGGCAAAGACCGATACCTTCAGCACCGAGCTCACGAGCCTTTTTAGCGTCAGCAGGTGTATCAGCGTTTGTTCTAACCTTAAGAGTTCTGTACTTGTCAGCCCAAGCCATGATTCTGCCGAACTCACCTGCGATTGTAGCGTCAACTGTTGGGATAACGCCGTCGTAGATGTTACCTGTAGAACCGTCGATTGAAATGTAGTCACCCTCGTGGAATTCCTTGCCTGCGAGTGTAAACTTCTTGTTAGCTTCGTCCATTGCGATGTCACCGCAACCTGATACACAGCATGTACCCATACCACGAGCAACAACGGCAGCGTGTGATGTCATACCGCCGCGAACTGTGAGGATACCCTGTGAAGCCTTCATACCTGTGATGTCCTCAGGTGAAGTTTCAAGACGAACGAGAACAACCTTTTCGCCGTTAGCGTTCCAGTTTTCAGCATCTTCGGCTGTGAATACGATCTTACCGCAAGCAGCACCGGGAGAAGCGCCGAGGCCCTTACCGATTGGTGTAGCAGCCTTAAGAGCAGCAGCATCGAACTGTGGGTGAAGAAGTGTGTCAAGGTTACGAGGATCGATCATTGCAACAGCTTCTTCTTCTGTTCTCATGCCCTCGTCAACGAGGTCACAAGCAATTTTAAGAGCAGCCTGAGCTGTTCTCTTACCGTTTCTTGTCTGGAGCATATAGAGCTTCTTGTTTTCAACAGTGAACTCCATGTCCTGCATATCTCTGTAGTGGTTTTCAAGTGTCTGACAAACATTCTGGAACTGCTCGAAAGCTTCCGGGAACTCTTCAGCCATCTTAGCGATTGGCATAGGAGTACGAACACCTGCAACTACGTCTTCGCCCTGTGCGTTGATGAGGAACTCACCCATGAGCTTCTTCTCACCTGTAGCAGGATCTCTTGTAAATGCAACACCTGTACCGCAATCGTCGCCCATGTTACCGAATGCCATTGACTGTACGTTAACGGCAGTACCCCATGAATAAGGGATATCGTTGTCACGACGGTAAACGTTTGCACGAGGGTTGTCCCATGAACGGAATACAGCCTTAACTGCGCCCATGAGCTGTTCCTTAGGATCGTCAGGGAAGTCCTGACCGATTTTCTCTTTGTATTCAGCCTTAAACTGGCCTGCAAGCTCCTTAAGATCGTCAGCTGTAAGCTCTACATCATAAGTAACGCCTCTCTCAGCCTTCATCTTGTCGATGAGCTCTTCAAAATATTTCTTACCTACTTCCATAACTACGTCAGAATACATCTGAATGAATCTTCTGTAGCAGTCCCAAGCCCAACGAGGGTTGTTTGACTTCTTAGCGATAACTTCAACAACATCTTCGTTAAGACCGAGGTTAAGGATTGTATCCATCATACCCGGCATTGAAGCACGAGCACCTGAACGAACTGAAACGAGGAGGGGGTTCTCCTTGTCGCCGAACTTCTTGCCTGTGATCTCTTCCATCTTTACGATGTACTCGTTGATCTGACCCTGAATTTCAGCGTTGATTTCTCTGCCGTCCTCATAATACTGAGTACAAGCTTCTGTTGTAATTGTGAAGCCCTGTGGTACAGGAAGTCCAAGACCTGTCATTTCTGCAAGGTTGGCACCCTTACCGCCGAGGAGCTCACGCATGTTAGCATTACCTTCTGTAAAAAGGTAAACCCATTTGTTTGCCATAACTGGTAATCCTCCTAAAAAATAAATTTAGATATACGGCTGTGGCAGACTTACCCCTTGGTAAAACCTGCCTGCTTGTATAAGCCTATCGAATATTATAACAAACTTTGGTCAAAATAGCTATATTTTTTTCAAACTTTTTTCTTATAAAAAACAGGTTTTATTTTCGACAATATTGTATAAATCGTTTAAAATGCCTTTTTTTGCCCGATTTTTGTAATTTTCTCTTGAAATTTGTGATTTTTGTGAGATAATATTATGGTATGAACGAGTGCCTTGTGACAGGACTGTCTGCATCTTTGTTGTTTTGTCACAGATAAAAGGAGAAAAAATGAAGAATTGTGCCGTTATCCTCGCAGGCGGCGAGGGCAAAAGAATGAAATCCGACAAACCGAAAACATTGTCGGAGGTGCTCGGCAGACCGATGCTCTGCTGGGTTATGTCGGCTTTAAGGAAAGCCGGTATTGACGACATCTGTGTTGTCAAGGGCTTTAAAAAAGAGTGTGTCGAAGAGTATCTTTCAACCCTCGATTTTTCCGTTGAAAGCGTGTTTCAGGCTGAAAGACTCGGAACAGGTCACGCTGTGATGATGGCAAAGGATTTCCTTAAAAAGCACAGCGGCAATGTTGTTATTCTCAACGGCGACGCTCCGTTTATGGACAGCAAGACTATTGAGGATTCCCTGAAGGCTCATATTGAGAACGATTGTGCCGCAACGGTTATTTCCGCAAAGGTTGACGATCCGACAGGTTACGGCAGAATTGTCCGTGACGAAAACGGAAATCTGCGTGCAATTGTTGAGCAGAAAGACGCTGATGAGGAAACTCTCAAAATAAATGAAGTAAACTCGGGCGGATTCTGGTTTGACTGTCAGCTTCTTCTTTCGGTTCTCGACAGAATCAAGTCGGATAACAGTGCAAAGGAATATTATCTTCCCGATGCAATCAAGCTTTTGCTTGAGGACGGAAGAAAGGTCGGAGCATTCACGGCTCAGTGCAGCGACACTGTTTTGGGTGCAAATGATCCGGCTCAGCTTGAACAGCTTAACGAAATTGCAAGGGCAAAGGGTTACAGCTGTTAATTGTTCGGTTAATCATTGGTAAACATATACTACACACATTAAAATTCAAAGGAGTTATTGCAATGAATTTTCACGGTAAGGACATTAAAATTTTCACCGGCAGTTCAAATGTTGATGTAGCTCAGGGAATTGCAGGCTGTCTCGGTCTGCCGCTTGGTAAGAGTGACTGTACACAGTTCTCAGACGGCGAAATCTCTGTTTCTCTTCACGAATCTGTTCGTGGCAGCGACTGCTTTATTGTTCAGTCAACCTGTGCTCCCGTCAACGACAATCTTATGGAAATGCTCATAATGATTGATGCCATGAAGCGTGCATCTGCTGCAAGAATCACAGTTGTTATGCCATACTTCGGCTATGCAAGACAGGACAGAAAGGCTAAGGCAAGAGATCCGATCTCGGCTAAGCTTTGTGCAGACATCATCACCTGTGCAGGTGCTGACCGTGTGCTTACAATGGATCTTCACGCAAATCAGATTCAGGGCTTCTTCAACATTCCTGTTGACCACCTTCAGGGTGCATCACTTCTTGCCAACCACATGAGAGAAAAAATCGGCGGCAAAAATGATGATTATATCGTTGTTTCTCCCGACCTCGGTTCTGTAACCCGTTCAAGAAACTTTGCATCAAAAATCGGCACAGGTCTTGCTATTATCGACAAGAGAAGACCAAAGGCTAATGTTTGTGAAGTTATGAACATCATCGGTGACGCAAAGGGTAAGAAGGTTATCCTTGTTGACGATATGATCGACACAGCAGGTACTCTCTGCAACGCCGCTAACGCTATTGTTGAAAAGGGCGGTGCAACAGAGGTTTACGCTTGTGCTACTCACGCAGTTCTTTCCGGTCCTGCAATTGAAAGAATTCAGAACAGTGCCATCAAGGAAGTTGTTCTTCTTGACACAATTCCTGTTCCGAAGGAAAAGATGATTGACAAGTTCACAATTCTTCCCGTTGCGCCTACATTTGCAGAGGCTATCGCAAGAATCTATAATGACAAGCCTTTCACAGCCGCTTTCGGTTGATAAGCAAACAATTTAATTATGTGAATAAACAGGCGGGTTTTGACTAACCCGCCATTTCGCTGTTTTACTGCAAATTTTTCAGGAATAAAACGGTACAATATGTGAGGGGGATTTAATTTTGTTTGGTATAGTTTACAGCTCAGATTCAGATAACAAAATAATGAACAGCTTTGTCGATGAGTACGAAGTGTGGTGCAATGAGGGCAAAAATCCGGATATTGCGTCAATCGACCTCGACTTTGCGCTTGATCTACAGAAGAAAAGACTTGACGAAAAGGGTGTAAAGATTCAAACCGCTTTTACCGATAAGGAAACGGTGAAGGATGAAACTCCGGTAAATGCTTTTACTGCCTACGATATGGGCGAATGTAAGAGTAACATTGCGACAAAGACTTATGAGGTCACGGAGAAATACTTTAAAGACGGAAAGAAAAAGAAAAAAATCAAGGACAGATTTTTCTTCTACACAATGATTACAAGGCTTGAAAACCGAAATTCCGAGGTTGCGTGTTCGTGTCCGAACTGCGGTGCGGTAAGCAGTGTAAGAGAGCTTCTCAACGGTTGTAAAAACTGCGGAACTCGCTTTATTATGGACGATTTGTTCCCGAAGGTTACAAACTTCTACTTTGTAAAAACCTATTCGCTTGCGAACAAGTCAACGAAAAAAGTGCTTGCTCCGTACCTTCTCGGCGGAATTGCCGCCGTTGCGGCATTTACGGTATGGGTGGTTGTAAAGGACGGAACTTTTGATCCCGCAACCGCAAATATGCTTTATGAAATCGGCATAAGGGCAATCCCCGTACTGCTCGGCGGACTTTTGGCGGGGTACCTTGCATGGGCATTAAAAACGCTTTTCGGACTTTTTGTCGGTGCGGCAAAGAGCATTCCGATGATAGGTCCGCACTTCAATTGTCAGAAAAGACTTCCGTGGCTTATGAAAGAGGTTAATCCCAACTTCTCATATGAATACTTTATCGGCAAGGTGCTTGCTTTGCTCAAGATTATGATTTTCAGCGATGATTACACAAACCTCGCAGTCTATGAGGGCAATCCGATGAAAAATCCTTTCGGAGATATTGTTGACATCAAGTACAGAGGAGTGTCAAAGCTTAATTCATTCAATGTCACAAACGGCTGTTGCTATGTTGATATGACCGTTTACGCAACGACCGTGAAAAACAAAAATTCTTCATTTAGGGTTAAAAACGAAAAGTTCAGACTTACCGTTTGCAGAAGTGTGAACGCCATGGATGACGGAGTTTTCACAATGAAAAAAGTAACCTGTAAAAGCTGCGGTGCAAGCTTTGACGCAACAAGAGAACGCAACTGCCCGTATTGCGGAAATCCTTATCATCTCGGCAACGATGACTGGGTCGTTGTAAGCTTCGGAAAAGGTTAATTTAAATTTCAAAATACATATAATATAAATAAGAGGAAAACGGATATGTTCGGAAAAAACAAATCAACGGGTTCAATCGAGTACATTGTAGTGGGACTCGGCAACCCCGACAGAAAATACGAAAACACTCGTCACAACGCAGGCTGGCTTGCAATTGACCACATTGCCGACAAGCTCAGTTGTGATGTGAACAAAATAAAATACAAAAGCTTTATCGGCACTTGCACTGTAAACGGCGCAAAAGTTATGCTGATGAAACCCACAACATATATGAACAACAGCGGTCAGGCAGTTATTGAGGCGATGAACTTCTACAAAATTCCTCCCGAAAATGTCATTGTAATTTTTGATGACATTTCGCTTGATGTCGGAAAAATGCGTATCCGTTCAAAGGGCAGTGACGGCGGTCAAAGGGGAATGCGCAGTATCATCTATCTCAGCGGAAGCGATAAATTCCCCCGCATCAAGGTTGGCATAGGCGCAAAGCCAAATCCCGACTGGGACCTTGCCGACTGGGTGCTTTCAAAGTTCACTCCCGATGAAATGAAAAAGCTTGATGAGATTTTTGACAATGCCGAAAAAGCAATCGAGCTGATTATTGACGGCAAAACCGACCGTGCTATGAATTTGTTCAACTGAAAAGGGACAAAGAAATGAATAATCTCAACTTTCTTGTTGATGTCCTCAAAGAGTCACCCGTTTTCAAAACGCTTGAAAAGAATGTCAAGCCGGGCAGAACGGTCTGTGCTTCGGGACTTTCAACAATCAACAAATCAAATATTATCTATGCGCTGTGCCGCCTCAAGGGCGTCACGGCATTTTGTCTTGCCTCCGATGAAAAAGAGGCGCAAACTTTGTGCAACGACCTTTCGTGTATGGGACTGCGTGCCTATGTTTATCCCGTGCGTGACTTCAACTTTCTTGATTTTCAGAGCCGTTCGCACGAGTACGAGCACGCAAGACTTAAAGTTTTGCTCAAGCTTATCAATCATGAATGTGATGTTGCAATTGCGTGTGTTGATGCGGCGGCACAGCTTACCGTTCCGAGAAATGTGCTTGAACAGTCGGTTATCGAATTTGAAGAGGGCGGGGAACTCTCGCTTGAAAAGGCGACAAAGGCACTTACTCTGCTCGGCTACGAACGCTTTGATGCGGTAGAGGGCAGCGGTCAGTTTTCGCTGAGAGGCGGTATTCTCGACTTCTTTATGCCCGACAGCGACTATCCCGTGAGATGTGAATTTTGGGGCGATGAAATTACCGACCTCAGCTATTTTGACATTGAAACACAGAGAAGATTTAAAAAGGCTGACAAAATTACGCTTTCGCCCTCAACCGAAATCGTAATTGAGGACAGAGCCGCCCTTGCAGATAAAATTGAACACAAGGCAAAGCTCCTCCGTTCCAAGAACAGCACCAAAGCCAAGGAAAAACTTTTTTCAGAGGCAGAGCTTATCCGCAGCGGTGCAATGATTGCCAATGCGGACAAATTTATCAATCAGATTTACGATAAACCCGAGTCGCTTTTTGATTATCTCGACAGAAACACCCTCGTTTTTGCGTCCGAATTTACTGCAATTCAGGAACGGGGAAAGTCAATGGACTTTATCAGCAATGAAACCCTTATGCAAGGCTTTGAGGACGGAACTCTTTGCAGAGGTTTTGACCGCTTTGCACTCACATTCAACGAATGTACCGAGTTTTTGCAAAGTCACGGAACAATCGTGCTTGAAAACTTTGTTCACGGAAGTATGCCTATCAAGCTGTCGGAAATCATCAGCTTTTCAACAAAACAGCTCTCGGCATGGGGCGGTTCGTATAAACAGCTAAAAGAGGATGTTGACGGACTTTTTACCCCCGAAAGCAAGGGCGTTATATTTGCAGGAACAGAAAGAGCCGCCAAAAATCTTTGTGACACCTTTAACGCAGACGGCATAAACGCTGTTTACAGCGAGGGTGCGGATAAGATTTCAAAGGGCGAACTGCTTGTTATGCAGGGTGCATTGAGTGCGGGCTTTGAGTATCCGTCACAAAAGTTTTTTGCAATAACCTACAGTCAGGTTTCGTACCGTCCCGAAAAGTCCAAAAAGAAGAAGAAAAAGACGGGACAGGAAATTTACAGCCTTTCCGAGCTTGCCCCCGGTGATTATGTTGTACACAATGTTCACGGTATCGGTGTGTTCGGCGGTATAAGAAAAATTGATACTCACGGAGTTATAAAGGACTATATCAAGATTGACTACGCAAAGGGCGATGTGCTTTATGTGCCTGTCACACAGCTTGATATGGTTGCAAAATATATAGGTCCGAAAGAGGATTCAAGGGTTAAGCTAAACCGACTCGGTTCGGGCGACTGGCAAAAGGCAAAGGCAAGGGTTAAAACCTCTGTCAAGGACATTGCCAAGGAGCTTATTGAGCTTTACTCACAGCGTATGAAAGCCAAGGGCTATGCCTTTTCGGCAGATAACGAGTGGCAGAGAGATTTTGAACTCAGCTTTGAATATGACGAAACTCCCGACCAGTTGCGTTGTTGTGAGGAAATCAAGCATGACATGATGCGTTCGTCGCCGATGGACAGACTTCTCTGCGGTGATGTCGGATTCGGCAAAACAGAGGTTGCACTCCGTGCCGCTTTTAAGTGTATTGCAGATTCAAAGCAATGCGCATTGCTCTGCCCCACAACAATTCTTGCATGGCAGCATTATCAGACGGTAATCAAGCGTTTTGAGGGCTATCCCGTTCGTGTGGAACTGCTTTCAAGATTTCGTACAGCAAAACAGCAGAAAGAAATTCTCCAAAAGCTAAAGCGAGGAGAAATTGATATGATTGTCGGAACTCACAGACTTGTGCAGAAGGATGTTGAATTCCGTGACCTCGGACTTGCGATCATAGATGAGGAACAGCGTTTCGGTGTTGCCCAAAAGGAGAGGTTCAAGGAACTGTGCAAAAATGTCGATGTGCTTACGCTTTCGGCTACTCCTATTCCGAGAACTCTCAATATGGCAATGAGCGGTCTGCGTGATATGAGCGTTATCGAAGAAGCTCCGACAAACCGTCAGCCTGTTCAGACCTATGTGCTTGAACACGATGATGCGGTTATCAACGAGGCAATTCGCCGTGAACTCCGCCGTGGCGGTCAGGTGTTCTATCTTCACAACAATGTTGAAACAATTTCTTCATGTGCCGCAAAAATTCAGGAGGCTGTTCCCGAGGCAAAAATCGCAATCGGTCACGGCAAAATGAAAGAGGGCGAACTCAGCGAAGTTTGGCGACAGATGCTTGAACAGGAGATTGATGTGCTTGTCTGCACGACAATTATCGAAACGGGTGTCGATTTGCCGAATGCCAACACCCTTATTATAGAAAATGCCGACTGTATGGGACTTTCACAGTTGCATCAGCTCAGAGGCCGTGTGGGCAGAAGTTCACGAAGGGCATATGCCTACTTTACCTTCAGACGGAACAAGGTTCTCACGGAGATTCAGCAGAAAAGGCTTGCCGCAATCAGGGAATTTACAGAATTTGGCAGCGGCTTCCGCATTGCAATGCGTGACCTTGAACTGCGAGGTGCGGGCAATATTATGGGCGCACAGCAGCACGGGCATATGGAATCGGTCGGTTACGATATGTACCTCAAGCTTCTTGATGAGGCAGTGAGCGAGGAAAAGGGCGAGCAGAATGTCACAAAAGACCTCGACTGTCTTATTGATATTTCGGTTGACGCTCATATTCCCGAAAGCTATGTTGAAAGTCTTACACTTCGTCTTGATGTTTACCGCAGAATTGCCGATATCCGCAGTAACGAGGACGCAGACGATGTTATTGACGAGCTGCAGGACAGATTCGGCAAGATTCCGAACTCGGTTCTCGGACTTATCGACATTGCCCTTGTGCGTAACAAGGCTTACTCAATGGGTATTTACGAAATCAGACAGAACGGCACAACGCTCATGCTCTTTGTAAACGAACTCAAATCCCCTCAGGTTGCCGACTTGCTCATTGCTTTGGGCGGAAAGGCAAAGCTTGTTGCCGGAGCAAAACCGTGCGTTGCGGTTGAGTGCAAAAACAGTTCCGCTCCGCTTGAAATCCTCACCAAAATTTTCGGTGTGCAGTAATTTAACGGTATGAAGCCGTAATTTGTTAAGAAAAAACCTCCCGAAAGTACAAAAATGCTGTTTTTCGGTGGAAATTCTCAACAAAATTTTATAAAAATGTAGACAATGACGATTTTTTTGTGTATAATCGTAAGGTACATTATCCTGCGAAAGTGTGTTTGCAGGACACTTTGCATTTAATTTTTCAGAAGGACGGTAAAAAACTATGAAGCCTAATATCAAGGTTGGTTCATTTTTACTTGCAATTGTTATGATGTTTTCGGTTTTTGCAATTGCAGGTTGTACACCCACAACAATCAATAAAGAATGGTCGTATAAGACAAGCGACAACGAGCTTGCAATCGGCGTTTATATCTACTCACTCAATGCAGCTTACAGTCAGGCTGAGTCATTTGCTAAAAAGCTTGACGATTATGATTCGACATCTGACAAGTGGCTTGATGAAAAAATCAAGGACGATGACGGCAACGAGCAGGTTGCAAGAGAGTGGATTAAAGATCAGGCTAAGAAAATGTGCCTCAGCTACCTCGTAGTTGACGAACAGCTTAAAAAGGAAAATGTAAACATCGGTCAGGCAACTCTTGACTCCGCAACAAGTCAGGCTGAAACATACTGGAATGTCGGCCCGTATGCGTCACAGGGTTATGTAATGCCGATGAAGAAGCAGTATGAAAAGTACGGCGTTTCACTCGACAGCTTTGCATACTGCACAACTCTCTACAACACAAAGTATGAGGCTCTCTTCAAAGCAGTTTACGGCAAGGGCGGTTCAAAGGAAGTTTCCGACGCCGACCTTACAAAGTATTTCAAGGAAAACTATACGGACTACTCATATCTTCCCGTGAACCTTTATACATCAACAAAAGATGAGGCAGGTTCATCAAAGAATGTTGCAATGAGCGACAAGGAAATCAAGAAGGTTGAGGATCAGCTTAACGGCTACAAGAATGACCTTAACAAGGGCGGTTCTTTTGATGATGTTATTGCATCATACAAGAAGTCAAGCGGTTCGGGAACAGATTCTTCTGTTTCAAAAGTAGAAGTTCTCGACAAGAGCTCAATCGGTGACGAGCTTAAAGAGGCTATCGGCAAGCTTAAAACAGGCAAGGCTGAAACTCTCAAGGTCGGCAGCGGCGACAGCGCAATCTACTATCTCGTTTATAAGAAAGACATCAACAAGGATGTTGACAGCTATATCGGCAACGAATCAAACAGAGCAAGTGTTCTTGCATCAATGAAGTCAGACGAATTTTCAAAGTATATTGACAGTCTTGCAGAGAAACTCAAGTATGAAGAAAACACTTCGGTTATTGACAAGTATAAGCCCGAACTCTTCTTCGTTGCGGTTGAGCCTACAACAGCGGCGTCAACAACATCGGCATCCGATAAAAAAAGCTCAAAGTAATTGATATCGGACATACAACAGACGCATTTTCAGATTATTCTGAAGAAAGGGGCTTTTATGAAAAAACATTCAAAGCTTTGCGCAATTTTTCTGACTGCACTTTTGAGCATTTCTGCTGTGAGCTTTTCCGTATCGGCAGTCGGTGAGGAGGTTGATCCCGGCGGAGATTCAAGCGTTATTGTTGATCCTGTAGAGCCGGAGCCCGAGCCCGAACCGGAACCATCACCGGAACCATCCCCGGAGCCTGAGCCGCAGCCGCAGCCCGATCCTGTGTATCCGGACTCGTCGGGCAGTTCATCATATGTAGATCCCGGCTATTCGTCAAGTGATTCGTCATATGACAACAACTATAACTATGACAGCAGCTACGATTACAACAATAATAACAGTTATGACAATAATTACAGCAGCAGTCAGACTTACTACTATTCTGAGCCGTCATATGTAGGCGGCGGTCAGTCCTATGTTGCTCCGTCAAATACTGCTCCGTCAGCATCGCTCATCAAGTCTGACGATAACATTGACGAAAAAACTCTTTCAAGCAACGACTGGTCGGATATCGCAAAAAATCTTAAAAATACCGACACATCGGGTTCTGACGGTGATGACTTTAACTTCATCAAGAACAATAACAGCAAGGGTGACAACGGTCATTGGATGTTCTATGTTTCACTCGTTTTACTCTCACTCGGTGTTGCAGGCATTGCGTACTTTGTAATTTCAACTGTTCTCAACAGAAAGAAGAGAGTCACAGTCGGCGGCAGAAGTAACGCTCCAAAGAGCAAATCTGCACAGTCACAGCGTTACGGCAGTAACAATGATTATGCCGATGATTACTCATCTTCAGGCAGAAAGTCCGAAAGACGCAGTAAGTACGATACTGCCGAAATTCAGCTTCCAAAGAACAACCAAAAGGGCGGAAGAAGATACAAGTAATTAGATAACTTTATAAAACAAAAGCAGTTCCAAAATCGGAACTGCTTTTTTGTTTGACTGTGTAATTAAATTTTCGCATGACTTCTGTTTGAATGTGTCAAAATCAGTTTTTGTCATACGGCTTTTTGTATGCCTCTTTGAACGGTTTTACAGTGCCGTCCTTTTCCTCAACGCTTACATTGTCAAGTGTTGCGTTGAACTGTGTGCGGATTTCGCCGAGATAAATTTTGTACAGCTCTTTCTGCTCTTTTTGCTCAGCCTCGGTAAGTCCCTGTCCCTTTTTCTTTTTTGCAAGCTCGTTAATTCTGTCAAGCATCTTTTTATCCATAAGTCAATCCTCCCGACCGTTATTTTGGTTTTGAGAGCAATCTGCTCCAAAGCTATGATATCACACAATCATCCAAAGTGCAAATTTTCGATTTGTCGGTTGAAAACAAAAATTTTTTGTGCTATCATTCAATTAAAGCCGTTACACGGCAAATTTTTTCGGCGGTGAATTATGGAAAAATTCAGCTTATTACACCCGACAAATTCAAATGCATCCTACAGAACTCTCAACAAAGAGGCGCTGAATGATTTGTCGGTTGATTATATATGTGACGCTCTCACAAAAGAGCAGTATGAACGCAACAGCATAAAGCAGCTGCTGATAAATATTACGGATGACGAGGAAGTTATAAAATATCGTTGCGATGTTTTTGAGGATTTTCTCCGTTTTCCGAAACTTCGTGATGATCTATCCGCACTCCTTGTAAAGCTGAACGATTTGCGTGAAATTGAGCGCTTTCAAAAGGATACCGAGGCATCTTCCTTGTGGCAGCTTGTAAACCGACTTCGTGAAATGGACGGCTATGTCGATTGCATTACAAGAATAAAAAACACGCTTGAAACAATTGAAGTAAAGTCGCAGGGTCTGCTTGAACTCAAGAAAAATGTTCAGTCAATTTACAATGACAGCGGTTTTCCCGAACTAAAAAAGGATATAATAGATACGCTTGCAAAGGCTCAAAAGCTCAAGAGCATTACACTCGGTGTGAATCTTGACGATTTGCTCCGCCCAAAGAGTGTGGGTGTAATCTCGCTCAATGACAAAGAATTTACCGACAGCGGTATTCTCAAAAGATTTATGAAGTTTACAAACCGTGACAGCGAACTGCATCACGGCAACGATGTTTCGGGATTTTTAAGCTTTCATCCGTCCAATCCGTCAACCTCGCAGTTCGGGCTGGGACAGTTTGTTGTGGGCGCTCAGCAGGATGTAAACCACACTATGAACAGCTCGCTGACCGGCGCAGATCCTATGTCTGACGCACTCAAAAATGTTGTGACCGATATCCTCCGCAGAACCGTAAATGACATAAAATCAATGCTCAACAGATATGTCAATGTCAACGGCTACTCGTTCGTTTCGCTTATGCCCGAAATCATTTTTTATATTCGTTTTGCAGAGCTTTGTGATAAGATGAAAAAGAAAAATCTTCCGCTGTGCAAGGCAGAAGTTTTGCCGAAAGAGGACAGAAACTGCTGTTTTAGAGATGTTTACAACCTCAAACTCGGCATAAAATCGGCAAACGGTGAGAATTTGGATATTGTCACAAACGATATTGATTTTAACGATGACAGGCGAATTTACATTCTGACAGGTCCGAACCGTGGAGGTAAAACCACGATTACTCAGGCGGTCGGACTTGCGTTTCTGCTTGCTCAGAACGGGATATATGTTCCTGCAACGCAGATGAAATTCAGCCCATGCGACAGCATTTTTACGCATTTTCCTGCCGATGAAAACGATACCGTTGACCTCGGCAGACTCGGTGAAGAAAGCAAAAGACTTGCCGAAATTTTCTCCTCGGCAAGCCGTTACAGCCTGCTTTTGCTCAACGAAAGCCTTGCAACAACCAATGTTGCCGAGGGCTTGTACATTGCCCGTGATGTTGTCAAATCAATGCGATATCTCGGCACAAGGGCGATTTTTAATACCCATATGCACGATTTGGCTCGCAATCTTGACGAGGTGAACACAACCGTAAAGGGCGACAGCAAGGTCGAAAGTCTGGTAACAGGTGTCGAAAACGGACAGCGTTCGTTCAAGGTTTTCATCGCTCCGCCTCAAGGTGTAAGCTATGCCAAAGACATTGCCGAAAAATACGGTGTAACCTTTGATAAAATCAAAAAACAGATTGATCGGCAGCGTGTCGCTGCACCCGGTTCGGGAAGATAGTATGTAATAATAAAAACATATTTTGCCCGAGCGGAAGGTTTAATTAAATGTAAAATTGAAAATTGAAAATGGAAAATTGCGGTCGGGCAGACAGTTTGCAAAATGCAAATCATTGTCGCCCGACTGTTTTTTTGTATATATAGAAGTTGCGTTTAAATGTATGGGCGGATGCTACGGTGTTGCAATTATTTGTTGTATTCAGAAAATTCGTATAAAAGAAAACGGAGTGCATTACGCACTCCGTTTTCTTATGCCCACAAAATAATAAAAAAAGAAGGAAATAGCTGTTTAATAAAGTAACAGCTTAACCTTGCAGGATTTCAAGTCGTTTCCTGCAAACTGTCACCCTATGCGAGTATTCTAACACTAACAGTAATAAAAGTCAAGACTGTTATGCTGCTTTTTATTATTGATAGTAATAATATCGTTTAACTTTACACATTGAATAAATCATGTGTCTGAAATTTATGCAGAGTATCAAAAGAAACCTGCCTGTCTGAAGAAGAAAATCCACAAAAACATCGTGAAACACGCTAAAACCGAAGTGAACACAACCGCCGCACCTGCAAGTTTGAAGTCGCTGTCCATTTGCTGAGCCATTGTGAATGACGAAACCGCACACGGAGATGCAAAAAGTCCGATAAGCGACACAAAGTCAACTCCTCTGATTCCTATAAGCGCCGCCGTACCCAGACAAAGTGCCGGCACAACAACAAGTCTTGCGATTATGCAGATTATGAGGTTGCGTGAACAGCCTTTTATGCTGTCAAATGTGACAGACGCACCGAGTACAATCAGCGCAAGCGGAGTTGCAACCGCCGCAATATCCGAAACCGTTTTGTCAATTGTTTCCGGAAGGCTTATATTGAACGCAACAGACAAAAGTCCGAGTGCAGAGCCGATAATCAGAGGATTTTTGGCAATGCCTTTTAAAATTTTCAGCACATTTATCTTTTGCCCTCTGAAAATTTCAAGCGTGATGACGGCAAGCATATTGTAAATCGGAACAACAACAGCAACAAGCACGGCTGTCATGCCAAGCTTATCCTTGCCGAAAATATTCGCCGCAATCGGAAGTCCCATAAGGACAAAATTACTGCGGTAAATCGCCTGAATCATCGCACCACGGCTGTAATTTGACTTTTCAACAAGGAGTGTAAACCCGATTGACAAAAAGTAAATCGTGAACACGCCAATAACCGCAAAGGCAAGCAGCTTCGGGCTGAAAACGCTTGAAAAATCCGAGCCGTAGATGTTATTGAACATCAGAAACGGAAAAAATACATTGAAAACAATTTTGTTAAGTTGAGGCAGAAAGCTGTCCTGCAAAATTTTTAATTTTCTCACAAGAAAACCGATGAAAAGCATTATGAACATCGGCAGAACCGCATTAAGCGCAACGAAAAAACTCTCCATAAAATCACCTCTTTTCAGCATACCACATTGCAAAATTTTTTTCAACAAAGCATATACCCGAAAATGTACATTTATTCAAGTTGAAATATGTCGATTTGTGTGTTAAAATATTCTGTGAACGATTTAAAATGAAACAACGAGGTGTGTCCATGAAAAAATGTGAGTTCTGCGGAAAGCAGATATCGTATTTTGACCAGTATTGTGATGATGAGTGTCATATTAAAGCAAATAAATTTTACGAAAAGGGCGAGCGTTTCGGCAAGCTGTTTGCGGTAATCAATATGATTTGTGTGTTCGGAATTCCAATCGGACTTTTTATGCTCTCGTTTGCAAGAGAGGTTGGTCTTACCGTCGCACTTGCAAGCTGTATAATTCTCGGAATTATGCTCATTATTCTTCCGTTTCCCACGGAAAATATGATTTCAAAATTCAAAATTCGGAAAGCCGTAAAAATCACAAGAATAATCGGCGGTGCGGTAATTTTCCTCGGAGTGCTGATTTTGCTCCTTGCGTTGTTGATTAAATTCTGATTTAAATTGAATAAAACGAAAAATTGCGTCAATACTATTTTCAGCAAATACAAAGGAGGACTTTGAATGCTTGATAAAATAGCATTGACGCTTCTTATTATCGGTGGACTCAACTGGGGAAGTGTCGGTATTTTTCAGTTTGATCTTGTTGCGTGGATTTGCGGAGGACAGACAGGAATCATAAGCCGTATTGTTTACATCCTTGTCGGACTTTCCGCAATCTGGTGCATTACACTTTTATTCAGGGACACAAGCGACACCGTGACGGACGGAACAGTTGCGGATTCTTAATTTTATGAACTGTTGTGCTGTAGGGGCGTTCATTGGACGCCCGCACGGTGGCTCGCCGTAATTGTGGAATAATCAATAAACAAAAAACAGGCTGTCAATTGACAACCTGTTTTGTTATGTAATAAATATTCAATTTTAATCAAATATAAATTAATCGGGCGATATAATCATCCGAAAATTTTACATTTATTTCAATTAAAGTGCCTCAACAATGGCTCTTGTATCTCTTGCAATAACCATTTCTTCATCGGTTGCAATGAGTTCAACTCTGATTGCCGAATCAGGAGTTGAGAGTGTGCCTGTAACACCGCATGTAGCCTGCTTGTTGAATTCCTTATCCAACTTAACGCCAAGGCATTCAAGATAGTCGCAAACCTTTTCACGGAGCATAGGCTGGTTTTCACCGATACCTGCCGTGAATACGATGCCGTCACAACCGCCGAGCGCTACATAATAGCTGCCGATGTACTTTGCAATCTGGTAGTAAAGCATTTCGTGGGCAAGGTGAGCTCTCATATTGCCGTCTGCTTCGGCTGCACAAACATCACGGTCGTCAGACGAAACGCCCGAAATGCCCAAAAGACCCGATTCCTTGTTGAGAATCTTTGACATTTCCTCGGGAGTGAGATGCTCTTTTTCAGCGATAAATGTGATAACAGACGGATCAAGTGAACCTGAACGGGTACCCATCATAAAACCGCCGAGAGGAGTAAGTCCCATTGTAGTGTCAATAACCTTGCCGCCCTTTACGGCTGTGATTGAAGAACCGTTGCCGATGTGGCAGGTAATAAGCTTGAGCTCTTCCTTTTTTCTGCCCATAAGGTCAGCCATTTTTTCGGAAACATAACGGTGAGATGTGCCGTGAAAGCCGTACTTTCTTACACCGAACTTTTCATAATACTTGTAAGGCACTGCATACATAAATGCTTTTTCGGGCATTGTCTGGTGAAAAGCAGTATCAAAAACCGCAACCTGCGGAACTTTCGGACCGAAAACTCTTGTGCAGGCCTCAATGCCCTGAAGGTGTGCAAGGTTGTGAAGAGGTGCAAGAGGAGCAAGCTCTCTGATTTTATTGATTACCGAGTTATTTACAAGCACCGACTTGTCAAAGTACGCACCGCCCTGCACAACTCTGTGACCTACGGCGGAAACCTCGGACAAATCGCTGATTGCACCGTATTCGGGATCTATGAGTGCATTTTTAACAGCCTCAAAAGCCTGAGTGTGATTAAGCATCTGTGTTTTGCGGTTGATTTTTTTGCCGTCGGGTGTTTTAAAACCAATGAAAGCACCGTTCTGACCGATTCTTTCACAGTTACCCTTTGCGAGAACTGCCTCGTTGTCAGTATCAATAAGCTGGTACTTGAGCGAGGAACTGCCTGCGTTGATTACGAGAATTTTCATTACAATCGTCCCCTTTGGTAGTTGTTTTCAGTTTAAAATATAAGAAATATATTTGCCTGTCGTCATATTTTATACTATAATGTAAATCAGAAAAAGACTTTTCAAAATTGACAGGTCATACATACATATGATACTCCAAATTATGTATGTTTTCAAGTGTTTTTTACAATATGTATGCGAAATAAAGGCTTCGGAGGAATAGTTATGGCAACAGCTGTCATCTGCGAATTCAATCCGTTTCACAACGGTCATAAATATTTGCTCGAAAGTGCAAAAAATGTGCTTAAAGAGCCAATCATAGCAATTATGAGCGGCAGCTTTACCCAGCGTGGTGAGGTTGCTGTGTGCGACAAATTTGTCCGTGCAAAATCTGCCCTTGAAAACGGTGCGGATTTGGTGCTTGAACTGCCCGTTGTGTTTTCGCTTTCGGGGGCTGAGGGCTTTGCAAAGGCAGGTGTTGCGATTGCGTCGGCTTTTGACTGCACAAATCACCTTGCTTTCGGCAGTGAAAGCGGTGACTGCAAACTGCTTAAAAAATCCGCAGACGCTGTTTGTGACGAAAGGGTACAGGTCCTTGTGCGTTACGGAATGAAAAACGGCGGATACTACCCCCGTGAACTTGAAAACGCCGTCAAAACGGTTTTCGGTGATGAGATTTCGTCCGTACTCTGCGAACCGAACAATATTCTTGGCGTTGAGTATATAAAGGCATTGAACGGTACGAGTGTTGAGCCGTTCTCGGTTGCAAGAACAGGTGTTGCACACGACAGCCGAATTGCGGGCGAAGGCTTTGCGTCTGCATCACACATAAGAGAAATGTTGCGTAACGGTGAAAATGCGAAGAAGTACGCTCCGTACATTCCCGATGAAATCACATTTCCCGAAAATCTTGACAGACCGTTACTGTACCGCCTGCGTACTATGACAAGAGAGGACATTGCAAAACTGCCCGATGTGGGTGAGGGGCTTGAAAACAGAATTGCCGATGCGGCAGTGCGTTGCAGTACCTCATCGGAAATTGCCGACCTTGTAAAGACAAAGCGCTACACTCATGCACGCATACGGAGAATACTCGCCTGTGCATTGCTCGGAATTGAAAAAGCTCATACGCAAATCCCGATTGAGTATGTCCGTGTTTTAGGCTTTACAAACGAGGGTGCGGAATTGCTCAAAGACTGCCGACTGAATATTGTCACCTCTGCAAGCAACGGTATCAGAACAGGTGGCAACACAAAGGCATTGCTTGAAAAGGACATTTTAGCCTACGATATTTCGGCACTTGCGTATGAAATTCCAAAAAGGAGCGGTCTTGATTTTACAACGCCTATTGTGAAAATATGACATTGGTCGATTGATTCGTCAATGATATGCCGAAAACGGCAGTTTCTGAGGATTTTTCTTACATTTTTTACCGCAAAAAACAGCGGATTTTACGGGATTTTTATCTTTTTTGTGAGAAGTGCAACAATAAGTGTGTAATCTTTTTGTAATTATTATTGAACCCGATAAAAGTAGAAAAATGGTCAAAAAAACATTGACAAATATTTAACAAAGATGATAAAATAGAATCAATCGAGAATTAGCTAAATTCTGAAACAACGATTGAAAGGATCCAGAAAAATGAAAAGAATTCTTTGCTTTCTGATGGCGTGCACAATGTGCGCATCAGCGGCGGTCGGACTCTCAGGATGCGGTTGTGACGACAACACATCAAACAGCAGTAAGCCCGGCTACAAGGTTGAGCCGACAGAGCCTGACCTTACAAACGGAGATTTCGGATTTTTCATTATCAATAAGGAAGAACTTATGATTACAAAGTACACAGGTTCTGACACGGTTATTGAAATTCCCGAAAGCTACAAGAACTACAAAGTTACCGTAATCGGTGCAAGCGTGTTCAATGACTCCAAAATTACGGAAGTGACAATTCCGTCAAGTATCAAGCAGATTGAAGATTATGCCTTTTCAAGCTGTCACAGCCTCACAAAGGTAAATCTCTCCGAAGGTCTTGAAATCCTTAACAACAGCGTGTTCTTTAACTGCTCTGAGTTAAGAGAAATCAAGCTTCCGAGTACACTCAAAGAAATCGGACCGAGAGCTTTTTCGGGTGCGGCACTTAACAATGTTGTTCTTCCCGACAGCGGTAAACTTACAAAGATTGATGAATATGCTTTTTATCAGTCGCGTGAGCTTACAGACATCACAATCCCGGCTTGTATTACAAGTATTCCCGACAATGTATTCGCTGAATGCAGTAAGGAAGTTACAATCCACGGAGCAAGCGGTTCATATGCCCAGAACTATGCCAAGAAAAACAACCTTAAATTTAAGGCTGACTTAAACAGTTCTTCAACAAAGGCAACAAAGGCAACAAAGGCAAGCGGTAAGGCTGCCGAGAAAGCCGAGTAATTGAGGCAAATTAATTTGATATCATTTTCAGCTTTGCTGAATCTAATATAATTATGCAAGATAAGAGGTAGATTAAATGAGTACAAAAGAGTATCCTATCGTAGATAACGCAGAAAGCTTTGAAGCTGCCCTTGCAAGAGTAAGAGAAGCTCAGAAAATTTTTGCTACCTACACACAGGAGCAGGTTGACAAGATTTTTCTTGCTGCCGCTACTGCTGCTAACCAGATGAGAATTCCGCTCGCTAAGATGGCTGTTGAAGAAACAGGCATGGGCGTTGCAGAAGATAAGGTTATCAAGAACCACTTCGCATCTGAGTATATTTACAATGCTTACAGAAATGTTAAGACTTGCGGCGTTCTTGAGGAAGACAAGGCTTACGGCATTAAGAAGATTGCTGAGCCAATCGGTGTAATCGCTGCCGTTATTCCTACAACAAACCCAACTTCAACCGCTATCTTCAAGACACTCGTTTGTCTTAAGACAAGAAACGGTATCATCATCAGCCCGCATCCCCGTGCTAAGAAGAGCACAATTGAGGCTGCCAAGGTTGTTCTTGAAGCTGCTGTTAAGGCTGGCGCTCCGGAGGGTATCATCAGCTGGATTGATATTCCTTCACTCGAGCTCACAAACACACTTATGCAGGAAGCTGACTGCATCCTCGCAACAGGCGGCCCCGGCATGGTTAAGGCTGCTTATTCATCAGGTAAGCCTGCACTCGGTGTTGGCGCCGGTAACACACCTGCTATCATTGATGAAACAGCTGACATTTTACTCGCAGTTAACTCAATTATCCACTCAAAGACATTTGATAACGGTATGATCTGTGCTTCAGAGCAGTCTGTTATCGTTGAAAAGAAGATTTACAGCAAAGTTAAGAAGGAATTCAAGGCTCGTGGCTGCTACTTCCTTAACGAGGAAGAGACAGAGAAGGTTAGAAAGACTATCATCATCAACGGCGCTCTTAACGCTAAGATTGTTGGTCAGAAGCCTGTTACAATCGCAGCTCTTGCAGGTGTAACAATTCCTGAGGAAACAAAGGTTCTTATCGGTGAGGTAGAATCAGTTGACATCAGCGAAGAGTTTGCTCACGAGAAGCTTTCTCCTGTACTCGCTATGTACAAGGCTGAAGATTTTGAAGATGCTATTGCAAAGGCTGAGCAGCTTATTGCTGACGGCGGTTACGGTCACACATCTTCACTTTATGTTGACGCTGTAAACGAAAGAGCAAAGATTGACGAGTTCGCATCAAGAATGAAAACTTGCCGTATCCTTGTTAACACACCTTCTTCACAGGGTGGTATTGGTGACCTTTACAACTTCAAGCTTACTCCTTCACTCACACTCGGCTGTGGTTCATGGGGCGGCAACTCTGTTTCTGAGAATGTTGGTTGCAAGCACCTTATCAATATTAAGACAGTTGCCGAGAGGAGAGAAAATATGCTTTGGTTCAGAGCACCTGAAAAGGTTTATATCAAGAGGGGCTGTATGCCTGTAGCTCTTCAGGAACTCAAGGATGTAATGGGTAAGAAGAGAGCATTCATCGTTACTGACTCATTCCTTTATAAGAATGGCTACACAAAGCCAATCACAGACAAGCTCGATGAAATGGGCATCACATATACAACATTCGCAGATGTTGAGCCTGACCCATCACTTATTTCAGCTCAGAAGGGTGCAGAGGCTATGCGTAAGTTTGAGCCTGACTGCATTATCGCACTCGGCGGCGGTTCAGCAATGGATGCCGGCAAGATTATGTGGGTTCTCTATGAGCATCCGGAAGTTGACTTCCAGGATATGGCTATGCGTTTCTGCGATATCCGTAAGAGAGTTTACACATTCCCGAAGATGGGTGAGAAGGCATACTTCATTGCTATCCCAACATCATCAGGTACAGGTTCTGAGGTTACTCCTTTCGCAGTTATCACAGACCAGAATACAGGCGTTAAGTATCCGCTTGCTGACTATCAGCTTATGCCTAAAATGGCAATCGTTGATGCTAACAACATGATGAGCGGTCCTAAGGGACTTACAGCTGCATCAGGTATCGACGCTGTTTCTCACGCACTTGAGGCTTATGCTTCAATGATGGCTACAGATTTCACAGACGGTCTTGCACTCCGTTCACTCAAGCTTATCTTCGAGTATCTCCCTGCTTGCTATGACAACGGTATGAACGAGCCTGTTGCTCGTGAGAAGGTTGCTCACGCTGCTACAATGGCAGGTATGGCATTCGCTAACGCATTCCTCGGTGTTTGTCATTCAATGGCTCATAAGCTCGGTGCTTTCCATCATGTACCGCACGGTATTGCTAACGCACTTATGCTTGAGCAGGTAATCAGATTCAACTCAGCAGAAGTTCCTGCTAAGATGGGTACATTCCCACAGTATGATCACCCGCACACACTCGCTCGTTATGCTGAAGTAGCTCGTTACCTCGGCCTCGGCGGCAAGAATGATACAGAGAGCGTTGAAAACCTTATCAAGGCTGTTAACGACCTCAAGGCAAGAGTTGGCATCAAGAACTCTATCAAGGATTATGTTCCGGACGAAGAGGACTTCCTCAACCGTCTTGACGCTATGACAGAGCAGGCATTTGATGACCAGTGCACAGGTGCAAACCCAAGATATCCGCTCTTCAAGGAAATCAAGCAGATGTACCTCAATGCTTACTATGGCAACAACAGCGAGACTGTTTAATCTATCTCGTAAAGCATAATTACAAAACACCCTGCCTTCGTGGCAGGGTGTTTTGTTGTATATGGATAATACCGCAATTTTCCATTTTCAACTTTTAATTTAAATAAACTTCCGCTCGGGCATAATATGTTTTTGGATATTTACAAACTATCTGCACGAATTGGGAACGGCGGCTCGCCGTGCGGGCGTCCAATGAACGCCCCTACAGGATTGTGCGAACAATTACAATGCTACGCTCGGGCATAATATGTTTTTTTTACATTACAGACTGTCTGCCCGACCGCAATTTTCCATTTTCAATTTTCAATTTTACATTTAAATAAACTTCCTCTTGGGCGTAATGTGTTTTTAATATTACATGCTATTATGCACAATGCACAAAAGAATGTTAAAACTTTCACAAATATTTAGTTAAAAATTTAACGAGTTTTTATGCACTTCGCATAAAATATCTTGCTCTTTTTGTTTGAAAGGTAAAAAACAATTTATTTGTATTTGCTAAATGCACAAAGAAAATTAAAATTATTT
>OOAF01000829.1_pt1 | contig 35278 bp, 29 predicted proteins | sample 1671251 | NCBI WGS metagenome assembly OOAF01 (sample SAMN06348137, study PRJEB24527) | human gut metagenome | biome: human gut; feature: ankylosing spondylitis patient; material: feces | host: Homo sapiens | place: China | collected 2015-10 | reverse complement strand
TCTGGGCAATCATCCGCTGAAAGTGGTGGTTATCACGGTGAGAACCACCACTTTTGTCAGCAGGATTTGGAATAAAGGGCATCATGGAAGCGTGGGTGCGTCAATATGGTTTTGTAAATTTTATTGCAATAAAGCGTGATAGTAGGACTTATGGCACGGTGAAAATGAAAACAGCAGACAGAGATGTTCCTGTCTGCTTGGTAAGAGATATGATAGAAGAGCAGGCTGGTGTGGTATGGTCACAGATACTCCACCAGCAGTTCTACGAAGATATCGAACAGCACCGGAGAAACCGAACTGGCCTCGGGGTCACAAGTGGAATAAGGCAGAACGACACTGCGGCCGATTTTTTCGGCGCAGGCCGGGTGCGGATTTGCAGTGACGAGCAATATTTTACCGGTGGTGTGCTGGATGCTCTGCATGATCTCCGAACGTCCACTGACGGAAAACAGAATCAGAAGATCGTTATCGTCCATATAGGCAGAGGTCTCTCCCAAAAAATCATTGGCAACAGCCCGCACGGTGCGGCGCTTCTTCCGCATCAGAATCTCGAACAGCTGTGCAGGCTGGAAGCTCTTGGCAAGGCCGGTGGCGTAAATGTTGGCGTGGTTGTTGATGTATTGCGCTAACTCCTGCAAGTAGGCAGGTGTCAGAAGCTTTTCAGAGTTTTGCAAAAGCTGGTATAACCGGTGAAAATAGCCGGTGTGGTTAGAGCCCTGCGCTGTCTGCTCGGCCTGCACAGCAAGCCAGGTGCTCACGTCGGCCCGGAAATCCTGATAGCGGTTATAGCCCAGCGTTTTGACAAAGCGGGAGAGTGCCGGCTGCGAAACACCGCAGTCCTCGGCAAGGCGGCTGGTAGTTTTATAGACGACCTGATCCGGGTTCTCCAGAATGGCCTGATAGATGGCCAGATCATTCGGGGTGAAATCGGAGCGGTGCATTTCCATGAGTTGAAGCGGATTCATAAGGATATCTCCTTGGTATTTACAGGTGCTGTATCGAATATTTGATTCTATCATATCGAAAAGAAGGCAAAAATGCAAGGGCTCCGAAAAAATCATGCTGCGGAACGCGAAAAAGAGATGCGTGTCAGACAGATATCGCCGGAAATTGGTGGATATGCGCAAGAAAGCAGAAAATCTTTGTTTAAAACAGATATTTACAACTTCTGAATATTTTGATATAAAATATTTGATTCAAGTGAATGAAACTTCCGAAAATGCTTTGACCGGTCAACAGGAAGCGTTTCATGAAGAGTCGATCCTGATATTGTGGTCGTTTGGAAACCGAAGGAGGACTTTTACATGGCAACCAACAAACAGATCGCCGAAAACGTGCTCAAAGCAGTTGGCGGCAAAGAAAATGTAGTCAATCTGGCGCACTGCTTTACGCGGTTGCGTTTTACCCTGAAAGATGAATCCAAGGTGGATCAGGATGCCCTGCGTAAAACACAGGGCGTGATCCAGCTGATCATGGCTGGCGGACAATGTCAGGTCGTTGTCGGCAGCAAGGTGGATGCTTTGTATGATCTGATCTGCGAGACTTACGGCATCAGCACCGCTGTAGAGGAAAATGACGTGGCAGACGGGCAGAAGCACAACCCCATCAATACGCTGATGAATACCATGTCCGGTGTTCTGGCACCGACCCTTGGCATCCTGACCGCAGCCGGTATCATCAAAGGTGTGATCTCGCTGTTTGCATCGCTGGGCTGGGTCTCGACTACCAGCGGTGTATACATGCTGCTGTATGCAGTCGGTGACGGCTTCTTCTACTTCCTGCCCATCCTGCTGGGCTTCTCGGCAGCCCGTCGTTTCAAGTGCTCGGAGTACCTGGGTGCTGCGATCGGCACGGCACTGGTTTACCCGGCCATGGTGAACATCGGCTCCACGATGGAAGTGGCTGGTACGATCCTGGCAGGTACGCCGTTTGCCATGGACTATTACAATACCCTGTTTGGTATTCCCATCATCATGCCGGGCAGCGGCTACACTTCCAGCATCATCCCAATCATGCTGGCCGTTTATGTGGCTGCTAAACTGGAAAAGGCCTTTAAGAAATCCCTGCCGGAAGTGATCCGCGGCATCCTGACCCCGGTTCTAGTGTTGCTGATCACCGTTCCGCTGACCTATATCGTCATCGGCCCGGTCTCGCAGGGTATCTGCGGCGCGATCTTCATGCTGGTGAAGGCCCTGTATGAGATGGGCATTGTCGGCGGCATCATTGCGGGTGCTCTGGTCGGCGGTGGCTTCGGCGTACTGGTTATGTTTGGTCTGCACTGGGTCATCATCTCTCTGGCGCTGTCCAACATCGGCATCAACGGATTTGACTATATCATGGCTTCCGGCGGCATCGGCCCGATGATCGGTGTGGCACAGGGCCTGTGCATCACCCTGCGCACCCGCAGCAAGAAGGTCCGCGATCTGGCACTGCCATCCTTCATTTCTCAGGTATGCGGTGTCGGTGAGCCTTTGATGTACTCTATCCTGATCCCGTTGAAGAAACCCTATGTCATCAATATCCTGTCCGGTGCTGTTGGCGGTGCCGTGATGGGTGCTCTGCGGACAAAGATCTATCTGTTCGGCGGCAGCGGCATTTTCGGCTTTGCAAACTATGTCAACCCGACCGGTGACCTGAGCGATCTGATCAAGGCACTGATCGGTACCGGCATCGGAATGCTGTTCTGCTTCATCGTCCAGTGGGTCACATACGATTTTGAGGCAGAGAAGAAACTCTGATACAATCAGCTCCGAGGGGACAGACCAAAGGGAAGCTTCCCCGGTCTGCCCCCTCCGGGCGTTTACAAGGAAGGTTCACAATGCAAAATTTCTTCAAGCTCCAGTCAGTAACGCGGCACATCAGCCGGATCATTCTTCCCTGCGGAGTCTGTGTCTATCTGGTTCAGGGGACCCACGAAGCGGTCCTGCTGGACACGGGTTTTGGCATCGGCGATCTGAGAGGCTTTGTGGAGCAGAATGTCACAACGCCCTATCGGGTCTGGCTGTCCCACGGCCATCTGGATCATGCGGGAGGCTCGGCGCAATTTGAAACGGTCTGGCTGAGTCCGGCAGATTTTGCATTGGAAAAGCAGCATAACATCTGGCAACGCCGGTACGAGGAGATCCTCGACGGGCCGGATGGAGCACCGGAAGGATTTGCGCCAGAACTGCTGCAGCCCAGCCGTACAGCACCTTACTGCCCGCTGGAAGATAACGCCGTGCTGGATCTGGGCGATGTGCGGGTACAGGCGATCCCGGTCCCGGGCCACACGGCGGGCATGATGGTATTTCTTATCCCGGAAGACCGCACGGTCATCTTCGGAGACGCCTGCGGAGAGATGACGCTGCTCAAGCGGGAGATGCTCCCGACGTATGCAGAGGCACTGCGGGGCCTGCAGAGATGGGAGGGTCAGTTCGACACGGTGCTGCGCAACCATGGTGTATTTTGGTCCGATAAGCGCATCCTGCAGGACAATCTGGAACTGACGGAAGCGATTCTGGCGGGCCGGGATGCCGCCATTCCGATGCAGATGATGGGCGTGCCGGGCTTTGCAGGCCGTCCGCAGGAGCATCCCGGAAAATATGGCAATATTTTCTATGCCGCTGCACAGGACGCAAAATGGTGAGCGGCAGACCGACTGAATACGGAATAATGATAAGAGGAGAGAAAATTTTCATGGGAAAGGCTCTGTGTTTTGATCCGGATGGATATGTCGTGAAGTGCTGTGCGCTGGAAGGCGTAACGGTGCAATACCGGGCTTATGAAGGACTGGAATACTGTGCCGCACCCGCCGACCCCATCCAGAAACTGAACCTCTATGTGCCGGAGGATTATTACGCAGGTGCACACCACAACGGCTATACCCTGCACACGGCCCCCATTTTTCTGCCGAACACGGTGGGTGGTTATCTGCCCGGTCCGGCGGACTGCCCGGGGCCGGATCGCTTCGGGCACCCGAACGCGGCCCTCTGTGCGCTGGCGCATGGCTATGTTGTGGCCTGTATTGGCGTGCGGGGCCGTACCTCCGGCCACCGGAACACGGAATTCTTTGAAGGCTCCAAGGCAGCCGCATCCGAAACGGAAACCGGACGCAGCGTGGGCAAAGCTCCGGCGTTTGTGGTGGACCTGAAAGCGAGCATCCGCTGGCTGCGGCACAACAAGGCACAGCTGCCCGGTGATACCGAGCACATCATCACCAATGGCACCAGTGCAGGCGGCGCTCTGTCGGCACTGGCCGGTGCCAGCGGCAACAGCTCGGAATACACCGCAGAACTGGCTGCGATCGGTGCACTGGCAGAACGGGACGACGTTTTTGCGGCGAACTGCTTCTGCCCCATCCACAATCTGGAAAATGCCGATACAGCCTACGAATGGATGTTCTGCGGTTACGATGATTTCAGCACCTTGCGCATGAGCGTGAAGGATGGCAAGATCGTCCAGAAGGGCACCACCGGCACCCAGACTGAGCAGCAGAAGCAGATCTCCCGGGAGCTGAAAGCGCTGTTCCCGGCCTACCTGAACAGCCTTGGGCTGAAGGATGCGGCGGGCCATCCGCTGACACTGGACGAAAACGGGAACGGCAGCTTTCTGGAAGCCGTCAAGGCCGCTGTGCAGCAGTCGGCCCAGCGGGAACTGGAGACCCATCACACGGCACGGAAACTTTCCATGCTGGCAGTCAAAGGCAGTGAGGTGGAAAAACAGTCGTATCTGACCATCAAAGATGGCCGGGTGACGGCACTGGACTGGGACGGCTTCCGGGGTGCGATCCTGCGCATGAAAACCGCACCAGCCTTTGACGCGCTGGATATGATGTCGCCGGAAAACGAAGAGTTTGGCACAGAAAGCATCGAACGCCGCCACTTTACCGCTTACAGTCAGGCGCACGATACCGCAGGCGGTTCGCTGGCAGAACCGGAGCTGATTGCCAAAATGAATCCGCTGACCTTCATCGGCAAAGCGGATACGGCAAAGCACTGGCGCATCCGGCATGGAGCCTATGACCGGGACACCTCGCTGGCTATTCCATTTATCCTTGCAACGACCCTGCAGAATCACGGCTTTGACGTGGATTTTGCCTATCCCTGGGGCCTGCCCCACAGCGGCGATTATGATTTGGACGAGCTGTTTGGCTGGATCGACGATCTGTGCCGCTGAAAAGAGTATTGAAAGAGAAAGGAATCTTTTATGAAAAAAAGTACAAAACTGGCTTCTTTAGTGCTTGCTGCTGTGGTTGCATTGAACGGTCTGGCACTTCCAACCTTTGCTGCTGTTCCTTTCCTTGAGACGCAGACGGGCATCATATCTAAACAGGTAAATTACACGCCGGGCGTTACCGTGACCAAGCCCACGGCAGAGGATCTGGAAGGTGAATATGGAGCGGCTTATGCGGATGCCGGATTCAAGGTGACATTTACGTTTTGCAGCAATGATGCTTCGATTCAATCGGTCAGTGTCGGCGGCAATATGAATTTCTACACGCAGGAAGATTGTAAGGTTTACGCTGAGGCTGGACGTCCCAATCAGTCGGCAGGGCTTGTGCCCAAGAGCGCTTACGAGTACCGGGTGGGTATGACGACTGCGCAGAACAACGCGCCTGGCCTGACCAGTCGGGAAGGCATTCTGTATGAAATGGAAAAGGTAGACGAAGGCATTTGGAGCGTTTCCATGCCGCTTCCGGCGCAGCAGTATGTATATAAGTATATTCTGACCTACGCCAACGGCAGCACAAAACAGTCCGATGATCCGGCCAATCCCGCAGATGCGCCTGCTAACGTGGTCAGTACACTGGCAGGTCAGAGCATCGTTTATGTTGGCATTGCTGCGGATGCGCCGACCAAAATGAATGATTTCTATCCGGTTAAAGAAAAGTACCAGGGTACACTGCGGAAGGCAAGTGTGACCGCAAGCAGCGGGCTGGAACAAGCGCTTCTTATCTATCTGCCCTACAATTATAACGAAAACAAGACCTATAAGACCCTGTACGTCAGTCACGGCTCTGGTGGCAGTGAGACAGATTGGTTTGGTGTTGGCAACCTGAAGAACATTCTGGACAATCTGTATAAAGACGGTAAACTCACGGATGTGATCGTGGTGTCCATGGACAACAATTCGCCCTTTAACAATCTGGGCAATCTGGAGGATGCTGCGCGAAACATTGCAGACGTGATCGTTCCGTATATGGAAGAAAAATATCCAGTTTCTTCCAGCGCAGAGGATCGGGCGGTCTTTGGTTTGTCGGCAGGTGGCTCCATGAGCGAAAAGCTGCTTCAGACGATTCCAGAGAAATTTTCCTATGTGGGAATCTGCTCGGTAGGACGTCGATTTCCATTAAGTGCCGCACAAGCTGACTTAACAGATATCCAGGCAACAAATGTCAGCTATTACTGTGGCGAGTTGGATTGGCGCGAAAGCAATACGAAGAACCTTTATGAAGAAATGGCAGCTTTGGGCGGCAATGTGAGTTACAAAGTGGTATCCGGTGCCCATGACTGGATTACCTGGGGCCTGTCGATTGACGACTTCCTGACCAACCGGCTGTGGAAATCGTCTGTCGAGGACAGCTGTCTAAAGCAAATCTATCAGCAGCTTCGTAAGGGTTACACCGATCGTTTCTGATATGGAAGATGCTTGAAAGATAACCCCTGCGACAGAGAAAGCAACCAGACTTTCTGCTGATATCTCATCACTTTTTCTTTTGAAATGACCGCCCGAATACTCTAAAATGAGTTGTACAGGCGGTCATATTTTAGGAAAGTATCTGATTTGCGGCATAATAAATCCAAGTAAAGGAGAATTTATCTATGGATCATAGAACCGAAATCCTGGACCTGCGCACGGCGCTGGAAGTGCTGCGCCAGACCCCGGGGCAGCTGGTGGAAACGGATGTGGAGGTGGACCCGGCGGCAGAGCTGTCCGGTGTGTACCGCTATGTGGGGGCAGGCGGCACGGTCATGCGCCCCACCAAAGTGGATGGCCCGGCCATGGTGTTCCACAACATCAAGGGTCACCCGGACACCAGCGTTGCCATCGGCGTGCTGGCCAGCCGCCAGCGGGTGGCAAACCTGTTTGGCGTCAGAAAAGAAGAACTGGGACACCTTCTCTGCGAGTGTGCAAAGGCACCCATTCAGCCGGTCGTGACGGACAGACCGGCTCCCTGTCAGGAAGTGGTGCACAAGGCCACCGACCCGGATTTTGACCTGTTCCAACTGGTACCCGCTCCGACCAATACCCCGGTGGATGCCGGCCCCTACATCACGCTGGGCATGTGCTATGCCACCCACCCGGACACCGGGCTTTCGGATGTGACCATCCACCGGATGTGCATCCAGTCCAAAGATGAACTTTCCATCTTTCTGCAGCCGGGCAGCCGCCATATCGGGGCCATGGCAGAGCGTGCCACCGAGTTGGGTCGGCCGCTGCCCATCTCCGTTTCCATCGGTGTGGATCCGGCCATTGAGGTGACGGCCTGCTTCGAGCCACCCACAACGCCGCTGGGTTTCAACGAACTGAGCGTTGCCGGTGCGCTGCGCAAACGTCCGGTGGAATTGTGCCCCTGTCTGACCGTGAAGGAAAACGCCATCGCCAACGCGGAATATGTCATCGAAGGCGAAATCGTGCCAGGCAGCAACCATGTGGTCGAGGACCAGAACAGCCACACCGGCTATGCCATGCCGGAGTTCCCTGGTTACAACGGCCACGCCAGCCACGAGTGCTGGCTGCTCAAGGTCAAAGCGGTCACCCACCGCAAGCACCCCATCATGCAGACCTGCATCGGCCCCAGCGAGGAGCACGTCAACATGGCGGGCATCCCGACCGAAGCCAGCATCCTGAACCTGATCGACAAGGCTCTGCCCGGCAAGGTGCTCAACGTTTACTCCCACCGTGCGGGCGGCGGCAAGTATATGGCCATTCTGCAATGCAGAAAGACCGTGCATACCGATGAGGGCAAGCAGCGGCAGGCTGCATTGCTGGCATTCAGTGCATTCCCGGAGCTGAAGCACGTCATTCTGGTGGACGAGGATGTGGACATCTTTGACACCAATGATGTGCTGTGGGCTATGAACACCCGTTTTCAGGGTGACCGGGACATCATCACGATCCCCGGAGTGCGGTGCCATCCGCTGGACCCCAGTTCCTGCCCGGAATATACCGGTTCCATCCGGGATGTGGGCTGCTCCACCAAGACCATCTTTGACTGCACGGTACCGTTTGCTCTGAAAGAAAAGTTTAAACGTGCAGCTTTTAAAGAGGTGGACCCGAAGCACTGGCTGCCGGATTTTGAACTGTGAGGAGTTACCCTATGAAAAAACGACTGGTCGTTGGTGTGTCCGGGGCATCCGGTGCACCGCTGGCGGTGGAACTGCTGCGGGCGCTGCAGGCAAACCCGGAGGTGGAAACGCATCTCATCTTGACCCGCGGCGGCGAAATGACCCTGCGGCAGGAGATGGGGCTGACTGCCGCAGACATTTCCGCACTGGCAGACTTCACCCATGACAATGCGAACATTGGAGCTGCACCGGCCAGTGGCAGCTGGAAAAGCCTTGGCATGGTGGTGTGCCCCTGCAGCATGAAAACCGTGGCAGGCATCGTATCCGGCTACAGCGATAATCTGCTGCTTCGCGCAGCAGACTGTATGCTGAAGGAACGCCGCAAGCTGGTGCTGGTGGCACGGGAAAGCCCACTTTCCACCCTGCATCTGGAAAATCTGTGCAAGGCCAGCCGCTACGGGGCGGTGATCCTGCCGCCGATGCAGACCTATTATAACCATCCGGCAACGGTGCAGGAAATGACGCGCCACACGGTGCAGCGCATCCTGAGTCAGTTTGACCTTGACAACGAACTGTGCGAGTGGGAGGGCATGGAGGAATGAAGCACCTCGTTTGTGAACGCCGATTTCGTGGAAAGCCCATCACAGCGGAGCTGACCGTAACAAACGGCGGCGTGCAGGTGGGGCTATTCGGCGGGGATAAGCCCCACATCGGGGCGGTAGGCATCGTGGACCCGGCGGGAAAAACCACGGTGTCCCAGTTTGAAGAGCACCGGGAGGGCATCCTGTGCCAGCAATGGTGTGAAGCACTTGCAAAAGCCGGGTGCACCCCGGCGGTGGTATCGGCTGGTGTCCACTATGACAATGCCAGTAAAGAGGAAATCGTGCAGATCGTCCAGCTTTGTAATGAACTGCTGAAGGATATGTTAGATAAGGTGTAAGAGGATAAGTCCATTCTCCGGAACAGCATCAGGAGAATGGACTATTTTTCGGAAAATGGGCAAGAAATACTTGAAATGTAATAGAAATCATGGTATATACATTATACGAAACATTGATTTGAATGAACAATCCACCGTTCATTGATGTGAAAAAGAGAGGTGCACGCCATGACCGCCGTGATCTATGCCCGCTATTCTACTGACAGTCAGCGTGAAGAATCCATTGAAGGTCAGATCCGGGAATGCACCGCCTATGCGGAGAAGAACGGCTTTACGGTGGTCAAACACTACATCGATCGTGCCGTTTCTGCAAAAACGGACAACCGCCCGCAGTTCCAGCAGATGATTAAGGACAGCGAGCGGGGAATCTTTGATGTCATCATTGTCTGGAAGCTCGACCGCTTTGCCCGGAATCGCTACGACAGTGCCCGGTACAAGACCCAACTGAAACGGAACGGCGTGAAACTGGTGTCGGCGACGGAAGTCATTTCGGCTGGCCCGGAGGGTATCATTCTGGAATCGGTGCTGGAGGGCTATGCCGAATATTACTCGGCTGACTTGTCCGAAAAGGTCGTGCGTGGCATGACCGAAAACGCTCTCAAGGGTATTTATAATGGCGGCACGATTCCGTTCGGCTACATGATCGATGAGATCCGGCATTACCAGCCCGACCCGTTGTTGGCTCCGTATGTGGAGCAGACGTTCCAGAAGTATGCAGACGGTGCGACCATGACTGACCTGCGGGATTGGTTAAAGGCACACAACATCAAAAATTCAATGGGCGGGGAGATGACCTACAATACGATTCAGCGGATGCTGAGTAATCGCCGGTACATCGGCGAATTGCGTTTGCGGGATGTGGTACAGCCCAATGCGATCCCGGCTCTCGTGTCAGGTGAACTTGTCGGGGTAAGGCCCCTCCATCTTGCTGCGCAAGACCGTTCTGTCGCTTGAAAGCCCCACTGGGGCTTTCATTGCTCCGCTTCGCTGCGCAAACGCGAACCTGTTCAACAAGGTGCAGGAAAAGCTGGCGAAAAATAAAAAGGCCCCTGCCCGTCATAAGGCAGAGGAAAGCTATCTTCTCACCACAAAGCTGTACTGCGGCAAGTGCGGTGCACTGATGTTCGGAGAAAGCGGTGTCAGCCACACCGGGAAGATGTACACCTATTATAAGTGTGCTGCTGCCAAGAAGAAAAAGACCTGCGACAAAAAGGCAGTGCGGAAACAGTGGCTGGAAGATCTGGTGGTCAACGAAACCATGAAGCTGGTGGAAGATGACGTTTCTATGAATGCCATCATTGCCAAGGTCATGGAGCTGCAAAATCAGGAAAGCACAGACCTGCCTATCTACGAAAAGCAGCTGCGGGAAACGGAAGTCGGCATCACCAATATGCTGAATGCCATCCAGATGGGCATTCTGACCAGCTCCACCAAGGAGCGGCTGGAAGCTCTGGAAGAGCAGCGGAAAGAACTGCAAGCCTGCATTGCAGAGGAACGGCTGGCTAAGCCAAAGATGAAAGAAGAATTCGTCCGGTTCTGGCTGCTCCGTTTCCGTAAGCTGGATATGACCCAGCCGGAGCAGCGGCAGGCACTGGTGGATACCTTCATCAATGCCATCTATCTCTACGATGATAAGGTTCTCATTACCTTTAATTATAAGGAAGGTACGGAAACGGTCGCTTTCGGGGAAGCTGTGAAAGCGGAGAAAAGTTCGGATATGAGTGCGCGAGGTGCACCAGAAAAGCCACACAGTAGCGTTGAAAAACGTGCTGTGTGGCTTCTTTTTTGTGTCAAATGGTGAGCTTGACTAACTTTTGACTACTTTTTGCGGAGTTTTCCGATTTGCAGGAAAGATACTCGTTAAGTTTATCAGCGACATGGAGCGAGTCTTCTTGTTCTAGATGAGTATAAATATCGGCGGTGACCTGAATGCTGCTGTGCCCCATAAGTTTTTGTGCTGTGCGTAAGTCTACCCCTGCACGATAAAGTGTCGTTGCGTAGGTATGCCGCAGCATGTGGGGATGCAGGAAGAACGGCACAAGGGCCGCAACGTGAGAGTTCCACAACCGGGTGAATGCGGAGCGGGTCATATCTCTGCCATCGGCGGCTGGGACGATATACCGGCTCAAGTGTGGTGTTTCAAGCAAGACGGATCTGAGCTTGTCCGGGATAGGAATGACCCTGTGTGCGGCCTTTGTTTTGAGATCATCTACAGGGTCTTGCTGGTTGTTCAGAAAGGTCATAGCATAGCGCGCCGGATGGTCAGAGAGCTGCTTTGAATGTCCGACCATTGCAATCCAAGTGCTTCTTCCTTACGAAGTCCGCAGTACAGACAGAGGGCGCAGAATACGCGGGCGCGTGGTTCTACAACTACATTCATCAGAATATCAACCTCATTGGGAAGCAATGCTTTTTTCCTTTCCGCTTTAGCGTGAGGGGTGATCTTACTAAGTTTCCTCGGGCTGAAAATCTGCAAAAATCTGGGCGAAGAACTCTTCTGTCAGCTTTTCCTGCTGGTACTGACTACGGATGTCAGCATCCGGGTGGAGCTTCAAGATTTGCTCCAGAATGGAAAAAGTCTGTTCCGGATTTTTGAGCTTGTGGGAGAACAGCAACGGGCGATCGTTTTCGTAGTACATATTGATGTAGCGGAAATCCTGCTCGCCCATGGCCGAAATGGTCAGGGTCTTGTTGGGGCATCCGTGCAGGAATAGTCCTCGCTTGGCAATAAATGGTTCGTGCTCGAATGAGAAGATGGCCCGGCCTGACACTGGGACGATCAGTGCACTTTTCAGTGTGCGGTAGCTATTGCTCTCACCAGCGTGCAGAGTAAAGCTGCGGAAGCCGACAGACTCGATTTGGCCTTGATTGTATTCCTGAAATAAAATTTTCAGTGGATTAGGAAGATCGGATATTTGATTCATTAGGAGCTCCTTTGTGCAAAAGCGGTTAGCTGTTGCTAATATAGCACAAAATGCTGCCGATTGTCTACATGGGGAGCAACCCACACTGCATAAAAACTGACAAAAAGGACGGCTATGGATTAACAATTGAATCAAGAGCTCAAAGAACGCCATAAACGATCTTCCCTGTCAAAAATCGCAATTTTACAGCCAGCAAAACAGCTTTGTACAGCAATGCGCTGGCTACCATCGGTAGTGGTGTTATAACTTCCAAGATCGAGAGCGGAAAGTACCGGCTGCTCGTCCCAGTCGATCAGCTGTCCGGCCCAGTCGGCACCCAGCTTTTCGCTCAGCGCCCCATAAGCCTGCTCAAAGCCCTCTGGGTCTTCGAGGATCCAGATTGTACTTTCGTCGTTGGCAAGATCGGTGTTCAGTTGGGTGGCACCAGCCATCTGGCCGTTCATGTCGGTCAGGGCGGCGTTGGCGCTCCATGTGTAGTTGTTCACCTGCACCACCACAGCCCCGTCGCCGTTGGCATCGTCCGCATAGTCCGCCAGTGCAGTCTGCAGACGCTGCACCGCATCGTCCGGCAGGGCTTCTGCCGTGACCACCGCCACGGTGTAATCGGGGTCTACGGCGGTCAGCAGGCCGTGTGCCACATACGCTGCACCTACAATGACCATAGCCGCCACAGCTACGATGCCCCAGTTGTAGTACCACCAGTTGACGTGGGAACGCCTTTTTTGCTCCTGCGCGGTCAGGATCTTATCGGGCGCTGCCGGGTGCGGAATGGTGCGCACCTGTACGCCGTATTCTTGCCGCAAAACGGGGAACAGGGTCTGCATGGCTGCAAGCCCGGGCAACCAGAAACCGAACAGCACTGCCCAGAATACGCTGACCGGGAACAGCAAAAGCATGCCGCCGATGCCTGCCAGCATCACGATACCTGCCGCCACGCAGCGGATCGGTGTGTTAAGCAGCAGTCTGCCCGCGCGGCGCAGCAGGCTGTCCGGGGCTTGCAGCGGCAGTACAGCGGCGCACAGGGTGCTGAAAACCGCCAGCACCAGAAAATCCAGCGCCAGAAATACCAGCACGGCAAGGCCGGGGTAGTAGCCCTGCTGTGCGGCGACCTCAAATACAAAGGCCGATACAAAGCACAGCAGCCCCAGCACCAGTGTGCCAATGCAGCCAAAGCCGCAGGCAGATTTCCAGTGGGCGGCAAGGGTCTGTTTTGCCCGGGGCAGCCACTGGGAGGGGTCGTTCTGCAAGCTGCGCAGGGCGCAATCTGCCAGCAACAGCATGGCAGGGCCGACCAGCAGACCGGTGAGGAGACTGCACACCACCGTGACCGGCAGGGAAAGCAAGGTCACACCCAGCGAAACGCCCAGCGCGGCGGGCAGACAAAGCACGCAGACGATCAGGTTTGTGCCTAGCAGCTGACCAAGGTCGCGGCCGACCATCTGGCAGAAGCGCGCAAAGCCCTTTTTCTCCGGCTCGTTGGGGCTGATGCCATGCCCTTCCCGCTCATAGAGAGAATTGTATAGGCTCATTTTATTTCACCTCGGTGCCAAAGGCTTCGATTTGGGTCAGGGCAGGGAAGGGCGAGGTACCCTCGGCCTGAATGAGGTCTTTCAGCACAAGGCTGCGCACCCGCTTGGGCTCAAAGGTAACGTTCTGGGGCTTGGCGCTTTTTACCAGCGGAATGTCCAGCTGACTGCCATCAGAAAATTCTACCGTAGCCTTTACCCAGTAGTTGTCGTGCGGAAAATCTGCCCGCTCGGTGATGCGCAGCTCCTCCAATAATACCTCGCGGCCAAAATCCAGGGTCAGGGCGGCGTTGGGGTCCCGGTTGATGCCCCAGCTCTGGTAGGGGTATTCCCCATGGGCGCTGTTTTCAAAGATGCCGTCGATGGCGTTGCGGGCGGCAAACACCGCCTCACCGCGCGTTTCCACGTTGGCACTGGCGTGGGGATAAAAGCCGGTGTCGCCGTGCTCATCGTAGCAGTTGAAGGCTAAGTTCCGCCGTGCAGCAATTTCTTCCGGCAGCGCAAGGCGTGCGCGGACGACATGGCGGCTGCCCACAAAGCTTTTGGGCGAGTAGGTGATGGCCTGCTCCCCGAAGGGAATATGGAAATTGATCTCCCGTTTTACCACATACACAAGGGCTTCGGGCATGGTGTCCTCAAACTGAATGACGCAGTATTGCCCGGGATGGTCGATTTCCAGCGCCACCCGGTCACCGGGCTTGTAGGAGTTGGTGTAAACAAGGGATACGTTGGTGTCGGCATCGCAGGTCATCAGGGTGTGACCCACTTCGTCCAGAATTTTCAGCTTGATGGTCTCCATGGCGGTTCTCCTTAATATAGCACGACATTCAGTGATTTTTTGAAATGCAGGGTGATCCTATAGATCGTTTCCGGCCATGCGGTGCGCAGGCGCGGGTCGGTGATGGGTACCGGTGTGACCTTGGCAGCGACCTTTTCCGGGTCAAACCGGATACCGCCCAGCGTGCCCACCGCAAAGCCATCTGCGGTGGCGGCAGGCTGCTGCTCGGTGAGCAGGGTCAGATCCACCGTGCCGGGATAATCTGTTTCGTCCCGCAGGGTGATGCCCTGTTCACTGGCCGATACACAGCGGCGGTAGGTGGTAAGCCCTGGGATAGGAGGGTACGCGCCTGCCAGCTCGGCGGTGATGCTGTTTTCCGTGGTGTGCACCTCCCGGGCGGCGTATTCTGCGCCGGGCAGCTGCTGGATGCCGTCAAAGGTTGGCAGGTTGTGCCATGCGCTCTGCATCGTCCAAATTTCGTATCGCTGAGGGCTGAAGGTCTTTTTGGTGTAGCTCTCCACCCCGATATCAATGAGGAACGGTCTGCCGTCTTTGTATACAGTAATGCTGCCGGTATCGTTGTGGTTGTGGCTGTCGCCGTTGGAGCCAAACTTTGCCCCTAACACCCAGCGACCCTGCCGTGCGGCGTAAATTCCCACACTGGGGTACCACACCGTGGGTAGATGCTGGGGAATTGCAGCGCATTCCATCAGCTCCTGCTCTGCAAAGGCGGTGATGAGCCGGTACCACAGGTTGATGTGGGTGCTGCCGTCCGGGTTCTGCAGGTGGTCGGGGTCGGCATCGGCACGGAAGTCTGCCGCCGCAAGTGCCTGCAAAGCATCGCTGCCAACGGCCTGCCCAAAGCGGTATTCCCGCGCACCGCACCGCCCGGCAAGGGGACTGCAATCGCCAAAGTTCAGGTAGTAAGGCCCTTCTACATGGACATTGCAGATGTACTCCGCAATATTTTTGATTTTAGGCTCATGGAACAGGGCGCAGAAGGCCTGCGGTGCTGCGGCAGATAAAATTTCAAGGCAGCCCCACAGGGTCAGCCCGGCGTGGCGGTAATACTGTGCGCCCTCGTTGCAGCAGCCGTCCGCGCCGTAGTCCTTCAAAAAGCAGTCCAGACTATACGCGGCCTGTTTTACCGCTGCGCAGCGCTGTTCCTGCGAGGTGGGCAGTAGAAAAACGGCAAGCAGCACGTTCTGGGTGCACCAGCTCGTCCAGTTGCACATGGGTTCCGCACCGTTTCCCATCCACCAGAAGTGGCCTGTAAAATAGGGCGTCAGGATGCGGGCGTTCAGCTCCCGCTCCATCCGCGCTGCAATGCCCGGCGCGGTGGTATCCAGTTCGTCGTGCAGCAGGTAGCGGGTCAGCGCCAGCAGCGCCCCGGTCTCGGCGGCAAAAAGCTCTACAATAGGCTGCGAAGTGTCCGGCAGGGGCAGCTGCGGGGTGTCCCGCACATAGCTGTTGTGGGCAGGCAGCTGCCATGCGCTTTCCTCGCAGAGCGCCCAGACCGTATCCGCAATGGCATCCAGAAAGCGCCCGCTGTGCTCTACGCACTCGGCGCATACCAGTGCGCACAGCCGCGCCCGGCGGGAAAAATAAGCCGCCTCCCATGCGGCACGCTGCCCGGTGCGGGTGAAATCCAGCCAGAGGGAGAGCGGCAGGGGCGCAAGGGGTGTTTGCAGCGCGGCTTCTCCGGCTTCCAAAAAGCGCTGCTTTGCCCGCGGGGGTAAAGCCAGCCATGCGGGGCGCTCTTTGGCAGGGGGAAAGGGGCGGTAGTCGGGAAGAAATTCCGGCAGAAAGGCAAGCTGTTCCTGTATCATAAAAGCCTCCGACTTCAAATACTTTGCTGATATTCCCGCGGGCTGAGCCCGGTGACCTTTTTGAACACCTTGGAAAAATAGAAGGCGCTTTCGTAGCCCAGTTTTTCCGCAATTTCGTAGACCTTCAAATCACCCTGTTCCAGCATCTCCTTGGCCGCAGCAATGCGGGTCTCGGTGATGTACTCCACAAAGCCGCTGTCGCCGTATTTGCCAAACAACTGACTGAGGTAGTTGGGCGAAAAATTGAACACCGCAGCCACATCTGCCAGCGTCAGCTTTTCCGAAAGGTGATTCTTGATATACTCCTGCACCTGTGCCACTACCTGCATCTTTCCGGCTGTGGCATCGCCCTCGTTGACCTCTACGAACTGGATGGGCTGTTCCACCGTGAGCAGGGGCTGCAGGTGGGCGTTTTCCCGGCAGCAGCGCGCCAGCCCCAGCAGCGAGCCGGTGGGGCGTCCCACCGCCCAGAGCAGCCGTACCGTGAAGTAGTTGTATAGGATCTGGCTGGCGCGTTCCAGCAGCGGGCGCAGCACCGTCCGGTAGCTTTGCGCCTGCTGCGCTGTCAGACAGAATAGCACATTGCCGCGCAGCGCATCTGCGCCGGTCACATAGCAGGGCAGATAGCTTTGCAGAGTGGTCTCCAGCATACGCCCGCAGGAAAAGCTCAGTTTCAGCTGCTGGGCGGGGGTCAGCTCTGTGTTGGCAATGATCTCGCAGCTGGCTACAAGATAGGTGTCGCTTGTAAGCTCCAGCTCCATGTGCTGCAAGGGCTGCTCCAAAGATTGTTCGTCCGGGAACAGCCCGGCGTATAGCCGCACGAAAAACCGCTCCTGATAGCTGCGCACGCTTTCGGCAAGGTTTTCCTGCACCGGTACTTCGCCCAGCAGGGTATGTTCCTTTTTTACCTTTTCGGCGGCCTTGGCAAGGGCGGTCTGCAGGTTCTCGGGGGTCAGGTCTAATTTGACCAAATAATCCACCACCCCGGCACCCATGGCCTGCTTGATGTAATCAAATTCCTCAAAGCTTGTCAGCATAATAAAGGCGGGCAGGGCGCTGCGCTCCCGGCAGGTGCGGGCAAGGGTAAGGCCGTCCATCACCGGCATTTTTACGTCTGCGATGACGATATCCGGCTTTTCCCGCTCGATCAGCTCCAGCGCCAGCTTGCCGTTGCGGGCGGTGCCGCAGACGGTGTAGCCCAGCTTTTCCCATTCCAGCATGCCCTGCAGGCCAATGAGCACCAGCGGCTCGTCATCCACCAGTAATATCCGCAGCATGGCTGTCTCCTTTCTTCTGATAGGGCAGCCGGATGGTGACCTCGGTGCCCACGTCCTCTTCGCTTTCAATGGTCAGGCCATAGCTCTCGCCAAAGGAATACCGGATGCGGCGGTTTACGTTCCACAGGCCGACATGGCGGAACTTTTCAGTCTTTTCGGCTTCCTCGGTGGGCTCGTCCAGAAGGTGCGCCACCAGCTCCGGCGGCATACCCACGCCGTCATCCGTAATGCGCAGCAGCACATCCCCGTTTTCCAGGTCGGTGGAGATATCCAGCAGTACGCTGCCATGGCCGCCCTTGGGCTCTAACCCATGGAAGATGGCATTTTCCACCAGCGGCTGCAGGGTGAACCGGGGGATCAGACAGTCGCAGCACAGGGTCTCGCTTTCAATGCGGGAGACCTCTATCTCTAAGTCGCCGCCGTAACGGTACTGCTGGATGGTAAAGTAATCGTTGAGCAATGCCAGCTCCTCCTGCAGGGGCACCAGCTTCTGGGTACCCTTGGAGATGCTTTTGGTCAGCCGCGCAAAGGCGGTCACCATCTCGGCAATGCCGGGCGCATTCTGGATGGTGGCCATCCAGCGGATGCTGTTGAGGGTATTATAGATAAAGTGCGGGTTTACCTCGTTTTGCAGCATCCGGTATTCCAGCTCCTGCTTGCGGCGCTCGTCCTCCACGCGGCGGGTCATCAGGCTGTCTACGTTTTCGGCAAGCTGGTTGATGCCGCGGCCAATGTCGCCCAGCTCGTTGTTCCACTCCACCGCGCGGTCCGGGGAAAAGTTGCCGCTGCCCACGGTCTCGATGCGCTTTTGCAGCGCCTCCACCGGGCGGGTGATGACCAATTCCAGCCAATACTGTATAAAAAAGCTTAGTCCCCAGATGATGGCTATGCCAAGGGCGATGAGCCACAGGTACACGCCGTAGTGCTGCAAAAAGGTGCTTGCGGGCAAAAGCTGCACCAGCGCCGCGCTGCGGCCGTTCAGCGTAACCTTGACAGCATAGTAGCTCTGGCCGTTCAGCTGCACCTTGCCCTGCCACGCGGTTTGCTCGGTCATGCCGTTATTGCTTTCGGTGCGCAGGGTGTAGGCTACCTCCCGCAGCCGGTTTTCGGTCTCGGTCAGGCTGCCATTTTCGATCTGCCACAGGCGGCTGCCCGTCTCCCAGTACAGCGCGCTGCCGTCGGTCAGGCTGTAACCCGCCGCCGGGTCGGTGACGATGGCGGTATCCAGTGCAAGGTAGGTGCTGCCCCGGTGCAGAGTGCCCTTGCCGCAGCGGATAGGCTGACTGATGGCAATGCAATCCGGGTTGCCGGGCAGCAGCGGGTCGGTGGTGAACTGCATCCCGTACCCCTTGGAGAAAAACTGCTTTACGCTGGTGCGGTTGAGCGCCGCCGAGGCGTTCAGCGTGCCGAACTGCAAATGCCGGTCATTCTCGTTGGTAATAAAGAAGCGGAGGATGTGGCTGTACAGGGTGCTGGAATAGTATTTTTCCTGCACAGCTTTGTAGGCGGCAATGGTCTGGGCGCCATTGACATCCTCCTGCGAGATGTACCGCCGCACGGTGCTGTTGATGGAAGCCCAGTTCAAAAGGTCATCGGCGCTGTCCAGACTGGTCTCGATGGAGGTAGCCACCAGCCGCAGGTTGAACTCCGCCGCCTGCAGAGAGTTGGCGCGCACATACTGGTTGGAGAGGATGAACAGTGCTGCGCCCACAGCCAGCGAGGTAAGGAGGGTAAAAAAACGCATTCCCCACATGATCTGCCGCCGCAGCGGGAAACGATGACTGCTTTTCATGACGGAACCTCCTTTCCGGTAATATTTTGTATTCTTTCCTTTATACAGTACTGATTCCGACGCTGTTTGTCAACGGCTTTTTGCATGAAAATTGTGCGCTTTATACGCTTTTTTCTTTCGGTGAGGATGTAAACTGTGCAAGAAAGCAAGAAAGTGCAGACCCCAGTGTAAGAAAGTGCATCTTTTTCAAAAAGACGCAGAAAAACTGCAACAGTTCCAGAATTTTTTCCATTCCGGTTTTTGCGCCTGTGCGGTATCCTAGTGTCAACAAAAGCAAGCGGCTCCCAAGCACGGGGGACACCGCCGTACGAAACACACACTGCCCTGAAGGAGGACACACTTATGAAAAAGATTTCTCGCCGTTCGTTCCTTACCGCTGCCGCCGCCTGCGGCGCAGCTGCTGCCCTGAGCGCCTGCGGCGGCTCTTCCGCCAGCTCCACGGCTGCTTCCTCCGCTGCCAGTTCCACCGCTGCATCCGCAGTCGCAGGCCCTGTTACCCTGCAGTGGTCGGTGTGGGATAAGGAGTCCACCCCCTACTGGCAGGCCATGGCCGACGGCTACATGGCAAGCCACAAGGATGTTACCATCGAGATGGTAGACCTTGGCTCCAGCGATTACATGACCGTTCTGGCTACCCAGCTGGCCGGCAGCGCCGATCTGGATGTCGTGACCGTCAAGGATATCCCCGGCTACGCAAACCTGATCAATCTGGACTACCTCAAGCCCCTGAACGAGGTGCTGACCCGCGATGCCGGCGATTTCAACGGCACCATCGAGCAGCTGACCACCGACGACGGCAACTTCTACGCCGTGCCCTTCCGCAGCGACTTCTGGGTGGTGTACTACAACAAGGACCTGTTCGATAAGGCCGGTGTGGAGTATCCCTCCAACGACATGACGCTGGAAGATTACGATGCTCTGGCTCGCAAGATGACCAGCGGCTCCGGCGATACCAAGGTCTATGGCTGCCACTACCACACCTGGCGCTCCGCCGCTTCTCTGTTCTCCATTCTGGACGGCAAGAACACCATCATCGACGGCACCTACGACTTCATGAAGCCCACCTACGATATGGTCATTGCCCAGCAGAAGGACGGCATCTGCATGGACTACGGCTACCTCAAGACATCCTCTCTGCACTACTCCGCAGCCTTTGAGAACCAGCAGTGCGCAATGGTCAACATGGGAAGCTGGTTCATCTCCACGCTGGAAGCCTACATGAAGGATGCTGAGACCAAGTTCAACTGGGGCATCGTCAAGTACCCGCACCCCGCCGGTGCAGCTGCCGGTTCTACGCTGGGCACTGTGACCAGCCTGGCCATCAACGCCGATTCTCCCAAGGCTGAGGCCGCTGCCGACTTCATCAACTGGTGTGTCTCCGAGGAGGGCGCACAGGCCATTGCCAAGACCGGCACCTTCCCGGCTTGCGGCTCCGATGCTACCGCCGAGATCATCAAGTCCACCGAGGGCTTCCCTGAGGACAGCAATTCCGTGGATGCACTGACCACCAGCAATGTCTATCTGGAAATGCCCTACACCCAGTATGCATCTGATATCGAGACCATCCTGAACGCCGAGCACGATGCCATTATGACCATGAGCGAGACCGTGGACGAGGGCATCCAGAACATGAACGATCAGGTTCCCGCAGTTCTCGGCTGATAAAGCGTTTCTCGCATTGCTTAGCGTTTCTCCTTCTTCATCATTTTCATTCCCCATTTATTTTCCAATAAACACACATTGGAAAAAGCCCTGTCCGAGCGGGGCGGGTATGCACAGCGCCCGCCCCGCTCATTTTTTGGTAAGCTGTTATACTTCCTGGAAAGGAGGCTCTTTTATGGCGAGTGCTGCTGTCCAGAATAAAACTCCCCGTAAAGTGCTAAAAAAATCGACCCGCGATTCTCTCATCGCGTATTCCTTTATTGCGCCAAACTTCATCGGTTTCTGCGTGTTTACGCTGGTGCCCATGGTGTTTGCCATTGCGCTGGCCTTCTGCGCATGGGATGGCCGCCACGCCATCGAATTTATCGGCCTGAAGAACTTTGTAAAGCTCTTCACCACCGATAAGATCTTTCAGGCGGCGCTGAAAAACACCATCGTCTATGTCATCGGCACTGTGCCGCTGACGCTGGCCTGCTCACTGGCGATGGCCGTGCTGCTGAACCAGAATGTGAAGCTGCGCAACTTCTTCCGCACCGTGGCGTTCTTCCCCTACGTTGCCTCGCTGGTTGCGGTGGCAGCGGTGTGGAACATGATCTTCAACCCCTCCATGGGCCCCATCAACATGCTCCTGAACCAGTTCTTCGGCGTGGCAGTGGAAAACCTGCCCCGCTGGGCTGCCGGCAAGGATACCGCCATGCTGACGGTCATCCTGTTCAGCGTGTGGAAGAACATGGGCTACTACATGGTCATCTATCTGGCCGGCCTGCAGGGCTGCAACCCGGATCTGAACGAAGCCGCTGAGCTGGACGGTGCAAACCGCTGGCAGCAGTTCTGGCATATCACCCTGCCGCAGCTGCGCCCCACCACCTTTTTTGTGGTCATCATGCTCACCATCTCCGGCTTCAAGGTCTACGACCAGATGTACATGATCACGCAGGGCGGCCCCGGTACCGCTACCATGACGCTGGTGTACTACATCTACAATGTAGCCTTCGTAAATACCCCGAAATACGGCTACGCAAGTGCTATTGCCATGGTGTTGTTCGTACTGGTGCTGATCGTTACCATCATCCAGTTCCGCGGCTCCAAGGGCGATAACTGAGAAAGGAGGAAGAAGCTATGGCAACCGCTGTTATTAAAGACCACGCTTCCCAGAAGCGCCGCAACTTCATCTCCAAGTTCCTGATCTATTTCTTCCTCATCGTCATCACAGCCTGTATGCTGCTGCCCTTTTTGTGGATGCTGTCCTCCTCCTTTAAGCTGAATAAGGACGTATTCGGCTTCCCCATCCAGTGGATCCCCAAAAATCCGCGCTGGCAGAACTATGTGGACATCTGGACGCAGATCCCGCTGCTCACCTTCGTGAAGAACACGGTCAAGATCACCGTGGTGGTCACCCTGCTGCAGCTGTTCACATCCTCCTTTGCGGCCTACGCCTTTGCCAAGATGCAGTTCAAGGGCAAGAATGTGCTCTTCCTCGGCTACATTGCCACCATTGCCGTGCCTTGGCAGGCCTACATGGTGCCGCAGTTCATGATGATGAGCTCGTGGCACCTGAACAACACCCATCTGGCCATCATGTGCCTGCAGGCCTTCAGTGCCTTTGGTGTGTTCCTGATGAAGCAGTTTTACGAGGGCGTGCCCACTGAGCTGTGTGAGGCTGCCCGTATCGATGGCCTGAGCGAGTACGGCATCTGGTGGCACATCATGCTGCCCCTCAGCCTGCCCGCGCTGTCCACCCTGACCATCTTCACCTTCGTGAACACCTGGAACGACTTCCTTGGCCCCCTGATCTATCTGACCAAGACCGAGCTCAAGACCATCCAGATCGGTCTGCGCATGTTCATCACCCAGTATTCCGCAGAGTACGGCTTGATCATGGCAGCCTCTGTGGTGGCACTGATCCCGGTGCTGATCGTGTTCCTCTCCCTGCAGAAATACTTTGTGCAGGGCGTGGCATCCACCGGCATCAAGGGTTAAACAAATCACCCGTAAGCGGGGCGTGGGCAGTACCTGCGCCCCGCAGTTTTGTTTGAATAGAGGAAATGCGTTATGTTATATCCTGAACAGAATGAAGCTCGCCTGAAGCTGAGCCTTGACGGTACATGGGAGTTTATGCTGGGCAACTGCGAGGAAAATCGGTTCGACCCCGCAAAGCCGCTGCCGGATGCCCAGCCCATCGCCGTGCCTGCCAGCTACAACGACCAGAACGACCAGACCACCGCCCTGCGCCGCCACTACGGCTGGGCGTGGTATCAGCGGCAGGTCACCCTGCCCGCCTTCTGCACCGGGCAGCGGGTGGTGCTGCGGTTTGGCTCGGTGACCCACACCGCAAAGGTCTGGCTGAACGGCCGGCTCATTGCGCAGCACAAGGGCGGCTTTACTCCCTTTGAAGCAGATGTCACCGCCCTGCTGCGCCCCGGCAAGACTGCACTGCTGACCGTAGCCTGCGACAACCGGGTGAACCACAGCACCCTGCCGGTGGGCAACGAGGACGGGCAGCTGGCCTTCTTTGGCTCGGACAATGCGGGCATTCCCAGTGTGGAGGCTGCAAAGCGTGCCGCCGCACCCCAGAACCGCCCCAACTTTGATTTCTTCAACTATGCCGGCATCCACCGCTCGGTGGTGCTCTACACTACCCCTAAAGAGTACATTGAGGATGTGACCGTAGTGCCCGCCGTGGACGGCACGGTGCAGTACACGGTAAAAACCACCGGCGGCGCACCTGTCCATGTCACCGTGCTGGACGCTGACGGCAACGCCGTAGCACAGGCAGAGGGCGCAGCGGGCACAATCACCATCCCGGAAGTGCACCTTTGGGAGCCAAGACCCGGCACGCCCTACCTGTATACCCTCCACATCACCTGTGGGGCAGACGTCTACGACCAGACCTTTGGGGTTCGCAGCATTGAGGTGAAGGGCACCCGGGTGCTTTTGAACGGCAAGCCGTTTTACTTCAAGGGCTTTTGCAAGCACGAGGACTTTACCGCCCACGGCCGCGGCTTTGACCCGGTGCTGAACGTAAAGGACGTGAACCTGATCCACTGGGCAAACGCCAACGCTGTGCGCACCAGCCACTATCCCTATGCCGAGGAGTTTTACGACTTGTGCGACCGGGAGGGCATTCTGGTCATGGACGAGACCCCGGCGGTGGGCATCGGCGGCGGAGCTGCGCTGAACCCCTACAAGGAATACCCCCTTGCGGAGCATCACCGGCAGGTGCTTGCCGAGATGATCCAACGGGACAAAAATCACCCCTGCGTGGTGCTGTGGAGCCTTGGCAACGAGCCGGATCTGGAGCACTTCCCGCAGGATGCCTACGACTACTGGCACCCGCTGTATGAGCTGGCGCATCAGCTGGACCCGCAGGATCGCCCGGTCACCCTCGTCTGCTGCCAGAACGACTATACCAGGGATATCACCACCCGCACCATGGATATCGTCTGCATCAACCGCTACTACGGCTGGTACAACCTTTCCGGAGACATGGACGCTGCCTGCTATGGCTTGAATCAGGAGCTGGATTTCTGGGGATCTCAGCACAAGCCCGTGATGATGAGCGAATACGGCGCGGACACCGTGGCAGGCTTGCACACCGCCGGAGCAGAGATGTTCAGCGAGGAGTTTCAGGTGGAGTTTTACCGCCGTCTGGATGCAGAGTTTGACAAGCGCCCGTGGTTTGTGGGAGAATTTGTCTGGAACTTTGCAGACTACGACACCGTGCAGGGCCCCATGCGGGTGGACGGCAACAAAAAGGGTCTGTTCACCCGGGATCGCCGCCCCAAGCTGGGAATGCACTTTTTGCGCCAACGATGGCACGATATTCCGACCTTTGGATTTAAGGAGTGATCACGATGAAAACCTACCAAAACCACGCTATGACCGATGCCGAGGCAAGGCAGGCTCTGGCCGATGCCTGCAAGCAGGTGGAGACCAATCTGCCGCTGTACACCTACCAGTGTCAGAACCATTCCAGCGTGAACAATATCTACCCCGGCTGCGCTAACGATCAGTGGACCTGCGGCTTCTGGCCGGGGGAGATCTGGCTGGCCTACGAGGCCACCGGCGATGAGAAATTCAAGACCGCCGCCCTCATTCAGGTGGACAGCTTTGCCGACCGCATTGCCCGCAAGGTGGAGGTAGACCACCACGACATGGGCTTTTTGTACAGCCCCACCTGCGTGGCAGCGTGGAAGCTGGTGGGCAGCGAAAAAGGCAAAAATGCCGCCATCGCTGCCGCCGACCAGCTGCTGACCCGTTACCAGCCCAGCGGAAAGTTTTTGCAGGCCTGGGGCACCATGGATGACCCCGACAATTACCGCTATATTATCGACTGTATGCTGAATGTTCCGCTGCTGTACTGGGCCGGCGAGACCACCGGAAACGACCACTACCGGGAGATCGCGGCAGCGCATACAGCAACCACACTGGCAAATTCCTTCCGGCCGGATGGCAGCACCTACCACACCTTCTTCATGAATCCGGACGGCACCCCCAAGGGTGGCCGCACCTGTCAGGGCTACAAGGATGACAGCTTTTGGGCCAGAGGGCAGGCATGGGGCGTGTACGGCAGCGCCATCGGCTACACCTACACCCATGATGAAAAGTTCCTCGAGGTGTTCCGCAAGGCGCTGGAGTTTTATCTCTCCCGCCTGCCGGAGGATCTGGTGCCCTGCTGGGATATGGTCTTTGCCCCGGAAAGCGGCGAGCCGAGGGACAGTTCCTCGGCGGCTATCGTGGCCTGCGGCCTGCTGGAGGCTGCAAAATATGTGGACGAAACAGAAGCTGCCCAGTGGCGCACTCTGGCCCGGCAGATGCTGGGCAGCCTTGCGGCACACTACGCCGTCAAGCCCGGCACTCTGGGCTCCGGCCAACTGCTCCACGGCACTTACAGCAAAAAAAGCCCCTACAACACCTGCACCCCGGAGGGCGTGGATGAATGCACGAGCTGGGGCGATTATTTCTACATGGAGGCGCTGACCCGCCTGACCAAAGACTGGGAGATGTACTGGTGATGAACTTGCAGACCAAAGCGGATTTTACCGCGCTGATGCACAAATTTCTCGACCCGCTCAAACCGTATTATTCCGCAGGCTGTGCCCGGCTGCATCTGGGCGAGACCGGCGTGACCTACAACCGGAGCGCCATTGAGCTGGAAGCCTTCAGCCGCCCGCTGTGGGCACTGGTACCCTTCTGGGTGGGCGGTGGCTCTGACCCGCAATTTGAAGAAATCTACCGCAAGGGTCTTGCCGCCGGTGCCGACCCGGAAAACCCCGAATACTGGGGCACTACCGGGGAGTACGACCAGTGCTATGTGGAAATGGCTGCCATTGCCTGCGGCATCCTCACCGCGCCGGAAAAGCTCTGGACACCGCTTTCGGACACCGAAAAGCAGAACCTTGCCGCATGGCTGGGGCAGATCAATGTCCACACCATCCCGGACTGCAATTGGCAGTTCTTCCGCATTCTGGTAAACCTTGCCCTCAAGAGTGTGGGGATGTCCTACAGCCCGGAGCTGCTGGAGGACGGCCTTTGCAAGATCGACAGCTATTACAGCGGCGACGGCTGGTCTACCGATGGTGCCAGCATCCAGAAGGATTACTACATTCCTTGGGCCATCCAGTATTACGGGCTGCTGTACTCTAAGCTTGCCGCCGACACCGACCCCCGGCGCGCAGAACTCTACCGTCGGCGCGCCCAGCTGTTTGCACAGCAGTTCGTCTATTGGTTCGATGCCAACGGTGCAGCGCTGCCCTTTGGCCGCAGCCTGACCTACCGGTTTGCCCAGAACAGCTTCTGGGCAGCCTGCATCTGGGCTGGGTTGGAACCGCTGCCTCTGCCGGTAATGAAGGGGCTCATCGTCCGCAACTTCAACTGGTGGCTGAAACAGAAGATGTTCGACCGGGACGGCATTCTGACCATCGGCTACTGCTACCCGCAGATGTATATGGCCGAGCGGTACAACGCCCCGGGCAGCCCTTACTGGGGCATGAAGAGCTTTTTGCTGCTTGCTCTGCCGGACGACCACCCCTTCTGGTCTGCAGAGGCCGCTCTCATGCCCGCATTAGAATGGCTCAAACCCATGCCCTACGCCAATATGCTGGTGCAGCGCCGTGCAGGCCGGGTGACGGCCTACGCCGCCGGTGTCAACGAGGGACACGGGCATGGGCAGTTCCCGGAAAAGTACGCAAAATTTGCCTACGATACCCGCTTTGGCTTCTGCGCCTCCCGCAGCCGTGAGGTGCTCCAGCAGGCTGCACCGGACAGTATGCTGGCCTTTGTCATCGACGACAATGTGTTTGTGCGCAAGGTGAGCAAAACGTGGAAAATTGAAGCAGGGGCTGTGACTGCGCAGTGGTCACCTTTCCCCGGCATTGAGGTGACCACCACCATCACCCCCACTTCCACCGGCCACCGCCGCCACCACGAAATTGACAGCATATACGAATGCGATGCCTACGACTGCGGCTTTGCCGTGCCCAATTTTGCGCCGGACTACAAGGAATGCGCCGAGGATGGCCTTGCCACCGCCAGCTGCGATACCTTGCGCAGCGCCGTGGCAGGCAGGGGAGAGGCGGTGGTCATCGGCTGCGACCCCAACACCAGCCTGTATTTTACCAACGTTCACCTGCCTGCCGTAAAGTACCACATCCCCAAGGGGCATACAGAGCTGGATACCGAGATTTTTGACGAAGCATACTGATGCCGCTTCTCTCCGGGAAAAAGTCGTTTTTGTACGGCTGATTTTCCTATTTGCTGTGCTATAATGAGAGCAGAATTATGCTGCGAGGTGAAATTTATGCCCTTGAATAACCCGATCACCCCGGCGCTGCTGGCCGACCCGGAAATTTTTCAGCAGAACCGCCTGCCTTTCCACGCCCATTTTGCGGACCAGACCAGCCCGGAAATGCCCCTGACCGTCAGTTTGGACGGCGCGTGGAGCTTCCGCTATGCAGAAAATCTCACCGCCCCCTTCTCGGAGTGGGACACCCTGACCGTGCCGGGCTTTATCCAGCTGCAGAGTCTGCAAAAGCCCGGTCACCCCTACGGCACGCCCCATTACGTCAACACCCAGTACCCATGGGATGGTCATGAAAAGCTGCATCCCGGCGAGATCCCGCAGGCGTATAACCCCATCGGGGAGTACCGGCGCAGCTTCACTCTGCCGGAAAGCTGGGCAAGCTGCTACCTGCGGTTGAACGGTGCGGACAGCGCCGCCGCCGTCTGGTGCAACGGGGTGTACATCGGCTACACCGAGGATGCCTTTACCCCCGCTGAATTTGATATGACCGCCGCCATCCACCCCGGCGAAAATACCCTGACTGTGCAGGGGTACCGTTTTTGCTCCGGCAGCTGGCTGGAAGATCAGGATTTCTGGCGCATGAGCGGTTTGTTCCGCTCGGTGGAGCTGTTCACAAAACCGGAAGTTCACCTCGAGGATGTCTTTGTGAAGCAGAGTTTTGCAGATGATTTTTCCAGCGCAACCGTCACCTTTGATTGCAAGGTCAGCGGCGCAGGCACCATCTCGGTGGTGTTTGACGGCGAGGAGCAGTCTGCCGAGGTGGGTGAGCCTGCCGAATACGACAGCGGTGTGGTGTTCGGCAAGGGCGAGGCTGACCCGGATGTGGAGGAGGACGTGCAGGATGTTTCCTTTACCTTTGCGGTGGAGCACCCTGCCCTGTGGAGCGCCGAACAGCCGAACCTGTACGAGGCAGAAATTGCCCTGCTGCGCGAGGGTGCTCTCGTGGAACGCACCGGGCTGAAGGTCGGTCTGCGCAGGTTTGAGTTGAAAGACCGTCAGATGCTTTTGAACGGCCAACGTATCGTGTTCAAGGGTGTCAACCGCCATGAGTGGAGCTGCCGCACCGGCCGCACGGTCAGCCGGGAAGAGATGCTGTGGGATGTGCAGAACCTCAAGACCCACAACGTCAACGCCGTGCGCACCAGTCACTACCCGGACGACCCGTATTTCTTACAGCTTTGCGATGAATACGGCTTGTATGTCATCGGGGAGACCAATCTGGAAAGCCACGGCACATGGCAGAAGCTGGGTGCGGACGGCTCGGACAAATGGACGCTGCCCGGTGCCCGGCCGGAGTGGCGGGAGAATGTGCTTGCCCGGGCCGAAGCCATGCTGGAACGGGACAAAAACCACCCGGCCATCCTCATTTGGTCTTGCGGCAACGAGAGCCACGGCGGCAAGACCCTGTGGGAGATGAGCGAATACTTCCGCCACACCGACCCCAGCCGCCTTGTGCACTACGAGGGCATTTTCTGGAACCGGGAATACCCCGCCACCTCCGATATGGAAAGCCAGATGTATACCCCGGTGGCGGACATCAAAAAGTTTCTGGCAGAGCACCCGGAAAAGCCTTTCATCATGTGCGAGTACAGCCACGCCATGGGCAACTCCAACGGCGGCATCACCGACTACACCGAGTATGCCTACGAAGAGCCGCTGTATCAGGGCGGGTTTATCTGGGAGTACATGGACCACGGCATCGCGGTGACAGAACCGGACGGCAAGCCCGGCTTTGCCTACGGCGGGGACTTTGGCGACCGCCCCACCGACCGGGAGTTCTGCGTGGACGGCCTTGTGCTGCCCGACCGCCGCAATACCCCCAAGATGGATGCGGTCAAGGCGGCATACGCGCCGCTGAAAATCACCCTGACCGATACGGAAGCCGTGATTGAAAATCGGAACCTCTTTACCGACCTGAACGCCTACGACCTTGTGTTTGCGTCCTCGGTCAACGGCAAGCCAGAGCGCCGCGCGGTACTGCGGGCAGACTGCGCACCCGGCAAGACTGTGCACATCGTGTTCCCGTTCGCTCTGCCGGAAACAGGGCTTGCCTGCATGACCATTACCGCTATCCAGCGGGCTGCGCTGCCCGGCATCACGGCGGGCTATGAAGCCGCCTTTGGGCAGGTATGGCACGACCACACCACTGCCCGGCTGACCCTGCCTGCCCCGCAGCTGGTAGCAATGGATTACAACATCGGCGTAAAGGGCGAGAGCTTTGAGTATATTTTCGGCCGGGGCAAGGGTCTTGTATCCATCCGCTATAACGGCGTGCAGCTGCTGGACGATACCGTGCGCCCCAACTTCTGGCGTGCGCCTACCAACAACGACGAGGGCTGCGCAGAGCCGTTTGCATCTGCCTTCTGGAAAACCGCTGGACTGTATGCCCGCTGCGATAACCTGACTGCCGAAGCAAAGGGTGAGTTCGTCACCGTCCGCGCAAACTACACCCTGCCAGATGGGCAGACGCTGCCCATTGATTTTGCCATCGACGGCGCAGGTCGCTGCGATATCACTATGACATGGCAGGGCGAGCACACCGAACTGCCGGAGTTCGGGCTGCTCTTCCCGCTGCGGCGGGAACTGACCGAGGTCTCCTATCTGGGGCTTGGCCCCCGGGAGACCACCGCTGACCGCACCGCAGGCGGTAAGATGGGTGTGTGGAACTACAACGTCCGGCAGGATTTTGCCCAGTACACTCCGGTCTATCCGCAGGAGTGCGGCAGCCGCACCGGCGTGTACAGTGCAACTGTCACCGGCAGCATCCCGGGTATCGGTTTTGCAGGGGACGGCATGACCTTCTCGGCACTGCCCTATACGCCCCATGAGCTGGAAAACGCCCGCCACCTCTATGAACTGCCCCGGGACGACAGTAAGACTGTTGTCCGCTGCGCGGCCTTCCAGCGCGGCGTTGGCGGCGACAACAGCTGGGGCGCAAAGCCCCATGCGGACACCTGCTTTGCGGTGGAGAAGGGAACCTCGTTCCGTTTTATGATCCAAAAATAAAAATTCACTTTGGTCTTATTGCAAAACCGTCACAAGATAAAAATTAACGCAACATACAAATAGTATATTTGCGATACATTGACCGTGCCGTCTCTGCCAAGACCGATAACCGTTTGCAGTTCCGCTCTTGATTTTTTACATTTCGCCGCTCCGGCGGCATACAAAATTCCCCTTCGCTGACTTCATCGGCCAGTGTAGGGGGATTTTTTGTTTGTAGATTCGTTTGTGCAAATTGCTATCGCATTTTTATTTTGCAACAGCCCCTTTTTTGTTATATAAACCTGAGAATCATTGCGCGGGGTATCGTGATTGTGCTACAAATTTTTATGAAATTATATGCAGCTATACGATTTTGAGAAATTTTGTAGACGAGTGAACAAACTTGGATTAAATTTAAGCTACAGTAGATAGTGTTCTGAAATTCGCGGACTTCTTCTCTTCGATGGAGGAAACAGTATGAAAAAGATGATTGCAGGGATTCTCTGTCTTGTGCTGGCACTTTCATTATCTGGCTGCGGAACAAATGCTCAAAGTTCAGATACATGTAATGCGAACTACGAAGAGGGATACACTGCTGGCTACGAAGCAGGGTATCATGATGGAAAACAGCAAGTGACCGGAAATGAAAAGCGATTTGCGCAGTTTTCGGGTTCTTTTACAGCTACTGTTGAGCAGCTCCTGCCTGATTATTACGCACTTCCGGGAAAAACGATTGCCGTTGTTCACTTCTTTCAGGACAGGCCATTTTTGCTTCATTTCCAGAAGGACTTGACAGGCGAACTTATTGAAGGAACATCTTATGTGTTTGAGTTTGAGACTTTTCAAGTTGAACTTCCCGAGGATGAAGAAGATCTGGATATTTTAGATAAATGCAGCAAAAATCACGCCGGATCTGTACATAAATATCGGAGAAGAGTAATATATGGGAAGCTTCGGAAAGATATCGGTAAAATATGTGTTCAAGGCAGAGGAGTTCCAGAAGGCATTCGATACCCTTGCAGACCGCAACAGCGGCGCTGGCAAGGTGGTGCTGACCTTCGCCTGAGAGCAAGTGCCCTTTACATTATTAAAAGATAAACAAAAAGGAGCTGCTGCACAGTGTTTGTGCGGCGGCTCTTTTTTGCCTGCGGAGGACTTGACAAGAATGATATAAAGTGATATGATTTTGATATCACAAAGAAACGCTTCTACACCCTGTGAAGGAGGGAACTGTTATGGAAGAGAAAATTCTGCAGACGAAAAAGAACGGCATGGTCATGCTGCTGCTCACCCTGCTGGGCTATGCTGTTACCGTCCCGCTGTTTTTCTACAGCATCATTCTGCTGGACGAAAGCCTGTTTCCGGGCATCCTGCTCATGATCCTGTCCATCGCATACTGGGTGGCGGGCATCTTCCTGTTCTGCGGCCTGAAGGTGTTAAAGCCCCAGGAAGCACTGGTGCTCACCCTGTTCGGCGATTACATCGGCACTCTGAAGGGACAGGGCTTTTACTGGGTGAACCCCTTCTGCACCGCAGTGAACCCGGCAGCTGGCACCAAACTGAGCCAGAGCGGCGATGTGAACAGCGGCGAGACCGGCATGGCGGCCCTGCTTAAGGCAGGTAACAGCAGTCCCCAGACCGCAGAATCGACCAGCAAGAAGATCTCGCTAAAAATGATGACCCTCAACAACTCCCGCCAGAAGATCAACGATTGTCTGGGCAACCCGGTGGAGATCGGCATTGCGGTCATCTGGCGCGTGACCGATACCGCAAAGGCCGTGTTCAATGTGGACAACTACAAGGAGTACCTCTCCCTGCAGTGCGACAGCGCTCTGCGCAATGTGGTGCGCGTTTACCCCTATGATGTGGCTCCCAATGTGGACACCACCGGCGACGGCGTAGCCGATGAGGGCAGTCTGCGCGGCTCCTCGGAGGTGGTAGCCGCCCGCATCCGGGACGAGATCCAGAAGAATGTAGCCGAGGCCGGCATCGAGGTAGTGGAAGCCCGCATCACCTATCTGGCCTATGCGCCGGAGATCGCAGCCGTGATGCTGCAGCGCCAGCAGGCAAGCGCCATCATCGATGCCCGCAAGATGATCGTGGACGGTGCTGTGGGCATGGTGGAAATGGCCCTTGAACGCCTGAATGAGAACAAGGTAGTGGAGCTGGACGACGAGCGCAAGGCGGCAATGGTCTCCAACCTGCTGGTGGTGCTGTGCGGCAACCGTGATGCCCAGCCCATCGTGAACAGCGGCAGCCTGTACTGATGGCAGAACCAAAAAAGCAGGTGCCCCTGCGCCTGAACGCGAAGCTCTACGATGCCCTTGCCGCCTGGGCCGAAGATGACTTCCGCTCGGTGAACGGGCAGATCGAATATCTGCTGACGGAGTGCGTGCGGCAGCGCAAAAAGAACGGCAAGTATGTCTCGGACCAGATCGATGTGCCGCCTGAACTGGATATCAAATAAATACCAATTGGCCCCGGCTGTGCGGATGAACTTTGCATGGCCGGGGTTTGTGTTTATCGGTGGCTCCCTAAAGGCTGAAAATGCGAAATTTCCTGCCGGAAAATAATGAAAATGCATGGACAGTCGGCTGATCGTGATAGACAGCAAAAACAAGACTGTCCGTCAGCTCAAGATCGACTGCGACACCATGGCAGAGGTTACGGTGCTGGATATGCTGGGCAACCCGGTAGGCACCACCCAAATGCAGATCAGCCTTGCCCATGGCTTTGGCGATGGCAGGGAAGAAAGCTGCGGCTACGCCCGCGACGCAGTCTCGCGCCTGCTGCAGGGCGAGAGCATCGATTTTTACCGTGCTCAATCAGGTGGACTACGACAACTATATGGGCCGCAAGTACTACAAATCCTACTCAAAGTATGGAAAGTACGGTTATTACAAAAAGTATTATAAGCGGAGCCACGAAGCAGAGAAAAAATGAGCGGATCTACGGATTATCATGCGCACTTCGCCTTGGGAAAGATGCCTCTTTCAGCCAGCTGCTTCATGAGGAAACTGATGGGGAAGGAACGTCTTTTTGTAAAGAAGTGTGGAGCTTCTGTCTTTTTGTGCAAAAAAACTTGCGAATCAAAGGACAAAGTGTTAAACTGAAAAAGAGAACATGTATGGTAAACTTGCGGGGGTGTACGAATGAAGATACTGGTCGTCGATGATGGACAGCTTGCGATCAACTCGCTGATCCGCATCCTGTGCCGCGTTGCACCCGACTGCGACTATATCAGCGCCATGACGACCGAGGATGCACTGAGCTGGATGCGTCAGGGGCCGATGGACGCGGCTTTCCTCAATCTGGAAATGCCCGGCATGAACGGGCTTGCTTTGACGCGCATGATCCAGAAGCTGCAGCCGCGCTGCAACATCATTGTGGTAACAGAGCACCCGGAGTATGCGCTGGAAGCGCTGCAGATCTTCGTGAGCGGCTTTTTGCTCAAGCCTGCAAACGAGGCGGATGTGCGCAATGTGCTGGAGCATCTGCGCTACCCGCCGGAGAATGCCCCTGTCGGCATCAAGATCCAGTGCTTTGGCAATTTTGAGATCTTCGTGGGTGGGCGCGCTCTGGCCTTCAAGCGCAGCAAGAGCAAGGAGCTGCTGGCCTATCTGGTGGATCGCAATGGTGCCACCTGCACCAACGGCGAAATGCTGGCCGTGCTGTGGGAGGATAAGCCAGACACGGCATCACTGCACAGCCATCTCCGCAATCTGATCTTTGACCTGAGCCATACGCTGGAGGATGCAGGTGTTACCGGCCTGCTCATCCGCGGCCGCAGCACACTGGCGCTGGACACCAGCAAGGTGGATTGTGATTATTACAATTTCCTGCGGGGCAACCGCTCGGCCACCAATTCCTACCGCGGCGAGTATATGACCCAGTATTCTTGGGCAGAGGTGACACGTTCGGCGCTGCGCCAGCAGGCAAATGTGCAGAAAACAGCCTCGATCCCCAGTTACTATGTGCCGCCTACCGGCTTTTAAACCAGAAAAACAAGAACACCTCAGAAAATCGCTCGATTTTCTGAGGTGTTCTTTCTTGACATGAAAATACCCCCAGAGCACTCAGAGTTTTGTTTTTACCCTGTCTACTCTGGGGGCAGCATATCAAAAGTAAAGGGGCTTTGTGTGCAATTATTTACTGCTGCGCAAAAATTTTGATCTCATCCTTATCCATAAAGGCGGCACCGGAAAAACCGGAAGCTTCCAGCTGGCCCAACTGTTTGCCCAGCTTCTTGGCCTGCTGCAGAACGGTGACATTGTAGCTGCTGCGCAGGTCTGCAGCCTTGGCAAGAACGGCGGTGAAGTCGGCATCCTTGCCGTACAGCAGGGCGATCTTCTGCTTTGCGCCGGGGATCTGGTAGCCCTGCTCCAGCAGGATGCCACACACCCGCTCGAAGCCGATGGAGAAGCCCACGGCGGGCACCTGAGTGCCCAGGAACTTGCCCACCATGTTGTCGTAGCGGCCGCCGCCGGCCACGGCAC
>OOAF01000822.1_pt1 | contig 35483 bp, 27 predicted proteins | sample 1671251 | NCBI WGS metagenome assembly OOAF01 (sample SAMN06348137, study PRJEB24527) | human gut metagenome | biome: human gut; feature: ankylosing spondylitis patient; material: feces | host: Homo sapiens | place: China | collected 2015-10 | reverse complement strand
TCAGTACCAGAGTTCGAGGCGCCGCATGGCGCCGAAAGGACGCGCCGAAGGCGCGGGGTGTGTCTTTCCCTGGAAGACACTGAGGGGTGAAAGAACTGAAAGAGATGGAGAAGAAGAGGGACAGAAGCACACCTGAGAGAATGCTTGCATGGACAGGAAGAGAAAAGCAAGATATGACGGAAAGCTTTGGGAAGCCTAAGGCTTATTTTTTTTATGTATAGTTAATATGCTATTGTTACATATCATTTACCTGTTGCTTCTTTTCGCTATCTATTCTTCGCTCCGGAATCTGGTGCAGTATCTTATCTCTTCCTGGCTGCCGGCAAACCACCGCAAAACCCGCCGGCAAAAATTCTTAAATATTTTTTGCAAAAACACGTACATTTCTGAAATTATTTTTCATATTAACTGTGCAGGCAGAACTGCAGAAAAATACATTTAACAAAAGGAGATAAAAAAATGACTAAATTAACAAAGAAACAGGTAAACCGAATCGCTGCTGCTGCATTTGCGGCTGTTATGGCGACATCTATGACAATCCCGGCATTTGCTTCCGGAAACGTTCTGGCTAGCGAAGCTCCAAATGGAGTTTATTCAAGCACCGCAGGTAGTTCCAGCCTGTATTCCGATTATCAGAACAACCAGGTTGGTTCAAGTGAAGGCAGCACTTCTTTCAGAATTCCTGAAGCTGGAAGTAACTCCCAGAGTAGTGATGAAAGCTATGTAACTACATTTGATAAATTTGGCGAAAGCAATGACCCGTCAGAAAATGTTGGACAGGACTCTTATGTATCCGTGATTTCTCCGGAAACTTCAACTGATGCAGTTGATTATTATGACGGATATGATTACGATGCTGATTACAGTACAGGTGATGTAACAACAGAAGATGCGGGTGATACGACAGCAGAAGACCCAGTTACAACACCAGCAGAAGCAAGTGCTGAAATTGTTGGTGAATGGTTTGGTGTGCTGGGAAGCAGCCCTGTAAATCTTACGCTTGCCGGAGATTATACTTACAACCTGAATTTACTTGATATTGGAGAGACAACCTCTGGAGCATATACCACAAATGGAAACCAGGTTGCACTCCAGCTTAACGATGGAATCGTTATGACACTTGAAGTTGCTGCTGACGCAAAGACAATGACCGCTGTTGACTCTGTTGAGGGCACTCTTGCGAAAGCATCAACAAATTCTGATACTGTTGAGGACACAACAGCAGTTGATGATACTGAGGACACAATAACAGAAGATTCATTTGAAGGTGCATGGCAGGCAACTGATGCGGTTGTAACTTCAAAATTTGAAGTGGCATTCCCTGGTATTGATGAGAGATATGGCTTCCAGGAAAGCTCTAAGTCATATTCACTTGTAGATATTGACGATATTGCACATATGACCGTGTACATCCAGGACGGAACGCTTGATTTTTATATCAACAAGTGTGACGGCTCTTATGTAAGCTTTGAGGGAATGAAGACTACACTTAACGGCAATAAGCTGTATTTTGAAAATTCCGGAAACATGACAAAGCTTCATGGATATGTAAAAGACTGCGATGACGGCGCAGGCAAAGATATTGTATTTGAGACCGATGGAAAGGATATTACCTTCCACCTGACAATAGAATGCAATGATGCCGCAGAAGCGCCAGAATATGCAACTGACAACGTAATACCTTATGCCCAGGAAGACTCTTCTGCAGACGAATCTGTAAGTGCTGACGATGTTCAGAACAACGGTGGCTATATCGTCCAGTCTTTTGGATATCAGGATTGAAAAAATAACTAAAAAAAAATAACAAAACATATATTGCAGGAGCAGGGAGAAAATCCCTGCTTTTTTTTGCGTTTCTGCTAGCTGCAAATTTCAGCATATTAAAAATGTCAATAAAAATAACCTCAAAAGAGGATTAAGAAAGGAATTAAAATTATGAAGAAAACAAGTAAGAAGCTGGTTAACCTGATGATGGCGGGCGTAATGGCTGCAGGCATGATAATGGCTCCGGCAAGCACATTTGCTGCTAAGACATGTAACATCTGCGGGCATAAGTTTGATACTTATGACGGCATTGTCAGCTCCTGGTACAACAGAAAAGATGGCGTATCACAAAGGATTGATATCTTTGAGGATGGAAGTTTTTCTATCATGTACACATCTTTTAAAGAGTATACCGGGAAAAAGATTGTCGGAGACTGGAACCGGTCAGTGGACGGAGAAAATACCTTTGATTTAGTAGAACGTGATGGCGATTCCATCCAGACCGTAAAGCTGTCTGATAATGGAAATTATCTCACAACTTACATTAACGGAGAGGAGTATATTTTCTACAAAGACAACGCTGAAATTAATATCCCCTTAGGAGCCGATGCTGGTGCTGATGAAGAATCATTTGGCGGTACCTGGGTGACTGAGTATGAGGGATATAATATCCTGCTTACCGTAGAGGATGGCAATGTAAAGTTTGACGTCCTTGAAAGCCCTGGCAATAACGCTGAAGCTTTTGGCCGGTCTTTTGTCAGAAGTGAAAGATATGGCTCAGATACAGCCTTCAAGAGATACTATTATGATTTCACAATCAGTGACCTTGAGGTTGGCTGGGAAAATATCCCGTGTCATATGTTTATGATGGAAAACGGGACAATCCGGCTTGTTGCTGGAGATAAATTTAAAAGATATTTCCTGACATTTGAGAAAATCTGAGTTTCAAGGCCTGCAGACTATGTCTGCAAGGCCTTTTTGTTTTGGTCTGATTCTGCATTTTATCTGTATATGGAAAAACCCGCAAAAAATAATGGGTTTTGGAAATTTCCGGCATATCGAATGCAACAAGAAAAAAATATGCCGAAAGAGGAGCGAAAAATAATGAATCAGAACAAAAAAATATACAAGACAGAAAGAGAAGGACAGATTGAATTTTTTGACAACTATGGAATCCCGTGGGAGGAAAATGACGGCGTGCTGGTTGAGAACTGCGACGGAGTGTATAACGGGGTGCTGTTTGAGTTCAAACTTAATATAAATGACCTAAACAAGACGCTGTTCCAGGCGGTCAAGTATCTGTCTCAGATGAGACTGAAGGGCGAGAGTGTGCCGGCAGTTATTATCTTGGTTGACCTGAATGCAAGAAAGGCTTATGTATATCATTCAGAAGATTACAGGGATGATATCCAGAAAGTGTATGTTGGACCGGCTTCAAAAAATAATGCGGGGTTCTCGGCGAAACCTCCGGTTGATACATATGATTACAGCGACGATTACGAATCTGGACTTTTAAGAACAAAATTGAAAAAAGAAAAAACTACGACAGAAAAATATATGGCCATTGATATTGATGAGAACTGCATCCTTGGCTGGGCTGAAAGATTTTACAGTGAAGTGCCTAAGGCAAATAAGGGAGATTTCCTTGGCGATGAAAAAGGTACTGCAATTAAGATTGTTGGTGAAATCCGTGAGCCAAAGCATTTTGCCGGTCTTATCAAGCCTTATACAGGAAAAACCAATAAGGCATTTAACCTACAGATGGACTGCTTAAATGACAGGCTTTCCAAAAAAGACCTCGGGGCGTTCTATACTCATCCGGTATATGCGAATCTTGCAGTCAGAGAGCTTGTTCTGCCGGCAGCCAATGCTGCGATTAAGGCAGGTAAAAAAGATTATGTCATTCTGGACAGATGTGCCGGAACCGGAAATCTTGAGTCTGCATTGATTGGGCTGAAAGATGATAACGGTGACGAACTTATTTCGCACTGTATTGTCTCAACTTATGAATATTGGGAATACAAAGTCCTTAATGAAAACATCGGGGATAAAGTAAGGCATATTATCCCGTCTTCTGAAGCGAATGTTGAATATTTTGGCGGCAAGGTGCTTAACGCTGATGCGATGAGTGAAGAGTATATTAACAATAAGACAGTAAAACAGTATCTGGATGATGAAGACTGTGCGGTGATTTTGTTTGAAAACCCACCGTATAGAGATGAAGTAAGTGATAACTCTGAAAATAGAGGGGCAAAAGTCAATCAGTCGTTTGTTTTCAAAGAATTGTTTGACGAACTGAAAAACCTTCGAAACAGCTCTATCGCAACAGCACGTGACCTGTCTAATCAATTCATTTATTCAGGCGCGAAACATTACCTGAGGCAGGATACTGACAGTTATATCGTCTTTTCTCCAATCAAATACTGGAAAACCATTGGGCTGATTGACTTAAGATTTGAATCTGGTTTCTTATTCAACAGAAAAGAATTCCACGCCACAGAAAGCGCCATTTCATGCATATTGTGGAGTAATAAACCAGGAAACAGTGAATCTGTCACTCTGCATAAGTATAGTATTTCAGATAATGAAATTAAAGACAATGGTTCATGTACTCATATTAAAACTTATGATTCTTTCTCCGAAAAGTATTTTGACTGCAATATCCGTGAAGATGATGAGGAATGTGGAGTCTTCTGTGAGGCAGATGGCACTGAAACTTCTGGTAGGAAATGCACTGGAAAATCTTACTACAACAAAGAAATAATCGCTTATATGAGAACTACAGCCATGGCAATCAATGCACAACAGCGATACCTTACAAGACAGAAAATCTTTAATGCTGCCGGATTCTATCTTCGCCGCAATACATATATGGTAAAATTGCCGATGTTTGTCGCAAAATTGCTTCCGCAGGATTCCTGGGATGAGAAAGACGTATATTTCACCACCTCAGACGGCGGCGATGCATACACAAAAGATGACGACTTCCTAAAGTCCTGCCTGCTCTACACCTGTCTTTCAAATCAGAACAAATGCCTGTCATTCCTCGGCAGCGATGGACGCATGTATCAGAACGAACTCTGCCTGGATAATAGCAGATATGAAAAAGCAAAAGAAGAAGTAACTCAGGACGGAAAAGAAGCTGACTCTAAAGCTGATGCTGAAGCTGAAATGCTGGAGCTGCTCCCTGTTGCTTATCAGGATATGATGACATATGACAAGCTTGACGACGACGAAAAAGAACTGCTCGAGCTTTGGAAAAAGATTCTCGGGGAAGCAAAACAGACTGAAAAATATAATCCGGAGCTGAATTATGGCGTGTATCAGATTACAAAAGAGCTGAATACATTCACAGAAGAAAAGAAAGGAAAGAGTAAGAAGAAAGTGTATGATTACCCGCAGCTGAACGGGGATTTAAACACACTGAGAACAAAGCTGAAGGAGTATTATGTTTCTCATATTAAAGAAAAGATGTTTAAGTATCAGTTGATTAAATGATGTTAGATGAAAAATTGAACGAAGATAGACGAAAAACCTGGCTGCGAAATTCGCAGCCAGGTTTTGTATTGTGGTCAATCTGTCATATTATTTTTGATTTTTCAAGACTAAGACAAGGAGGGAAAAGAAAATAAAAATGAACAAAGAAAAAAAACTGGCAAAGGCGATTGCTTTTGCAGCAGAAAAGCATGTAAATCAGAAAAGAAAAGATGGAACACCTTATATTTTTCACCCGCTGGCAGTTGCTGAATTGCTAAAAAGATATGGCTACGATATCGATTACCAGGTGGCAGGAATCCTTCATGATGAGCTGGAAGACACTGATGCGACGGATGATGAAGTGAGAGCATTTGGAGAGGATATTTATGAGGCAGTAAAGCTTGTCACTAGACCAAAAGGCGCAGATGAAGCCGAATATGTTAAAAATATTCTCGGAAACCGTATGGCTGCGGCAGTAAAAAATGCAGATAAGATTCACAATATGTGTGATATCGTAACTACAAACAACAGGAACGCAATTTTAAACTATGCAAAAAAAGTTGAAAAATATTATAAAGAAAAATTTTCGTATGCATTGGATAATGCCATTGATAATGCATTGTATATGAGTGATTTTTGCAATATAAAAAAAGAAGTCAGATGCTGCGTTCCTGATTTCACGATGAAAGAGATGAAACTCTACTCAGATAGAAAAAAAGAGGCAAAAGAAAAAGCATATAGACTTTATAAGACAAATAAAGATATACCGAACCTTAATGATAAGGAGTTAAAGTTTGCGGTTGTGGATTATGTTGGTAGAATGTACTGCTATCTTCCTGGTGAATCATCCGCTATCGGTAAAACATGGGAACTGACAAAAGGTGGATGGAGAAACAGACCCAATGACGATGGAAATATCTTCACATGTTATGGTTTTGATATTGATATTATAACAAAAGAAGATTTCATAGAATCAATTGAGTATCTGTTTTCCGAAAACTGGTTCTATGACTTTGTTAAAAAAGAAAAAATTCTTTGTACAGCAGAATCTAAATGAGGTTCTGCTTTTTTGTTGCCTGAATGGACGGAAAAATAAACAACAAGAATGCGAAAAAAATGTAAGATTTTTTGCATATTAGAAAAATCCGTAAAAAAAATATTTTTTTATTTTTTCGGCATATTAAATATGTAGAGGAAACCAAGCGGCGTGAAAGTTAACTATCGGCCTTTACTTGCCAGATAGAGAAATATCATCATGTCAAACAAAAACATTAGATATTGCAATTGTTCTGCATAACTCATATCTTTATCCTCCTTATCCGTTCTATACATACAGGAAGAGTCGAAACAGGTCCTGCATGTAATTAAACAAACAAGGAGGATTGCAAGAAAGGTCTTCAACGACAGAATTTTCGGCAAGAAAAAATTTCTTATCGCCGTACTTGGCCCCCTACATATCTAATAATATCAGACAATATCTAAGCGAACAACCAGAAAGTTTGTTCTGTAGATTCTGCTATCTTTTCATTTTCCCCTATTTTTATCCCTCTATTCCTTTTTGCATACTAAAAGTATGAATGGTTTGCTTGACAAATCACAAAACAATAAAGAAAGGGGATTCGAATTATGAGTAGAATCATTAGAACAAGTTCAGGAGTAAAATTTCCATCAAAGGAGGACATCTTTTTAGATGAACAGGCAAAGATTGCAGCATCTAAAAAGCTTTCAATGCTTGCAAGAGAAAAGAAAGAACAGGCAGAATTCGCAGAGAAATGCGTATGCTACGCAATCCCGCCAGAATTTTATGGCCTTGGTTGTCTTTCTGAGTTAGATGAGTATTTCATGCTTGTCGGCTTAGATGGTAAAAACGCAAAGCTTCGTGGATATGACCGAAGCGGCAATGAAAGAAACATTGACGTGCAGTTTGAGGAGGCCATGGATATGGTCACACGTCAGACAAAAGCAGAGCTGCATGAGGTTGCTGCAAAAGCAATCATACTGTATGCAGATATTAAATCTTGCAGTGTTAGAAATGATGTTAGACGCGAACTGCGTCATATCATTCTGACCGCAGAGAATGCCAAGAAACTGTATAACAACAGTATGACAGAAATCCTTAAAAACATGTATCTGCCGTCGTCCATGCTTCGCGCCGGATGGTATAGCGGAACCAATAAGAAGATTCTTTATGAACTTGTATCATACAGACTTGACGAAGACGGAAAAAATTTCATTCTTGAAAATGTCTGCAAGTCATCCGTTGACCCGACCAGATTCAAAAAGGTGTCTTTTGAAAACCTGAAAAAGGGTCTTATGACTTATGCGGCTGACATGATGGATGCTGAAGCGCTGGAACTTATTGACAATATGAAAGATGTTGACAGCTTCTGCTCTGAGGTGTCAGTTCCTGTATCACGTGTAGTAAATGCAGCACATGTACAGCAGCTCTCATTTTTCTAACATAATCTGAAAACAGACTCAAAAGAGTCTGTTTTTTTGTTTTTTGGAAATATTTTGCATATTGTAGTTGTTAAGTTTTTTGAGCGAAAAACAAATATGAAAAATAAGGAGGAAAAAAGACGTGAAAAATAAAACTTTAACAATAATGATGTCTGTACTGGCAGGCATGATTGCACTTCCGATGCAGGCGATGCCGGTTTTTGCAGAATCAACAGAAATCAGAAATACAACCGAAGACGGTTCTTCTTTCGTGGGAGACTGGTCATGTGGGGCATCTGGAAGCAAGACAATGACAATTAACGCTGATGGCACTTACACCGCAAAAAATGGAGACAAGGAAGAGAATGGTAAATGGAAAATGCAGAACGGCGACCTGATGCTTGACAATGGCGCTACTGATGCCACAAGATGCACGCTGGACGGAGATATGATTAATGCGTATGTCGATGGAAGCGTAAGCGTGTACAGAAAAGGCGGGATGATGAAACAGACCGAAAAAGAAAGCAAAGAAGAGCATAAGGCTGTTGATGATGAAGCTCTGGACGAAGCTCTGACAGGAGCTTTGCTGGCAGGTATGGCAGAGGATAAAGGCAGTAAGAGTACAGCTGAAGTTGTTGAGGCGAAAGAGGAGAATGTCGTTGGGGATTGGTATATGCTTTTCTTTGGTATGACATTAAAGATGACGTTGAATGAAGATGGAACAGCAGTACTATCAATGGGAAACACCGAGTCTGATAATTCCGGAAAATGGGAAATCAAAGACGGAAAGGTTGTGGTTTCTGGCACTAAAGAAGAAAAAGATACAGAAGCTGACGAAGCTGCTGATGAAACAAGCGAAGGAGACGAAGCTGCTGATGAAACAAGCGAAGGAGATGAGGCTTGGATTTTTGAATATCATGATGACGATACTATGACTGCCTCAATAGAGGGTATGAATATCACGGCATCTAAGGACGCAAAAGCAATTGGAGCAACAGAACCGGCAGAAGCTAAGAAAGATGCAACAGAAGAAGATTTTTATGGTGTCTGGAAGGCCGATGAAATGGATGGCCTGTTTGGAGCTACAACAAGCATTGAAAAATCAGGAAAAGGCAAGGACTTTATCAACATTAAGGAAGACGGCACTGCTGAAGCGACACTGGTAACCGATAAGAGGACGACAGAAGTTAAAGACATCCAGACAACATTTGCTGATGGAAAATTGGAATTCGATATCACATCCGAGCAGATACAGGACTACCTGAAAGATGAGATGGATATGACATTTAACACTTTCACCCTGAGATAAGGTGTAACAATGGTTGATGTTGATACGTCTGAGGAAGAGGGAGAAGACAAGTATCCTGATAATGACGGAATTTCTCATGCAGTATTAACCGTTCTTACTGATGGAAGACTGAAATGCGATTTCACGGAACACGTAAAAACAAATAATTCTTCAATAAAGACTTCTTTTACAATGTATCTTACGAAAGCAACAGAGGATGATATAGAAAAGGCGAAGAACAACGCTGGAAACGAAGCTGAACCTGCAGCAGAAGCTGAAGAAAAATGTGGATTCCAAAGAAGCAGAAGAATAAGAAAAAATAAAATCTTCAGATAAGATATTTTGTTGATTGGCAGATTCCTCATATTGTATACGAAAAACAAAAGAAAAACAAAAACAAGAGAGGAGCTTACAATATGGCAAAATATGGTATTAAAATCACATATTCTAATGGAGACGAGGAGGACGGCCTGTATGGAAATTTTGCTTCTAAAGAGGAAGCGTTTAAAGAAATTTGCGTTCTTGCAGCAAAAGAAGCATATGTTCAGAACGAGGATTTCGATGAGCTTAGAACCTGTTCAGTTTATTTTAATGCATGCGAATATAAGGCTGATTTGCATTACGATATTGATGATACATGGTGCTATTATCGCGTGCAGGAACTTCCCGATACTGAAAGAAGCGAAGACCGCATCAGGAGCATGGACGAAGAATTTGTGATATAATTTTTTTTCTCTACCCTTTTGGGTAGAGATTTTTTATTATTTTTTTGTAAAAACCGTCTGATATTGAATTTTTTTAGCATATTAAGCATGGAGAGGATTGGGCGAATATATTAGTTAACGGCCTTTACTAACCGAATATAGGAATACTATCAGCATAAACAAAAACTTCAAGTATTCTAGGAACATTGCATATTCCATATATCAACACCTCCTTGCCTGGTCTATACATACACTCGTGATAATGATTCAGTGTATGTAAGTGACCAGACAAGTGGCAGAAAAAAAACGCCCAACCCCTCCATATCTAATTATAATAACAAAAAACTGAGTTGTGCTCAATCCAAAAGTTTGTTCTATACAAAAAACCTGTAATTGTTCATGGCTCTTTTTTTGTTGTCCCAGTTATCCATCATATTAATTATGTAAACAAAAAACTCAAAACAAGAAAGGAAGACGCTTATGTATTACAAAACATTAAACATTACAACAATCGAAGAAGAAAGAAAACACCTGCAAAAAACAGAAGACAAAGACCTGCAAAGATATCGCCTTAACACGTTTGATGGATTTGTCGAATACTGGGGCATTGAATACTTTTTCAATCCTGAATTCAAATGGGATTTGCCTTCAATCTGCGATAAGCTGCCCGGGTTAGACTCACTTCTCGACCATACTGCCGCTTTTGTCGACGAGGATGGCAACTGCTTTTTACTGCTGCAGCCATATGGCGGTAACCCGGAAGCATTTTGTACAAACAATGATATCTCAGAATATGTTTCATACGATAACGACGCATATCATCACAATGAGGCTCATTGCGTAATCATATCTGGAGATTTCCTGACCTACGTCGATAGATGTATTCCGGAAGGAGAGACATGGATTAGCAGAACACCAGACGCTTCGTCAGAAGATACAATAACCACAATTGATGATGTAATGTAGTCTTTAGAGAGCGATTTTTCGCTCTCTTTTTTTTGCTGTAAAAATACAAAAAAAATCCGCATAAAAAATACTTTTTCCAAAAAATTTCAGCATATTAATTATACAACAACAAAAGAGCGGCGAAAACACCGCATAAAAAACCTGACAGGAGGAAAAATATATGAGATTAAAAATTACAGGAAAGAATATTACATTAACAGAAGGGATTAAAAGTGCTGTTAAAGATAAAATCAAAAAAATTGAAAAACTGGTAGGAGATGACGCTGCGGTTGATGTGATGCTGAGTGCGAAGCATGGAAAAGCAAAAGGACAGCGTGCTGAGATTACCATTAAAACTAAGAGCAGCGTAGTGAGAGCAGAGGTGACAGATGAAGACCTTTACCGTGCAATCAATTCTGCCGTTGACGTAGTAACAGGAAGACTTAAAAAAATCAAAGAAAAAAGCAGGAAAAGAGCCGGCAGTGACAGCATCAGAGCAATGGAAAGAGAAAGAGAAGATGATGCTGTTATTAAGGAAGAGTTTGAAGTCGGAGCAGATGAGATTGATGAGTTTGAAGTAAATGGCGGAATCAGCAGGGAAAAGATTGTCTCAGCGGAAAGTATGACAAGAGATGAGGCTTGTGTGGAAATGGAATTTACAGACCATGATTTCTATGTTTTCAAGGATTCCGAGAGAGATGATATACTGTGTGTAATTTACAGAAGAGAAGCTGGCGGATATGGAGTGCTGGCGGTATTGGAAACAGTATGATAGAAAAGAGACCGGGATGTTAATCCTGGTCTCAATTTTTGTTAGCAAATTTGAATTTAAGCGGCAATATGTTTTTTCATCTGCTCTGTCAGCCTGTCCTTTCTCTGGATTACAAGCAGCACACTTTCATCAAGCAGATTCTGGATACCAATCAGCGCTCCGTCGCCTCTGACATCATTGATAATAAATTCTTCCGGATTGATACCAAGTTTTTCTTGCATGGCTTCAAGAATTTCATCGTCTGTCGCGTCGTCCTTGATAACAAGGTTTTTGCAGATAACGGTGTCAAAGAAATGCACTGTATAAGTATGCCGTGGTTCTTCATAATGAATACCTGTATCAAGGATTGACATTGGATAGAAATCATAAATGACATAATCCAAATCAATGTAATAACAGTCATCATCATCCATTGCATCAGAATCCTGATACGCACATAAATGTTCTGCAATTTCTTCCTCTGTGAATCCAGCATCTACCATGCGGTGCAGGGTATCCTCAAGAGCGCCTGAAACATCCATGTGGTTAATGTCGTCAGTTTCCGGCCCGATAAAATAAACAGAGCTTGACGCACATCTTGTTAATTCGTAAACCCGCTCGCCTTCACATAATAATTCTTTTAATTCTCTCATAAAAAAAAATCCCCTTTCTTGAAATGTTTTTCAAATTCAATATGCAGAATTTCTAACGGTTAGAAAATCCGCAAAAAATGAACGCCTTGAAGAAATTTCCAGCATATTAACTCCACAAAGAAAAAAGCAGAAAAAACAAGCAAAAGAAAGGTGGATTTATATATGGAAAATACAAGAACAAAATGGGAAGGACAGAATAGAAGTTTTAAAGGAGATTTAAGATTTGGAAAGCTTTGTGAGGACGTTATCAGAAAATTCCTTATGCATTATGTCGACGTTGATGACGTCAGGGATATCAGCAATTCAAACCGTGGCATTAAGGATGATATTGATTTTGAAATCGTGTACCGTGACGGTCATACATCAACAGCAGAATTAAAGTCTGATATGCAGGCTCATAAGACCGGAAATATCGCATATGAAGAACTGTCACATAAAAATCCGGGATGCTTTGCCAGAACAAAAGCAGACCATATTATTTATTATCTGACAGAGACAGGCGTGGCTTACGTACTGAACCCTCATAAACTGAGAGCATTCGTAGCAGAAATGAAAGCAAATGAGAGAAAAGCCGCAAGTTTAAGAGTAAGACCGGCAATGATGGGAGAGGGCGCTTTTGGTTATCTCATCCCGATTAGAGTGCTCCTTAATAACACCGACATTGTTGAAGCCACAATGATGGTTGGAGCAATTACAGCTGAGATGATAGCAGCAGCATAAGGAAAACAACCGGCAGGTGGCAGCCTGCCGGAAGATGTCAAGTTGATATTTTTTCGGCATATTGTATATGAAATAAAAAAATATAAAAAACGGAGGTGAGAAATATGAGTTCTCAGATGGAACAGTTTTTCAAAGTGCTGTTATGTCTGGTTATGGTGGCTCTTCTTATCGGAGTTGGGTCAAAGTACCTGGAATCCAACTATGCAAAGTTTGACGTAAAAGATACCGTTGATGCTGAACTTGCAAAAAAGTATGGAGACAAAACAAGTTATACGGATACAAGCGATATTGAGGATGAGAATGACAATACAGATTCTTCTGATTCCGAATAACGCGAATTAATTCGAACTCTCTCCGGGTTTTGTCGCAGAAAGGATGGTGTAATATTATGTCAAAAAGAACAACCAAAAAATTCAACAGCAAATTTTACGGGATTGATTTTTACGGATACGAGCATATCAATAAGGTCTCTGAAAAGGAGCCGATTAATTGCGAATTGCGTGGACAGATAACAAAAGAAATTGTAAAAAAAATGCAGGATAACTTTGGGTTTATGAGCATAAACGGGTTTGAACTGGATAATGAGCCTGGGATTGTGTATGGACTTAAAGGTCTGATGCCGCGTGGAAATGTTGAAAAGGCAAAAGCTGCATTGAAGGAAGATGATATCTATATGAGTTATGAAAGATATACTTCGGTAAAATTTCAGAACGGTGAATATCTATTTTCGGGATGGAGAAGCAAAGTCAGAACCAAAATCAAGCCGGAAGACTTGCCGGAGAGTTATGTAGAGCTTCACAACTATAAGAAACACGGTTATCTTGAAACGGCTGGTGTGGCAGATGTAGCATATAAGCCATGTCTGTTTGACAATCATGCCTTTAAGGATGATTTTCTGTGTATAACGTATAAAGATAAGTCTGGAAAAATGTTTGGTGATAAATCTGAACTTGACGAGCTGACAGATGCCAGCGATGAATATATTTTTGGAAACGATATTTTAAGGGTAGTTGAAGGCATTGTGAAGAACAATCCAGATAACCAGGAACTGCAGAAAAAAATGCTTAAAATAAAAGAACGTATGGTTGAGAAATATAACACATATGTTGAAGAAGAAAATCGGAAATGGAATCACGGACTGAAAAAGGTTGATAGCTTTGAAGAACTTTTTGGATGATGCTCAGTTAAAGGCTCCAGACCGGTAATTTGCCGGCCTGGAGCTGTTTTTGCAATAAGAAAAGGAGGAAGTAGAAAAAATGAAAGGATTTGAAGAAATTGCTGTAATTCATAGTATTGATAATTACAATGAAGCGATGTTTTTGGAAGGGTTCTTAAAGTGGATTGGAGTCTCGTTTTTCGATTATGCGTATAACAATTTGTATGACGAATTTAATCAATATTTGGAAAATAGCGGAGAGAAGTTTGATGCTATCATATACATAAACGACGAAGGCGATAAGTATATTTCGCGTTTCGGGTGCCTTAGCAGAGCAAATATAAAATTGAGTTTTGCATTATCGGGTGGTTTAAGTGTTGATAATGAATTATGTAAAGATATCTGGAAAATTATTGTTGAGGCTATCTATTCTAACAGTACAAATCAAGAGTTGAATGCTGATAATGAGATTAAGCCAATCAGTGTAAATGTTCGTAAAGGCAATGCTTTTGCAAAAAACGATAAAGATGGCTGTATACGGATTTTTGAAAATTTAGCAGAAATTTACCTTGAGAACAATTTGTTCAAAGAGATTAACGGCGGCAAAAGATACTTGATGAATGAATACGAGCGGGAACCAGATGAGCAAATAGTTATTAAAGCTCGTATTAAATTATGGGAAACTGTTTTTAATGAACTAGATAAAGTAGTAAGCATCAACGAAGACCATGCCTGTTTTGATAATTTTTACTATGCAAAAATCTACTGTAAAAAAGAAATCCATATTCTGCGTTGTGTTGCTGAAACATGGGTTTATGCAGACGAAATGAGAAGAAGATTTGAGGAAATAGAACTAGATATTGAAAATTTGCCAAAATATGGAATGGAATATAGTAATATGTCATTAGGTCTTATTTTCGATATATATGCGATGAATCCAGAGCTGTATAATGGCGGCGTTAATTACCAATCCAGGCTTATTAAAACATGCAAAACAAGCGCTTGCAAAAGCGAAGCTTTGCATAAGCTTAACCGATTCTACAAAAACACAGATAGAGGAGGCCAGGCGGAACAATTGCTTAAAGAAGCTGTTAAGCTTAACCCACTAAATTTTAAAGCTGGTTTTTCACTGGCTATGTCGTACATGAATTGTAAAGCATATCTTAAGGCGAAAGAATGGATTCTAAGCGTCTTATATATTTTGCAGCTTGAAGATGACAACCAGGAAGCGTTTTGGGATAACCTGAAAAAGCTTCCAAAAACGGAGCTAGAGTATGTGTGGAAATGCTATGGAAATCTAAAAATAATAGAGAAAAACACATACAACGATGAATCGTTGAAAAATCACTACAGCGCGATGCAAGAAAAAACAAAAAAGTTTTGGAAAACAAGAATGCTGTGAATGGCTAGACCGGAATGGTTAACTGAAATATAAGGGATTGCTGAACCTACTGATAAAAGACATCTCGGCTTTTGTTGAGGCGTCTTTTTTGTGCCCAAGGCCATACTTTCCACTAATTCTGGTTAAAAATTTTTGCTTTCTACCAACTAAAACTAGAAGTTTCTCTTTTCTCAAACTCAACTTAAATAAGCTGAGAAAAAGTAGCAGCAAAATGATGAATTTTATTCTTCCCTCTAGCTCAAATCAAAATATTCCACCAAGTTTAAATAAATGTGCGAACAGACACAAAAATAGTAGTTTTTTCATCTATACGACAAACACAGATTTTTCCAACAGATGTCTGAAAGCTGTGGCATAAATACTTAAATATACTAATTTCTATACATATTATCTATATATTATATTTATTTGATTTAATTATATATAATTTGCAGATTGACTGTCAATTGATATTGGCTCCAAATATGTTAAGCCATGCTTGTAATATTTGTTCAGAAATACATTGAAAATTTTGGATAAAGGTTTTATGCATAAAGAAAACTCACGAATTACATGAAGCGTCAAGCAAGTTTTACCGTTAACAAAAACAGAAAACCTCGTCCAGGCTTGCAACAATGATTCAGCTCGGTTTGTCCATAACTATTCGCCAAATGCTAATTTCTCGAATAGTTAACGAAAATCTGTAAACTTACAGTCGGCAAACAATTGCCTGCTGGGCTGAATCCCTGTTCGCGCACTATATTCAGAATTGCGATTTTGTTCGCCGGCGACAAAAACCGCTTGGCAACAAATACAGATTTGCTTTTTTTGTATATAGTCCAAATTCCCATCCAAATTCCGTGTTTTTCCGACAAATTCACCACACAAAAAAAATCCGCAAAAAAATATCCACACCTCAAAATTCTCGCATACTGTATATGTAACAAAGAAACAAGGCTGCAGAAAGGAAGAAAAAATATGCTTAAAGACAAATTTGCATTTATCGACGAAGCGACAACAACAGCAATCAGAAACGAACAGGACGAGCTCCGGATGCACGGGGCGACAAGGACACTGCAGACGCTCTGCTCTTCTCTCCCATCCGGGATTAATGCTGAGAGAGAAAGATTCAGAAAGATGCCGATGCAGCGATAGCGATAAGGAGGAAAAAATATGTGCAAAAAGATGAGAAACCTGGACAAATTAAGACTGATGCCTGTAGAGGATTTGGTACCGTTGCTGGTACATAAGACCGGAAGCGGATTCTATTGCTCTCCCAGCGGCAAAGAATATTCTACATACAAAGATGCCGCTGACGATTGCGTTTGCTGGCTGAATGCTGATGTTTGTATGATTTGGCGGGCGTAAGTCCGCCTGGAAAAAAATATAAAAAATTTTTGGAAAAATGATTCAGTTGGGGACTTTTTTAGCATATTATATATAAGCTAAGTAAGAGAGACGTTCTCTCTCCTGCCCGTTGCAGGCTTTGGTATCGAAAAAGCAGTAACAGGGAAAGCTATGCGGAAGAACGAGGGCTCCGGTTCTCGTGATGCTGCGTAGTGGAACCTGTTCATATGAACCTCCACCGTCTGGGTATGGCATGCCCATATTTGGACTGGCCGATGCGGATATTTTCTGGAATGTCCTTTTCGCTCGTTCTGGGTTTGTTTGCAAGGGATAAGGTTCTGATATTGTTTGGATGCTCTTCGGAATGTTCGACAATTGATGGCCGAGAGGTTCACCTCAGAGGTTAGAGTAACCAATTACCGTAAGGTACACTTGTCAAAAGTTGTTGTTCTTGCTACAGTTTTGACAAGTATATGGACGCTTAGCTCAGCCAGGTCAGAGCAACCGGCTCATAACCGGTCGGTCCTGGGTTCGAACCCCAGAGCGTCCACTACTTTTTTTTTGGAAAACAAACACATTCGCAAAGATTGCTGGTAGAAACTGAATTTATTTTTTCAGCTCAACCGGCTCAACGCCGAAGGCGTGAGAAGCCAGTGATGCGGCTTTGCCGCAGAACTGGCAAGTAACCGGTCGGTCCTGGGTTCGAATCCCAGAGCGTCCACTACTCTTTTTGGTGCTTCAGGCTGTTCAATATTTTGCACAACAACACTATATAATTTTTGTATACTGCTTCTCTTCCATTCTGTATATTGTTCTGTGTGCTGCAGTTGTTTTATTATATATAAAAAACAACAATAGTTTCTTAATTACTTACTCCCCCGGAAATCCCCGTAAATTCAAGGTTTTCGACATTATATAACGGACAAATTGGTTGAAACAACAGGATATGCAGGATTTATTTAACGGACAAATTGGAGTGAGCTTGTGGATAAAAACGATTAGAAATTTTCGCTTATAGTGTGGATAACTCCATATAAAGAACTGGACATACATGATGTTTATAGCGGACAAATGAAGTTATCCACAAAAAAGGTATAAAAAAGGTGTTATTCTACGGACAAATTTGATTAAAAACAGGTCTAAAAATGGATTTAACGGACAAATTGGAGCGAAACAACGAAAAATGCCGCTGCTCTCCTATTTAGCGGACAAATTTGATGTTTCTGGTGATTTGGTAGAATCAAAAAACTCCATTTTGTCCGTTATAAGCCCTGAAAACAGTGGCTTTGTCGTGGTTTTTATTTAACGGACAAATTTGATTATCTGTCAATATGAATGGATTTGATGGATTTTGAGCAGCTTATTTAACGGACAAATTTGATTAATATGGCATTTAACGGACAAATCCGATGCTTTTTAACGCTAAATATATGTATATAACGGACAAAATTGATGCTTTTAAGCATTTAACGGACAAATCTGATGCTTTACGAACATCTAATTTGTCCGTTAAATAAATAATTGCTGATACAAAATAATCAAATTTGTCCGTTAAATAAAAGCTGCCGTAAAAATAATCAAATTTGTCCGCTAAATAGAAATGACAAAAATCATTTGACGGACAAATTGGAGTTACGGAATAATCAAATTTGTCCGTAATAAGAAAAAGAACATGCGTTTTCTCTTATATAAAAATACTTGCTTTTTAAATGGTTGTCTGTTATTCTATAGATGTTATTTAACGGACAAATTGGAGTGAATTTTTGCATTTAGCGGACAAATTGGAGTTTGCGGTTGACCGACGGACAACTAATTATTCAGAGTCAGACAGCTTGCGGCAATCCTCTCCTAACGGCATGTTTGGCCACGATTTCTACGTCCGTCGATGACGTATTTGACGTACTTAAATATATCTTACGCTATCTTTTAACGGACAAATTGGAGTGCCAATTTTTATTTAACGGACAAAATGGAGTGAAAAAATGAGCAGTATAAAGACTGATGATAATATAGAAGTTATAACAAATGAAGAAGTCGTGTCTTACGAATCTTTGGATGATTCATTTAAAAAGGCAAATTTACTTATAGAAAGTAAATATAAGGCTTCTCTTATAGAATTAAAGATACTTGATATCGTTCTTGCCAGGATTCAGCATAAAAAATATGTAACCACAGATGAAAAAGATGGAAGCACAATCTGTTCTATCAAAGCAAATGAGTTAAGAAATCTGCTTGGAAATAAAAGTGGAAGTTTCTATACGCAGCTAAAACCTGTGGCTGTTTCAATGGCTGCTACTACTATTGGCTTTGAGGATAATGAAAATGAAAGGTTTGTCTTCCTGCCTTTGTTTACCCTTGTAAAGTATGAAAATTCTGTTTTTACTGTCAAGATTAATAATGATTTGCAGCCATACATAAACCCGTCAACAAAATTTACAATTTTAGACTTGCCATTAGTGCTAAAATTTAAAAACAAATACACATTAAAGCTCCATGAATTATTATATTCATGCTGCTATACAAAGAAAAAAGTTGGAAATGCGAAATTGATGCCTCAAAAATCAGATGGAAAACATTTTAAAGTTGAAGTCGGTATCAATGAATTAAAGTTTACGCTTGGAGTTGTAGACTCTTCTACCCGACAGGTTCAAAAGATTTTAAAAGGTCAGCCTCATCCTGATTACGATAAGGCGATGAAATATTCCACTGAAAAAAGTTATGACAGTTGGACAGATTTTAAACGACGTATCATAAATGTAGCCGTTACGGAAATCAACAATACTCCCGAGTGCGGAATGACTGTTTCGTATGAACCTGTTAAAAGCGGAAAAGGCGGCAAGGTATATGGTATCACATTTTATGTTGAATTAAACAGTGGAAAAGATAAGAAAAAATTAGAAACAAAAAAAGAGCAAGAATCTGCTCTTAGTGAAGATGAAAAGTTTGAAATGTATGTTCAGGTAAAAGAACTAATAAAAGAATCCGTAAGTATAAAAGATATCAAGTCAATCTGCGAAACGGCTGAATATGATTTCGAAAAAATACAAACAGCATATCATATTGCAGAACTGGCTGGACATATTGAAAATCTGGTAGGATTTATGATTAAGGCTATTAAAGAAGGATACGCCACACCTGTCAAAAAAGAAAAGAAGAACCAGTTTAATAATTTTGAACAGCGCCAGTATGATTTTGATGAGTATGAAAAAGTACTATTGAATCGCAGCTGATGCGGTTTTCTAACCGTTAGAAAAAAGGAATGCCTATCGCATTCCTTTTTTTGCTTCTCTCCTACTCTGACAATTCATCAATCTTTTTGTCTATATTCTCGCGCAGCTTTTTCAGATTTTCCACCGCTATATGCTTTTCGTTCTCTTTAAATACGGCATTGCCATTTACCAGGTCGTCAAAATCTTTTAAGCATTTTGTAATGATTTTTGAACCATCACGACGTTTTGCTATCTTCTTTGGCTGTTTTGGCTCGTCATAGAATTCGCGCCGCAGAATTTCAATCTTGTTTATAACCCATTGTCTTGAAATATTGTCAATTCCAGATTCTGAAATTTCAGAATTGATTGAAAAAGCCAGCATCTCCTGCTTGTCCTCCGGAAGTGTAACTGCCTGTATCAATGCTGAGAATGCAATGCCGGAGTCAGCCAGAACCTGCAATTTCGGCACTAACTTCAATAAAGCTTTGTATTTATCAATACTTTTTGTGGATAATTCCATCTCAGTTGAAACAATATCTGTAAGTGTTGCATTGTCTGCCTTCAGTCCGGCCTTGATACGTTCTTCTTTATGGGCTGACATCAGAGCTTCAATTATTTTTGCTTTTTTTGTCGGTGAAAGGTCTGGCCTTCCATGTAGGTTCATCTTGATTAATCTGATTACACGTTCCGAGTCTGTTTTTGGCGGTTCGGTTATGATTGTCGGGATTTCAGTGATGCCAGCACATTTTGCTGCAGTGTATCTGCGGTGTCCGGATTCTATCTGGTATTTTCTCTGACCGTCTACCATTACCGGATATGCCATGATTACACCTTTGAACCCGTCCGTTGACATATCAAGTGCCATATCCTGAATAGATTCATCTGTTATTTCACCGTAATATTTCTCGTTATCTCTATCGTAGATAAGTTCGTTTGCCGGAATTTTTACAATGAAATCCTTATTCTCTTCAATAAATTCTTCACTTAAATCACGGAACTTCCTTTTTGGGCTGATGGCATATTCATCAGTTGGAACATTAAGTTTCCCCATTCTTATCTTCTCCTCTCTGCAATCCTGGATATGATTTCTTCTGACAGGTTTTTATATTCTTTTGCCGCCTTGCTCTTGCCCGCATACTCAAAGATGCTTTGATGTGAAAGTATATGCTCTTCAAGCAATACGCTCTGGTGGATTTTTGTATCAAAAAGTGATACCTCTAATTGCTTGGCGATATTCTCTGTCTGCTGAAGCATGGTCTTGGCAATATTAGTCCTTTCATTATATTTATTCATAATGATTCCAAGATATTCTAATGAAGGATTTGAAGTTGACTGGATTTCTTCAACACTGTCATTTAATCCAATGATGGCTTTTGGTGATGCTGCATCAGGATTTACGATTGGCATTACGTAATCGCATACGGACAGGCATAAAACGTGTGACCAGTTTGGGCTTGGCGGTACGTCTATTAATATGTAATCATATATTTTACGCATTTGTTTAATAAAATCCTTGAAGGTTTTAATTTTATGTATAGACATAAGTCCTGTTACTTCAGTGTTAGCTGGAACTATATCAAGATTGTCTTTAACCGGAACTATTACGTCGTTCGGGGATGCTCCCCTGAATATATGCATGATTGTCTTAACGTCAGAACGCATCGGGTCCTGGCTGTCTCCCACTTTGTTTCCAAATAAAAAATATGAAATATCTGCGGCCTGTCCGTCAAGGTCAATGATGAGAACGTTTTTCTTCTTGCTTAAATAATCGGCGATGTTAAATATCGCGCAGCTTTTGCCACAGCCGCCTTTTTCCTGCAAAATTGTTAATGTAATTCCATTTCTTTCTTCCTGCAATTTTTTTTACACTCCATTCTGAAACAAAAACTATATTTGCTTTTTATATAATAGATTATAAGGTTAAAGACGCGTAAAATCAACAAAAATGACATAAAAAATATAAAAATATGCAGATTTTTTTGGAATGGCGGCAGGTTCTCCTATTGTATGGATATAAATTTGTGGGTTCTTTGTATGATTGTTCTGGCTTGGTAATATGATGCCAGAATTTTTTTTCTAACGGTTAGAAAAAAAGCCGTCCTGTTTCCGATAAAATTCAGCATACTGTAATAAATAAAAAAAATAAGGAGAAAAATAAATGGCAAAATTACTGAATGACGAACGTGAAACCCATATCAATATGGTTCACGGCTCAAACAAAATGAAGATTTATACAACTGAATATAATATCATGAAAAAATTGGACAGGTATGTTGAGAATAACGAAAACTGGAAGGTTGTTGAAGTTGGAATGGTACACGGCGAAGTCGTGTCAAAAACATATGAGGCACCAAAAGACCTGCTCCTCATCAGGGAAAAGAAACGAGTACTGACTGAACAGCAACGGGCAGACGCAGCAGCAAGACTTAAAGCATATCATGCTGCAAAGCATGCAGATGATGACGAAATGGATGTGATTGATTTCGGAGCAGATGACAGTGACCCGGATGAAGACAATGAAGAAGAAGCAAAAGCAGATGATGCTGAAGCTGTCTCCTCTTCTGCTGATACTTCTGCGAATACTGTAAATGCCGGTGCGGCAAATAATGAAGCTCCAAGACTTGAACCAGAAAAGTTACAGCCTGAGTATGTAACAGTCAAAAGTGTTATTGATGAGATGGACAAAAACAGATGATGCAGCGAGCTTACGCTCGCTTGCACCAAGTGGCTTTTGCCACTGACAAACGAGTCCGCTAGGGCAAGTGCCGTACACCGCAAGGGCTGACAAACGACGACGAAGTCGGAGTGTATAGCACGACATGCACGCGAAGCAGACGAAAATCTGCGATGCTGAGCGGACGGGATTCCCGACTCCCATGTTTATACACCTCACTCAGCCTCATGGCTTCGCTTGTCAGCCTCTGCGAGGCTTGGTAACGAGCCGGCAACGGCGAGTTCTCAATTACCTTCAGTCTGACTGGCAAACAAGTTTAACTGCGGTTTTCCGTCCGTCGATGATTTTTCTAACGGTTAGAACTGTACATATATGTTTTTCTAACCGTTAGAAATCGACAAAATTCTCTTGCTATCCCCCCTGCCGTAAAAATTCGCAAAAAAATTTCCCTTTATGTAATTTTATGCATATTAAAAATGAGCAAAGAAATAGCCTTTGCAAAAACCGAAATCGGCCGGGTAAAACCGCCCGCAAAATAACAAACAAATGGAGGGAAATAATTATGCCAGCTTATAATAGAGAAGCAATTTGTCAGTTTTGTAACACTAAAATCATTCCACCTAAGAAGGGCTTCCGCTCTTCTGCTAATGGAAATTATATCTGTGAAGATTGCGTAAAGCTGCTTGGACAGGCTTTAGATGTCAGAGGCAAATCAGATGGAAAGGCAAAAGCAAAAAAACGCAATAAAAAAATGACACCAAGAGAAATCAAGAAAGAACTTGATAAATACATTATTGACCAGGACAGCGCGAAGATTTCAATCGCTATTGCTGTTTATAACCATTATAAAAGAATGGACATCAAGTCAGACGTCAAGCTGTCAAAGAGTAACGTCCTGCTGATTGGCCCAACCGGAAGCGGAAAGACCCTGCTGGCTCAGACCGTTGCGAAGATGCTTGATGTACCTTTCGCAATCGCTGACTGCACTTCCCTTACAGAGGCAGGGTATGTTGGTGATGATGTTGAAACCATCTTAACAAAGCTCCTACGTTCTGCTGACGGAAATGTTGAAAAGGCAGAGCGTGGAATCATCTTCCTGGATGAGATTGATAAGATTGCAAAATCCGGCGGAAGCTCCGGGGCTGCAAAAGACCCGGCAGGTGAAGGTGTCCAGCAGGCACTTTTAAAACTGGTTGAAGGTACTATTGCTAACGTTCCGGTTAACGGTGGGAGACGTAATCCAAATGAGAAATATGTTCAGGTCAATACAGAAAATATTTTATTTATCTGCGGCGGAGCTTTTCCAGGACTTGAAGAAATAATCAATAAAAGAACAGCAAAAGATACATCTATCGGCTTTGGTGCGAATGTAGATAAAGGAAAAGAAAAATCTATCAGTGAGGCATTAAGCCAGGTAGAAACAGACGACCTTGTGAAGTACGGATTAATCCCGGAGATTATCGGACGTCTGCCAGTCATCGTATCATTGAATGAGTTAGATGAGGAAGCAATGGTTAAGATTCTAACAGAGCCTAAAGACTGTATTGTTAATCAGTACAAGGAATTCTTTAAGTATGACGGAATCGAACTGGAGTTTACTCCTGATGCGTTAAAAGATATCGCAAAAGAAACTATTAAAAGAAAAACCGGAGCCAGAGGCCTGAGGGGTATATTAGAAGGAATTTTGAAAGATTCCATGTTTAATCTTCCTGACGAAGATGATGTTGAGAAATGCATTGTTGAAAAGGGGGGTAAAGTTAATGTTGTAAGAAAGCAGGCTGAAAAATCAGTCAGCTGAAAAAATAACAGGTTTTTCTAACCGTTAGAAAAACCTGTATTGTGCTATGCACGAGGAGATGATTTTATGGATTTAGAGCAATTTAGAAGAGCGTATATGCATATGGAAGGTGTAACAAACACACCTGGAAACTTTGTAAAAAGAAGTAGCCGACTTGTTGAAAGTGTTGTTAACATTCCAGGTGCCATTAAAAGAGACGTCGATGAGTCTAAGATGAACGCTAAAATTAAAAAAGACATACTTAACGATATCAGGGAAAATGGAGGTAAAAATTTTGACGCTGAGACATTTTCAGACCTGGTAAAAAGTGGGGCAGCAAGACCAAGCCATACAGGAGCTGCTATGGAGCAGCTTGGCCATTCTGCAGCCGCCATGGGAAAGAGCGCGAATGAACTGATGCAGACTTCGGCAACAATTGTTGGGGGAAAAAGAAGTGACATGTATGATGGCCAGGACTTGGAAAAAGGCATGGGGTTTGCAATTGACGCTGAACAGGCTATAAGAAAACCTTTAAGACTATCAAATAAAGCATTGAAGAACGCGATTAATATAGGAATGATGACAGGGGCTACAGTAAGAGCGTTCAGAGACCATGATATGAAAGAAAAAGTAAAAGATATTACGAAAGCTAAGACTAAAGGTATTGAAATGCCGGATATCGGAGGAGGTGAAAGGTAACTTGCCTTTCTGGCGTAGTATCGAATATTGTTAAAAAATGTTTCACGTGAAACATTTTTGCCTAAAAAAAGACAATGTTTTGTTTTCTTATGGAATCCTGCATATTACATGTACAGAAATGCAGAAAAGAAAGGAGAAAAATATGCAGAAAATCTATACAGTCGAACAGCCGAAAATTCATTTGTCAGAGGTTATTGGATACGGCCCCGAAAATAAAATATATATCATTTCGAATGATATTTTCTTTGGTAATAAAGAAGAGCTGATAAGGTTTCTTGCCCGTGCACATAAACAGGTTGTAAATTGGAACGGCAAACCTATCCGTGGAGAGTTCAGAAATGAGTATATGGAGAACCAGGCGCTTAATGGTTTTTCAAGGAAAAGCCGTTATGAAAATGTGATAGATGAGTCTTTACATGCTACTGAGCTCAACATGGATTGGAAGGTAAACAAGTTTCTGTTCTGGCTTGATACGCCGGAACAGCCAAACATTGACGTCAGGATATTTAAGAAAGAGGTTGATACTGCGTTCTTGTTTATTCCAAAAAATATTAGCCATATTGAATGGAATTACAGTATTATGGCTTCAATTAAGAGCCGCCAGGGCAGAGCCAAGCATAAGTGTTATCCATGGCGCAGAGATTCAAGATATATCCATAGAGCACGTGCTGCTTATGGTATGGAAGCTGAGGAAGAATATAAGGAATTTGTCAAAGCCAAGGATAAGGAATTCAAAAGTGTATGGCCTGATGAAGACTTTGGAGGATACCACTCCACCGGCTGGAAAGATAACTCCGGAAACAGGTATCGCCATCAGTGGGAGGCAAAAGAGAGCAGAAAGTTTGAAAAAATAAAGAGAAAAAAAGACATTGCAATGTTCAGCGGAAAGAAACTTGCTGGACGAAGAGTCAGAAGAGCAGATGAGGAGCTTGATGCTGAGCTGGAAGAACTGAGAAAAGAATTCGGATGCTAAAAAATCTAACGGTTAGAAAATCTTCTAACCGTTATTTTTTTGCAAAAAAATATAAGATTACAAAATAATGCCGGCAGGTGCGGCCTGAATATGTCGCTGAAAGTCGGCACCGCGTCCAGCGAAGCAGATGGGATAAAAAAAATTGCAAAAAAATCCGCAAAAATCCGTCTCCTTTTTATTTTTTTAAGCATATTGTATCTGACAACAAAAACAGACGGTTTTCTAACCGTTAGAAAAGCGGCTCACAGCTTCGGGATACGAAGCATATCTCGCAGAAGAATTCTCTGCCGGCGGCCGTAAAGCGGCTGCTTTGCTGCTTAAGCATATTAGAAAAGGAGAAAAAGAATGAATAAAAATATTTTAAAAAAATACTATGAAATGCAGGGCAAGGTAATCCTCCCGGAACAGAAAGACAATAACAATGTTGAACTGGCAGCATCCGTTGCGGCTAATTTTGCATCAATCGGTTTCCCGATGACAACAGAGCAGACAAAACATCTAGCTAAAGCCGATAAGGATGATATCATTACATTTTTTAAGACAAACTACGAAATGCTCTCTGACGTGCTTGGGGCTGGCAAGAAGCTTACTCCATTTTATCCTGACTTCCCTGAATGCTGCATGGAACGAAGTTATGCAGAATATTTTCTTGACCAGATTATATATGGTCTGTCAGGCCTTGAACTTGAACCGTCTGTTTATATGAAAGAGAAAAAGACTTATCCTTTTCTCGGTACACCTATGCATAGAATCTTAATTGAGGGCAGCAAGGAAGACCTTGATGAAACTTTCCGTATGGCGGTCAAATCTGCCATCGCATACTCAAAAGAGCAGCGTGAATTCATTATGGAATATGTAAAAGAAAACCCTGGCAGTATTGATGCGTTGATTGAGAATGTATCAACAAAGAACAGGGAGAATGCTGTCGCATGCGCAATGATAGTGGAAGAACTGTCAGGCAATGCAATCCATACTGCCGCATTTATGAAACAGCCTGCTGACCTTTTAAGATATGCTGCGTTCAAGTCTCTTAGCAAAGACGGCTCTGCCCGTGACCCTTACGAAGCAATCCCTCTGCGTGATGACGCGAAGACAATGCCATCATTTAAACTTGGCCGAAAAGACCGTGCTTTTGTGATGGACTGTCTGGCAGCAATGGACAAGGGTAGTGGGGAAAGACTTTCTAATCTGATGCATGGCCATGACAAAGAATGGGAAAAGCTGTTTAACGTTCTTCATATCACAGATAAGGCCTGGGCAAAACCGAAATACGATAACGTTAAGCGTGCAATCATCATTATCCAGAGTGAAGAGAAGATTGACCGTCCGGCAAGACGTATTGAAGAGGCAATCAAAGCCGGTGATGTTGAAGCAGCCGTAAAAGAAGCTTCAAGAATGCCTGGTGATTTTATGCGCCGCTTTGATAAGCTGTACCGTATGGGAATTGAGCAGGGGAAAGAAGACCTTGTTGTAAATGCTATGAAAGAAGTTGCGGCAAAAGCCGGTATCGCGACTGTGACCGGAATAATCGGAAATGTTGAGCAGCGCGACCATGATGACGAAAAACGTTACTTCAAAGGCAAGAACGGAAAGGTTGTTGAAACAACAGACAAGAACAGAAAAGCATTCACAAAAGAACAGATTAAAAATGTTGTTGATGCTGCAATGAACGGCATGTCTGAAAAGTTTGCCGGAAAAGACAGCATGGGTAAGGTCTATATGGCTGAAGGTGTAAATGACGTGAAAATCCCTGTTGATATCCGTGATAATTCCGGAGCAATTGGCAATATGACGTCTGGCTCCAAGATGCCGATTGATGACAGCTGGGAAAAGATGCGTTTCTTTGTTGGCTGGACTAACCTCAACAACAAGACAGGATATCATGATGGAAGGGTTGATATTGACCTGACGGTTGCGTTCTGCGATAAGAACATGGATATTGTTGGGTTCTGCGGATGGAATGGAAGTAAAAACGGAAACGGTTTTGTATATTCCGGTGACGTACAGGACGGCGGCCCGGCAAAAGGAAAAGGTCGCGGTGAGTTTATTGATGTGGATATTGATAAGCTGAAGGATGACGGTGTTATGTATCTTATCCCACAGATTAACAGTTATACATGTCAGAAGTTTTCTGAGCAGCCTAATACCTGTTTTGGTGTTATGAAGAGGACATCTGACGATATGGGTGAGGTATTTGAGCCCGCAACTGTTGTAAACCGCTTTGTGCTTGACAGCGAATGCACACAGGCTTCTCCTTATGTGATTGATATTGTCAACCGTGAAATCCTCTGGATGAACGAGCAGGCAATGAACAATGTAGCATCAAGAGGACTGAATGGTGTTCTGAAACGTGTAGGCAGAACCTGCGATTCAAAAGGTATGTCCCTGTCCAGACTGATTGAGGCTAATGTTATGGCAAACGGCGAGTGGACGAAAAATCCGCAGAAGGCAGATATCATTTTTGTCAGAGATGCAGAGGAGATGTCTGATATCAAGTCTGAATTTGAATTAGATGGAAGCTATGACATGAAGTTTAAGCTTGGAAATAACATGGAGTATATTACCGGATATTTAATGCAGGAAGGAAAAAGAGAACCGGAAAAACTGACACCGGAAAGTATCAAGGTATCGGTGGAAGTAACAGAAATGAAATGAGACTGAGTTGCTGGCCAGTCCTATCCTAAACGGCCGGGGCTGGCCAAATAAAAAGGAGAGGGGGATAATGCGATTACAAAAAAATAAAGTTCTTCTAACGGTTATATTTTTTGCCTGTGGGATTGGAGCCGGGTGCTTTTGTGACAGCCCGGCTTATGCTGCAGGAAATGATGAAAATTTGGTATACAACTTTAAAGATGCGAAAAAAGAAGGCACGGTTACCTTTACAAAAAAGTGGAAAGACAGAAAACTAAATGATAACAGGCCTGTTCCAGATATTGAAATCAGTACGGCAAAACCAAGAAAAGATGTGAGAGGATATACGGTAACATTCCACAGTAATGGCTTAAAATTTGCTGACGGCTCCACCGAAAATGAAATGATATTTAACAGCTCAAAGGATATCGTAAGCGGACAGTACAAGATGCCTAAAGGTTCGTATGTCTTATGGTATACAGAACCGGAATGTGTAAACCAGGTAAAAGTGTCGTCTAGCGGTATCCCATCTGTAAAAATTGATAAAGATATTGACTTGTATGCAAAGTCTGCTACTTTTGTTTTGAAACAAGGCCCGGATGTAAACAAGCTGATTCCTGATGATGTCACATCGGTTATCTTTACTGATGAAGAAATGCCTGATGGAGTATCAGGGATAAATATGGATGCTGACGGTGATGGCGGAGTTGTCGGGTGGATTGACAATCAGTGCTTGAAAATTTCCACTCAGGTTGACGGAATAAAGATTACATTCAATACTTCAGCACAAGATATGTTCAGTTTAAAGAAAAACTTGACAAATATACAATTCAATAATATTGATACAGCCAATACGACTTCAATGGCGTATATGTTTAGGGGATGTAAAAATCTGACAAATATAGATTTATCAATGTTTGTGACAAAACAAGTTGAAGCAATGTCTGGTATGTTTGCTGAATGTAATACATTTACATCTATTGATTTATCTTCGTTCGACACCTCAAATGTTAAATATATGAATTCTATGTTTCGAAATTGTATAAACGTTACCGAAATAAACGTATCGAGCTTTAACACAGCAAAAGTAATAAATATGGGAGATATGTTTAATTATTGCAGCAAGCTTGAATCTCTTGATTTATCCAGCTTTGATACTTCAAATGTAACGTCTATGGGATACATGCTTTTTCATTGCTCTGTTTTAAAAAATCTTGATATATCAAATTTTAAAACGCCAAAAGTAACATCGTTTGTCGGTATGTTTGCTGAAGATGGAAACCTGTTAAATATTGATGTTTCTGGATTTGACACATCAAATACGACGAACTTCGGAATGATGTTTTATGGATGTAAAAGGCTGACGTCATTGAATGTAAACAATTTTGTTACGTCAAAAGCTACCGATATGGGTATTATGTTCGGCGGATGTAGTGGACTTACGTCTATCGATGTTTCATCTTTTGATACGTCAAATGTAAAAAATATGAGCAGAATGTTTGAAGGATGCGGCTTTGAAGCCATAGATGTATCTAATTTTAACACGTCAAATGTGACAAACCTGCAGCAAATGTTTTATGGATGCCCAAAATTAAAATCTCTTGATTTATCAAATTTTAACACTCATTGCGTAACAAATATTTGTAATATGTTCAATTTGTGCTACGCGCTTACGTCATTAGATATTTCAAGCTTTGACACAACAAATGTAACAAACATGAACTGGACTTTTTCAAATCTGAATAAATTGAAGACGCTTTCCCTTGGCGAGAAATTCGCATTTGTCGGCACTGTTTACGGTCTTGCTGGAACATGGGCTAACTCTGCCGGTGATGAGTTTGACGGTATGGCTATGCCAAACAATGTGGCTGATACATATACAAGAGTGTCTTAATATACAAACCGCAGAAATTTTGAACAATTTTTGCGGTTTTCTTCATATTAAATATAAAGCAGTAATGCTTATATGATATAGGAGGTAATAAAAAATGAAGCTAAAAAAAGTCGCTTCGCTTTTGCTGTCTGGCGTCATGTTGTTGTCGCAGCCGGCATATGCAGCAGGTGAAGTAAATGAAGTTGTAGAAACTGATGTTGCTGGTGAAGAAGAGAGCCTCAGAGAAGACACAAATACAGACAATATGGGTGAAATAAACGTATCAAACGAAACTGCAAATCAGGAAGCTCTTGACAGCACGTCAAGTGTTTTAAGCTGGAATGGAACGTTTTACCAAAATCAGAACGCTGAAATCAATGTCTTTTATGAAAGCGGAGATGATATTGGTGCTCTTGGAGCTCTTCAGCTTGACGACTTATCAAAAGAAGCAGAAACAGAAATCTGTAAAAAAATTGAATCGCAAATGATTAATGTAAGTGTGCGGGGAATTAAATGTTTCAGTTTAAATACTGAAAATAAAAGCCAGGCATCTTATAAAATAAATATTGTTATGCAGGATGCAAGCGATTTCAGAAATACAGAACTGTATCATATTGCTGAAAACGGAGAGTCTGAAAAGCTTACTTATACAATTGAAAACACTGATGACGGCAGGCAGAGGATTGCGTTTGTATCGTCTGGAGGCCTTGGCGATTTTGCATTTGTGTCAATTTCAGATTTGTCTGATATAACCATGGAGGAACCTGGAGTGCCTGGTATTCCTGAAGCTGATGGCAGCACTTCCGAAACAGATGGTGATTCTGGTGATATGTCAAACTTAACAATAAGTGATAGTACTGAAGATACTTCTGAAAATGAAGATATAACCGTTAACGATAATATAGATTCTGATGAGAGCGATTCTAATATGGTTGACAATTCAGGTGACGCTGACAGCTCTGGCGATTTAACTGTTAACGATAGTGATAAAATGGCCATTGGCGAGACCGAAATCCAAGATAGCGAAAACAGTGACAGACAAAATGAAGATGTCATTGATTCTGCATCTGCAGAAAAAAGCACTGATACAACAGATAATAACACTCCTGGAGATTCTGTTGAACCTGTATCTATAGATAATTTTAAGGTTTTGTTTGTGAGTGGAGCTGACAATATTGACGGCCAAACTGTATGGAATCCATCCGACCCGGCGGCTGGTCATTCATTTATCTACCGCGCGGAGTACACAATGTCAGGAAAGTTTTCTACTGATGTTGGTGCCTTTAAAATAGAAGTTCCGTTACATATACTAAAAGACAAAGACGGAAACTGGGCAGATACGTTTCAATGCCCGTACAGACTGAGTTCTGAACTGTCAGAAAATGATGTTCCGGATTTTGTATATGATATTGATGAAGAAAACAACAAGGTAACAATCTATAATTATAAATCATATCCAACCGGAACTTCCGGCTATATAGAATTTGCATACGAGACCACAAAAGAGACAACTGAATATACTGATATGTCAGTATCGGACAATGTCCCTGCGAAGGTATATGCAACAAATGAAAATTCTACTGTTACCGCTGATGCAACTGCAGACGGCGTTTGCATAGATACACATGCAACAATTGCATACACGCAGAAAAAGAAACCTACATTATATAGAAGCTGGAATAAAGCATGGGGAGAAACACCGGCAGATGCGGGGAATTATTATTATCTCGTATGGCCAATTAAAACATATGTAAATAAAAACACATCATGTTATTCATTTACATTAAATGATACATGCACAGATATGAAAAGCAGTGTGATTGGCTACAGGTTTTCAGGACAAAGTTCGTTTTCGGATATAAACAGTATTGATAACGTAAAAACGTATGGAGATAGATATGATTATGTTTTGACCAGATACAGTAAAGCAGATGCTGACGCAATCTCAAAAGATGCTGGAAGGTTTTATATACATAATGATATTGAAGCAATAGTAAGCCCGTCAGACCATGTTGATGCTGATACAAATGCTACTTCATCGTATGACTGGTTTTATGAATCTCCCGTATATATGTACGGAAAAGGAGATTTTTGGGCTGAAAAATATGGAATTTACGGAGAATACAATAAGGTTGAAAGCTCTGAAGATATATCAAATTATGTTCTTGGGGAATTTGAAGAAGGAGATATTGATACACTGCCAAATTTAAAATACCGTGTTATTGGAGACGGCAGACCGTCAGCTTATACGATTGAAGATGGAGGTACCGGAGAGGTTGAAGATGCGATAAATGACATGTTCTGGAAAAAGAAGGTTGATTATAATATTACGGATGATGGCATAGCAATTGAAGGTACAGCCTTGAATGATAATGACTATGATGTTTCAAAGGCAGAGCTGAAAACATTGATTAAAGAAGCCGTTTTTGATGAAACGACCTATGAATTCAAAACATCAAAAAAGACGTTGGGATTTAATGAGGATGACAATATCTCTGTTTCTGTAAGAACCGCTGAAGGCTGGAATCAGGCTGCTGTTTATGATTTAAACAGTAAAGCGTATAAAGATATAAATGAAAAATACGTAAAATCTGCTAGTGGCAGGACACTGACATTTAATGCAGGTGTAAAAGCTTTGAAGTATTTATGTTCTCATGCATATTATTACACTGAACTTAATGTTTATCCTGAAATTTCATTATTTAGAACGGAGCATGTGCAGGAAATTCTTAAAAATAAGCCTACAAAAATAGCAGTACAGAATAATGCAAAATTTCTTGTGTCGCAGGGCGACAAAGTCATACTTGACAGGGATACACAGGCTTCAGACTATGTGCAAAAAGTAGAACGCGAATCTGAAATCAAAAAAGATATCGTAAAAACTGAAAACCTTAAAAAAGAATCACGGTTTGAAGTCACCTGGAATATTAGTTTTCAGGAAAAATATGTAGACGATGATGGTATCCATTATATTTATCAGGACAGTGGAAAATTTTATGACCTGCTTCCACTTGGAAGTAATTTTGACCCATCATCTTTAACTGTTTCAGAATCCAGCGTAGTCTTAACTCGCGGTGAGTATGATTATTCATTAACAGAAAATTATAGGAATTCAGGAAGGACTTTATTGACGATTTCAATCGCTATGCCAACCAAAAATCAATACTCTGTCAAATATAATACCTCACATGATTACGATTCCGTTAATGATTATGGACGAAATCTTTTAAACTCAGTTGTGTATGAGTCTGGCAATAACAGAATTGGAAATGGCCGGCCTGATGATGGAGGTAATATATCTGATAAAAACATATTATCAGATATCAATCCTGATACGGATGAGAAAAAATTTGCATATGCAGAAGCAAGGTATGAAGTTAATTTCCCTGTTGCAGCGTCAACTGGATTAAAGAAGCAGGTAAAGAACTCTACGTCAAGCACTTACTCATATAATGAAGTAACGCACAAAAACGAAGATTACAGTTATAAAATAAGACTTACAAATGATTCCACGACCAAGGCGACAGATATCATATTCTTTGATTCACTTGAAAATTTCTATCAGGATGAAGACCAGACAGAACCCACAAAGGTATCTGACTGGAAAGGCAAATTCCAGGGGCTGAATCTTGCACAGTTTGTCTATAAGGGCGCGGCTCCTGTGATATATTATTCAAAAATTGAAAGCTTGAATCCTCAGAAACATAACGACTTGAAAGAAAAGACAAAAGATGGAGAGCCGGTATGGATTGAGGCTTCTAAATTTGAACGGCAGTTTGGCCTTGATAAAGTAAGAGCAATTGCTATTGACGCGACGAAATGTGAAGACGGTTCGGATTTTATTCTTGATGAAAATGAATCTATTTCATTTATAATTTATATGCAGGCGCCTGATGAAGATACGAGTGATAAGCAAGACCCGGTGGCATATAATAATATCTTTGTGAATAGGACTGCAATTAAGAAAATTGGCAATGAAATAGTAAGAATACCTCAATTTTATCATCAGGATTACACGCAGGCACATTATAGAATTTCCGGTGACATGGATTTCATTAAGGTTGATGCGACAGATGCCTCAAATGTCATCCAGGGTATCACATATAAGTTAACAGGAATATCTGATTATGGTACAGCATATGATGAAGAACGTACGTCAAATAAATATGGAAAATTGTCGTTTAAAGAAATTGAAAAAGGCACTTATCAATTGAAAGAAACTTTATGTTCTGAAGACTGGCAGCTGAACAAAGAAACATACACCGTAAAGATAAACTCAAAAGGAGAAACGGCTATTGACGGTCTTAAGAACGAAGATGGGGTTTATATCCTTGAAGATGAACCGAGGAACCATGCAGACGTGATATTTCAAAAAATTGATAATGTGACAGGCAGCCAGGTTGAAGGAGCAGTGTTTAAGTTGTCCGGAGTGTCTGATTATGGCAATGAGTATACCTTATACGGCACTTCAAATAAAATTGGAAGAATTACATTTAAGAACATTGAGCTTGGAAAGTATGACTTGGTTGAGGTACAGGCTCCGAATGGTTATATAAAAAACGGCCAAAAATATTCTGTAAATATAGATGAAAATAACAGGGCATACATATATGACAGTGATGGAAATGAAATTAAGGCAAATTCTAACCGGCTCTATCAGATAGAAAACGAACCGTATCACAGTGTAAGGTTCTTGAAGAGTAGTACTTATGGTGAAAACATTTATCTTGAAGGAGCGGAATTTAATCTGTCAGGTATTTCTGATTATGGAACAAGCGTAAATATGAATGCTGTATCCGGCCGTGCAGAAGACGGAGGTCTTGTGGTTTTTGATGGCCTTGAACCTGGAACATATACACTAAAAGAAACCAAAGCCCCGGCTGGACATTATATAGATGAAAAACTTTATGATGTCGTTATAAACAAAAATGGAACGTTTACAATAGACGGTCTGGAAAAGGTACAGTTTGGAAACAAGGAGTAAATACAATGATGGGAAATAAAAAAGAACGGCGGGCGTCA
>OOAF01000749.1_pt1 | contig 38328 bp, 33 predicted proteins | sample 1671251 | NCBI WGS metagenome assembly OOAF01 (sample SAMN06348137, study PRJEB24527) | human gut metagenome | biome: human gut; feature: ankylosing spondylitis patient; material: feces | host: Homo sapiens | place: China | collected 2015-10 | reverse complement strand
CGTACAGGCCCTGCAGCTTTTCAAAGCGGCTCAGCTTGCCCTTCAGGTCGCCCACCTCGTCAAACACCTTTTTGCTCAGGTCGGCGTCATCATAAAAGCCGGGGCGGGACATGGTGTGCTCCAGCTCCTGCACACGCTTGCGGGAAGCCTCGATGGCCAGAGCCTCTTCCAGGTCCTTGACCGCCTTGGCATAATCGGCAAGCTGCACTTTCAGTTCGTCAATGGTGATCATTCTCTTGTTCCTCTCGTTCCGGGTTGGATCTACATTTAGGGAAGCGGTCTTTCGGGGTGACCCAAAAGACACAGTTTATACACAGATACTTCATTAGTATACCGAGAATCTGTGGTAAAGTAAAGAGGAAAAACGGTTGATCTGCTGGAATTTTGAAGAATTTCACCTTTTCTTTTGCTGGGTGGGAGAGTATAATACCAGTATGAACCTTATCACTGGAGGAAAACATGCCGAAATATTATGGCTGTCCCTGCGAGGGCTGCGGTGAGCCGCTGACCCTGAAAGATGACATCGTGGTCTGTCCGGACTGCGGTGCCCCCTATCACCGTACCTGCTACGAAAAGCTGGGCCGCTGCATCCACAGCCCCGCCCATGCGACCGGGTACGAGTGGCATTTCCCGTATCAGGATGCCGAACTGCGCACCTGCCCCAGCTGCGGGGAGCGCACGCTGCGCAGCGAAGAGACCTGCCGCTGCTGCGGCGCTGCCCTGCCCCCGGAGACGGAAGCGGATGAGCAGCTCAATGACCGCAAAGCCGCACAGGACGAGCAGCACGGCGGCTTTGACTACGAGCGCTTTTACCGCCAGTACGAGCAGCAGACCATGGACCCGCTGCACCGCAACCTGCAGGCCGCTTTCGGGAAGGATGAGCTGATCGACGGCATCCCCAGCAGCGACTGGATGACCTACATCGGCACGGCCGCCCCGGCCTACCTGAACGATTACAGCCGGATGCAGCTGCAGCACACCAAAATTTCGCTGAGCTTTTCGGCGCTGCTGTTCGGGCCGTTCTACTTCTTTTACCGCAAGGCCTGGAAGCCCGCGTTTGCCTTTCTGGCCGCAGAATTGCTGCTGTTCGTGCCCACGCTGCTGCAGATGATGCAGATCACCGGCAGTTCGCTGTCTTTGGGCCTGAGCGATTCCACCTATGTGGTGCTGGGCCGCGTGGTGTCGTTGGCCAGCTTTGCGCTCATGCTGGTGCGCGGCATGTTTGCCAAGTGGTTCTACCGCAAGAGCGCGGCGGAGCACATCCGGCGCATCCGCGCGGAGTTCCCGGACGATGCCCAGCGCAGCGTGGTGCTTTCGGCACAGGGCGGTGTGAGCTGGGGTGCTGTGCTGGGGTCGCTCCTGCTGCTGATGGTGTTCGGTGCCTGCTGCAGCATGCTGCTGGGCCCCAATCTGGATGTTCTGCTGAACGCTCTCTCCTGATGCGATTTATAAAGGAGTTTTTATCATGAAAAAGGTAACCAAAGCTGTGATCCCCGCTGCCGGTCTTGGCACCCGTGTGCTGCCGGCCACCAAAGCCATGCCCAAGGGCATGCTGCCCATCGTGGACAAGCCCGCCATCCAGTATCTGGTGGAAGAGGCCGTGCGTTCCGGCATCACCGACATCCTGATCATTCTGGGCCGCAACCAGAGCGTGATCGAGGACCATTTTGACCGCAGCCCGGAGCTGGAAGAGAAGCTGGCCGCCCCCGGCAAGGAAAAGATGCTGGAGGAATGCCTTGGCATCTCCAATTTGGCCAACATCTATTTTGTACGCCAGAAGCAGACGCTGGGTCTGGGCCATGCCGTGAGCATGGCAAAGCCCTTTACCGGGGATGACCCCTTTGTGGTGATCTACGGCGATGATGTGATCTGGGGCGAGGACCCCGTGTGTGCTCAGTTGATCCGCGCCTACGAGGAGTTCGGCCGTCCGGCAGCCGGTGTTTCCGCTGTGCCCTGGGCCGATGTGAGCCGCTACTGCAGCTTAAAGACCACCCCCATCCACGACAACTATTTCTTTGTGGATGACATGATCGAGAAGCCCAAAAAGGGTCAGGAGTTCAGCAATTATTCCATCCTGGGCCGCGTGCTGCTCACCCCGGAGATCTACGACCTGCTGGCCCACACCAAACCCGGTGCCGGCGGTGAGATCCAGCTGACCGACGCCATGGCCGAGTACGCCCGCAATTACGGCGGCATGACGGCCGTGGAGTTTACCGGCAAGCACTACGACATGGGCAACAAGCTCAAAGTGGTAGAGGCTCAGGTGGAGCTGGCCCTGCAGCACCCGGAGATCGGCGAGGCCTTCCGGGCCTACCTGAAGGAGTTCTGCAAGACGCTGTAAAATAAAATGATAATGAAAACACCCCGGAGGCTTTCGCTTTTCCGGGGTGTTTTTCTATGCTGCCGTAGTGTCCTTCATGCGCCGCAGCGCACATCATTTTTGCGAAGCAAAACATCATTTGCGCAGCAACATCATTTATTTTGCCTGACTGGGATGCGGCACGGGCGGGTGCTTGGTGAACATCGCCTTGAGTGCCAGCGGGGTGGCCACGCTGGACACCACGATCAGCAGGATGACGGCGGTGAAGTAGACCGGGTCTACCACGCCAATGGCAAGACCCTTCTGCGCCACAATCAGTGCCACCTCGCCGCGAGTCATCATGCCGACACCAACCTTCAGGGAGTCGCCCCAGTTGAAGCGGCAGATCTTGGCAGCCAGGCCGCAGCCCACGATCTTGGTGACCAGTGCCACAATCACAAAGCAGACGCAGAACAGCAGGATCTCCGGGGTCAGGCCGCTGATATCGGTCTTAAGGCCGATGGAGGCAAAGAAGATCGGTGCAAAGATGATATAGTTGCTGATATCCACCCGGCGTTCCACATAGGGTGCGTCATTCATGGTGCACAGCACGATGCCGGCAATGTAGGCACCGGTAATATCGGCAATGCCAAAGTAGGCCTCGGCCACATAGGCCATGCCAAAGCAGAAGGCTAGGCTCACGATGGTGATACGCTGGGTGTGAGGGTTGCGCTGATCCAGCCATTTCATGGCGTAATGGACCACCAGGCCCACACCCACAGCGGTGGCAAAGAACAGCAGGGTGTTGAACAGCACCTTGCCCAGACCCGTACCGGTGCCGCTGCTGGCACCCAGCACACAGGTAAGCACCACGATACCCATCACATCGTCAATAACGGCTGCACTGACGATGGTGGTGCCGAGAAAGCTCTTCAGGTGGCCCAGCTCCTGCAGGGTGGCCACCGTGATGGACACGCTGGTGGCGGTCATAATGGTGCCAATGAACAGAGCCCTGTAAAACTCCGGGCTGCCCACTGCCGCAAAGCCGTAGAAGGCACCATATAATAAGGTGCCTCCCACCAGGGGCACAGCCACGCCCACGGCGGCGATCAAGGTGGCGATGGGGCCTGCCTTGATCAGTTCCTTCAGGTTGGTGCCCAGGCCCGTGGTGAACATCAGCAGTACCACGCCGATCTCGGCGAAGGTGGCAATGGAGTCACTGGTCTGCACCAGGTTGAGCACACAGGGGCCAATAACAAGACCTGCCAGGATCTCGCCCACCACCTGCGGAGCCTTGCACTTGCGTGCTACCAGCCCAAAAAACTTTGCACTCAGGATGATGATTGCCAGATTGCGGAATATCGAGTACATAGATACGCTCCTTTTCCGATTTTTTAAATTTCCCACTTTCCTGCCGCCGCAGCACTTTGTTCCACGGTATCATCAGAAAGCGACTATATTATAGTCCCCTATGGCAAAAAAAGCAAAGGATTTTTTTCAGCACTTTTTTCATCCAAGGGCTTGACAGACGCCGCCGGACTTGCTATAATAAATTGCTGTCTGAACAGACACGCCGCACACAGCCGCAACGCCGCAGCTGTGTGTACCCTTGGTCTTGTGATTGCAAGACCCTTAAGTCCAAAAGGAGGTGCTACAAAAATGGCAAAGTACGAAACCATGCTGATTACCAGCGCCGCTCTCGACGAGGAGGCTACCGCCGCTCTGGTTGGTAAGTTCAAGTCCCTGATCGAGGCTAACGGTACGATCGATTCCATCGACGAGTGGGGCAAGCGCCGTCTGGCCTACCCCATCAACGACGAGGAGGAAGGCGTTTACACCGTGATCGACTTCACCAGCGAGCCCAGCTTCCCCGCTGAGCTGGACCGTGTGTACAAGATCACTGAAGGCGTTATGCGCAGCCTGATCATTGCTCACGAGGAGTAATCCTTCTGTGACAGAAAGGGAGACCGTAAAATGTTGAATGTTGTTGCCATCATGGGCCGTCTTGTGGCGGATCCCGAACTGCGCACCACCCCGCAGGGTACCAATGTGTGCAGCTTCCGCATTGCCTGTGACCGCAATTTTGCGCGTCAGGGCGAGCAGCGTCAGGCCGATTTTATCGATATCGTTGCATGGCGTCAGCAGGCCGAGTTTGTTTGCAAGTATTTCCAGAAGGGCAGTCTGATTGCCATTGAAGGCAGTCTTCAGACCCGCCAGTATCAGGATAAGAACGGCAACAACCGCACCGCTGTGGAAGTGGTAGCCAACAATATCAACTTTGCAGGCTCCAAAAACAGCAATGCAGGCGGCGGAGCAAATTATCAGAATAATTCTGCTCCCGCCTACCAGAACGCAGCGCCTGCCCGCCCGGCCGCTGTGGAGGCAGCTCCCAGCTACTCTGCCGGCAGTGCAGACGACTTCGCCGTCATCGACGACAGCGACGACCTGCCGTTCTGACACGAAACGGTCAATCCGTTAAAAATCCAATAGGAGGTAATAAGCAATGGCTTTTGAAAGAACCGAAGGCTCTCGCCCCGCACGCCCCATGCGTCGCGGCCGCAAGAAGGTTTGCAGCTTCTGTGTCGATCGTATCGACACCATCGATTACAAGGACGTGCCCCGTCTGCGTAAGTACGTCTCTGAGCGTGCAAAGATCATTCCCCGCCGTGTGACCGGCACCTGCGCTTATCATCAGCGCGCACTGACCATCGCCATCAAGCGTGCTCGTCACGTTGCTCTGATGCCCTACGTCAGCGACTAATCCTTAAAGAATCAACTCAATCAAAATAATCAGCAATCAGCAAAGCGCTCTCACCGATGACAAGGTGGAAGCGCTTTTTTTGTCTTTTCCTTCCGGCCCGGATGTGCTATACTGAGTTCAGGAGGCGTTTTATTATTTTTTGAGGAGGTTTTCTGTCATGAAAAAACGGTATCTTAGACTTGCGGCGCTGACGGCCGGTGTGCTGCTGGCCGCACAGACCGGTCTTTCCGCTGCTGCACTCTCCACCTTTGATGCAGCATACTACGCTGCACAGTATCCGGATGTTGCAGCCGTATGCGGCAATGACGAAGATGCGCTGCTGCGTCATTATCTGGACCACGGCATTGACGAAGGCCGCAAACCTTCTGCGGACGGCATTGCCGGTGATGACGAGCTGTCTTTGACCGAAGCGCAGTTTTTTTCTCTCTGGTCGCCGGTGGCCATCAACAAGCTGGCTCACTACAAGTCTCTCAAGCGCAAATGCACCGACGAGGAGTTTGCGCAGGCATATCAGGAAGCGTTGAAGGTGGTCACACCGCTGGCGCTCATGAGCCGGGAAGACCAGCTTTACGGCATTGCCTCTGCCCTGCGTGCGGTGGTGGATGATGGCTCCATGGCTTACTCTATGGAAGCCAACCATTACAACGACCCCTACGGTTATTTTGTACTGCGCACAGCATCCTGTGCCGGGTGTGCCCGGGCCACCGCTCTGTGTCTGGACATTCTGGGCATCCCCTATGAGCATGTGAACGAGAACCAGTACAGCCACCAGTGGTGCCGCGTGCCCATGGAGGACGGCAGCTACTGGATCTGCGATGCGTTTGGCCTGTACTGCGGCCCGGAACCCGCACCCTATCAGCACCCGTATTTTTGAAAAAGCGGATAAACCATTTCAAAACCATGCAATGCCCGGCAGGCTGTGTTATCTGCCGGGCATTGCTTTTTTCTTTCTCCTTTTATAAAACCACTGCTCTATGTTGAAAAGTTACAAATTGGTACGGTTTTACCGGTTGTTTCTGATTTGTACCGGGAATTTGCGGAACTGTCGGCATATTTTGATTTGTACGCAATTCAATCTGCACAAAAACAGCTCAAGATGCCGTGCAATTTTCACGAAAACACTTTTAGGTTATTGATTTTTTATACAAATTATGCCATACTATAGCCACTGAAAACGTTCCCGACAACGTTCCCGAATCTATTACCGAAAGTGAGGTACTCCGACAAAATGCCGAATCTGACCATTAAGGACATTGCCCGGATCAGCGGCTGCTCGGTAAGCACCATTTCTCGCGTCATCAACGACCGGCCCGATGTCCGGCCCGAGACCAAGGAGCATGTACTCAAGGTAATGCGGGAGGCCGGGTTCGTGCCCAACACCAATGCACGGCAGCTGAAGATCCAGCAGTCCCGCAGTCTAGTGTTCGTGGTCAAAGGCACCCGCAATCTCTTCTTCTCGGACTTCTTAGTCCAGTTGCAGCGGGCCGCCACCCTGTATGGCTACAATGGCATCGTTTCCTATTTGGATGAAAACGCCAACGAGATCGATGCCGCCGAAAAGATCCTGCGGGAGATCAAGCCCAAAGGTATGATCTTTCTGGGCGGCAGCGTAGCCAACTTCAAAAAAGGCTTTGCCAACATCACAGTCCCCTCGGTGCTGACCACACTGGTCTCCGACGAGCTGGACTTTCCCAATCTTTCCATGGTGGGCGTGGATGACCGCGCTGCAGCCTACACTGCTGTGGACTACCTCATCCAGCAAGGGCACCGTAAGATCGCAGTGCTGGGTGGTCCTGTCACCAGCTATCCCAGCGTGATGCGCCGCGAGGGTGCACAGCAGGCGATGCGGGACGCAGGCATCCTGTTCAGCGACAAGCTGTACGGCCTTTCCAACTACGATTTTGAGTCTGCCTATCACGCTGTGAACAGCCTGCTGGCCCGCCGGGCCGACTTCACCGCCCTGTTCGCCATGAGCGATGTGATCGCCTTAGGTGCCATCCGCGCGTTGGTGAGCGCCGGGCTGCGGGTGCCGGAGGATGTTTCGGTGATCGGCTTTGACGGCATCACGATGTCCCGTTACTGTGTGCCTGTTCTGACTACCGTTGTGCAGCCCAGCGAGCAGATCTCACTGCAGAGCATTGAGCTGCTGGTGCGGCAGATCGAGCACGGTGCCCCGGCCCGGACCATCACCTTGCAGCCGGAGCTGCAGCAGGGTGAGAGCGTGAGGAACATCTAAACTTTGTATTCCCTCCGTCAGGGGACGGAGATTTTAAAATTGTTTATTTTTAATAAGAAGGAGAACTTATTATGAAGAAAATGATCACTCGTCGTAACTTCCTGAAGGCCGCTGGCGTTTCCGCCGCTGCTCTGGGTCTGGCTGCCTGCGGCGGCTCTTCCAACAGCACCGCTTCCTCTGCTGCCGGTTCTGCTGCTGCTTCCAGCACTGCTGCAAAGGCTGACGGCAAGGTCTACTACCTGAACTTCAAGCCCGAGCAGGATCAGGCTTGGCAGGATCTGGCCGCCGAGTACACCAAGGAGACCGGCGTGCCTGTGACTGTCGTTACCGCTGCTTCCGGCCAGTACGAGACCACCCTGATGAGCGAGATGGAAAAGAGCGAAGCTCCCACCCTGTTCCAGGTGAACGGCCCTGTGGGTCTGGCAAACTGGAAGGATTACTGCTACGATCTGTCCGGCAGTCAGGTCTATGGTGAGCTGACCAGCGACTCCTTCGCACTGAAGGATGGCGACGCTGTTACCAGCATTGCATATGTCATCGAGACCTACGGCATCATCTATAACAAGGAACTGCTGAGCGCCGCCGGCTACACGCAGGACGATATCAAGGGCTTTGCCGATCTGAAGAAGGTCGCTGACGATATTCAGGCACGCAAGGCTGAGCTGGGCGTGGACGGTGCTTTCACTTCTGCCGGCATGGACGGTTCTTCTGACTGGCGCTTCAAGACCCATCTGGCAAACCTGCCCATCTACTACGAGTACAAGGCAGACGGTATCAGCTCCACCGATGCCATCAAGGGCACCTATCTGGACAACTACAAGCAGATCTGGGATCTGTACATCACCGATTCCACCTGCGACCCCACCCTGCTGGCTTCCAAGACCGGCAACGACGCTGTGGCTGAGTTCGTGGGCAAGAAAGCTGTGTTCTACCAGAACGGTACCTGGGCTTACAGCGATGTGAAGGATCTGGGTGACGACAATCTGGGTATGCTGCCCATCTACATCGGCGTGGACGGCGAGGAGAATCAGGGCCTGTGCACCGGTTCCGAGAACTTCTGGTGCGTGAACAACACCTCTTCTGATGCCGACATTCAGGCTACTCTGGACTTCCTGTACTGGTGCGTCACCTCTGAGGCCGGCACCAGCGCAATGGCCGACGACATGGGCTTCGTGATCCCCTTCAAGGCTGCCAAGGACTCCACCAATCCTCTGATCGCCATTGCAAACGACTACGTTGCTGCGGGCAAGACCAGTGTTGACTGGTGCTTCTCCACTATGCCTTCTGAAGAGTGGAAGAACGGCGTTGGTTCCGCTCTGACCGCTTACGCAGCAGGCACCGGCGACTGGGACGGCGTTGTGACCGCCTTCGTCGATGGCTGGGCCAAGGAATACAAGCTGGCAAACGGCTAAGCCCCTGATTGGTCCATAAAAAAGAACTGAACAGGGAGGCGGGCGAAGAAGTTCGCCCCGCCTCCCCTTTTTTGTTAACCACTCCGCATATAGGAGGTACATCATGCAAAAAGCCATCAGCAAATATTGGCCGGTGTTCGTGCTGCCCACGCTGCTCGCGTTCATCATCGGCTTTATCTGGCCCTTTATCTGGGGCATTTACCTTTCGTTCCAGCGGTTCACTACTGTTAGCAAGACCACCTTTGTGGGCATCCAGAACTACATCAGCGTATTTCAGGATTCCACCTTCCTGCACGCCTTCGGCTTTACCGCAGCGTTCACTGTAGTATCCACCGTGCTCATCAACGTCTGCGCCTTTGCCATTGCGCTGGTGCTCACCCGCGGCATCCGCGGCACCAACATCTTCCGTACCGTCTACTTCATGCCCAACCTGATCGGCGGCATCCTGCTGGGCTACATCTGGCAGATCCTGCTCAACGGTGTGCTGGCTAACCTGCAGAGGCCTCTGCTGGCGCTGGACGCCAAGGCCGGTTTCGTCGGTCTGGTCATCCTGATGTGCTGGCAGCAGATCGGCTACATGATGATCATTTACGTTGCCGGCCTGCAGAGCGTGCCCGGCGACCTGATCGAAGCCGCTAAGATCGACGGTGCCAACGACCGCGAGATCCTGTTCAAGATCAAGATTCCCATGGTCATGCCCAGCGTGACCATCTGCACCTTCCTGACCCTGACCAACAGCTTCAAACTGTTCGACCAGAACGTTGCCCTGACTGCAGGCGAACCCGCCAACGCCAGTGAAATGCTGGCCCTGAACATCTACAACACCTTCTATGGCCGTTCCGGTGCCCAGTGGAAGGGCATTGGTCAGGCGAAGGCTGTGGTGTTCTTCCTGATCGTCGTGGTCATTTCTCTGATCCAGCTCCACTTTACCCGTTCCAAGGAGGTGCAGCAGTAATGCCTAAACAGAAAAAAATGTGGGATAACATCCTCACCGTCATCATGACGCTGCTGAGTCTGCTGTGGATCTACCCCATCGTGCTGATCCTGCTGAACAGCTTGAAGATCGAGGGCACCTTTACCACCTCCACCGTGTTCAAGCTGCCCACCGCCGAGACCTTTGCGGGCCTGAGCAACTACGTTTACGGTGTCACCAAGATGGGCTTCCTTTCCAGCCTTGGCTACAGCCTTGTCATCACCGTTACCAGTGTGGCGCTGATCCTGCTGTGCTGCTCCATGACCGGTTGGTACCTCACCCGCGTGAACAATAAGCTGAGCAAGTTCATGAACCTGCTGATCGTGTTCTCCATGGTCGTGCCCTTCCAGATGGTCATGTTCACCCTGTCCAAGACCGCTGACCAGCTCAATCTGAACACCCCGTGGAACATCTGCATCATCTATCTGGGCTTCGGTGCCGGTCTGGCCGTGTTCATGTTCACCGGCTTCATGAAGAGCGTGCCCATGGAAATTGAGGAAGCGGCCATGATCGACGGCTGCAACCCCATTCAGATCTTCTTCAAGGTCGTATTCCCCATCCTCAAGCCCACCATGATCTCCACCGCCATCCTCGAGACTATGTGGGTGTGGAACGACTACCTGCTGCCCACTCTGGTGCTGGACATCAAGAAATACCGCACCATTCCCATGGCCATCCAGTACTTCCGCGGCGGCTACGGCCGTGTGGAGCTGGCTCCCATGATGGCCTGCATCATCATTGCCATCATCCCCATCATCATCCTGTACATCACCTGCCAGAAGTACATCATCGAGGGCGTGGTTGCAGGTGCTGTGAAGGGCTAAGGAGGTGCGCACACTATGCGTGCAAGCGGCATTCTGATGCCCGTTTTCAGTCTGCCGGGGCCTTTTGGCATCGGTACGCTGGGAAAAGAGGCCTTTGCATTCGTGGATTTTCTGGCCGATGCAAAGCAGACCTACTGGCAGATCCTGCCCATCGGCCCCACCGGCTACGGCGACAGCCCTTACCAGAGCTTCTCCGCCTTTGCCGGAAATCCCTATTTTATCGATTACCGCCTGCTGGCTGCGGACGATTTGCTGACCGCCGACGAGATCCCCGCTGAAAAGCCGGTCGGTTCTGTCGACTACGGTGCCCTTTACAACGAGCGGCCTGTTGTCCTGAAAAAGGCTGCTGACCGTCTGCTGGCAGCTTTCTCCCCCGCCTACAAAGCCTTCTGCAAAGAGCAGGCTTTCTGGCTGGAGGATTACGCCCTGTTCATGGCTGTGAAAACTGCACAGGGTCAGGCCGGCCTTGCTGACTGGCCGGATGCACTGCGCTGCCGCCAGCCGGAAGCCATTGCCGAAGCCAAAGCAGCGCTTGCCGGAAGCATTTGCTACTACAAGGCGGTGCAGTTCTTCTTCTACACCCAGTGGAACGCCCTGAAGGCTTACGCCAACAGCAAGGGCATCAAACTGGTGGGCGATATTCCCATCTATGTCAGCCCGGATTCCAGTGATCTGTGGACCCACCCGGAACTGTTCCAGACCGATGGCCAGATGCACCTGACGCAGGTTGCCGGATGCCCGCCGGATGCCTTTGCAGCGGATGGTCAGCTATGGGGCAATCCGCTGTACGACTGGCCTGTTCACAAGGCCACCGGCTTTGCGTGGTGGAAGCAGCGCATGAAGCACGCCACCTCCATTTACGATGTGGTGCGCATCGACCACTTCCGCGGCTTCGAGAGCTATTACTCCATTCCCGCCGGGAACAAAACGGCGGCGGGCGGCCACTGGGAAAAAGGCCCTGACCGCGATTTTATCAACGCCATGCACGAAAGCCTTGGCGAGGGCGGCATCATTGCCGAGGATCTTGGCTACCTGACCCCGGAGGTCAAGGCCATGCTTTCTGCCAGCGGCTACCCGGGCATGAAGATCATGCAGTTTGCCTTTGACAGCCGGGAATCCGGCAATTACCTGCCCCACACCTACCACCGCAACAGCGTGGTGTACACCGGCACCCACGACAATGTGACCACCGAAGGCTGGCGTACCAACGCCAGTGCCGAGGATGTGGCCTATGCCTGCCGCTACCTGCGCTGCCAGCCGGAAGAGCTGACCGAGGCCATGATCTGTGCCTGCCTTGCCAGTGTATCGGATACCGCTGTGATCCCTCTGGCGGACTGGCTGCATCTGGGCAGTGAGGCCCGCATCAACACTCCCAGCACCCAAGGCTCCAACTGGCAGTGGCGGCTCACCTGTCCCCTGCCGGAAGCACTGGCCGGGCACATTGCGCAGCTGACCGTGCTCTACGAACGGGCACAGTAATTCCCTGATCATTTTCTCCCCATAAAAGCGTCTGCACCCGGAATGTGCAGGCGCTTTTGCTTTTTCTACAGAACATTTTTTCAGGACCAGATTATGGACATATTGCGCATTTTTTGGCTGATATCCGTGATTTTACCGTCTTTCCGCAACAGTTTATTCACAAATGTATCATGATTTTGCACATCTCTGCTCTTGTTATTTGGACACAGTTATGTTACAATTCAGATAGTATTATTGTCTGCCTTTGTGCAGATTCCACTACGGAAAGGAGTTCTTCCATCATGGATCATCCCAATCAGAATACCATGCTTTTACCGGCTTCCTATGCCGTTATCTCCGAAGAGGAAATGACCTATCTGGATGGCGGTCAGTCCATCTACCTTGGCTCAGCCTTTAATCACGATATTTATTTCAACACCGATCAGTTTGCTACATTCTGCCAGAATGCAGCGATCAACCTGTTCGTGCTGATGACCAACTATTCCTTCCGGTACATCGCAGGCCGTGTGCAGTCCGGTCTGTCGAATGGTCTGAGCCTGTCCGGCACCTTCTATCACACTTGGGATAAGATGAACACCTGGAGCCGTATCGCTTCTGTGGGCGTTGCCGGTCTGGCCGGTGTCTATGTCTATTCGCAGGTCATGAACGTCATTCGTACCGTTACAAGCATCTACGATCAGATCGTGAACCCCATGCCGAGCTTTGATGCCGCTCAGGCCGAGGGAACCGCTGCCGCCTGAGTTTGATCCCATTCCCGGAACGATCTTGTCAGAAAGGAGCTTTCTCCATGAAAAACCTTCAGATGCCGCATTCATACATTTCTGTTTCCGAAGAAGAGCTGCGCAGTATTTCCGGCGGCGGGCCGCTGGGCGATGCGTTGGATCTTTTCTTCAGCAATCTGCGTCTGGACGATCTTTTCTTTAGCGGCGGATTGATCTCACTTTCTTTCACCTTTGTGCCCATGCTGCTGTTCAATGTGGTAAAGACAGGCTTCAACTTCGTGGTGAGCGCCTACGATACCATCGCAGACCTGTTCCATTTTTCCCACGAGGAGCGGGACATGGTGCAGTATATCTCGGATCAGCAGCAGCGCCGGGAAGAGGAAAAAGAGCAGGCTCAGTCCGCTCTCGGCCCGAAACCGGTTTTCTGAACTTTCCCAGCAGTATAAAGCATAGCAAAAAACGCATCTGCAAAATCTTGCAGATGCGTTTTTGTTTTCAGATCACTTTCACTGCCCCCTGCTCCCGCAGACGCAGAATGTAGCAGCTGCCCTTGCCGAATACCCGCTCGATCTCGCTGTGATAGCGTTCCAGCAGGCTCTGGGGAACATACGCCTGAATGGTGCCTGCAAAGCCGCCGCCCTGCATCCGCCAGGCTCCCATGCTGCCCTGCAGGATACTCTGGCTCAGCGCCAGTGCCACCGAAAGCCCCTGATGCCGCACATCGGTGCTGCAGTAGACATTCTGGCATAGCGCAAAGGATGCGCGCCCGCTTTCCAGCACCAGCGCTGCAAAGGCAGCAAACTGTCCGGCCTGCAGCGCGTCCCTCTGGGCAAGGGTGCGAGCGTTCTCTTCAAAATAGTGGATGGCGCGCAGCACCGCGCGGTCGCCGCAGGCTTTGCGCAGTGCAGGCAGTGCTGCCCAGAATGCGCTCTCCGTCACCTGTCCCAGCACCTTTTTGCCAAGAAACGCTGCGATATGCTCCATCTCCTGCCGGATGGCTGCAAACTCACCGGTCAATTCGCTGTGGCTGCCGCGCGTATCGGTAACGCACAGGCTCATGCCCGGCGGCAGCAGGCCGTCGGCGTGGATCTTTTCCAGAACCGGCTGCTGGGGGTCTGCAAAATCCGCAAAGATAATGCCGCCCACTGCGCTGGTCAGCTGATCCAGCAGGCCGCTGGGCTTGCCAAAATAGGTATTCTCCGCATACTGACAGATCTTTGCCAGCTCCGCCGGGGCCAGACCGCAGCCATATTCTCCGTTCCAGATGGCAGCCATGCCCATTTCAAAGGCAGCAGAACTGGAAAGGCCGCTGCCGCGCAGCACATCACTGGCCGTGTATGCATCAAAGCCGCCCACCGCTTTGCCTGCCGCGCGGAAGCCCTCGGCAATGCCGCGGATCAGGCTGGCCGAGTGGGTGCTCTCCCCTTCCTGCGGCCCCTCCACGGTCAGGTCGATCACATCCAGCTTGTTGAACCCGCGGGATTTGACCCGCACGTAGCCGTCTGTATTGTGCGCAGCCACGGCCACAAGATCCAGCGTGACAGCCGCCGCAAGGCCATAACCGTGCTGGTGGTCGGTGTGGTTGCCGCCCAGCTCTGCGCGGCCCGGTGCCGAATAAACCTGCACCTGCCTGCCCGGACCAAAGTACAGCTCAAACTGTTCCAGCGCAGCACAGTAGCGTGCCCGCTGCCGGCAGATCTCCTGCGCCGCATCGCCATACAGTGCCCGGAGCTTATCGTCCCATTTGCCCGCCGCGATCTCATTTCGGAGCTGCGCACTGTTTGCCATAACGATTCCTCCCTCAATATGCTGCTTTGGGATAGATGGGTATGTTACGTCTATTGTAATGCATCCAACCGCTTTTTTCAATTTCCAACGCTGAAAAAACGCGAATTTTGGCACCCAGTTCAAAGAATAAGATGTACTTTTGTTGAATTTGCGGGCAGATGTGTGGTATACTATACCAAAGATCGGGCACAAAGCTGCCCGCAACGTGACAGAGCGGAGGAAACGCGGCTATGGCAGATGTATATAAGCAATCCTTCAAACAAAATTATACCAATAATATTGAGCTTTCCATCTTCAATTGCGGCATCGAACGCTGTGCTCCGGGCCAAACATGGGGGCCGGGTATCCGCGACCATTACCTGATCCATCTGGTACTTTCCGGCAAGGGCGTATTCGAGGTGGGCGGACGCACTTGGGAAGTGAGCCAGGGTCAGCTGTTTTTTGCCCGGCCAAGCCAGCTGATCCGGTATACTGCCGATGAGCAGGAGCCTTGGGAGTACAGCTGGGTAGGCTTCAACGGTGCGTGTGCCCACAAACTGGCCGCGCAGCTCCCCTTCACCGACGACTCGCCGGTGCATCACACCCACGACCCCGATGGGATGCGTGCCGCTCTGGCCAACATTTATTCCTCCCGCGGGCTGCAGCCGCAGGATGAAGCCACCATGGTGGGCTACCTTTATCTCTTCATCGCTTCTCTGATGAAGGAGACCAGCGCTGGCAAACCGCACACGGCTTCCTCTTCCAGCCAGTATGTGCTCAACGCCATCAAGTACATCCAGTTCAATTATTCACACGATATTTCCATTGATGATGTGGCAAAAAGCGTAGGTGTCTCCCGCAGCCACCTGTACCGCGTGTTCATGCTGAACGTAGGCAAAAGCCCCATCGATTATCTTACCGAATACCGCATCAACGAAGCCTGCAAGCTGCTGCGCGCGGGCAACCTTTCCATTGCCGAGGTCGCGGTGTCGGTAGGCTTCTTTGATCAGTTCTATTTCTCGCGGGTATTCAAGCGCGCCAAGGGCGTGCCGCCCAGCAAGTATTTTGCGGCGCAGGCTGATGCTCCCGCCGACGGCCCCGACCACCAGTAAAGGAGACCCTTCATGCCCTTACAGAAAAATCAAGTTCTCACCCTGCGCGTAGAGCGTCTTTCCAGCGATGGCAGCGGCGTAGCACACAGCCCCGACGGTGAGACCGTGTTTATTCCCGGTGCCGCCCCCGGCGACGAAGCCCGGGTGCGCATCGTTAAGGACTGCAAGCGCTACGCCTTCGGTATTCTGGACGAGGTGCTCACTCCTTCGCCGGACCGTATCCCGGTGGATTGTGCCGTGGCAGGCCCCTGCGGCGGCTGCAGCCTGCGGCATCTGGACTATGCTGCCGAGCTGCGCGCCAAGCAGGAGAATGTTGCAGATGCCTTTGCCCGCATCGGAGGATTGAATGTGCCTGTTCTGCCCATTGTGGGTTCGCCGGAAGTGAACCGCTACCGCAATAAGGTGCAGTTCCCGGTGGGCGTGGACAAAAGCGGTAAGCCCTGTATCGGCTTCTACGCCGGGCGCACCCATCGTATCGTCCCCTGCCCGGACTGCCGCCTGCAGCCCGGTGTGCTGAATGAGATCGGCAACGCATTGTGCGCTTTTTTTGCAGAAAAGGGCATCCAGCCGTACAGCGAGGAGACCGGCAGGGGCCTTGTGCGTCATATTTTTCTGCGGCGCGGCGCTCACAGTGGCCAGATCATGGTCTGCCTTGTCTGCACCCGTGTCAGGCTGCCCTCCGCCGAGGAGCTTTGTACCCGGCTGAAAGCTCAATTTGCAGAGATCACCACGATCCTGCTGAACGTAAATGCTAAAAACACCAACGTGATCCTTGGCACCGAGACCCACACTCTGTACGGCCCGGGCTATATTGAGGACACCCTGTGCGGCGTTCCGGTGCAGCTTGGCCCGCTTTCCTTCTATCAGGTCAATACCCTTGCTGCCGAGCAGCTTTACGGCATTGCCGCCCAGTATGCTCAGCTTACCCCGGACGACCTGCTGTTGGACCTCTACTGCGGCATGGGCACTATTGGTCTTTCCATGGCAGCACACTGCCGTGAGCTGATCGGTGTGGAGATCGTACCGGAAGCCATTGAAAGTGCCAAGGCTAACGCTGCCCGCATGGGTACAGATGTGGCCGCAAAGAGCCGATTTTTCTGCGCAGATGCCGGTCAGGCCGCCACCCGCCTTGCCGCTGAGGGCCTTCACCCGGACATCGTAATGCTGGATCCACCCCGCAAGGGCTGCGACGAAGCTACCCTTTCCGCCGTGGTGCGCATGGCTCCCCGCCGGGTGGTCTACGTCAGCTGCAACCCCGCCACCGCCGCAAGAGATGCTGCATGGCTGGAACAAAATGGATATCACGCAGAGAAGGTGCAGCCGGTGGATCTGTTTCCAAGAACACTGCATTGCGAATGTGTCATTGCACTTTCCAAGGGTGAGATCGACTCCAAAAAAGTCCGTGTAGAGTTCTCTTTGGAGGGCATGGACACTTCAGGATTGCAAAAGGGTGCGACTTATCCTGAAATCAAAGCCCGCGTGTTGGAACAAACTGGACTGAAGGTATCTTCCCTGTATATCTCGCAGGTCAAACAGAAATGCGGTCTGGAGGTACGGGAGAATCACCACAAGGCGAAGTCCGAAAATACAAAGCAACCTCAGTGTCCGAAGGAGAAAGAGGATGCGATTGTGGATGCGTTGCGGCATTTTCAGATGATTTGATAAGTTGAAGCAACCTGCTGATGCTGAACAGGAGGCATCGAATGTCAAAATTAAACATTGATCAAAAAAGCGTGCGGGCACTTTTCAGTGAGAAGAAAGCTGATTTCCTCATTCCGGATTATCAAAGGCCTTACGCCTGGGGAGAAAAGGAATGCCAGACTCTTTGGGACGACCTGTTCTTATTTGCATTTCCTGATAATGACTGCGACAAATTCAACAGTGACAGCGATGAGTATTTTCTCGGCCCCATCGTCACATTTAAAAATGACGACGGTAAAATGGAGATTATTGACGGACAACAGCGCCTTACGACATTGATGCTGTTACTTCGAGCTTTCTATGAAAAATATGGAAGCATGAAGAACGATAAAGCCGTAAAGACCAGCAAGTTCATTGAGCAGTGCATCTGGAAAACCGATGAGTTTGGTGACCCGGACAAGTCAGCATTGAAAATCGACTCAGAAGTCGCCACCGACAAGGAAAAGGGCGAATTTCTGAATATCCTGAAATCAGGAACCGTGTCTGATTGCGAAAAGAGCAGCTACGCCAATAACTATCGCTTTTTTCAGCAAAAGATCGTAGACTTTCTGAATACTTACCCAGACTGGTTTTCCTTCTTTCCGATTCGAATCATGAACAACTGTATTTTGCTCCCGATCGAAGCAGAATCTCAGGACACCGCTTTGCGAATCTTCTCGACATTGAATGACCGCGGAAAGCCACTGTCTGATGCAGATATCTTCAAGGCTCAATTTTACAAGTATTACTCTGCCAAAGGCGAGCGAGAAGTCTTTATCCAAAAGTGGAAGGACCTCGAGGTGCTGTGTGATTCTATTTTCCATCCTATTACAGGCACCCCGATGGATGAGCTTTTCACACGGTATATGTACTATGAACGTGCAAAGCAGGGCATCAAATCCTCGACAACGGAGGCACTGCGCAAATTCTATGAGCGGAATGCTTACAGCTTGCTAAAAAATGACCAGACTTTTGAAAATCTGATCGATCTTGCAAATTTCTGGAATGATGTGCAGAATCAAAATGTTGAGCGCTTCTCTGACCGAATTCTTCGCAGGCTCTTTGTTCTGAACTACGCTCCCAACGGTATGTGGACCTATTTTGTTTCGGTCTATTACATGGCCAATCGGGATTCCGATGGTCTGCTGAACGACGATCGTTTCTATAGCTTTCTTAACAAAATTACCGCATTCATCTGGGCATATGCCGTTACAAATCCGGGCGTAAATGCACTGCGCACTCCCATTTTTGCAGAAATGATCAACATTGTAACCGGGCAACCTGTTCGGTTTTCTGACTATTTGTTTGATACGCAGAAATTGCAGAACGCTTTTGACAACTATACCTTCAGCAACAACCGCGCGATCACAAAGGCCATGCTGACATGGTGGGCATTCCAGAACTCCTCCCAGGAACTCTTGTCCCTTGAAAGTGTACTGGAGATCGAGCATATCTACGCACGCAATCGCCAGGAAAAGGAGCACTCGCTTTCCAATCCGAGAAATGTTGAAAGCCTTGGCAACAAGGTGTTGTTGGAAAAGCGCATCAATATCCGCGCTTCTGATTATCGCTTCAGCGATAAGGTCAAGTACTATACCGGTTTTGAAAACAACCGGAAGCAGAAAAAAGAGGGTACAAAAATCAAGGAGCTTACTGACCTTGCTGCAAATGCCACAGATTTTACCGAATCTGACATTGTAGAGAGAAACGCCAAAATCATCCTCAGCTTTGTCACCTTCATGCGCAACAACGATCTTCTATGTGAAGATTAAATCCTTCTATGATTGATGCTCGTCTGATTTTCAGGCGGGCATTTTCTTTTGCCGGAATATGGTGTTTCCACTTTTATCGTGGTACAATAGACGCAAGAATCATTTTTCAGGAAAAGCAACCTTCCATCCAATTTATAGGACACCCATTGTTGTAAAATCAGGATGTCCACCCATCACAGAAAATAAGGAGCAACGTATGCCAAACGATAAGATCACCGCCGTAGGTGCCAATATTGCCGAAAAAGCCGCCATGATCTGGAACGTGGCCGATATGCTGCGAGGGCCGTTCAAGCCCCACGAGTACGGTCTGGTCATTCTGCCCATGACCGTGGTGAAGCGGTTCCACGACTGCCTGCTGCCCACCCATCAGGCAGTGCTGGACACCTACGAAAAGGTAAAAAAGCTGCAGGTCATCGACGGCTTTTTGCAGAAGGCCTCCGGCTACCAGTTCTATAACACCAGCCGGTTCACCTTCGAGACCCTGCTGGCAGACCCGGACAACATTGAGTCCAACTTCCGGGATTACCTGTCCGGTTTCTCCGCCAACGCACAGGACGTGCTGGCAAAGTTCGACTTTGACAACATCATCAAGCGGATGGTGGAGAGCAACACCCTCTACCTCGTGATCAAGGAGTTTGGCTCCGAGAAGGGATATCTTGGCCCGGACAAGATCAGCGCCGTGGACTGCGGCTACATCTTCGAGGACCTGGTGCGGCGATTCTCCGAAAGCTTTGGCGAGGAAGCCGGAGCCCACTTCACCAGCCGGGATATCATCTATCTGATGACCGACCTGCTGCTGTCCGAAGCCGACCTCGACACCAGCAGCATGACCGTTTACGATATGGCCATGGGCACCAGCCAGATGCTGAGCTGCATGGAGGAGCGCATCCACGAGCTGAACAGCGACATTGAGGTGACCTGCTTCGGGCAGGAGTTCAACCCCTCCACCTTTGCCATCGCCAAAGCGGACATGATGATCCGCGGCGGCGACCCCAACAATATGCGGTTCGGTGATACTCTGTCGGAGGATCAGTTTCCCGGGTTCACCTTCCAGTACATCATCTCCAACCCGCCCTTCGGCATCGACTGGAAGCGGGAGCAGAAGGCGGTGGAAGCCGAAGCCGCCCGCGGTGAGATGGGGCGTTTTGCGCCCGGTCTGCCAAAGATCAGCGATGGTCAGCAGCTTTTTGTGCTGAACGGCCTTGCCAAGCTGGCAAACAAGGGCAAGATGGCCATTATCCAGAACGGCTCTCCCCTGTTCAGCGGCGATGCCGGCAGCGGGCCCAGCAACATCCGGCAGTATATTCTGGAAAACGACTGGCTGGACTGCATCATCCAGCTTTCCACCGATATGTTTATGAACACCGGCATCTCCACCTACATCTGGGTGCTCAGCAAGGATAAGCCTGCCCACCGTGCAGGCAAGGTGCAGCTTATTGATGCCAGCCACTGCTTTGAGCCACGCCGCAAGAGCATCGGCACCAAGCGCAACGACATCACCGATGCCTGCCGGGAGCTAATCGTCACCGCCTACGGCGAGTTTGCCAACGGCAAGGTGTACGGCGACAAAAACGGCATCTACTGCGAGAGTAAAGTGTTCGAGAGCGTGGAGTTCGGCTATAATAAAATCGTGGTGGAGCGCCCCCAGCGGGACGAGACAGGCAACATCCTCCTGAAGCGTGGCAAGCCTGTGCCGGACACCAGCCTGCGGGACAGCGAAAACGTACCGCTGGTGCAGGATATCGACGCCTACTTTGCCCGGGAAGTCCTGCCCTACGCCCCCGACGCATGGATTGACCACAGCAAGACCAAGGTGGGCTACGAGATCCCCATGACCCGCTATTTCTATGAGTATCAGCCGCCGGAAGCCGTGGAGGACATTGTGGCGCGCATCACCGCACTGGAGCAGGATATCTCCGCCGGGCTGGCAGAGCTGTTCCATAAGGAGGGCTAACCATGGCACGGAAAATGAAAGACAGTGGTATTGAATGGATTGGGGAGATCCCGGAGGGGTGGGAAATTCATCGCATCAAAACGCATTTTTCCATTATCTCTGGCAGCGGTTTCAAGCCCGAATTACAAGGTCAATCCACTGGTGACTTTCCAGTTTGCAAAGCGAGCGACATCAGCAGTTCCGGGCACTATCTTCATACTTCAGCCAATTATATTACATCGGATATTGTTAAATCACAGCACTTTTCAATCATCCCCAAAGGCAGCATTCTCTTTGCCAAAATTGGTGAAGCTATGCGAAAGAATAATCGTTCTCTTTGCTCGCTTGATTGTTGTGTCGATAATAACTGTCAAGGTCTTGTACCCAAGAATATCTCTTCTGAGTTTTCATATTATCTCTTCACTTGTATCGACATGACATGGTTTGACAATGCGGGAACCATCCCATGTATTAACAATCAAAAATTATACGACTGTCGTATCCCATTTCCATCCTACGGTGAGCAAACACTTATCGCCAACCACTTAAATATCCAATGCGCCAAAATCAATGAAATGCTCTTCCACATTCGTTCCAGCATTGAGGAATACAAAAAGCTCAAGCAGACGGTTATTACGCAGGCTGTTACCAAAGGCGTGCGTGGTGAGCGGGAGATGAAGGATAGCGGCAACCCATGGTTTGGACAAATCCCAACAGACTGGAAACTTAGCCGTGTCGGTTTGCATTTTTCTATTATTCTAGGCAAAATGCTCTGCAATGCACCGCTCAATGATACTTACACTCTTGAACCATACTATTGTGCTGCCGATGTTCATTTTGATGGTGTGGCTGATGGTGAGCGAAAAAAGATGTGGTTCAGCCCTGTTGAAAAAGATTTATATCGTGTTTTGGTCGGAGATTTGCTGGTTGTCGAAGGCGGTGCCGGTGCTGGTGGAAGTGCAATTGTTGAAAATCAGGATTCCTGCACTTACATTCAGAACTCCATTATGATTGTTCGTAGCAAGGGAAATACCGACAACCGTTACTTGCGATATCTGTTGGAGTTTCTTGTTAAGCAAGGATATATTGATATTGTCTGTAACAAGGCAACTATCCCTCATTTTACAAAAGACAAATTGTCTGGCGTCCCCTTCTGCCTTTGCCCCACTGGTGAACAAAAAGAAATCGCCGACTACCTTGATGCCAAGTGTGCCGAGATTGACAAGCTGATTGCAAAGAAGGAGCAACTGGTAAAAGAGCTGGAAAGCTATAAGAAAAGTCTGATTTATGAGGTTGTAACGGGGAAGAGGGAGGTGTAAAATGTGAGTGTATTACAATTTACCGCAAATTCGCTAGCTGAATTTGTTGAACAAGTCTGCAATCTTAACAACCAACTTGTTAAAAATGGAACCGACCGCAATGAAATTTCACTCTTTCGTGGTCAAGCAAGTGTTGATTATGAACTCATCCCATCGCTTGGTCGAAATCAGCGTCATTTAGAATCTCAGGGACTTCAAAAAAGGCTATTTGATGAGGAACGGAATCTAATCGAACTGGCAAAATATCGTCTCCCTGACCTTTTTCGAAATGATATGCAACCTCTTGAATTACTAGCTCTTTTACAACATTATGGCATTCCAACAAGGTTACTCGATATAACTGAAAATGCGTTAGTTGCACTTTATTTTGCTTGCTGTTCAGAGCCTGATAAGGATGGCGAAGTGTTTGTTTTTAAATATAATGAACTTGACGTCACTATTTATCCTCTTGCAAATGCTATTGCCGATAGTTATCGCTTTGCACATACTGCTTGTACCGTACGCCATTTTTTCTCAATGATAAACGAACAGCCCTATTTTACCGAAGAGCATGGTGCAAGCCATGGGTCAAGTAGTCTCGGTGGTTACTGGATTGTTCAAGCTTGCTATAACAGCGTTCTTTGTGTCCATGCTCCAATTCGCAGTGAACGTCAAAGAGCGCAAAAGGGGCGTTACATTCTTTTTCCGAATAAAATAACCCTTCCTGATAAAAACAATCCCAGTAATCAGTCTGAACCTATGATGTTACCGATGCTTGAGCCCATAGATAAAGAAAGTGACAGCGTTATTTTGGCACGCATTCGCATTCCTTATCATATAAAAGATGCTATTCTTAAAAATCTGACTTTACTAGGAATCGACAAAGAATCTCTATTTTTTGATGATATTGGTGCGGTTTGCTCTGGAATCAAGAATACTTTTCTCCAGAAAATCAATCAAATCTAAGGAGGTCTAACCATGCCCCTCAACACCACTGAAAAGCAGTTTGAATCGGACATTGCGGCGGCGCTGCTCTCCCCTGCCGGGGGCTACACCCGCAATGGGGATTGCTACGACCCCAAGCTGGGGCTGTTTGTGGATACCCTCATCCGCTTTGTGCAAAAGACCCAGCCCAACGAGTGGGCATTTTTTGAAAAGCAGAACCCGGTAAACCCGGTGCGGAAGTTCTGCACGGCCTTTAACAATGCCTGCGATGCGGACGGGCTGCTTTCGGTGCTGCGGTATGGGTTCAAACACCGGGGACGGCGGTTCCGGGTGTGCTATTTTCAGCCGGAGTCTGCACTGAACCAGAAGGACGCCCAGCGCTACGCCCAAAACGAGGTCACCTGCAACCGGCAGTGGTTCTACTCCGACACCACCCACAACTCGGTGGATATGGTGCTTGCGGTAAACGGCATCCCGGTGTTCGCCTTTGAGCTGAAGAACCAGTTCACCGGGCAGACCGTGGAGAACGCCAAGCAGCAGTGGATGCACGACCGGGACCCCCGGGAGGTGTGTTTCCAGTTCAATAAGCGCATTCTGGGCTATTTTTGCGTAGACCTGACCGAGGTGTGGATGGCAACCCGGCTGGCCGGCAAGAACACACGCTTTCTGCCCTTCAATCAGGGCTCCAACGGTGCCGGGCGGGACGGCGGTGCAGGCAACCCGCCCAACCCCAACGGCTACCTTACCGCCTACCTCTGGGAAAAAGTGTTCCAGAAGGACAGCATGATGGACATCCTGCAAAAGTTCATGAGCCTGCAGGACGGCAAGACCCTCATCTTTCCCCGGTATCACCAGCTGGACGTGGTGCGCAAGCTTGTGGCAGATGTGCGGCAGAAGGGTGCCGGGCAGCACTATCTCATCCAGCACAGCGCCGGGTCGGGCAAGTCCAACTCCATTGCTTGGACGGCGTACCGGCTGGCTTCCCTGTTCAACGCCGAGAACAAGCCGGTGTTTGCCAGCGTCATCGTGGTGACTGACCGCACCGTGCTGGATGCACAGCTGCAGGAGACCATCTCCGGCTTCGACCATACGCTGGGTGCGGTGGAGGCCATCGGTGAGGACAAAAACTCCAGCGACCTGCGGGATGCCATCAACAACGGCGCACGCATCATCATCACCACGCTGCAAAAGTTCCCGGTCATCTATACTGAGGTGAACAAGACCGCCGGGAAGAACTATGCCGTCATCATCGACGAAGCGCACTCCTCCCAGACCGGCACCTCTGCTTTAAAGCTGAAAGCCGCCCTTGCCGACACCGAAGATGCGCTGCGGGAATATGCCGAACTGGAGGGCAAAGCAGAGGACGAGATCGACCCGGAGGATGCGCTGGTGAAGGAACTGACCTCCCACGGACGGCACAAGAACCTGTCCTTCTTTGCCTTTACCGCCACCCCAAAAGCCGCCACGCTGGAGCTGTTCGGCACCGAGTACCCGGACGGCAGCCACCACCCTTTCCACATTTACAGTATGCGGCAGGCCATTGAAGAAGGGTTCATTCTGGATGTGCTGCAAAACTACATGACCTATTCCACCTGCTTCAAGATCGCCAAGACCATCCCGGACAACCCCGACCTGCCCGCCAGCCGGGCGGCGAAGCTCATCCGCAAGTATGAAGAGCTGCACCCCTACAACATCAGCCAGAAGGCAAAGATCATTGTAGAGACCTTCCGGGAAACCACCAGCCACAAGATCGGCGGGCGAGGCAAAATGATGGTGGTCACCTCCTCCCGGCTGGCGGCGGTGCGGTACTTCCACGAGGTCAAGCGCTACATTGCAGAGGAGGGCTATGACGATGTGCAGATCTTAGCGGCATTTTCCGGTGCCGTACCGGACGGCGGCGTGGAGTACACGGAGCAATCCCTGAATGTCCGCGCCGACGGCAGCCACATTGCGGAGAGCCAGACCAAAAAAGAGTTCCACAACAACTTCAACGTGCTCATCGTGGCAGAAAAATACCAAACCGGCTTTGACGAACCGCTGCTCCACACCATGATCGTGGACAAAAAGCTGAAGGGCGTCAAGGCGGTTCAGACCCTCTCCCGCCTGAACCGTACCTGCCCCGGCAAAACAGACACCTTTGTGTTGGATTTTGTGAACAAGGCAGAGGACATCCGGGAGGCCTTCCAGCCCTTTTATCAGGAGACGTTTCTGGAGCAGGAGGTCAACACCGACCTCATTTACAAGACCCAGAAGGAGCTGCGGAGTTTTGCCGTTTATTCCGATGCAGACGTGGAAGCCTTTGCCAAGGAGTATTTCCGCAGCACCAAGCAGGATAAAAACGCCGTGGGCCGCATGAGCAGCGTCTTGAAGCCGGTGGCAGACCGCTACAACCAGAAAACGCAGGCCGAGCGGTACCAGTTCCGCCGTCTGCTGCGAAGCCTTGTCAAGTGGTACGGTTATGTTTCGCAGGTGGCACGGATGTTCGATGAAGAGCTGCACAAAGAGAACGTATTCTGCGCTTACCTGCTCAAATTGCTGCCGCCGGACGAGGTCTCTCCGCTGGATCTGGAGGGCAAATTGCAGCTGGAGTATTATAAGCTGCAAAAGACCTTTGCCGGTGCCATCGAGCTGGAACACGCCAAGGGTGTCTACGAGCCAGTCACCCAGAAGGGTGCTCTCGGCCACGACCCCAAGGAGCCGCTGGACGAGATCATTTTGAAGATCAACGAGAAGTTCAAGGGCGAGTTCACCAATGCCGACCGGGTGCTGCTTACTGCCCTGCATGACCGTCTGCTGGCTGATCCGAAGCTGGCAAAGCTGGCGCGCAGCTCCGACCCGCAGATTTTTACCGAGAGCATCTTCCCCAAAGCCTTTGACACTGCCGCACAGGACAGCTATCTTGAAGCGCAGGACACCTTCTCTTCCCTGTTTGAGGACACCAGCAAGTATAAGGCTATTATGTCGGCATTGGCAGAGTGGTTGTATGGGGAATTCCGCAAGAAGTAAAACAGTTTTCCCTTTTTATTTGCTTAAAACAGCCTGCATCCACCGGATGCAGTTCAGGGGTTTGGGTGTTCCCCAACAAGCGTTTTGCAACGCAAATGGTGTTTGTATAGACAGACACATTGCTTGCAGATGCAGACGTTGTATATACGTCTGCCCTGCTTGCGAGCGCTATGAAGCCTCTCAACGCGACTTCCAAATTTGAAAATTATTTTGCAATCAGGACCGTCCGTTTTCAAGTTCAACTTGAAGCGGGCGGTTATTTTTCTGCACAAAAATTTTCGAGTTGGCAACCGCAGCAAACAGGGCGAGTTGGTACCGCCTCGCAATTTTTGAATCAGATTTTTCAAATCCGACTTCAAAAACACTTGTTGGGCTTCGCCAAAACCCGATATTCAGCACATAAACTGTGCCGACTGCGTATCTTAACAGACGCTGAATAAGCAAATTTTTTGTAAAAAAATCGTTTCCGAAAAATCGTCGTTGATTCATTCAATATTGCACAAAACCGGAACTATCACTTCCGGTTTTGAAGGTAAAAAGCGGAAGTATCACCTCCTAAAAATTTGAACGTTATTATGGTATGCTCTATCCAGAGCCGTTCACAAGAACCGGACCTCCCAAGTCCGGTTTTCTCCCTCAAAACCGGACCTGATACGTCCTAAAAATACTTATTTGATTGTGATAGGCTTTCTACAAGCCTTCATCGAACCTTGAGAACCGAATGACCGTCTGCATGGGATACCCGGCCATGACCCCGCAAAGGAGAGCCGGAAAACGCCGCTGGAAGGGGGTAGGAAGTCCGTGCAGAGAGAACGGCACCCAAAATTTGAAATCACGTTAATACGCAAAACCGGAACCAGCAGTTCCGATTTTGCCTTGAAATTTACTTCATATTTTTTAAAAACCGGAACTACCAGTTCCTAAAAATAAAATTTACGATGTGATACAATTTTTTCAATGGTTTGCAGCAAAAAATCGGAAGCATTACTTCCGCTTTTTTATAACCAAAAACCGGAGGTACGACCTCCTAAAAAAACTTCTATGAATGTGTTAATCTAATTTCAGAGCCTTCATTGAACCTTGAAAACCGCATGACCGTCTGCATGGGATACCCGGCGATGACCTCGCAAGAGCGAGCCGGAAAACGCCGCTGGAAAGGGGCAGGAACACCATGCAGAGAGAACGGCGTAAGAACAATGATATTCTATTTCATTTCAGAAAGGATGGTTTGCCTATGACAAAACTGAGCCAACTTAAAATTGACCCGGAGTTCCAGAAACAAATCAACCCTCCGTCGTTTGAGGAAACCCACCAACTGGAAATGAACATCCTCAAGGAGGAACGTGTACTGAATCCGATCATCACGTGGAACGGCTATATTGTGGATGGACATACACGCTATCAAATTCTTCGGAAATATCCATTTATTCCATTTGAAGTCATCGAAAAAGAATTTTCCAGCCGTTATGAAGCACTCGTATGGATCTGTAAAAATCAGCTTGGGCGGCGAAACCTGACCCCAGAACAGAAAAAGTTCCTGATCGGAAAGCAGGCAGAAGCGGAAAAGCAAATCAAATCGTTTCACGGCAATCAGTATACTTTGGCATCTGAAAGTGGTCTGGTTCAAAATGAACCAGACCGCACAAAGCACGGTTCACGGTCGAAGGTCGCTGCGGAACACGGAACATCCGAAAGTTATGTTTACCGTGCAGAGCAATTTGCAAAAGGTGTGGAAGCTGCGGAGGAGGCAGTACCCGGAGCGCAGAAAGAAATCCTGAGTGGAAAGATCCGGGCAACCGACCGTGAAATTTCCTCGATTGCAAAGGTTCCAAAGGAAAAGCGTCCCGAAGTTGTGGCAGAGCTTCGTAAGCCTAAAGCCAAACGGGATTCCAGTATCACGGATTCGTATTCTTCGCCTTCAAAGGGCAATGAGTTTATAACGACCTTCAAGCAAGACATTCAGGGGCATAAGAAAGGACTCAACAAGGAAGAAAAGCAGAATCTCAAGGATGCCGTCAAGAGCATCTATTCGCCTCGCCGTTTGGCAGATGGCGAAGCCATGATGTGTGAGATTCAGGGAGCGCAGGAGGATTTTGTCCGGCGGTGGGAAATGTGTTTTCGTGAATACCCCGATATTCTTACTGAACCAAAGAACAACGAAAAACTGCTGGTTTTTATCGACCGTGCCAGTCGGTATCTTCAGACGGTAAAAGATCGTCTGAACAATGATTGAAACCAATACTCTCAAACGGTCTAGCACTAATTCGGATGTAAAAATGGAGGTGAATGCCATTTCGGATTACTTGAAACCCAATATGCCACTGCCGCAATATCTGCCCTATGCCCGATTTCTGCTGGATACAGACCTGAGCCACACAGCAAAGCTGCTCTACACCCTGCTGCTGGACCGGGCTACACTTTCTCAAAAGAACAACTGGATCGATGCACAGGGGCACATTTATGTGATCTATCCGCTTTCCCATCTGGCAAAAGATTTAGGGTGCTGCGTTTCCAGCGTGACACGCTCTTTCACAGAACTTGAAAAAGCCAACCTTGTCGAACGAATGCACTACGGCTTTTCCAAGCCCAGCCACATTCTGCTCAAGGTTCCGTACACTACGCAAAATTGCGCTGTCACAGTATGCAAAAATGCCGAGCATGACTGTGCAGAAACGAGCAGTATGATTGCGCAAAAATGCACACCTAACCAACGTAATAAGAACAACCTAAATGATAACCACCTGATAAGATCAAACAATGCTCGTCTATCGTTGGGAGAATACCAGAATGTCTTTCTAACGGAAAAGGAGTACAAGCGGCTCAAGGCTGACTTTGCAGGGCTGGATGATCTAATCGAACAGCTTTCGGCTTATATCCAGTCCACCGGCAAAAAGTACGCCGATCATGCCGCTACCCTGCGCATCTGGACGAAACGGCAAAAGTCAGAACAGAAGCAAGCACCGGGTATCCCCGACTACACATTCAAGGAAGGAGAGAGCCTATAAAGACGATAGAAAAAATTTTGGAACAGCTCCCATCCAGTATTCCCGAAAACACCGAGGATTATCACGGCAAAGATGGTCTGCTTTACTGCGGAAAATGTCACACCCCAAAAGAAGCGTTCTTTTCAAAAGGCATCGCTCTGATAGGCAAGAACAAGCATCCCGTCGAATGCAGCTGCCAGCGCACGGAAAGAGAAAAGCAGGAAGCCCTTATCAGCCAGCAAAAGCACAACGACCTTGTGCGGCGGCTGAAAGCAGAGGGATTTTCTGACCCGTCAATGCTCAACTGGACCTTTGAAAACGACAATGGCCGCAGCCCACAGATTCGCCATGCACACCGCTATGTGGAGCAGTGGCAGATCATGCGCGCAGAGAACCTTGGGCTTCTTCTCTGGGGTGGTGTAGGCACCGGCAAGAGTTTCCTTGCCGGGTGCATTGCGAACGCTCTGATGGAGCAGGAAGTGCCTGTGCGTATGACAAACTTTGCCCGAATCCTGAACGAGTTGAACGGCAGCTTTTCCAGTCGGAACGAAGTCATCGACAAACTCTGTCGCTACCCCCTGCTCATCATTGATGATTTCGGCATGGAACGTGGCACCGAGTACGCACTGGAGCAGATCTACAACATCGTGGACAGCCGATACCGCAGCCGGAAACCACTGATCGTCACCACCAACCTGATGCTGGACGAGATACGGCACCCACAAGATACTGCTCATGCCCGCATCTATGACCGCCTGCTGGAAATGTGTGTTCCTGTTTCCTGCATCGGCGTGAGTTTCCGCAAAGAAACAGCGCAGGAAAAGCTGGAGCGACTGAAACTTTTAATCGGATGAATCAAGGGATGTTTCTAAAATTCGCAGGACAGTCAAAGTTCTGTTACAAGGAAATGGAGCTGCCTATTGAAAAAATACTATGACACCGAAACTGACAATGCATCCTTTGTACGCTGTATCGATGTTATGGCAAAGCTGATTCAAAAATATGGCTCAACTGTACTGGAGCAAAAGAAGTCTCCGCTTTGCGCGACCAACAGTAAAGCTGCATAAGCAGATTTACACGTTGCGTAATTTTTATTTTTATGTTAAAATAATTGCGTAGCGTGTTTTACATATATGAGGGCAACTTTATGGACTGCAAAGACAAAATCCTCGAACTGCGCGAATCGACCGGGATGAACCGCCGGGAGTTTTGCACTTTCTTCCAAATTCCCTACCGCACTGTAACAGAATGGGAACTCGGCCACCGCCATGCGCCAGAGTATGTACTCCGGTTGCTAGAGTATTATATCCAGCATGAAAATCTCACACAACAACCAACCGCCGAAAGTGAGGATTTCTTATGAAAAAAGCACGCACCAAATGCTACATTTATACTCGCGTATCTACGGCCATGCAGGTGGACGGTTACAGCCTTGATGCACAGCGTGAAAAGCTGCGCAAATATGCCGACTACGAGGATATGGTCATTGCCGGAGAATATTCTGACGAAGGATTTTCCGGTAAGAACATTCAAGGTCGGCACGAATTTCAACAGATGCTGCGAGATGTGCAAGACTGTAAAGACGGCGTTTCTTATGTTCTGGTATTCAAACTCTCCCGTTTTGGGCGCAATGCGGCCGATGTTCTGAACTCCTTGCAGCTTATGCAGGATTTCGGTGTCAATTTGATTTGCGTAGAAGATGGCATCGACAGTTCCAAAGATTCCGGCAAGTTAATGATTTCTGTTCTTTCTGCTGTTGCTGAAATCGAACGTGAGAATATCCGTGCTCAAACGATGGCCGGCCGTGAACAGAAAGCCCGTGAGGGCAAATGGAACGGCGGCTTTGCACCCTATGGCTATAAGCTGGAAAATGGCGAGCTTTCGATTGCAGACGATGAAGTGGAAGTTATCCGTGTTATTTTTGACCGCTTTATCCATACCAACGATGGTGTAGCAGGTATTGCCCGGTATCTGAACACCCATGGCTATGTGAAAAAGCTCCGTCAGAATGGAACTATCCCAAAGTTTTCTGCTGTATTTGTTAGAGGTATTCTGGACAATCCCATTTACTGCGGTAAGATTGCATTTGGTCGTCGCAAGGTTGAAAAGAAACTCGGCACTCGAAACGAAATGCACGTTGTGAAGCAATCCGAGTTTCCCGTCTATGTCGGTCAACATGAAGCCATCGTTTCCGAGGACGACTGGAATCTTGCACAGACCAAGCGTCAGCGTACCACAGGGCGGCGTGAAAAGGTGCGTGACCCCGACCACGCACATATTCTTTCCGGCATTCTGAAATGCCCCTGCTGTAGACGGAATCTGTACGGAAATGTCTCTAAGGCTCACAGCAAGGATAACAAAACTCGTTACTACTACTTCTGCAAGAGCATCAAAGGGCAGACTGGACACGAATGTTCTTTCCGGTTGAACATTGAACAGAACGAAATCAATCAGATGGTCGCATCCATCGTATCCGCTATGGTTCACGACCCACGCTTCGTAGATGCCATCAAAGAGAAAATCGGTTCCGCAGTCGATACCAGCGAGTTGGAGCATCAGTCTGAAACAATCAAGGCGCAGCTCCGCCAGCGACTCAATACAAAGTCCCGTCTGGAGCACCAGATGGACACACTGGACTTTAATGATCCCTATTATGACCGTAAGTCTTTGGATTTACAGCGGCGTTACGATGAGCAATATGAACTGATTGGGGACATGGAATCCCAGCTCGCTGAAATCCAAGGTCAGATTGATGACATTCATCAGGAGAAGATCACAGCGGACAACATCTATCACCTGCTTCTGGCCTTTGATGAAGTCTACAATGCCGCCACTGAGGTGGAGCAAAAGGAATTCATGCGTGCCTTCATCGAGCGCATTGATATTTTCCCGAAAAAACAGCCGGATGGCAACTGGATTCGGAACATTGTATTCGCCTTCCCTGTTCCCTACAATGGAAAAGAGGTTCGAGAATTTCCCTTGGAATCGCAATCAACCGTTGAGGTTGTGAGTTGTTATACCAAAATGATGTAACAAACGCAACCCTCAAGCCATTGCGAATGTGTGCTGAGCCTTTCAAACTTTCCAAGGCGTGAGGTTTGAAAAAATGGCCATTCCAAAATATAATGAACTTTACTCGCTGTTCCTCTTTGCGATTCAGGACGGTGCCCCGCATTCTTCAAAAGATGTAAAGAAAATCATCTCCCAAAAACTCCAATTAACCGCCTTGCTCTTGAATTGGTAAACATACATAAAAAGCGCCCGTCCCGGTTTTTTCCGGGACAGGCGCTTTGCATTTTAGCCTTGTAATTTATCAGGACAGAATCATGCGGTCATTTGCAAACTCGCCGCCGCTGGCAATCTGGAACTTTGCCAGCAGGTCGGAGACGTGCAGGTTCTTCTTTTCCTCACCGGAAACATCATAGATGATATGGCCTTCGTACATCATGATCAGGCGGTTGCCATACTTAATGGCATCCTTCATGTTGTGGGTGATCATCATGGTGGTGAGGTGGTTTTCCTCCACGATTTTAGCCGAGAGGGTCAGCACCTTGAGCGCGGTCTTGGGGTCCAGCGCAGCGGTATGCTCGTCCAGCAGCAGGAGCTTTGGCTTGTTCATGGTAGCCATCAGCAGGGTCAGTGCCTGACGCTGGCCGCCGGAAAGCAGGCCCACACGGGCCGTCAGGCGGTCTTCCAGACCCAGATCCAGCGTTTTGAGCAGTTCACGGTACTGCTCGCGCTCTGCCTTGGTAATGCCAATGCGCAGGGTGCGGGGCTTGCCGCGGCGTGCAGCCAGGGCAAGGTTCTCTTCGATCTGCATGGTGGCAGCAGTGCCGGTCATGGGGTCCTGAAACACGCGGCCGATGTAAGCGGCACGCTGATGCTCGCTCAGGCGGGTCACATCCACACCGTCAATAATGATCTTGCCTTCGTCCACCGGCCACACACCGGCAACTGCGTTCAGCATGGTGGATTTGCCTGCACCGTTGCCGCCGATCACGGTAACGAAATCGCCCTCGTTCAGCTTCAGGTTCAGGCCGTTCAGGGCAGTTTTCTGGTTGACCGTGCCAGCGTTAAAGGTCTTGGAAACATTCTGGATCTCAAGCATTTTTTGCATCCTCCTTTGCCTTCTTCACCGGCTTCGAGAAGTACTTGCCCTTCCAGTACGGCACGGCAAGGAAAACAGCCACCACAGAAGCGCTCAGCAGCTTGAGCAGGTTGGCATCGAAACCCAGAGTCAGCACCAGCTGGATGACAATGTAGTAGATGATCGCCCCCAGAGAGACAGAAACCATCTTGAGTGCAAAGTTGTGGAAGATGCGGCTGAACAGAGCCTCGCCAATGATGACAGCAGCCAGACCAATGACGATCGCGCCACGGCCCATGCCGACATCTGCAAAGCCCTGATACTGGCTCAGCAGAGCGCCAGACAGCGCCACCAGACCGTTGGACACAGCCAGACCCAGCACGATATTGAAGTTGGTGTTGATGCCCTGCGCACGGGACATGGCGGGGTTAGAGCCGGTGGCACGGATGGCACAGCCCAGCTCGGTGCCGAAGAACCAGTACAGAATGCCGATCAGCACCGCTGTGACAATGATGATCATAACGATAGGGTTGTGGAGAGCGAACTCCTTGACCCAGCGCAGGGAGATCAGCAGGTTGTACTTGTCCACGTTGATGGCCTGATTGGCCTTGCCCATGATTTTGAGGTTAATGGAATACAGCGAAAGCTGGGTCAGGATGCCGGCAAGGATGGCCGGAATGCCCATAAATGTGTGCAGGACACCGGTGACGAGGCCGGACAGCAGGCCTGCCAGCAGCGCCATGAGCAGGGAGACCCAGACGTTCTGGCCGGACAGCAGGCACATGACGCACACTGCACCGCCGGTGCCAAAGGAGCCGTCCACGGTCAGATCGGCCACATCCAGAATACGGTAGGTCAGGTACACGCCAATGGCCATGATACCCCAGATAAGGCCCTGTGCACAGGCACCCGGCAAAGCGCCCGGCAGGTTTGCCAGTCTTGCAATGATTTCCAAAACAATTCCTCCTAAACGTTACACTTTTTTTACTTCCCGTTTGATACGGGAAAGCGGAGAAGAGCACTTTTTACCCTTCTCCGCTGATTTTCTGTTTGGTTTCCCGGAGTATTTTAGCCCTCGATCTCCTCGTAACCGTCGGGAACGGTCAGGCCCAGATCGTCGCAGATCGTCTTGTTGTACTTCTTGGTCACATCGGTGTACTCGATGGGCATGGTGGAGATATCAGCCTCGCCGTTCAGGATCTTCACTGCCATCTCACCAGTGGTGTAGCCCAGATCGTAGTAGCTGATGGAAAGGGTAGCCACACCGCAGCCGGCGCAGATGCCCTCTTCGCCAGCGAACACGGGCTTCTTGGCCGGGCGGCAGATGCCGTCCACAATGCCGGTGTTTGCAGCAACCGTGTTATCGGTGGGCACATACAGTGCGTCGTTCTCGTCGGCAGCCTTCTGGCAGACAGAGGACAGGTCATTGGAATCAGAGAAAGCGTACTGGGTAGCGGTGACACCCTTTTCCTCCAGATACTTCTGGACCTCATCCACCTGATACTGGCTGTTTGCCTCAGCAGAGCAGTACAGCAGGCCAACCTTCTTGGCCTCCGGCATCCACTCCACGATCATCTCAGCCTGCTGATCCAGCGGGGCCAAATCAGAGGTGCCGGAAATGTTGCCGCCCACGGTGCCGTCGAAATCGGTCAGGCCCAGAGCCACACCGTACTCGGTAACAGAGGTGCCCAGCACCGGAATGCTGTTGGTAGCAGACTGTGCAGCCTGCAGAGCGGGCGTAGCATTGGCCATGATCAGATCCACACCAGAGGAAACGAAGCCGTTGGTGATGGTAGCGCAGGTAGCGGAATCGCCCTGTGCATTCTGGAAATCGAAGGTGACGTTCTCGCCGAAGGAAGCAGTCAGAGCATCCTCAAAGCCCTGCGTAGCGGCATCCAGAGCGGCATGCTGCACCAACTGGCAGATGCCGATCGTGAACTTCTGGCCATCGGCTGCAGCAGAAGCAGCAGCGGAGGATGCAGGCGCAGCGGAAGAAGCAGCTGCAGAAGATGCAGAAGAACCGCCGCAGGCAGTCAGGGCAGCAGCTGCGCCGCAGGCAGCGGCAGCAGCCAGAAACGAACGACGAGTGATTTTACGCATAATGTTTCTCTCCTCTATCTCTTTGCGTGTGCGGCCTACAGATACCGCACCGGAAAGCTATGTTTTGTATGCAAGGCTCGTACAGTCTCGCTTTACACTCGTGAAGTATATCACACATTTCACGGTAAAACAACTCACTTTTGCCCTAAAACGGCCTTTATTATCGATTGCATCAAATATATCGATCGATTATTTTGATGCGTTATTCCGTTTTTGCTGATATTCCGTCAGTTTTGCAAATTCAGCATCCAGCCAGTGCAGGTTTTTCTCCAGCTGCGGCAAGAACGGTGCGGCATAGTCGTAGCCAAAATACAGCGCCTGCCAGAGCTTGTCCTGCATCCGATGCACCAGCACCGGGCTGAGCTGCGCACCCAGCTGTTCCACCGTGTCTTCCAGTGTCATGCAGGTCTGCGCCCAGCGCACATCGGTCTGTTCCCGGGCCGGGACATCGTAACGAGCAAGATAGTCCTCCACCCTTGCCTCGATCACCTGCCCGCCGCAGCCGGTGGGCTGCAGAAAATAGCTCACCTGTCCTTTCCTGCTGATCTCCTGCGCCAGCGGGTACAGAGCACACACCAGCGGTTCGGCATCGTGGATGGCGCAGTGATCTCCCGTAAGGAAGGGACAGTTGTTCCGGTTTTCCTTCACCGGGGCCAGCCGCAGCACCGGCAAATGGCTCACCGTGCCAATGCTGGCCCGGCAATATCCCCGCGCCACGATCTGCGGCGGCAGGCGCAGCCGGGCTGCAATGCGCCACAGGTCAAAGCCTGAAAGTACAATGTCCTCTCTGCCACGGCAGCAGTCGCCGCAGCCATTGCACGCAAAGCTGAAATGTGCATCCCGCGCCAGCAAGGGCATTGCTTCGGTACGGGTAAAATCGATCTGGCCGCACAGGTCGATATGGTGGTCTCGCATCTGTTCTCTCTTCTTTCCTGCATAATAAATAACAGGTCTATTGTACCGCAGGGCCAGTTTTTGTGCAACAAAAAAGCTGCTGTACGCTTGACAGCAGCTCATAGTGGCGCAGCGCACCCACACTCAGGCGGTACATCTATGCCATCTCACCGATTTTTCCCGCTCAGCCATACAGCACCGCTTTCTGCTGCCGCTTGAGCCAGTGGTAAGCGATCACGCACACCAGAATGGAGAACAGCGAACCGCAGGCCGAAGCAAGACCCATAGGCAGCAGCGTCTGCGGGAAAAACTTGGATGCGAGGTAGGCACCCGGCACGCGCACCAGCAGAATGGACAGCGTGTTATGCAGGAAGGACAGCCCGGACTTGCCATAGGCGCAGAAATAGCCGCTGAAGCTGAACTGCACGCCTGCAAACAGGCAGTCAAAAATATAACCCCGGATGTAAGATGCACCGGCCAGCACCACAGCCTCGTCCGAGGTGAAGGGCCGCACCACTGACGGTGCAATGAACTGCACTGCTGCTGCCACGATCAGTCCAAAGGTCAGGCCAATGCCGATGGCGTAGCGCAGAATGGCATCCACACGGTCGTGCTTGCCGGCACCGATGTTCTGCGCGCCCAGTGCCGATACAGTGGACAGCATGGAGCTGGGCACCAGGAACAAAAAGCTGATGATCTTTTCCACGATGCCCACGGCGGCGGCATCGGTCAGGCCTCGGTGGTTGGCAATGATGGTGATGATCATAAAAGATACCTGAATAAAGCCGTCCTGCATCATCACCGGTATGCCAATGGAAAGGATCTCGCCAAGTGCACTGCGTTCCGGCTTGAAGTCCGCACCCGAAAGGTGGATGCCGCTCTTACGGCGCAGGATCACGACCAGCGAGATGATCACGCTGACCAGCTGAGAAAGAGTGGTACCCAGCGCTGCACCGGCAGGGCCAAGATGCAGCGCGCCCATGAACAGATAATCCAGCGCAATGTTGCTTGCACAGGCCACCGCAATAAAGTACATCGGGCTTTTGGAATCGCCCAGCCCGCGGAAGATTGATGCCATGATATTATACGCCGTGATGCATGGAACGCCGATAAAGCAGATGATCAGGTAGGTACGAGTGCCCGCCACGGCCTGCTCCGGTGTGGAGACAATGCGTACGATCGGATCCACAAGCCCTACCAGCACAGCTGCCAGTACCACAGATCCTGCCATAAACAGTGTGACTGTGTTGCCAATGAGCCGCGCCGCACGAGGTTTGTTCTCTGCGCCCACGGCCCGGCCAATAGTGACCGTTGCTCCCATGGCAAGGCCCACGATCATCACAGTGATCATATGCATCACCTGACTGCCAATGGACACCGCCGTTGTGCTGGCCACACCTTCAAACTGCCCGATGATGAACAGATCCGCCATGCCGTACAGCGTCTGCAAAAAGTACGAAAGCAGATAGGGCAGTGAAAAAAACAAAATGCTTTTCAACACACTGCCGCTGGTCAGATTTTTTTCCATAATGTTTTCTGCCCGGCTTCCCTCTTCTCTGCCGAATGTACAGAGCTTACACTGCCAGACCGGGCAGCTCCTTTCCGTTATAGATAGTAAACCCTACAACGACTGAAGAGTCAAGGTTTTATTACAATAAAGCGGCCCGGTCGTGCCAAAAGGTCAGCACAGCCGAGCCACCATGATTTATTTAAGGTTTTGTTTGTTCAATAGATAAGGCACAAACACATCATAAAATTTTTCGCTTCACTCTGCATGAAATTGTGCCCTTCTCTTCCAGTCTGTTTCATCTTCAATGCTCACATCATTTTCAAAGCATACCTGCCTTTCTGTTTTCTCCTAAAACAGTTTCAAGACAAAAGAAAAACGCTTCAGAATTTCTTCTGAAGCGTTTTTTGTTCAAGTCGGCGACTACCTATTTTCACGCGCCGTTTCCAGCGAACTATCTTCGGCACAAGTGAGCTTAACTTCTGTGTTCGGAATGGGAACAGGTGGAACCTCACCGTCATCGTCACCGACCATATG
>OOAF01000732.1_pt1 | contig 39186 bp, 43 predicted proteins | sample 1671251 | NCBI WGS metagenome assembly OOAF01 (sample SAMN06348137, study PRJEB24527) | human gut metagenome | biome: human gut; feature: ankylosing spondylitis patient; material: feces | host: Homo sapiens | place: China | collected 2015-10 | reverse complement strand
GAGAAACATTACAGAGAATAATTCCTAAACAAAAAGCGTTAGTCTTTGTAGAGTTTGAATAAGAGCCACAAGTCTTGGAATCCGCTAAACAAGCGGATTCCGAGACTTTTTCTTTTGCTCTGCTACTAATTTGCTACTAATAGCAACTACTCTGTATCACATCGTTTTGGTGGCAAATTAGTATAGGTTTGTGTTAAATTATCTTTCTTTGAGGCATCTGTATTATTTTGGCAGATGTCTTATTTTTTGTTAATGGTGCTGGACCATATGGAAGATTTGCTGCTTTAAGTAATGGATTTCCATCTGGTGGTTCTGGTGTTGGTGTAACATTTGCTGCAGCTGCCAGTTGCTCTAGATTGTTCACGAGCTCCTGTTGCTTATGTGGAAACAGATGGGAGTATGTGTTCAGTGTTGTGGATACTTTCTCATGTCCAAGCCTGTCTGCGAGGACTAATGCATCACAGCCCTGATTTATGAGCAGGCTGGCGTGTGAGTGACGAATGTCATGGATTCGTATCTTTTTCACACCTGTGTTTTTACAGCCTCTTATCATTTCGTGTGAGAGATAGGATTTTGTTATAGGGAAAAGTCTCTCATCAGGAGTAATCATATATCTGGTTGAGATAAATTCCCTTAGCTCGTCACACAGAAAGTCTGGGATTGGAACCTTTCGTTTACTCTTTCTCGTTTTAGGAGTTGTGATGACATCCTTGCCCTGAAGCCTCTGGTAAGTCTTATTGATATCAATAAGCTTGTTATCAAAGTCGATATCAGCGGATGTCAGTGCCAACAGCTCACCTTCTCTTATACCTGTCCAATACAGGACTTCAAAGCAGAGATAGGAAAGTGGCTTATCCCTCACACCTTCTCGGAATGCGATATACTCATCGTAAGTCCAGTAGTCCATTTCATCAGCTTTTGCCTGACCGATGCTTCCAGCCTTGCCACATGGATTAGTGTTAAGGTCGTAAAAGCGTTTGGCATAATTAATGAGACATGTAAGCTGATTATTGATTGTCTTAAGATAAGTTTTTGAGTATTCCTTAGGCGAATTCATTAGCTGATTCTGCCACCGCCTCACATCTGATGCCTTTATTTCATTGACAGGCTTCTTGCCAAAGAATGGAAGAATGTGAGTCCTGTAAATGTTTTTCTTTGTCAGAATCGTGGAAGGCTTCAATCTTGCTGCCATATCTTCCATATAAAGTTCGTAGAGATTCTGCAGAGTCATATCTGGGTTAGCAGATTGCTTCTCTAAGAAATCTCTTTCAAATGCCAAGGCTTCCTTTTTGGTGGCGAAACCTCTTTTCCACTTTTGTTGTTTGGTTCCCTGCCGGTCCGTATAATAGAACTTGACGAACCAGTTACCAGTATTGTTATCTTTGTATGCTGGCATAAATATCATCTCCTTTTGTAAAAATTGTTGTGCAATCATCCAAAGGCTATGATATAATCTACTTGTCTAGGGTGATTATAAAGCCTTCGGGTAAGTCACTTACATAAGCTTCGGTATGTCCTTTTGCGAGAAGGATTGTGCCGGAGCTCTTTTTACGCAAGTAATGAATCTTTGGTCTATTTCATTTTCAAATGTGTAAGCTTATCTGTCAAGGTGAGTATCTTTGTAATATGCTAACATATCAGCTTTCCACAAATCAAACTTTTCCTGAGTGATTCTTCCAGCCTGCAGCATATGCTGCTTTTCTATCCAGCTTTCCATAAAGAGACAGAAATCTGCATCATATTTTCCACTGCCCTTGCCATTAACACTGATACCAGCAGTCCATTCAGGGCTTTCAGGCGGTTTAGTGTTAGTAAGTTCAAATGAAAAATCTGTAAGTTCTGTTATGGCAAACAGAGCATTGATAACATCTGACATTGTATTAAATTCACAGGCAGAATATTCAGATGTAGTATTATCATCAGAAATATTGGTATCTTCTGATGATAAAAGCTCCTGCCAAGGAACATTCAGTTCATTAGCAATCTGCTTTACAACATCTATCTTCATCAGTATTTCACCAGATTCATATTTCTGAATAGTACGTTCTGATTTACCCAGCCGCTGTGCGAACTCTTTCTGTGTAATCTTTTGTGCTCTGCGCCGTTTCTGTATTGCCTTTCCGATTTCTTCTGGAGAAGACATATTCAGTTTAATGGAATCAGAGTAAGCCATTTTGTTCACCATCCTTATTATGAAATAGTCCGTTGCTAAAATGCGTAATCATCTGATAATCGATAAAATGCGTATCAGCAAGTGACTTTTATATGATTGTAAGAATACTCTATCACAAGATAAAACGAATTGCAAGTGCGTATTATTGAAAAATTCTATTGACATATTCTGAAAAGAATATTATTATAAACACGAATTAAAAATACGGATTAAGAAATGAAATAGTTTTGATAACACTATAAAATCCGTATTTACAATAGAAAAATGAGAAAGGAGGAGCAGTATGGTTGATGTAAAAGATGCATTTATCGGAGCAAAAGAGATAAGTCAGGTGCTTGGTATCGGAATGACAAAAGCATATGCAATCATTAAGGCATACAATAAGGAACTTGATGATAAAGGATATTTTACCATTCGTGGCAGATGTCCACGCAAATACTTTGAACAGAAGATATATGGGTACGAAGACCTCTATAATCCAAGTCAGGATTTAGAGAGAAAATGTATAGTCGCTGAGGAATCAGATGAATATGCAGCAGAAGAAAATCCTTCCGAATAATGGAAGGATTTATGGAACATTGAAAAAAGAATAAAGAGCCAAAAGGCAGGAGGTATTTTATGTATTTAGAAGATAAAAAGACTTTACTATGTGCAATTGATCATGGTTTTTCCACAATCAAAACAGAGCATTTCATTTTTGAAAACGGAGTAAAGAAGCTTGGAAGTGAGGCAACTTTACAGACGAATACAATGCTTTACAAAGGCAGCTGGTATAAGGTAGGCGAAGGCAGGCTTCTTATTAAGGATACCAAGGTTGAGGATGAGGATTATTTTCTACTGACGCTGGCAGCGATAGCCAAGGAGATGGACTATTACAATCTTACTAATACCGATGTAATTATTGCGGCGGGGCTTCCATTTACCAGATTCGGACAGGAGAAGGACGAGTTTAAGGAATATCTGAATCCACACCATATGAATTATCAGTACAATGGAAAAGATTATGAAATCAACTGCAAGGGTGTGATGCTGTATCCACAGTGTTATGCCGCAGTTGCAGACAGACTTGGAAAATTGCCTGCGGAGCTTCTGATAGTAGATATTGGAAGCAAGACAGTTGATATTATCCATACAAGAAAGCATATTCCGGTTGAGAGCGATTCAATCACAATTCCGTCAGCATTGATACAGTGTATGGCAGGTATCAATAACACAGTTTATCGAAAGACAAACCGCAGACTTACTGAGGAACAGATTCAGGAAGTAATGCTTCATGGAACAGCAGTATATTCAGATAATATGGTGCAGATTGTAAAAGAAGGACTATCAGAATTTGCCAAGAAAATTGAGGCAACGCTGAAAGAATATGGCTTTGATCCAGAGATAACACCGATTGTATATGTGGGTGGTGGAGCTGTGGTAATGAGAAGATTCGGTACTATCACAGGAAGAAACATCATGCATATAGAAGATGTGAAGGCAAATGCGATTGGATATGCATATCTGGCTATGAATCAACTGAAACGTAAAGGCATCTGATAAGGAGGTGCAGACTGTGAATAAAGACAGAACTGTTACGATAAGCTTCCGATTAAATCTGGCACTTGAGATGGATAAGCAGATATACAAATTTTTCAATCAGCTTTGCCAGGATAATGAGATGAGAGAATATTTTGGTGATAAGAGCAAGTTCATAAAAACTGCTGTATACAATGCAATTGAGGCGGTGCAGAAAGATATGAGCGATGCAAATATTATTGAAGAAATCAGCAAGCAGAGGGAAATGGTGGAAATCTGTATAAAGCAGGAAATGGAAAAGGCAGCTGCAGCAATTATACAGGCTTCAAAGGAAGATATTGAAAGCATAGCAGGGAGTAATGAAAATGTTAATCGGATGGAAGTAGAAGTGCAAGGAGCCAATCAAATGAAAGCTGGCGTTGATGAATCTAATCATATTTTTGGAGAGATTCCTGATGAATCAGATGAAGCAATACCAGAAGATGTGATGTCGTTTCTGGATGATTTGTAGATTCAAGTTGTGTAGTTGTAGGAGCATATGTAAGTGGAAAAAGAAAATTAAAGTAATACGAATGGTAATACGGAGTTGAACATTTGTATCACCACAAGTATTACAGTAACCAGCATGTAATACTGAGTGTATTATAAAGATTTATATAATAACTGGCTTTGTGAACGGAAATTCTGTTCACAAATGCCTATATATTAAAGAGGGTTTCAGGGAGAGTAATTCTTCCTGACCAGATCTTTGTTAAACGTATTGCGTTTTACGAATCTGGCAAATATTATCATCAACATTTTTAAGACAGAGGTAGAAATTGGTGAGATGTAAGATTTAATCAATTACAAAAGAAACAGAGCAAAAGAAGGAGGGATTGCTTATAGGACGAGGAAGACAATTAATTGAACCAAGGAAAAATTTCACAATCAGGTTGTCAGATGAAGAGCGTGAACAGGCAGAGTATGATGCAGCCGCTAATGGAATGAAACTTTCGGATTATGTAAGATATCTTATACTTCATGGCGGGAAGATTGATAATACACTGGCAATTGATCGAAGGGATATCATAAGACAGATCTCTGGACTATGTAATAATTATAATCAGATGACAAAGATTGCAAATGGTTGTGGATATGTATTTGACAGCACAATGCGAAGGGGCAACGAGCTGATAGGACAGATAAAAGACTTGTTGAGGGAGGTGACGAATAAATGGCAATAACCAAGACGATGCACATGAAAGCGAGTGCAAAGGGAAAGATTGACATTCATTTGGAACATGCACTCAACTATATCATGCAGCCGAAGAAACTTGGAAAAGCCAATCTGGTGGGCGGTGTAAACTGCCTGCCGGAGATGGCTTATGAACAGATGAAAGCTACAAAGCAGATGTTTGGAAAGACTGGTGGCAGACAAGGTTATCATTTTGTTATTTCCCTAAAGCCGGGAGAAGGTACACCAGAGATAATGTATGATATAGCAATGCGGTATGTAGAAGAAGCGTTTAAAGGTGAATATGAAGCGGTAGTTGCAGTTCATACAGATAAGGAACATCTTCATGCACATATCATAATAAATAGCGTAAATATGGTGACAGGGTACAAATTCCAATATCGTGATGGTGACTGGAAATATAAATATCAGCCGATTACTAATAAGCTGTGTGAAGAATACGGACTTCATATAACGCCAGCTGAATATAGTGAGGAGCCTAAAAATGTGGTAAGACCACAGTGGGAGTATGAAAAAGATATGTGTGCCTTAATTAAGGAACATGTAAACTTCTGCGCAATGCAGGCTGAAAGTATGCCACATTTTCTTTACCTGTTAAAATCACTGGGATATGAAGTGAAAGATGGTGCTCATATTGCAGTGAAGGCAGATGGAATGAAGCGTTTTCGCAGACTGGATACTTTGAGTGAGAATTATACGAAAGAAAATCTTGATATTCTGATTAAGTATTCGGAGCAGGGAAGAGGATTTTATCACAGGACTTCTAATGTCGGATATATTCTTTCATCACACAGGAGGCTTACGCCGATTCAACGCAGATGTTACACAAGAATATATCGCAGGTATAAGGCAGAAAAACAGCCATTTCTGTATCATTCTGCCGCATTACAGAAGCAGATAAAGACAATGCAGCAATTGCAGGAAGAATACAATTTTCTTTATAAATATAATGTTAAAGATATGGATGAGTTACTTGCAATACACAAGCAGATAGATGACGAAATGGTAAGCCTGACAGAGCAGCAGGACAAGCTTTATAAGGTAAGATACAGTCAGAAACGCAAGTGTAAGACCGAAGCAGAGCTGGAGGCATATGATGAGACGGAGGATTACTATAGAAATGAACAGGAACGGATAAAAAGCAGAAAGAAAGAGCTTCGACAGGAAAAGAAGGTAGCCGCCAGATGTATCTATAGAGAAATAGACAGGTCGGAATTGCTGAGGGAAGATAGACTGGAAGAACTTGTTAAGGTCGGTGATATGAGTGAGAATCTGGATGAACAGAATGAGTGGATAGTGCCAGAGAATCCTTATGTTGATAAGTCAGTAGTACAGAGGGATGGCAATGATGATATTGAAGATAAACTGATTGGTGTAGCTGATGAGGATATGAGGACAGAAGTGGTGACGACTGGTGCAGATGTGGATATAGATACAAATGTAGATGCAGATGCAGGTGAAAAGGCAGATGTGGACACAGATGGTATCTATGATTATTATTCGGCAGATGTTGTTGAAGAAAATGCAGTTGGTGAGAAAATAGAAGCAAATTCAGTTGGGAAACTTCCAGATAATAAGGCTGATTATATGAAGCTTGATTATAGCAAGAAAGCAGAACTGTTTTATAAAAATGAATATTTTGATGGCTCGGATGCATATGGCACTAAGATTATGAATTACTTGAAAGATATCCATTATAGCGATAGGACGGGAGCTATTATTGATGAGGCAATGAATGTTCAGAATGTATATGGGCAGATGGAAAAGGAATTATTCGTCAAGGCAGAACTTCATCGGATTAGTGACAGATTGGTTGCACGAGGACTTGTGTATAGAGATATGGCTGATATGACTATTGCGGAGCAGGCACAGGTGTTGCAGATTGGAAATCTGACTTATAGTGATGGAATGTCGGTGTATCGTAAGGTGCTTGAAAAGGCTGGAGTTAAGAAAGAGTTTGATGAGATTTATCAGGATTATGACAGGATATATGAGGAGAGTGGCAGATTGCAGGAGAAGGAAGAGAAGAAGTGGGAGAAGAGGAGGTAACTCTGCTTCTGATAGAATAATGATGTTTCCTTTAAAAAGATTAAATGGTAAAATGTGTTTGAAAGTGTAAAGGAAGTGGTGTTATGAGAATAAAGAAAAATAGGCTGGTTGTTTTAGCACTCTTATTCTTCATACTGATAAGTGGTTGTGGTGATAATAACAGCACAAGTAATAATGAGAGCCTAGTTAACGGTAATATTATTTATAATGATGATTCATCCGAGGCTGTAAATAAAGATAAAACTGGGGTTGAAGTCAATTTAAATAATATAAGTGAATATAATGGTTCGCCATATATATCTTTAAACGCGAATATGCCATACTTTACAGATGAGGAAAAATTAATTACTGAGCCATTTGAAAATTATAGTAATCTGGACTCTCTTGGAAGATGTGGAGTTGCTTTCGCTAATATTTGCAAGGAAATTATGCCAACAGAAGAAAGAGGAACTATAGGACAGGTTCGTCCGTCAGGTTGGCATACAGTTAAGTATAATGGTGTTGTAGATGGTAATTATTTATATAACAGGTGTCATCTGATTGGATACCAGCTAGCGGGAGAAAATGCTAATGAATTAAATTTGATTACTGGAACTAGATATTTGAACATGATTGGTATGCTGGAGTTTGAAAATACTGTAAGTGCATATGTAGAAGAAACTAATAATCATGTCTTATATCGTGTAACACCGATTTTTGAAGATGACAATCTTGTGGCAAAGGGCGTTGAGATGGAAGCTTGGTCTGTGGAAGACAAAGGTGTAGGCATTTGTTTTAATGTCTTCTGCTATAATGTACAGCCGGGGATTGAAATTGACTATGCTACTGGAGAGAGTTGGCTGTCTAATAAAGATTACCAAAAAGAAGATATAAAAACCGATTACTCTACAGAAGAAAATCTGAAATCGAATAAGAATAGTGTTACACAGCAAGAGGTAAAAGAGTATATTTTGAATACGAATACAAAGAAATTTCATTTGCCGACATGTTCAAGTGTTAATAGTATGTTTGAAAAGAATAAGCAGACAGTTAATGGGACGATTGATGACATAAAGGAACTGGGATATACGCCATGTTCAAGGTGTCTTGGAATGTATAAGTAGATTATATTATATGTGTAGAACTATTTTTGATGTTATAATATGTTATTAGATGCGCAGATTAAAGGAAAAGTTATAATTTGACAAAGGAGGAAAAATATATTATGAGAACATGTTTGGTATGTGGGAAGATTAATAATATGTTTCAAGGTGATCCGCTTGAATTTTCTGATGGCACAATGATTTGTTGCAAATGTGCAAATGTGATAGCAGATGATATAAATCATTTGTGGGACTTAAAGACGTCAAAAGAATTAGATAATGCTAAAAATTGTATAATAGAAAAAGCACAAAAAAATTATGAGGCTGTAATATCTAAAAAAATAATTGAGAAGATTAATTACACAGTAGAAAGAGTTATGCAAAATTTAGAACCGCATGAAGAAGTAAATGTATATAAGGAGTTGTTTTCATATATTGAACCAATTTATAGTTTGGATGGAAAACGAGGAAAACATCTAGATGTTTATGAAAAAAAGGTGGTTATTACGACAAATTTAGGATTAGGAAGTTTGATTACAGGAAATGCAACAGATGGGATGAAAGTTATATATTTCAAGGATATTATTGGACTTCAATATAAAAATCCAGGAACATTAATCGGATATATTCAATTTGAAACAGCTGCATCTTTAGACAATAATACAAACAATAATTTTTATAATGAGAATACTTTTACTTTTGACATGGACTGCGTAAGTTATAAACAAATTGTTGAAGTATTTCAATTTATTGAAAAAAGGGTAGAAGAATATAAGTGAGATATAAGTTGATATTTTTCGTTATTACGAGTACAATAAATATAAGTGCTCGTACATAATGCAGAGCGATATTGGTTGTAGAACGATAAGGAGCATTGCCGGATAGGTTATGCTCCTTTTTCAGTATTTTAATGTAATGTAAAAGATAACTAAGGACTATATTACAGTTGCAAAAGTGTAGTTATGTGTTATGGAGAAAATAGCTGGTGTAACAAAATTGGAAAGAACATGGGCGATTCCTGTTACAGTAGAAAAGTTGACTGATAATAGAATTACAACAGGTGAATATAGGAATAGGTGGAAAATTCAGAAAGATAAAGATGAAGAAGGATAATGTATTTATGAGACAACTGAAATATAATAGAGAACTTTATTCAAAAACGGCATTAATAAAGGCTGCTTACAATTTTACAGATAGAGCATATTTGCATTTAGATGCAGATAAGAGCTATTACTATGTTTCTATAAGCACGAAAGATGGTCAGCAGGAGGTAACTAATCAGGAATTTGAAAATGAGATTTTGGCACAGAGTGCCAGGCATGAAATTTATTTGCAGACAAAAAATATTCGGGAACTTATGCTTGCAAGAGCAGTAGCAACCAGTGTTGTAGCACCAAGAGAGGAAGTAGTAAAAACAGACAGCGAAAATACACATGCATTTAGTGAAGATGAAATACTAAAGGATTGGTTTGAAGCTAATGAATAAGTTGATTTTAAGCATGGATATATACTCAGTAGATAGTATTGAAGAAACCTGTAATGCATATAGGAATCTTGCTAGAATTAGGATAAAAAAGAGAAAAGAATGTATGGAGCTTATTTTTGATAGGTGCAGATATGATACAGATATTACAATGAAAGAGTTTGAAAACTATTTGATAAATGCAGAGAATATGAAAAAATGATTATTATAGAAATTATATTTATTGTGGCGTTGATTTCGCTTGGTATCATTACATCGATATCTGATGTGAAAGAAGGGAGAATTTACAACAAAATTTTATTGCTATATGCATTAGTGGGGATAGTCTTAGATGCAGTGTATTATGGATATTTTGTCAGAGATTTGTTCTTGCTTTATATACTCAATATAGGGATTTTATTGGTAATTAGTCTGGTATTGTTTTACACACATTCCTTTGCGGGAGGCGATTGCAAGTTAACATTAGTAATGTCAGTTTTATATCCGGCGAATTATTATCTGGTGTATGGAAAGACAGATGTAACATTATATTTTGCGTTATGCTTGGCAATATTATATGGATATATTTATTTGCTGGGATTTTCTGTCTATTCAATAATAAAAGGTAGAGCAAAGCTTACTAGAGAATATGTTAAAGGATATATAAGTGCATTTCTGAAATCTTTTTTATCAGCGTCTGGGTATATTTGCCTTGCTAATCTTATATTTATCATAATAGGCATACGTGGAGTATACATTAATGAATGGATTATTAGAATAGTATGTATGATAGTTGCATGGATAGTTGGTAAAGAGAGCAAGCTGAAAAAATGGCAGCTTGTTATTGGAATTTACTGCATAGACATAGTTATTGGATTAATATTAGGATTTATTCCGTTCTCATTTAATCCTGAAAATTATATTTTGGTAATATTGCTTCTGTTTTGTCAGATGACAATTCGGACAAGTCTGTATGAAGAAGTTAAAATATGTAATCTGAAAAAAGGAATGATATTATCGGGCATTTCTTCAATGCTTATGCAGAACTCCAGAGTACGAGGACTTCCACCAGTATCATCAGAAGATTTAAGGAGTAGATTAACTGAGGAACAGGTAGCAAGTATCGGCAGATGGGCAAGCAGTAGGAATATAATGACAGTAACGGTTGTTAGAAAAATTCCGTTTGCGATGTTTATAGTTGCTGGGTTTTTAAGCTATTTCATTATATGGGGGATGGTTAGATGAATGTAAAGCTGGGGAATTATAATAGAAAATATAGAATAGTATCTCTGGCTTTGAATAGTGAAGTGAGAGATGACCTACTTGGTGATAATATAGATTTTCTCTATATTTCAGAACATGCTATATGGTTATATCCGGATAATATTAAGCTGTCAGAGGATGAAAATGTGATTGATAAGCTAAGGAGTGCACATAATTATGATGTGTATGAGCTTTGGGAAAATGGACGTCTATCAGAATATTATGATGACAGTTCTTTAGATAATTATTTTTTTGTGACTGCAAAATGTAATTCTAATTGCATTATGTGTCCGTCACCGGATATATCCAGACAGAAGGGCGGAAATACCAATGTGAATACATTGATAGAAATAGCAAAACATATACCTGAAGATGCACCGCATCTTACAATTACAGGTGGAGAGCCATTTATGATAGGACCTGATATATTTAGATTTTTTGAGTTTCTTCGTGATAAATTTGAGGGTACAGAATTCTTATTACTAACAAATGGAAGAATATTTGCTATTGATTCATATGTGCAGAGATTTATAGAAAAAGCTCCTAATAACAGTATAATTGCAATACCAATTCATGGCTCCACAGCTTCGATACATGATATGATAACGCAGGCAGAAGGAAGTTTTAATCAGACAATGACAGGAATAAAAAAGCTTCTGAAAGCAGGAATACATATTGAGTTGAGGATTGTTGTCAGCAAATTAAATGAGAAAGATATTCCTAATATAGCGCATATGATTTCCAAAGAGATTCCGAAAGTGGATTATGTTAGTATTATGGCAATGGAGATGACAGGAAGTGCAAAAGTTAATTGTGATAAGGTCTGGATATCATACAAAAATGCTGCAGTGGCAGCAGAGAAAGCAGCTTTAATATTGATGGAAAAAGGAATAGATGTAAAATTATACAACTTTCCTTTATGTATTGTAAAAAAAGAATTTTGGACATTATGTGAAAAAAGTATATCACCTGATAAAGTGAGATTTGGTGAAAATTGTGAGAAATGTGAAATGAGGAAGGCATGCGGCGGAGTATTTGCAGGAACAATGTCGCTGGAAAAGGGAGAATTGAGAGCAATCGTATGAAGTTAAACTACTTTAATTTTAAGCAATTTGGAGATTCTATTTTAATGACAAATGATTTTGGAAAATATGTGTTTGTCAAAGAAGAAGACTTTAAGAAGATTCTTTCACTGGATGTTGATAAGGAATCAGAATTGTATAGTATACTTAGCGAAAAGAAGATGATGTATGATGAATCGGATTTAGAGTATTCATCAGAAAATAAATATGCATTGAGAGAGATAAAGGGACATGTAAACTCGGCAACATCTTTACATATATTTGTCGTGACTACAGTTTGTAATATGAGTTGTGTATATTGTCAGGCAAATAATGGTATAGAATGCTCACATCTTGTTATGAATAAGGAAATGGCTGAAAAAGCAGTGGACATAGCATTACAGTCACCTGAGCAGTCATTGTGTTTTGAATTTCAGGGAGGAGAGCCATTAGTTAATTTCGAGATTATAAAGCATATAGTAGAATATACCGAAATACATAAAGGAAGGCATGAAATAGCTTATACTGTAGTAACGAATTTAACACTGCTTCAAGATGAAATGTTGGATTTCTTTACACAACATTGTTTTGGTATATCTACATCAGTGGATGGAAATGAATTCGTACATAACAATAATCGTCCTTACGCAGATGGAAATGGGACATATAAGAAGGTTATCGATTCAATAGAACGAGTGAGAAAAGCAGGTTTACAGATAGGGGCGATAGAAACCACTACAAGGTTTTCACTTAAATATCCGAAAGAAATTGTACATACATATATAGATATGGGCTTTGAAAGTATTTTTATAAGACCGCTGACTCCGTTAGGGAAAGCTGCTAAAAGCTGGGAGAAGATAGGATATACATCTGAAGAATTTATTGAATTTTACCGACAGGCATTAGATGAATTGATTGATATAAATAAAAAAGGAAGATTCATAAAGGAAGATCATGCTGCAATCTTGTTGAGAAGAATAAGAGGTGATTTCATGAATTACATGGAATTGCGTTCGCCATGTGGAGCAGGTGTAGGACAGTTGGCATATTACGCAGATGGTAATATTTTTACATGTGATGAAGGAAGAATGTTGCATGAGATGGGACAGAGTACTTTCCAACTAGGAAATGTATATAACAGCAATTATGCGGATTTGATAAATAATAGTGTATGTAAAACAGTATGTGCGTCCAGTATTTTGGAAACAATTCCGACTTGCTGTGATTGTGTATATCAACCGTATTGTGGAACATGTCCGGTTGTAAATTATGCCCTTGATGGAGATGTGATAGAAAAACAGCCAAGAGGATATAAATGCAGAGTATATTCAGGAATACTGGACTATTTATTTTCAAAGTTTTTGGAAAATGATAACGAAACAATGCGGATATTAAATACATGGAGTGATTGAGATGGCAGATTTGGAAAGAGAAAAATTATCTGAAAAGGATATAATAAGAGCAGAGAAAAATGATATGGCAAAAATAGAAATGGTGCAAGAAGAAGAGTATGAAAAGGCTCTCAATCGTAGAAAGAAAATATCAATCTGGGGACTTGTAATTTTGATTGCAGTTGAGTTGACTCTTGCGGGAGGATTGGAACAGAAAATACAAGCTGAAGATTTACAGCATAGAGTTATAAGAGAGCATGAGATGCGATCATCTGGACAGATTCAACTCACAAAGGGATTGTATGCTGGAGAAACAGATTTCGGTTATTTTTCTGGTAATGGACATTTTTCATTTGATACTGGAGCAGAGTATTCCGGTGCGTGGGCACAGAATCAATTAAAAGGGACTGGTACATTACGAGTTCCTAATGAAGGCACATACAAGGGAGAGTTTTCTTCGTCTAAGAAAAGTGGGAAGGGAACATTTACCTGGGATGATGGAGTTGTGTATGAAGGAGAGTGGAAGAATGATCAGATGTGCGGACAGGGCACATACACAACGCCAGATGGAGTGATTTTTTCAGGAACTTTTCAGGACAACGCTTTTCAAGATGGAACATGCACATTTAAGAATAGTACAGGAAGTTATAGTTTAGCATACAAATCAGGCTCCATCGATAAGGCAACAATAGAATATACAGATGGTTCATCATATGTCGGAACTTGCAATAATAAAGAATTAACTGGTTCAGGAAAGATGAGTTTCGTGAGTGGAGACACTTATGATGGTGCCTTTATGAATGGATATAGAAATGGTCAAGGAGTATATATATGGACATCTGGAGATAAATATGATGGAGAATGGGCTTCTGACCAGATGACAGGTACAGGAACATACACATATTCAGATGGAAGTTATGCAAGTGGTACTTTTGACAAGAATACATTCACAAGCGGCAGTTATCATATAGAAAACGATTTTGGAAATTATACATTTACCATTACGAATGGAGAACCGACAGCAGTTGAGATGTCATTAGCAGGTGGTACAACATACAGTGGAGCTATGAGTGATGGGCAATTATCAGGACAGGCACAGATAAAATATAGTAATGGTGATCAATATAATGGAAATGTCACCAATGGACAAAAATCAGGTCAGGGAACTTATACATGGACAAGCGGTGCTTCATATGAAGGTAAATGGTCTGAGGATCAAATGAATGGAAATGGAACATATTTTTATCCTTCTAATGAGGATGGATATAAACTTGTAGGTTCTTTTGAAAATGGGAAGCCTAATGGAGAATGCGAATATTATACGGATAAAACAACTCATTACAAGACTGATTGGGTGAGTGGAAAGTGTGTGAAAATATATGAATAATATGGATGAACTTTTTCCGAAGTTTCAAAAAAGCATAGAAAATTTAATTGAAGATGAAGAGGGAAATATCCCTGGCAAAAAGCTTTTAGTGCTGGGTACAATGATTGTAGTTCTTGGCAGCTTAATGCAGATGGATGTTTTTGCTGGTCATAGATCACATAGCTCTCATAAATCACATAGTTCTCATAGTTCAGGCTCAAGTGGACATGGAAATCATGGAAGTCATGAGAGTCATGCAAGCCATGCATCACATTCAAATACGCATTCCAGTCATGCAAGCCATACATCTCACTCGAATACATCAGCACATTCAAATTCATCATACAGTTCGGAAGGGGATGTCTCATATAAAGCACCGGCAGCAGCAGATGTACCGACTATAAATACACCGGTTGTTACTGCTACAGCAGATACATTCAAGCTACCAGATGTAAATCAAAATATAGAATTACCAAATGGAACACCAGCTTCTAGCATAATGCCTTCATTGGCGGTGCCGGCGTCTAGTGTTGGGACAAAAATTGATGCGGGAGAAATTCATCAGCCATCTGCAACAGATAAAGTTGAATAATCAGGTTAGGAGAACTTTAGATGGAAATATTGAATAAATTTATTTCAGGGGTAAAGCTAAAGGAAGAAAGCAGCAATCATGAAGATGAATATATGAGAGAAGCTAAGGCTGCTGTAGAAATTGTTAACAAAGGTGTCGAGAAAGGTTCCTTTTCAGAAATGACAGAGCAGCTCGAAAAATTGCCAAGTGTTGGAATTAACAGAGATCAATATGTCTTTGAATGTAGTAAATCAAAATTGCAGACATGGACTATCGCATTGTGTATCATTTTAATACTCTGGTCTTTGCATAATGTGCCAATATTCATAGGAACAATGATTTATTCTGATGTATACAGAATGTCGGCAATTATTGGGACTATTATATTATTTCTGATTATTGCAGTTAATATTGCAGTTATTTCAAAAGAAATATTAAAAAAGAAATTTAATAAAAGATACAACTTATATGTTAAAGATCTTCGATTTAAAAACATTGAAATTATAGATGACTTGTCAGCTTATTCTAATGTGAATACTGATATTGTAATTAAGGACTTGAATAAAGCAGTTAAGATGAAATTGATTCCACAAGGACATTTTGGAAGAGATAATATGATTTTTATGGTATCTGATGAAATATATGACCAATATAAAAATAAACAGGCTGTATATGACAGATATTATAGAAAGCAGGTTGAGGAGCGTCAGAGAATGAAGGAACGTACAAAGGAAATGCAGATGATTATGGATCAGGGACAGGGGTATGTCGATAAGATTCATGAGAGTAATGACATAATAAAAGATAAAGTTATTTCGCAGAAGTTGGACCGTATGGAAAGCGTTGTATCTATGATATTTCATGAAGTTGACGTTAATCCAAATAACGCTGATAAACTTGGGATGTTTATGAATTATTATTTACCAACAACAGAGAAATTACTTGAGGCATACATAGATATAGATGAGAAAAAGGTAAAGGGGAAGAGTTTGGAAAAAACAAAAAAGGATATTGAAGGAGCTATTGATAAAATCATAGATTCTTTTGAAGGATTGCTGGATAAATTTTATCAAGAGAAAGAACTTGACATTGCAACCGATATTTCAGCAATGGAAGTTCTTATGAAACAGGATGGACTTACGGGATAATGTTAATGATGAGGTGGTGTAATTTTGGATAGGGATTATACTAGTGGTGAGATGCTATCACAGAATGAGTTAATTATAGGAAATTCTGATAGTATATTGATGTTTGGATGTGAAGAACAGCAAATGCTGAGAGAATTTTCAAAGACCATTTCTAATCAACTTCTTAATTGTAATGGAGAATTAGAATATTTGATTCACGATATATTAAATGAGATTGATGATTTTCAAAGGTCTGTTGAAAAAAAGCAGATGTTTTTCATAAATAGTAATGAAAAGAAGAGAGAAAATTTAATAAAAAAGTATAATGCAATTCTTGTGTATATGGATAAGATGGAGTTGGCATTAAAGCTTCAAGAAGCACAATTAATTAAGGATTCAAAGCTGTATGAAAACCTGAGTCAGCATATAGATGATACAGTCGAAAGTTTAAAGATAGCAATATCATATGGATATGGTGTTGTGGAACAAAAAACAAATGAGCAAGTAACAGATGACATTAATAACTGGTATGAAAGACTATCAAAGAGAATAAGTGATTTAGAAATATCATACACAGCTATAAGGCAGATAAAGGTTCAGTTGAATTTAATGTTGGAAAATAACACACAATTAGTAGATAGAATTCTTGGTGCAATATCTGGTACAATTCCAATATGGAGGAATCAGATTACGCTTCTTTTAGGAATAGAGAAGTTGAATCGGAATCAGGAAATCCAAAATAAAGTAACTGAAATAACACAAAAGTATATATCAAAAGAAAAAGCAGCTATTGGTATTAAACATAAAAATCAAAAAGAACTGAGTATTGAAAAACTGATAAACACGAATGAAACGCTAAAGAAAGCATTGGATGAACTTGATTCAGTAGAAAAGCAAGATGGAAAAATCAGATTAGAACTAAGCAGTTCTTTAAGTTAACAAAGCGGAGGTTTTCAAGATGGAAGAAGAAAAAATACAGTTAACATTGAGTCCGGAACAAAAAAATACAGGAGCATTATTTGATGGTGTTCCAATCATGCAGAGTGTAGTTAGTAAATCTGAATCAAATTATTCTGCAGGAACTATTGATGAAAGTATGCTTTCAGAAGAAGAGAAAGCTATGGTTGAACAGTTTGCAAGTGAGATTGATATTGAAAATGTAGATCAAATTGTGAACTATGGAATCAAGGCACAAACTAATATATCAGAATTTTCAACTACAATACTGAAAAAGGTGAAAACATATGATTTAGGAGAAGTTGGTGAATCATTAAAAGAACTTACAGTAGCATTAGATGCGACAACAGAACCAGAGAAAAAAGGATTTTTAGGCATATTTCAGAAGGCAAAAAGAGGAGTTGGTTCCATAAGGGCTAACTATGCAAAAGCTGAAAGCAATGTAGATAGGATCGAAAAAGATTTGATTAAGCATAGAGATGTGCTAGGACAAGATATTTCTATGTATCAGCAGATGTATGAGCTTAATGTACAATATTATAAGGAACTAACTATGTACATTATTGCAGGTAAAAAGGCACTTGATCATGCAAAAAGCACAAAACTAGAACAATTAAAGAGTATTGCTGAAAAATCGGATAAACAGGAAGACGTACAGGTATATCGTGATTTTGAGGATCTCTGCCATAGATTTGAAAAGAAATTATCAGATTTAGAGATAACAAGAGTAATTTCAATTCAGTCTGCACCACAAGTTCGTATGCTTCAAAATAATGACAGAGAAATGATGGACAAGTTACAGTCATCGTTGTCGAACACAATTCCACTTTGGAGAAATCAATTGGTTCTTTCATTGGGAATTGAGCATACAAGCAGAGCATTGGCAGCTCAGGGAGCACTTGCTGATAAAACAAATGAGCTCCTGAAGAAGAATTCAGAAACATTAAAGATGGCAACGATTGAAACAGCAAAACAGTCAGAAAGACCTATCGTAGATATAGATACTTTGAAACAGTGTAACAGAGATTTGATTTCATCAATAAATGAAGTTGTAAAAATCCATGAGCAGGGAGCTGCTCAAAGAGCAAAGGCTCAGGAAGAATTAATAAAAATAGAAGAGGATTTAAAGCAGGCTATGCTTGAAGCCGGAAAGAATCGAAGATAGGATGAGTAAAATGGGAAGAATAGCAGTATCTTCCCATTTTTGAAAGGTGGAGAGAATTTGCATAAGAAACTGAAGATTACATTTAATGCTCCAATAACATTAGGGTTTGTGATAATTTGCTTTATTGCAACATTATTAGGTGTTATCTCTAATGGAACAATTACACAGACATTATTTATGACTTATCATTCTTCGTTGACAAATCCAATGACATACCTGAGATTTATTACTCATATATTTGGACATTCGGGATGGAGCCATTTTATTGGAAATGCATCATATCTATTGCTGTTAGGACCAATGCTTGAGGAAAAATATGGCTCCAAAGTATTACTTGAAATAATGGGGATAACAGCTGTTGTAACAGGATTGGTAAATTACATATTTTTCTGGAATGTAGGATTGTGCGGAGCCAGTGGGGTAGTGTTTGCTTTTATTATACTTGCATCGTTTACAGGATTTAAGGAGGGAGAAATCCCGCTAACATTTATATTGGTTGCTATTATATTTATAGGGCAGCAGGTGTATGAAGGAATTGCGGTACAGGATAATATTTCAAATATGGCTCATATTGTTGGAGGAATTGTAGGAGCAATAGTGGGGTATTTGCTAAATAAAAAAACAAAATGATAATACAAAGATTTTAGAAATTTAGAAAGGAAATAAAATATGTGGGATGATGATCTTAGAAAGTTGCATAATAGCTGGAAAGATATTCAAATAGAACATACGGAAGAACCGATATATCATTATACTTCGAGAATAGGGCTAGATGGTATTCTTAAAAATAGGCAACTATGGGCAAATGATATATATATACAGAATGACAAATCTGAGGGAATTTATGTATTGGGGGTTTTAGAACAAAATATTGATAGTTTTGGTATTCAAGAGCATTATAAAAATGCAATTCTGAAACAAATGCAAAAAGCTAAGGTGGCTCTGCAAGATAGAAGTTATGAATATCTAAAACATCGTTCTTTTATTATTTCATTTTCGACTGCTGGTGATGAACTGACATTGTGGAATTATTATACTAAAAATGAAAATAGTGTAGGATACAATATTGCTTTTGATACTAAAGAGCTAATGAGAAAAATTAAAATAAAGAAATTGGTGTTAGATAATGATACAAATGTTTGTTATCCAGGAATAATGGATGTGAATTTTCACCATGGAAAAGTAATATACAATGAACATGAACAGTGTGAAATTATGAAGAAAGAAATTGAAAAATTCGCTGGTTATTTTGTCTCGAATGATGACTTTTGCCAATATTTATTAGTTGAAAAAATATTGTGGATTGGCAATTTTTTTAAGTCTTCATATTTTAAGCATGAACAAGAATATAGGTTAGTATTTTTTACTGGAACGGATAAGGAGTATCCAGATGCGAAGGAAATTGCTATGGAAATAGAAGGTGCAAAAAATAAGAATCATATAGAAGTATATTATAATCCGTATTCTGTATTGTCTGTAACATGTTCTCCGACTAATAAATTGGAAGATGTGGAGTATGCAAAGAAGTTTATGACGAGCATGTATCCTAATTTTAAGAATGTTAATGAATCTAAAATACCCTTTAGGATAATATGATTAAATCGCTAGGCAGAGAAAATTAAAAAGAAAATTTATTACCAGATTAGATATGAATGTTTATTGGGAAAGAAGGTGTATCGTTAGTGACTGAAGAAGAGTTTAAAGAAATATTAGATAAAGAGGAAACTGATACAGTTGAATTTAAGTCTTGGATAAATGCAAGAAATATGAAAGAAATTATTTCCCTTGCAGTTGATGAATTAATTGCATTTGCAAATACTAAGGGTGGAATAGTTTATTTTGGAGTAGAAGATAAGCCTATTGAAGTTACTGGCTGTGATAGGAATTATGATGGTCAGCGTATTATTGAGGGGATTTATGATAGAACTGTGCCACCATTATTTACAGAAATATCAGACTTCGAGTATCAAGGAAAACTCGTTATTGCAATATCAGTTAAAGCAGATGGAAAGACATATACCACTACAGATGGCAGATGTCTGAAGAGATTAGGTAGAAATTCAAAACCTGCATATCCGGATGAGTTGAGCAATGTTTATTCTTCTGTACAGAATCCGGATTTTTCAGGCAGAATTATAGGTGAGAGTACTCTGGATGACGTAAATAAGTTAGAAGTGTACAGTCTGAAGGAAAAGCTAAGAGTCAGGGATTCTAAATCTACATTACCAGATTTGGATGATATAGATTTTTTGAGAGACTTACAGCTTATAAAATATGACGGAGATGTAGAACGTCTGACTATTGCTGGTTTGCTCTTTGTGGGAAAAGAAACCTCAATTCAAAGATTGTTACCGCAGGCGGAAGTTATATATTTGCATTATTCGGCTGATAATTTAGAAGAATATGATGCAAGGCTTGATCTGAAGCTGCCATTGATAAGTGTCATTGACAAGTTGACAGAGAGGGTACAAGCTTATAGCAAGATAGAGAACATTCAGGTCGGATTATTCAGACTTGAGGTTGAAGATTTCCCAGAGAGAGTATTTCAGGAAGCGCTCCTCAATGCGTTGTCTCATAGAGATTATCAGAGCAATGCGGCAGTTTATGTAAAACAATATCCGGACCGAATAGTTATTGAAAATCCAGGCGGATTTCTTGATGGAATTACAGAGGACAATATCATAACACATCCATCTATACCAAGGAATAAACTGATAGCAGAGACACTGCAAAATTTGAAATATGTTCAGAGAACAGGTCAGGGAGTAGATATCATCTTTAAGGACATGGTTTCAATGGGTAAGCCTTACCCAAGATACAGATCATTTAATGATGCAGTCTCTTTGACAATATTCAGTGCGATAGATAACACAGAATTTGTCAAGTTTATTACCGAAGTACAGGATAAAAATAGTAAAATTATGCCTTTGGCTGAAATGATGATATTAAGAGATTTAATGGACAACAGAAAAGAGCAATTGTCAGAACTATCAAGAAAAGTCCAAAAATCGTTGGATGAAACAAAAAAGTCATGCAATGAGCTGGTTAGCAGAGGTTTGATTGAGATTGTTGGTAAGGAATATATGCTGACTGCCAAGGTATATGAAGCATTAAAGTCTGACGTGGAATATACTAGAGATAAAACAGTCCAGTATATAAAGGCAAAAAATATGATTTTAGAATATTTACAGACGAATGATCAGATAACATCTGCTAAGATACAGGAGATGTGTGGATTTACTAAGCAACAGGCGAGAAGTGTGATTGATAAAATGAGAAGTGAAGAACTGATAGATATTTGCAGGCGAGGAAATAAATCATATTATGTAAGACTTTAGTATTTCGAGTTTTCTTTCGAGTGGATTTTGAAAAAACTCGGAAGAAAACTCGAAAGGTAAGGAGGTAATTTGTTAATTAAAAACGTGAATTACAATATGCTTATATTGGGTGAACTTCAAAGATTGGAAGACTTGTCATCAGAGTATAAGGCAATACTTATTCTTATTAGTAAGAGAATTAGAAGAGATTTATGGCAGTGCGGTAAAAATGATGTAATGTTATATAAGATGCTAAATGAGTGTGGAAAGCAATTGGATATGGCTTATAAGGGTCCAGATCAATATATGGAACAAGATTTTACAGATTATATATTGAGTCTAAAACCATATTCTTTGTTTTTGGGAGTTCATTTACAGCCATATTATTTTGAAAAATTCGTATCGGATGTAAGATTAGAGAATTCTAGAAACATTATCGAAAAACAGTGGGATAATATCATATGTGCCGCAGAAAATAGTGATAAGGCATTTATAGATATTTTTGACGATGTTTTTTCAAAATGTATAGACCAATATGACGATGTATTTTTTCATACATTAAGTGATAGTGATGTTTTATGTAGAGTGGTTCCAGAATGGGGCTGGGATGAAAGCAGATTTATCCCATGGGATAATATAGATAATATGAATAGATGGAATCCACCAGGAAAAACATATTTGTACCTGTCTTTTGATGAGAATGAAAGAAAATATAATGATGAATTATCAGTTAGTGAATATATCTGTTTAGAAGAATACCGAGCCGAAAAAGATAACAAATATTCATTTTGTCATTTTAAACCGATAAAGAAGGGAAGAATCCTGGATTTATCGTATAATGACGTAGAACTATGGAAGATTGAAATGGCATTGGATAGATATCAAGAAATAGTTAAAGATTTATTTGTTAATTCAACATTGTCAGACCAAGCGGAATTAAAGAAGATGGGGACAACAAAGAGAAGCGTTAAGCGGTATATCAAGAAAAATGTTGATGAAACTATAATTGATAGATCGATTATTGAGAAAACAATTGCAAAAACATATTTAAAGATGGTATGTAATACGATTTATAAAAAAGTAGACGAAGATGATAATGCCGGAAAAGAGAAAGCATATAAATCATTTCATATTTTGGCAGGTTATTTGGAATCGAAAGGAATTACAGGAATTATATATCCATGTACAAGAACAAAGAAAATTATAGGAAAGAATCTTGTGCTATTTAATAGATATGATGCAGTTCCTATCAAGGATAGTATTCGGGAAATTATTTATAAATAGATGTCTAGCTGGTTATATAAATTACTTGTAAATAATGTTGTCAAGAATTTTGTGTATTATAAGACTATGAAATAATTGTATTGTCTCGAGTTTCTTTCGAGTTATTTTTAGAAAAACTCGAAAGAAAACTCGAAGGATAATTCAAAAAATATATATTATTTCATAGTCTTATAAGCTAATTATGGAATGTGTAGAGAACCAAAGACAGTCACAAAATAAAGAATGAATTCAATTTTGATATCAGGACAAGTTTTAGAAGAAAGTATTTAACACTTAAAAAAGTGTTAAATATGACTATATCGAAAAAGTTATCAAGTGAAAATTAAAAAAGTTTTTGAAGAAAAGACAATCTAATCAATTTGGTTAAATTGTAATATACAAAATATAGTGAATTAAAGAAGGTGTATTTATGTACAAATTCCCGGATATTTCTCGTTGGTTTGATATTGTTGATTATGTCGAATATAATGGCTGTAGAAAAATAGAAGTTAATATGAAAAGACTTTCTCATACAGAGATAAGAGAATTTTGTAATGAATTTGCATTGTTTATATGTAGACTAAGATGTCCGTCACAAGATTGGCTGTTAAAGATGGAAAAGGCCATAAAGGGTATGGCTGGGTTGGATGTAACAGATAAGATGGTCTTGCGCAATATGTTTTATGCAGGATTCATTAGTGATGTAAAATATAAAGAAACAGGAGACTATTTGCAGTCATTTGATGATGAAGGAATAAAAGGATATTTTGGCGAATGTTTTTATTATATTTTGAGAAATCAAATATTTGAGGATGAAAAGGTATACATAGAACCACGAGTCCCTAAAAATTCATCCAAAGTACCAGGCATAGATTTTGTTGATATAAGAAAAGATTCCGAGGGCTATTATATGATAATCGGTGAAGTAAAAACAACTGAAAATGGTTACAGTTCAAGATTGACGGAAATAATTGATAGCTTTACAAGTCGTATTGATAAAACTTTTAGTGAAGTGTATCAGCAAATTAAGGATAATGATGATGGAAGTAATGAAGAATACTCTGCCTTTTTGGAGGATATGTTAGGTGTGTTTTATCGTATTACAGGGAATACTGAAAAAAGGAAAAGAGTTTCTGGAATTATTAATTACAATTATGAAGGTAAAAAAATAGGGCAGAAAGCACTTAGTGGGGTTAAAACAAAACTTGAAGGTATTGTTGATGATGACCCTATTTGTCGTAGATTTAAATTGATAGGAATATATAATTTAGAAAATGTAATTGAACAAACGAGGGATATTATATGGAACGTATTATAGATGCGGAGCACTTATATTCAAATATTAAAGAGTTGTTGGAAAAACAAAATGATATTGAAGAGGTAAGAAAACAGTTAGGAATAATTCATCTAAGAATACTGCAAAGAGATGTGATGAAGCGAACTAAGGAAAGAGACTGCACAAAAGAGTTGGTGGTTTATAACAAAATTGCATTTTACTTGCTTACTAAATTAACAAATTTTGAATATGATGAAGCTGTTTATTTTGAAGGGATGGAAATAGCTGCATTTTGTTTTGAAGTGTTGTTTAAAACAAAAATGTATAAACCACAAGAAGAAGTTGAATATGGATTTTTTTCTTCGATATGCTATGCTTTAGCAGAAAATCAAGCAAATAGTATTATTATGGCAAATAAGGTGCTTGATAATTATGAAGAATATTGCATAACGGGAAGATACATATATATATATATATTGTTTTTAGCAAGAAAATATAAAAAGCTATCTAGAATGGTAGTAGTTGATGATACTGTGATAAAAGAAATAGTTAGATTTTCGAAGAGTATGATATATAGAAATGAAAAGAAAAATTATTTGAACGGTTTAGAAGATGTACTATTTCAGTTAAGAAATGAAGAGTCCGAAGATTATTATATGTTCAGACTGATTTACCTTGTTGCAAAAAGAATGGATATATGTTCAATACGTAATTTGCTGATAGATAATAGCGAGTTGGTAGATTATATTGATGTGTTAACACAGAAAGAAATTAGAAATGTGTTTGAATTGTGGCAATCTCAGAAATTTTTATTTGACGCTATGGAACAGATAAAAGAGACGGAGAATATATTTTTTTTATCTTTACCAACGAGTGCAGGAAAAACTCTTGTATCGGAACTTATTTTATATAAATTTTTATCGTATAAAAGGGGGATTGCAATATATATAGTTCCAACTATAGCGTTAACAAATGAGATCGAAAATTCATTTATTAGAAGGTTTAGGAAAGTTGGTATAAATGTAATTAAGGAGTTGGAGTATGATGACGAGAGTAGTATTGCGAAACCAGCAATTTTGATTTTAACGCCAGAAAAACTAGATTTGTTAGTAAGAAAACAACCAGAAGTATTAGAAGAACTGGAATGTATAGTATTTGATGAGTTTCACAAAATTTCTGATGGGCAACGGGGATGGTTAGAAGAAACATTAATTGCCTGGTTCGTATTCCATATGAATACATATAATTACAAAATTGTGATGATGTCTGCAATTGTGGATGGGCTGAAGGATAGCTTGTCAAATATAAAATCTACCATTTATGATAATAAGTGGACACCATCAAAAAAAATGTATGGCATGTTTTATTTGCCTAAAGATAATAAAAAAGTCTATGGTAATAATGTTAAAAAAGATGATGAAATAGCAGAAGAGTATAACTTAAGAATTAAGTATGATTTTAAACTTTTTGCCGATATACCAAATGTTTTTCAGAGGAAAACATTTGGTAAAAAGAGGAGAGATGGTAAAGATACAAAAAGATCTGATACAAAATATGATTTGTGCTGGAAAGCTGTAAATTCATTTGAGGAAGACACTATTTTGGTCTATTTTTATGCAAAAAAAGATATTAAGTCATTTATTTCAAAATGTGAAAAATATCGTGATAAAGATATGGATTCAAGATTGGAAAGTTTAAAACTTAACATAGCAAGACAATTAGGTTCAGAACATATGCTTGTGAAAGCACTTGATTATAAAGTTGGATTTCATGATGGCGATTTGCCAGAAGATGTTAGAAGCGTTATCGAAAGTGCTTATAAAAATAAATTAATAGATGTGTTGGCATGTACAACAACCCTAGCTGATGGTGTTAATTTGCCAGTTAGTACTTTGGTAGTAGGTACGTATTCTAATTACGATAACAATAGAAGACTGGATTTGAGAGATTACAAGAATATTGTTGGAAGAATTGGACGGGCGTTGATTGATACAGAGGGAAAGATTTTTTTGATAAAATATCCGGAGATATATAAGGAGGAAGATGTTCAGCATCTCAAAGAATATTATTATGGCGAAAGAATCACTAATTCATTAGAAAGTGCATTTGATGGAATTAAAGACGATTTACTAGTTGATGTTGAATCCTGCGCATATAAAGAAATGGATAAAGAGCGCAGGAATATCAAATCTATGATTGAAAGAATACAAATATTTGTATTTTCTTTATATGAAGAAATGCAAGAAAGTAATATAGTTGAATTTGAAGAAGCATACACTAAAGCATTTTTTTTAAAGCATTCATCTAAAACAGACAAGATTATGAATAGCTATGTTTCAAAATACTATAAGCTGGCTTGCGAAATACCATATGATTTTTTGCAGAAATGTAATAAAACGGGTGTTTCTTATGAAACTAATACTGTTTTAGTTCGATTGGCCCAGGAAGTGGGAGATTTTGAGGATGTATATGATATATTGTCAGAGAATGTTTATTTGAAGTTGCTGGAATGTAATGAATTTCTTCCGGAAGATGAGAGTGTTCAACATTATAATGCACTAATGACATGGTTAGAAGGTGGTTCATATAGAGAACTCAGGGATAAATATTTTGTTGAGGATGATGTTCAAAATTCAACAGAACGATGCACAAAATATATTAGAAGAATGTTTCAATATATTGTTCCGTGGGCTTTAAGTGCATTATTGGTATATATGGATGAGGAAACTGATTCCTATAGAGTGATGACATATTTGATTAGATGCGTCAAATATGGGTCTTTAGAGGAAGGTGTGGTTGCTTTATGCGAAAGTGGGATAAAGTCTCGAGAATTGGCAATTGATTTGAACAAATTATATGTGGATGATGCAAGCCAAGATACTGAAATCTCAGAATGGGTTGTAAATGTTCAAAAGGAAAGATTGGAGAAATCTTTTGGAAATAAATTTGATAGGTATATTCTTGAACAAGTTGCAAAATATCGATCCATTAAAAGAGAAGTAAGCCATTATTTTGAAAAAAGTCGAGCAATAATATGTCCTGTAAGAGGAGTTCAGTATTATGAATATTTTAATTTGGGGAGTAAGTATTTTGAGGATAATAAGAATGTATTATTGGTCCAAGATATGAACAATGAATATGATATGTATGCTGTGAAAGTTTTGACAAATAATGGCGAATTTATGTTAGGACATATTCCAATGACTTGTTCGGAAGAGGTTTTTGACTTGATTGAAAGTGGTTATCAATTAAAAAGTGAGATATATGAGATGAAAGAAAAATCACTTAAAATACGAGTTGAAAAAGTAGAATTAAACTTATAGAATGTATGTCCCATCTTAAGTGAATAATATTAGAAGGGGCATAGAATTTAAAATGCTCAATTAAATTCATTCATAGCATCTACATATCCTTGCAAGCCATCTGCTTTGAGAGCAAGTTCTGCATACAGCAGAGGAGCATCTTGAGCAAGCCTGTAAAGATATACAATATCATCAGGATTATCAAGAATGACAGATGAATTACACTTCTGGCAATTGATTATGAATGGGTCACTGTCATTTGCATATATAACGATGGAATCTGTGTCAGGTTCATACATACCAAACAGGTAACAAGAATTATTTTGTTTCATGGTGTTCTCCTTCCCACAGATACTTAGCACCATCAAGCAGCTCAATGATGGCAGGAAGCATATTATTATAGCTGGTCTGCAGCTCTGCGATTTCATTGCTGGTAGGTAGATTATCAGAATTCTGATTCTGATAATATCCAACAAATGCTTTCTGCATTTCAAGTAATTGAAGATACAAAGCATTGAGAGTCTGCACAAGTGGATAGATAGTTTCTTTCTTGCCAACAACGCAGATTCGGTTATATATGCAGGAACGGACGAAGTAATCTTTCTTCATCATTCCACTGGCAAGAATACGTGCTTCAATTTGTTTGCGTTCAGCATCAGAAATTCTAAAACTGATAGTTGGGTGTTTATGTTGGTTACTCATGGTAATGCTCCTTTCGTTTTGAATGGCAGTAGAGTGATGGTTTTAAATCACTCGCAAGCCACAGTTGATTATTCACAATAAGTAGTAAAAATGTAGATTATATCAAGTCTTCAGATAAATTGATGCCTGAAATTGTGCTACTAATTTGCTACTAAAAAGTTTCAAAACGATGTGAAAAGCGTGATATTTGGCGAAGCAGATATGCTTGAAATGTAGGAAATATCAGCCTTTGTTGGATGACGATAAAATATATGGGAAGAGTTTGAATAACGGACAGAAATGCCGAAAGCCTGTATTTATGCGGGCTTCCGGCATTTGTTTTATCAAATGGCTCTAGTTTGGCTCTATTTGTGGGGAGAGTAATAGCAAGATTAAGGAGAAATTATGGAAAAGATAATTATATTAAGAGGTAACTCTGGAAGTGGAAAAACAACAGTAGCTAGAGCGTTGCAAAAGAAATTTGGATACAATACAATGATGATTTCACAAGATGAGATTAGGAGAAATATCTTGTGGGTTAAAGATGGCGTTGATACTAAGGCATTACCACTTATGATAGAACTTATGAAATATGGGTATGAGCATTGTGATGTGGTTATTTTAGAGGGCATCATGTATGATGAGTGGTATAGTCCTTTGTTCAAAACGGCAAATGAATTGTATGGAATGGATATATATGCGTACTATTTTGATATACCATTTGAAGAGACGGTCAGGCGGCATAATACACGAGATAAAAAACAGGAATTTGGTGAAGAAGATATGCGTAGATGGTGGAGAAAAAAGGATTTTTCATCAGTTTTTAATGAAAAAATTATTACATCTGACATTGATGCAGACAGTATTGTTGAAATGATATATATAGATTCAGCAAATGAAGGATAAGGGTATTACGTATGGCAAGAACAGAAAAAGTGATAATGACAAATATGTGTATGGTGTTTAGTGAAAATAGGGTACTTGTCCAAGATAAGACTGGTGACGATTACTCTGGAATAACATTTCCGGGAGGACATGTGGAAAGAGGAGAATCATTTACAGATGCTGTGATACGCGAAGTGTGGGAAGAAACTGGATTGAAAATTTCAGAACCAAAACTTTGTGGGATAAAAGACTGGATGAAGGATGAAGAAACAAGATATATAGTGTTATTATATAAGACAGATAAGTTTGAAGGAATAGTTACTTCGTCTGAAGAAGGGGATGTATTCTGGCTGACATTAGATGAAATGAAGCAGAGAAAACTTGCTTATGGAATGGATAAGATGTTGGAAGTATTTTTAAATGACAATATTAGTGAATATTTCTTTTTTGAAGAAAATGGAAAATGGATAGAAGAGTTGAAATAGTTTAAATAAATGCAAAGGAGTTTGAAGTGGATATTTTATTTAAGAATGATGATTTTGTATTTTCATACAGAGTTGGTGGAATATTGATACGCAATGGAAAAATTCTATTACAGCGTCCTAAGAATGATGATTATTCCATTATAGGTGGACATGTAGCAGCAATGGAAACAAGTATAGAAACTTTGAAGCGGGAATTTGAAGAAGAACTTCACACTAAAATAGAGGTAGATAATCTGCTGGCGATTGGTGAAATATATTTTCCATGGGGTAAAAGACCATGTCATCAGATATGTTTATATTATAATGTACATCTCGTTAATTATGATATTCCTTTAGATGGAGTATTTCATGGTTATGATGGTCTGGATGACAAAAGGATTGATTTAGATTTTTGCTGGGTTCCACTTGAGGATTTAAAGAATGATGTAAAGGTATATCCGCAGGAGTTGGTACCTTATATTCTTGAACCAAAGAAGGAAATTGTACATTTTGTTTCAAAGCAAATTTAGAAGATGAGATTATAGGTGTCGATGGAGAAGAAATATGTTAGAAGTTAAATTTTATGATACAGTAGATGATTCATTACTGAAGTTTGCAGTAATAATTTCACAGAGCAACGGCAAGTGGGTGTTTTGTAAGCATAAAGAAAGAGATACCTATGAAGTGCCGGGAGGGCATCGAGAAGCAGGCGAAAATATTCTCGAAACCGCTAAAAGGGAGCTCCAGGAAGAAACAGGAGCAGTAAAATATGAGATAAAGCCAATCTGTGTATATTCAGTGATAGGCAAGACAAGAGTAAATGATACAGGCGAGGAAACCTTTGGAATGCTTTATTTTGCGGAGATAAATGAATTCGCTAAAGAATTACATAGTGAAATGGAAAAGGTTATATTAATGGATGAGTTGCCTGAGAATTGGACATATCCGTTGATTCAGCCTAAATTGATTGAAAAATATAAGCAGATAGAAAAGCAGTCTTACAGTCAGATACAGCTGGTAGAAAACAGACTATAGAATACATAAAGAATATTAGCTAGCACTTTCCAAAGTTGGGCAACTATTATTCGGAGCATCTTCAAGGCTATTGAGAAAAGAATATCCTGTCCTTATAGAGCAGATACCAAAAGGATTATGGGGAGGTAAGTCATGGAAGCCTATAGTGGATGAAAAACATCTTGATAACTGTATATCATATATTAGAAGACATCAACATGATAATACAAAGTTATAATTAGCTTGATTGTATATTTGCTTTATAGGTGTTGATATATTGCATAGCTTATGTCTAATCGGCATAAAATTATAATAGAAAGTCCTATTGACTTTCTGCTTTGTTCTTGCTAGTATGTAAGTACAAAGAAAGTTTACCACTGACCGATATGTGGTATATAAATGGTCGGGTTGAAAGTTTACCGCTGACCGGTATGCGGTATATAAATGGTTGGGTCGAAAGTTTAGTCCTTCGCCGTAAGGCGGGGGACTTTTTCTATATGGAGAAAATTACATGAAGAAAACAGGATTTTATATAATTAAAGATAAGTTTTTTGAAGATATGCCAGACCCATATCTTAAGGGGAATAAGGCGGGGAACCGACCTCATTATTATTGCTTTGAAGACACAAATACAGGGATATATTGGATGATACCATTATCAAGTCGTATTGATAAATATAAAGGAATTGTAGAGAAAAAAGCTAAGGCAGGTAAGCCATGCGATATTATACATATTGTAAAGCTGGACGATAGCCGAGAAAGTGCATTTCTGATACAGGATATGTTTCCAATAACAGAGGAATATATAGAACGCGAGTATACCATAGGCGGTAATCATCTCATGCTTACTAGTGAGCATACGGCAAATGAAATTGAGAAGAAAGCAAGAAAAGTCATGGGTATGCTAAAGAGAGGGGTTAAATTTACACCGACACAGCCAGATGTTATGGCAATTTTGAAAAAACTGAAAGAACGCATAGCGGGAAGACATGCTGATGACAGCTTATAAAATAAAAATGCCTATCCTGTCTGATCCACAGGATAGGCGGTGTCCTTAAGGACATTCATTAACCTAAACTCGGAGCATCCACCTTTGGAGTGGGTGCTTTCTGTTTAATTAGATATTATCATCTTATGTCTGATAATTCAAGAGGTTTCACTAATTTGGATAATTTTTTACAGTAAGGCGGTCAGTGCCTTTTTTGACAACCATATTGTCATCAAGCAGGTGTTGCTTGATTTCTTCGATATTTTCATTGATATGCTGCAAACTGTCAGCATACTCTTCTTCTGAATATTCATCTTTAGCATTTAGCATATTTTCACGAATTTCCAAAGCTTTCATATAGGTACAAAGTTTTTTATTGATGAGGTTGTTCTTAAAGGACAGCTTAACAGTAGCAGGTTTGAAATTGCCCGCATCGTCCTTATCCGCCTCAAATTTCATATCGATCTGGTCATCCAGTTTAAACAGTAATGATAATACATCAGAAACTGTTTCTATATCAAAATCCATGAAAATGTTAATGCTGATGCCTAGTGCATTGGCAATCTTTAAAAGCTGGTCAGGCTTTGGATTACGAATTCCATATTCATATTTCTTTATTGTTGCAGAATTTATGCCGGACAATTGACCAAGCGTTTCCTGTGATATTCCACGCATATTGCGAAAGTATTTAATCTTTTCTCCAGTAGTCATAAAAAATGCTCCTTTATGATTTGTTACCCCTATTTTATCACAATGGGACACATTTGTGTATAAAAAATTAGTTAAATTGCTTGACAGACACAAATGTGTACTATATAATACGGATAAACAAGGTCACAAAAGTGTACCAAAATAAAACAGGAAGGAGAACACAATATGGAGAATACGATGAAGATGTATGTAACAGCAGATGAAGCTGCACAGATTCTTGGAGTATCAAGAGGATATGCTTACAAAATCATTCGTGGTCTTAATAATGAATTGAAAGAAAAAGGCTATCGAGTGATTTCAGGCAAGGTACCTACAAAGTATTTTGAAGAAAAATTTTATGGTATGGCAGTTGGTTAATGGAGAGGAGATGATGATATGCCAGCTCCACGAGATGGTAAAACATGGCACAGCCAGTTCTATTATGAGGACTGGCAGGGTGTACGCCATAAAAAGAACAAAAGAGGCTTTAAGACAAAAGCTGAAGCAGAGGAGTGGGAGCGTAACTTCCGGCAACAGCAGAGAAAAGATTTGGATATTAACTTTGAGAATTTTGTTGAAATCTATTTCTCTGATGTGGAGAACCGGCTTAGAGAAAGCACAATCAAGAATAAAAGATATGTGTTTGATTTAAAGGTTACGCCGTATTTTAAGAAGAAAAGGATGTGTGAGATTAAGACAGCGGATATTCGTGCATGGCAGAATGAACTGATTAAGCAGGGGTATGCACCAACGTATCTAAAAAGTATCAATAACCAGTTGGCAGCACTTTTCAATTATGCAGTCAGATATTATGACTTGAAAGATAATCCCTGCAGAAAAGCAGGAAGTATCGGAAAAAGCAAGGCTGACGATATGGAGTTCTGGACAAAGCAGGAATTTAAACAGTTTCTTCCGTCTATGGACAAGAAACCGGAGGCGAAGATGGCATTTATGCTCCTTTATTGGACAGGAATGCGTATAGGAGAATTGCTGGCACTTACCTATGAAGATATTGATTTGGAAAAACGAATTATAAGCATTTCTAAATCATATCAGAGATTGGATGGAAAAGATGTAATTACACCGCCTAAGACACCAAAGAGCAATCTTAAGATTACTATTCCACCATTTCTGGCAGAAGAGCTAAAAGAATATTGTAGTCATTTATATGGAATTATGCCAAATGAAAGAATGTTCCGGTTTACAAAATCTTATATGGAGCATGAGATTGTACGAGGCATAAAGGAAACAGGAGTTAAGAGAATCCGTATTCATGATCTGCGTCACAGCCACGCATCACTTCTGATAGAGCTTGGATTTCAGCCATTGGCAATAGCAGAGCGGCTGGGACATGAAAAGATAGAAACAACATTAAATACTTATTCACATTTATATCCGAATAAGCAGGCAGAACTGGCAGACAGGCTAGAGCTGGAGAATGAGGAGGACAATTTATGAGCGGAGTACACAAACATCCAACAATCAGTTTTCGTGTATCGGACAGAGAGCGGGAAATGATTGAAGCCAAGATACTTGCAAGTGGTATGCAGAAGAAAGATTATTTTGTACGTTCCTGCATTTATAACAGAATATGTGTTGTAGGAAAGAAAGAGGTCATTTACCAGCTTGTAGAGGAATTGCAGAATATGCAGACAAATCTCTCAGAACTGGTAAAACAACTGGAACAGCAGGAGGTAACACTTACTGCTGATGGATTGGAAGATATGCGAAATGACTGTATGGATATGTTACAGGCGATTATTGCAATGTTGGATGGTGCCAAGTATCTCTGGCAGGGAGTACAGATTGATAAAGAAAAAAGTCCTGACAGCGGCAACTGTTAGGACTTGCGGTAACAAAAGAAAACCTCTGTTACCTATGTATTCACAACTAGAGTATAGCAGAGGTTCTTCTTAGGAGCAAATAAAAGATTTGATTATGGAGGACTTTTATGGAAGGACAAAAGGCAGAATTAAAGATGATACGGATGTCGGAGGTTGAATCACAGGAAGTGAAATGGCTGTGGTATCCGTTTATACCATACGGAAAGCTTACAATCATTCAGGGTGATCCGGGTGATGGAAAAAACACATTGGTGTTAAATATAGCAGGCAAGTTATCAAAGGGAGAATGCTTCGACAGTGATATGGATGTACAGGAGCCGGTAAATGTGATTTATCAGACCGCAGAGGATAGACTGACAGACACAGTAAAGCCAAGACTTGAACTTGCCGGAGCAGACTGTGAAAAGATACTGGTTATTGATGAAAGTGATAAATCACTGTCTATGGCAGATGAAAGGTTGGAAGAGGCACTTGCTAAGACAAGGGCAAAAGTATTGATATTAGACCCCATACAGGCTTATCTCGGTGGTGGTATGGATATGAACCGGGCAAATGAAGCAAGAGATATGACAAAGAAACTGGGAGCATTGGCGGAGAAATATCAATGTGCAATTCTTCTTATCGGTCATATGAATAAGGCATCAGGTAACAAAGCGGCATATAGAGGTATGGGTTCTATTGACTTCTTTGCAGTGGCGAGAAGCGTGCTTCTGGTCGGCAGAATAGAGGGAGAACCTAATACAAGGGCAGTTGTTCAGATAAAGAATAATCTTGCGGCATTTGGACATCCAAAAGCATTTATGTTATCGGAGTCAGGATTTCACTGGTTAGGAGATTATGAAATTACAGCGGATGAAGTGCTTGGTGGAATTGCACCAAAGGCAAATAAGCTGGAGCAGGCAAAGCAGATGCTTCGTGAACTGGCGGAAACAACCAATATGATGCAGAGTAATGAGATTTTTGAACTGGCTGAGGAACAGGGAATTTCTAAGAGAACATTGGAAAATGCAAAGAAAGAGTTGGAGATTCGGGCAAAGAAAATCAATAATTCATGGTATTGGGACTTAAAGGTGATTAAACAAAGATAAACTAAGAACGCAACATTGCAGACTATGTAAGAATTGCGGAGATAAGCTATGCAAGGTTGCAAAGCATATAGGTATTGTATTGTTGCGGTCTTGATTGAATTAGATAAGGCTTGGTGGATTGATATGAAAAATGTACAGATTTCAGAAGAACTTTTTGTAGCAATAATGAGATATTTTATGTTGGAGCAGGAGGAAATGTTACCGCAGATAAAGCAGGGCTTAGAAAAGAAACTGGATGCAATGGTGATGAGAGAATTATATACAAAATATAAGACCGCACCAACAGAAGAAGAAAAAGAAAAGGCACGAAAGGAATATCTGGATAGACGTGGTGTGTCGGAGAGTTTTCGATGGTAGTTTTTCTTAAACATATATAACGGCTGCGTGTCACGCTTCCGTTAGGATGGATAAGGAAAATGTGGTGTGGTTGACACAGTGGAGGCTTGTGTACACTGACTGCCGCAGGCAGAAAAGCTCCCGGCAGGGCGCAAAACCTGATTAAGAATAGCTTGATATTCTTTTCAGGTCTGCATTTTTGATGGCGACAGCTGTCAAAAGTGCTTTTGCGTTACTTTCGACGAAAGTAACAAAGCCAGAGCGAGGAAACCTCGCTCTATGCCGATATCCGGCGCTAATATGACAGATAAAAGAAAGGGGAAAGATTGCCTATGGAAAGAACGATAAGTGCAATGATCGGAAAAGGTTCTGTGAAGCATAATACCAGAGCATTTACAGCTAAGAATGTAGATAAAAGCAGAAGTGTTGATAATGTGGAATTTTGTCAGGAAGATATTAAACAAGTTTATCATAAGCTGTTTGATGAGGCATTGGAACGATATAATGCAAAACAGAAACGGAAAGATCGTATGATTGATGATTACTATGAGAAAATCAGACGGGCAAGCAGGAAAAGTTATTTCATGAAGTGATATTTCAAATCGGAAATAAAGATGATATGAATGCCAAAAGTGAAGATGGATTGTTGGCAAAAAGGATTTTAACGGAATTTATGGACGAGTTCCAAGACAGAAATCCGAACTTATATGTATTCTCGGCACATTTGCATATGGATGAAGAAACACCGCATCTGCACATTGATTTTGTACCATATATTACAGGTAGTAAGCGAGGACTTGATACAAGGGTATCATTGAAATCTGCACTGGCGGCAGAAGGCTTCACTGGTGGCACTAGAGGTGCTACCGAATTAAATCAGTGGATTGCATCAGAGAAGCAGGAACTTGCGACAGTCATGGAGCGATATGGTGTGGAATGGTTGCAAAAGGGTACACATGAGAAGCATTTGTCGGTGCTGGAATTTGAAAAGTAGGCGAGAGCTAAAGAAGTAGCAGAATTAGACAGTCAAAAGCAAGAAAAGACCTCAGATGTTGCTAAATTGAATCAGGCAGTATTCTCTATGAAGCAAGAACTAATGACCACTACAATTAAGCAGGTAAGAGCTGAGGAGGCTGTTGAAAAAGCAAGAGAGGAAGGTATTGCTGTTCAGAGGGATAATGAAACATTAAGTGCAAGCAATCAACAATTGCGAGTGGAGAATACAAGCCTTGAAATAAAAAAGGTGGAACTACGGACGGATAATCGACACTTGGAACAGCAACAATGGCAATTGCGGACAGATAATAGCGAGTTGGAGATGAAACAGAGTGTTTTACAGTCCGAGAACCAACGATTGGTTCTATGTCAAGATTTAGTACAAGTTAAAATGAGAAATTTTTCCCCATTTTAACCCGCCAGAAGCTCAGCCTCAGTGTGTGTTCTTTCATATACTCGTTCGAATTCATTTGGTGACATATAGTTACAATGGCTATGAATTCGTTTCGTATTGTAGAAAGCTTCCAGATATTCGAAAATCAAACGGTATGCCTGCTTGTAATCGCGAATTTTAAAGCGGTTGAGCCATTCACGTTTGATAATTGAATGGAAGGATTCAATGCATGCATTATCCCACGGAAACGCTTTCTTTGAGTAACGACGCTGCATATTTTCTGTTGCTTTTTTATATTCCGTTCCATAGATTAATCAGCTTTGCAATCACCTACATTTTTATTTTACAACAAACAGGATGGGCGAATCGAGGAAAGTATGGAATGATATTTAAAAACGATAAAATCCTCTTGTGAAGAAAGTTGCATAAAAGCTAAGTATATTTTCGATAAAGTTGTGAAGTTTATTTCTCATGGAAGTTCATCTCCTTTCTGTTTACGCTGTCATTATAAAACACAAAGGGGGATATTACTTGCCAAAATAAAAAAATAAATAGACAAAAATTGCAACGGGCAGAGAGTATGTAAATATTCTCTGTCCGTTGTAGTTTATTATATATTTTTGCGGTATTCTGAGGGAGATATGCCTTTTATCTTTTTGAACATGCGGCTGAAATATAAAGAATTATCATAGCCAACAATTTGTGCAATTTCGTTTATGTTATATTCAGTATTCAAGAGCAGGGCTTCTGCATTGCAAATGCGTTTTTGTAAAATGAATTGCATTGGTGTAGAACCAACATAAAGTTTGAAATTGCGTATAAACCAGCTTGTACTTACATGTGTTTTTTTAGCGTATTCTTCAATGCTGATTGATTCACTGTAATGTTCATTGAAATAGGCAATAGCCATGTCAATAGCTTCTGTAGCATGGGAATTATCTATTCTTATGCTGTTATTAAAGTATCGCTGCAGTTTTATAAAAATTTGTCTTAAATACATTTCAAGCATTTCCTGATAACTATCATTACACATCTGTAATTCATTTATCATTGCACGAAAAAGATTCTGATAGGAGGGACCAGAACCACAGTAAAATACCTTTTTGCTATCGGTCAATCCATAAGAGCGTAATATATTTGTTACATCGCTACCTGTAAAATGAACCCAGTAGACTTCTGTCTGATCTTCGGCATAATATTCATATTTTTGAGCCTCCTTTGGACGATATAAAACCATATGTCCGGCATGAACAATAGTTTCTTCTTCACTATTACGACCAAAATGAAAATGGGCTTTTCCGGCAGCAATATAAATCAACTGGAAATCAAGTCTGCCTCGAGGCCTCCAGGTAGGTAGTTTAGGGCGTGTGTAGAGCTTATATGTTCCACACATAGTTACAACAAGCGGCTTGGATTTATCTTTTTTATCAATCGTTGAGTGATTGAGATATGCATTATTTGTGTACATGTGTGCCTCCTTGTATTGAAATATAAAAAAACATATGTTAAAAATGACCAAAAATCTATCCAATATAATACTTATGTTCATTAATTTTATCATTTTGTGTATATTTTGTCCAATTTATGATATGTCATTTTTGGCTTATTTTTTATATACTAATCATAATAAAGTTGTGGAACAAAACGAGGCAAAAGAATAGGTATTTGTGAAAGGAGAAATTCTCATGGAAGAAAAAACATACCTGAAATGGTATAACAAAGTAGGTTACGGAACGGGAGATATTGCAGGAAATGTAGTATATGCTTTTCTATCATCATTTGTCATGATTTACCTGACAAATACAGTTGGGTTAAATTCAGGCATAGTAGGTACATTGATAGCAGTATCAAAATTATTTGATGGAGTTACGGATATATTTTTCGGTACAATGATAGACCATACAAAGAGTAAGATGGGGAAGGCAAGACCGTGGATGTTCTATGGATTCTTTGGTTGTGCCGTCACGTTGTTTGGTGTATTTGCAATTCCGACAAGTCTTGGAAAAACAGCTCAGTATGCATGGTTTTTTATAGCATATACATTGCTTAATGCTGTATTTTATACTGCTAATAATATTGCGTATGCAGCGTTGACATCACTGGTAACAAAAAACAGTAAAGAGCGTGTTCAGATGGGTTCTTTCCGTTTCATGTTCTCATTTGGTACAAATCTAGTCATCCAGTCTGTTACTGTTGGTGCAGTAGAAATGTTTGGTGGCGGTGCAGCTG
>OOAF01000633.1_pt1 | contig 43544 bp, 29 predicted proteins | sample 1671251 | NCBI WGS metagenome assembly OOAF01 (sample SAMN06348137, study PRJEB24527) | human gut metagenome | biome: human gut; feature: ankylosing spondylitis patient; material: feces | host: Homo sapiens | place: China | collected 2015-10 | reverse complement strand
GGAGCACCTCAAAAACACCATCATACACTAAATCAGTAAGTTGGCAGCATCACCAAAAGCACTACCTGTGAAGGGATGTCAGGACGTTACAGTTACAGCAAATGAAACTTATCGGATTCGCACCGGAAGAGAACAAATCAGCATCGGAAGGTTTGCTCTAAATGGAAAGCGTGCAAGCTGGGTTTGTCATCCAGATGAAACATTTATTGGTGTACCAAAAGTCATTTCTACACTACCGGATATTCAAAGCATTGATGTAACGCGTTACCTGAGCGGAATTTCAATTGAGCAATGTCATATACAAGAGATGCTGGGGGCTCAATATCTTTCTATCCGTAATAGTAAGAATGAAACGCTCTTGCGTCGCAAAATCGGTATTTTGCCTGCTGATTTCAGTATTGAGATAAAAGGTGGAATACACGCAAATGAAGGCACTATCGTAATCACCACACAGCATCCTTGTGTAGCAAAACTTAAAGATAAAACATTGGAGGCTACACGTAAGCGTACTGAGGGGCGAACAGAGATACAACTCAAAGCGGAAGGGGTACCTCCGGCATTTATTACATTACAAGTTCTGCCTAATTTGGCGGCTGACCCCATCGATATTGAGTTACCTTTTCCCGCTAAAGGCTGTCTCGCTCTTGATGTAAACGGACGTCCTCTGGATAAAAACATTACGCTGCATGATCTGCTGGGTTCCAGAGCGTTTCTGTTCTCCAGAAATGGCGAGCCGACAAGATATACATTGCAGTTGCATTTGCGCTCCGTTAGTGGATTACAGGCATGGCACGAATGGTGTTATACGGCGTTGAGCGATCGTCCTGTTGAATTGAATCTCTATAGTCTGCGCGAACATATTGAGAACCTGATTTCACTTGAGGCAGGTATTGACCAGGTTGTTGAGATGCGTATTACGGGGGCGGGTGTGGTCATGGCCTGGCAAATTCGTCGCTATAAATACAGTCTGCGCTATGATTATGAAAAAGAACTATTACTCAGCCAGTCAGTGAACCATCGTGCTGGACAGATTCCTTCCCCCGTTATCATGCTGTTAAGTGAACCCGAGAGGAAATCCATCCCCTTAGCATCAAGAGTGAGCGAGGGAGTGCCTGTCGGTGAATATGAGTTGAGCTCAATCGTTAACAAAAATGGACCGTGGTTGGTTGTCCCTAAACCGGGTGAAGAGATGGCTTTTCGTCCCTGCTTCATTCGTGGCGAATCTTCGTTACCGGTAGAAGAAAGCAACATCCGCTCATTGCAGAAAGCGACCCAGCTTTTTAATCCACAGGCAGAAGTTAATACCATCACACTGGTTCTCGGACAGATGGCTAACGATCCTGCCCATTCCGGCTGGCAATTTATGCGTAGCCTGTACGATCAATTTGGTTATTTACCACTGGCAACCTTTGAAGTATGGCGTGCACTGGTGCAGCATCCGCAGGCATTGGCAATGTCGCTCTTCAAATTTGAAATGTCAGCAGAGTACCTGAGTCGTATTGAGAATGAGTTCCCTATTCTATGGGAGTTTTTCCCCATCTTTGAGATCAAAGCGGCATCTGAGCGTTTCAAATTGTTCCTGAGCCAAAAAGGTGCACCGGAGGAAACCCAGAAATTACTGGTTACTAATATGTTTCAACGGCTGGGGCTCGTGTTCCCGACATATGCCGATGAAATTGAGAAATGGTTAAGTAACGGACATCTCCCCCCGTCTATTCCTGAGTCTTTTGTCCACGTGTGGTATCAGGAGCTTTTACGTGAGCATAGTGAAGCTCAATGGCCAGAGTACGGCAGCAAGCGGCTGCATAGCTGGATGGCATCACAAAAAAATCCAGTGATTGGTATTAATCCTGACGCAAATCACCGCTATTCCGTGGCCTTGTTACCCGTCTTCGCTGCAGCTGTGGCAAGCGGAAATGCTTCTTTTGAATCTGTATTTGACCGTAAACCCGGTGCCGTATTTTTCCTGAGGCAAGTCAGGGATTTCGATTCCCGCTGGTTTAAGGCCATCTTCCAGTGCAGCCTGTTGCGTTATGTTGCTAAAAAATAAAAAGGAATAAGGATGACTACACGCTATTTTTCGTCACTTATTGAACAATCGTTGTCTCGTTCAACTGAAGCAACGCTCAGTATCATGGGCGTTACCAACCCGCAGCTGCGTGAACATCTCGCGCAACAAATGGGGGCTGATTGTGGGAAACCGGGCTCATTCCTTGCTTCTCCGGTATTCCAGCAAATGTTTGGCTGGAAGGAGTCAAACCACACGATGCGCAGCCTGACGGAAGGCAACGCATTGTTGAGCAAAGCAGTGGTTGATTCACTGGATGATCAGAATAATGGCCGGTACCGGTTTGGTGCTGACTGGAGGCCTTTTACGCACCAGTTAGCCAGTTGGAAAGCTTTGCTGGAAAAGAAACATTCAGTGGTGGTAACCAGTGGTACGGGTTCAGGTAAAACGGAATGTTTTATGGTACCGGTGCTGGAAGATCTTTACCGGGAACTGCATGAAAATGGCAACAATCCGTTGGTCGGTGTCCGAGCCCTTTTTCTCTATCCATTGAACGCCCTGATTAATTCACAGCGCGAGCGTCTGGATGCCTGGACGCGTGGTTTTGGTACAGGGATCCGCTACTGCCTTTACAACGGCAACACCGAAAACCTACACGCTTCGGTAAAAAGCGAACAGGCAAAAAGGCCGAATGAGGTGCTCTCGCGCGAAAAAATGCGTGAAGAACCTGCGCCGATTCTGGTGACCAACGGCACGATGCTGGAATATATGATGGTTCGCCAGGTCGACGCCCCGATTATCCAGCAATCTAAAGCACAAAAATCACTACGCTGGATTGTACTGGATGAAGCGCATACCTATGTAGGGTCGCAGGCCGCTGAACTGGCGCTCCAGCTGCGTCGTGTGATGACCGCGTTTGGCATGACACCAGATGACGTGCGCTTTGTCGCGACCTCTGCGACCATTGCCGGCAGCGACGCTGAAAAGCAGCTGAAAAAATTTCTCTCTGAATTATCCGGTATCCCGCAGGAGCGCATCGATGTTCTGGACGGAAGTCGGGTGATTCCTGAACTGGAACCATCCAAAAACGTTTCTGTTCCGTTAGACGAGATAGAGCAAATACCTGATCTGGATCTAAGAGATAAAAATGATAATAAAATTAAAGGGATAAGTCCTGAGCGCTTTTATGCGCTTACGCATTCCCCCGAAGCGCGTTACATACGTGAGATGTTGGTCAAACAGCCCAATCCGATGAAGCTGGATGAGATAACAGAGCGGTTACACGTGCTGACAAAACAGCATTACAGCCAGCAGGAAGTACTGCGTTGGATCGATGTCTGTTCAGGGACTCAACCTAATGCAAAGGATCCCGCATTTCTTAAAGTCAGGGCGCATATCTTCCAGCGTAATACCCAGGGAATATGGGCTTGTGTTGATAAAGATTGCAGATTAAAGCACGGTACACCGCTCGACAAAGGCTGGCCCTTTGGCTATGTGTATGTGAACCAGCGACAAAATTGTGACTGTGGAAGCCCTGTATACGAAGTTGCATTCTGTAATGATTGTAATGAGCCTCATCTTCTGGCACGGGACAAAAAGGGCAAACTAGTCCAGTGGGAAAATAAAGGTGGCGATGAATTCTCTTTGCAGGATGAAGTACCTGTTGAACATGACGCTACAGAAGAAAAAGTCGAAAAAGAGAACAGTTTTCAGCCTCCGTTGATTATTGCCGCAGGAGAGACCAGCGAGGCAGGTTATACCCTACAACGCCTCGACCGTCAGACGCGCCGTATTGGCGTTATTAACAATGACAGCATTCCGCTGATTATTAATGATATTGAACAGGTTTGTAGTGCCAGTGGCTGTGGCTACAGAGGCATGAGTGGGAAACAGCCCTTCCGGCGTGCACTATTAGGTGGGCCATTTTACGTTACTAATATCGTGCCCACCGTTCTAGAGTATTGTCAGGACTTTACCAGTGATGAAGGCAAAGAGGGCGTCGGACCAGATTCGTTGCCAGGACGAGGTCGTCGACTCATCACCTTTACAGACAGTCGACAAGGGACAGCCCGAATGGCGGTGCGTATGCAGCAAGAAGCAGAACGCAGTCGCTTACGCGGAAGCGTAGTCGAAATTCTCAGCTGGCATCAAAGGACGCAAACGTCTACAGCGCCGAATGCCAATGCCGATCTGGAAAAATTAGCGGCCAGGGCGAAGCAAGCCCGTGAGCAGGCAGAAGAATATCGAAGCTGGGGAATGCCAGACCAGGCGAAATTGTCACAAGCACAGGCTGAACAGCTTGAACAGGCTTATCAGGCTGCAACCGGTGGGAAAGCCGCGACTATCCTGGTATCCCGAACCTGGACGGAGATGGTTAACGAGCTTAAAGAGAGAGCCGATATCCGCGGGCCGGTTCTGCAATATAACCATTATCTTAAGCCTGAAGTGTTTAATGAAAACGGCGGCCCCCTTAAGCTTTCTGAAATGTTGTTGTTCCGGGAATTCATGCGTCGCCCTAAACGGACTAACAGCCTGGAAACACAGGGGCTGGTTCAGGTTGGTTACCAGGGGCTGGAGAAAATACATAAGAGCCCCTTGCACTGGCAGGAAAAAGGATTAACGCTGGATGACTGGCGCGATTTTCTCAAGGTTACGTTGGATCATTACGTTCGCGAGAGCAACTTCACACAGCTGGATGATGAGCTGAAAAACTGGATTGGTAGCCGTTTTTCATCAAAATTCGTCCGTAACCCGGAATCAAAAGATCCTGAAGATAATCAGAACAGACGCTGGCCTCAAATTCGTAATGGCAACGTATCCCATCGTTTAGCGAAGTTGCTGATGCTGGGGGCTGGATTCAAAACCGTCAATGCGGCAACTATTGATATTATCAATACATGGCTGAAAGAAGCATGGGCCCAACTTACCGGACCGCTTGCAGTACTGAAACCCGATGGCAACCGTTTTTATTTACCGAAAGAGCATATGACTTTTTCTTTAATCACGGATGCCTGGATTTGCCCGGTAACCAATAAAATCCTGGATACGGCTTTTAAAGGCTTAACCCCTTATCTGCCTACCCATATTTCGTTCGAGCATCTTACCCTGGCGCAATATGACACTTTTGTCGCGCAGAAAGTCACAATGCCGGAAATCTGGAAGCTGGATCGTTCACAGGAAGACTACGCAGAGGGTCTGGCAAAAGCACGCGACTGGGTCAGCCATGATCCGCTGATCGCACAATTGCGGTCGGAAAACGTCTGGACAGACATTAACGATCGTGTCGTGGAAGGCGGCTTCTACTATCGTACTGCCGAGCACTCTGCCCAGCAGTCGTCAGAACGTCTGCAAAGCTATGAAAAGATGTTCAAGAATGGGCAACTAAATGTTCTCAACTGTTCCACCACCATGGAAATGGGGGTTGATATCGGGGGTATTACTGCGGTGGTAATGAACAACGTACCGCCACATCCGGCCAACTATTTACAGCGCGCCGGGCGAGCCGGGCGTAGTAAAGAATCACGCGCGATCTCTTACACCCTATGTAAAGGTAACCCACACGACCAGCAGGTTTTTGCCAACCCGCTCTGGCCATTTGAAACCATGATCCCGGCACCCATGGTCGCGATGAACTCCGCCCGACTGGTGCAACGTCACGTCAATGCATTATTACTGTCCGACTTTTTATGTAACGTTATTGGCGAAACCGATAAAGAAAAAACCAGCCTCGATAGCCTCTGGTTTTTCGGTGAAGATGACGGGCAGTCAAAATGCGAACGCTTTAAAATCTGGCTGGAACGTCCGGTTCTTGATATCGACACGGCGCTGGAACGGCTGGTGAAAGGTACGGCGTTGCATGGTGCAAGAGCCGAATATCTGCGGGATAAAACAATCAACGCGATCACCTTCCTGCAACAGCGGTGGCTCTCCGTTTATCGCGATCTCGTGACACAGGAGCGTGAGTCGCAGCCGCAAACGCCTTATCGTAAGCGCATAGAGCTGGAGAAGAAACGGCACTGTGGCGAGTATCTGCTGCGCGATCTGGCTGCCAGAACCTTCCTGCCGGGATACGGTTTCCCGACAGATGTAGTGACGTTTGATAACTTCACGATGGAAGATTATATCCGCGAAAAATCGCAGAAAAGTCGTGATAAAAAGGACCGTGAAGATAACGTTTCCCGTTATAAAGGATTACCTTCCCGTAACCTCGGTGTTGCCATTCGTGAATATGCACCGGGAGCAGAGATCATCCTTGATGGCCGTGTCTTCCGCTCTGCCGGTGTCTCACTGCACTGGCACAACATTAATGCTGATACCAATGAAGCCCAGCGTCTGGATTGCGCCTGGCGCTGTCACAAATGCGGGACCATTGGCTATGAAGAGGGGATGAGCAGTTCCGGGATGCTCTTTTGCTCCAATAGCGCCTGCGGCGAAAAAATAATCATGGATAATCGCCGTCAGGTGCTGCAGCCTGCCGGGTTTGTCACCGATGCACACGCTCCGGTAACGAACAATATTGAAACCATGAAATTCGTCCCGGTTGTCCCCGCGTGGGTCTTTGTTAAAGCAGAGCCCGTACCGTTGCCTAACCCGCTAATGGGTTATATGGCTTCTGGGGCTGATGGGCATGTTTTCCAGCAAAGTTTGGGGGAAGGTGGACACGGTTATGCATTGTGTCTGAGCTGTGGCCGTGCTGAGTCGATGCTGAATGAAAATGATGCGCCGAAAAGTATGGAAGCTCACTATCCACCGCGTCCGGGTAAAGCGGATCGCGACAGCCAGAATCATCGTCTGATTTGCCCCGGTTCGACGGCACTCATGAAGAATGTCACCCTGGGCGCACTGGCGCGTACCGATGTCTTTGAAATGGTTCTGCGCAAACCGCAAAACGGCGAGTATCTGCCAGATAACACAGAGGAGGGGCGGATTGTTGCCATGACTCTGGCGGTTGCTCTGCGTCAGGCGCTGGCGGGCGTTCTGGGTATCTCCGCCGCAGAACTCGGCTATTCTGTACGTCCGGTCAGACTGGAGGATGGGCAATCGGTATTAGCCGTACAGCTTTATGATGTGATCAGCGGTGGTGCAGGTTTTGCCTCCAGCGCACCGGTACACATTGAAGCTATATTGCAGGGAATGGTGAAACAGTTAGGCTGCCGCCATTGTGAGACTGCATGTAGTGAATGCCTGCTTGATTCCCAGACTCGCCACGATCACGATTTGCTGGATCGCAAAGCGGCGCTGGCCTGGCTTGGCGATGACTTCACGTATTACATCGGTTTACCGGATGAAGAGACATTCTCGCTGCCGGATGCCCGCTACTGCCCTGGCGCCATTGGCGATACGATTCGCCGGGCGATTAACGAAGGCGCTGAAAAGCTCACCCTGTGGATGACCGGCGCGCCCAATGAGTGGGATTTATACGCACGTCAGTTCCGCGCGGCGGTTCAGAACTATCGGCTAAAAGACAACGTCGAGGTCGATCTTGTTATTCCTACGGGAGTGGATGACCCGGACCTGTTGCATGAACTATCGCAATTTACTGCGCTGGGTGTGCGGCTGTGCCATGTTGAACAGGATCTGCAATTACCGATCGTTGCCCAGGTCACCTTTACCGATCGCGTGATGACGCTGGCCTCTCGCAGCCAGCAGGCAACGATTCCGGGGCCGGAGTGGCACCTGAATGACGAACTGGTGGTGCGTAGTCTCGGTTATAAAACGGTAGAACTGAACGAGTTTATTCTGCCGGCTAAAGCCACCAACGCTGTCGAGCGGGTCAAAGACATTCAGATCCACAAACAGTTGAATGGACCACTGTCGCAGTTTGGGCAACGCTTCTGGGACGTGCTGTTTAACGACCATGAAGAAGCGCAGTCACTGATGAATAACACGCGAATTACCGGCGTTCACTATACCGATCGCTATCTGCAAAACCCGGTTGCGCTGGCGTTGTTGGGATCAATTCTGAGACCGCTAAAAACAAAGCTGACCGATGGCGCTGAAGTGACGCTGGATACGCTATTTAAAGATAAAGATCGCCCCGGTAACCGGCCTTTCCATGACTGGATGAGCATAGCGGATTTTCAGGATTTCGCTGATCAGTGGTTTGCTGCTGCGCTGGGCAGGCCGGTAGAACTGACGGTGTTCGACTCGCCGCGCGATATCCCTCACCATCGTAAACTGACGGTGACTTTTGAGGATGGTCAGGTATTGAAGATCCGCTTCGATCAGGGGATGGGCTACTGGCGCATCAACTTTTCATCGCAATGGCATTACTTTGATTTCCGCGATGACGTTTCTTTCCAGTTAGTCAAAATGGCTCAGGCCTGCAAGGAAGGGAATGTCGCCAACAGCGAAGAGAGTTGGGCAACGGATGTGCTGGTGGAGGTGATCGCCTCCTGATGATGAGCCGCTCCCGATGTGGTGTCGGGAGCGGTATTTTCTATAAAACTTACCGCTTATTTGAGATATTCATCGAAAATGTCGAGTAATTCTTGATGTATACACGGCCATTCCTGACCTAAATTGACGGTACACAAGCCAATATCGAAGCCATTAATTTTATAACGATGTTTCACTGCGGTATCTACGTGGGGATATATTAATAACCCCCCTATGTTTTCGCCATTTTCAGGCTTTAACGACCATAAGTAATTCATCAGTTGATAAAGATTTTGCGAATGAAATTTTTCTGTTCCCATTCGTCGTGAAAAAATGCTCTTATAGTATTTGGCGTCAACGATAAGTATTTTTTCTGATGAGCGAATGGTGATGTCAGTTTCCATTCGAGGTAACAAATTAAGTGACTGATCCGATATACTCGATGCATCCCATTTTAAATAAGAGCGGGTTGTGTTTGCAGACGTTAATTCACGACGGCAAAATTCATAAAGAAACTTTTGATAAAGTAATGACATCTCTTTTTCGTTTCTTTCAAAATCATAGAAACGGTAGTGTCCTTTGTTTTGACCTGGAATAGAATTATTGACGATGAATTTGCAGACACTGATAACGAATTTATAATAACGCGTATTTTTTCCGCCATTCAGATAGCTGAAATGCTGCGGAGTTAAATGAAGAGTGCTAATGCCCGGTAATTTTCTATAAAGTGAACGAGCTTCATCTCTGATAGTTGAATTTAACTTTTCATGCTTAATTAATATGGCTAATGTGCTTTTTATAATTCGGTTAGCCAGCGTGTCTTCATTAAGCATATCAAAAGTACTGACGGTTTTCCCATGATTAAGATGGAAGCCGCGTATTGTTTTAGCAAACTCTATTCGCCCTTTGATGCCAGGAATGATCTCGGTATTAGGATTGTAATCAAGCTCAAGCCCTCGGCGTGAAAGCTGTAAAACCCCTTTATTTAATACATACCCAAGGATATCAAGAAGATTGTTACCGGGTATGGCTTCAAGGTTTGCCTGCTTAATTTCCTGTAAATAACCCCATGCATAGGTAAGCATGTAATAGATATTACGGACAGGTATCACGGGCTGTTCCACTATGAGTCCCCTAATAATTTGTTGGTCCATTTCTGTTGTTTATAGGGGTCATCAAAGAAATATTCTTCGAGTAAAGGGGCGATATCCGTCATCACAATTTCATTAAGCCATTGCGTATCCGGAGAGGTGCCATCTTCCAACCCACAGCAGAAGTAACTATGCCCAATGCGGAATCCTTTCCCAAGGATAGTGGCCTCTTTGCTGATTTCCTGGTTCAACTCGTTCATTTTTTGGCATAAAGACTCAACAAATGAAGGTTCTGCTTTTTTATTCAGTAAAAAATTCCGGAACTGTGGTGTATCAAAACCTGGCTCAATATCTATGAAAGAAAATCGTCTGCGTAGGGCATAGTCAACAACGGCCAGAGAGCGATCGGCAGTATTCATTAAACCGATGATATAAACATTCTCCGGGACATAGAATCGTTCTTCATCGTTTTCGGAGTAGGTTAGGGGAACAGACCAGTTTTCACCTCGTTTATCATGTTCCATTAACATCATCACTTCGCCAAATACTTTACTGAGATTGGCACGATTGATTTCATCTATAATAAAAATATACTTTTTCTCTGGCTGCTCTTTAGCTTGCTGACAAAAATTGTAAAATATGCCGTCTTTACGTCGGAAGCCGACGCCATTCGGACGATAGCCCTGTATAAAATCCTCATAGCTATAAGATTGATGGAACTGAACCATATTGACGCGTTGCGGAGCCTTTTCTCCTGTCAGCAAGTAAGCCAGACGGCGTGCAACAAAGGTTTTTCCAACGCCGGGCGGCCCCTGGAGGATAATATTTTTTTTGATGGTTAATCGTTTGAGTATCGTCTCTATTGTGGTTTCAGGGATAAACAAATCATTTAACGCATCTTCCAGACAGTATGATTCAGTTTTTGACATAGGTGGAATAACACTCTTGCCAGAATTAAATATTAATTTATAGTCGTTGATTATGTTGTCCAGCATAGAGGCAAATCGGGTGTAATCAATACCCTGTGAGACTTTTTGGGAACAGGCGTAATAGGACTGTCCGTATTTTTTAGGATATACACCCGAAGTTGCCTGAAAATACTCTGCGATTGTTTTAGGTATGTCTGAAGAGAACTGCCATTGGGCATGTGGTTCATTCGTGTCGCTTATACCATAAGCCAAAACCAACTCATCAAAATCTTTATAATAGAGAATAACGGGATATATACCGTTAGAAGCTTCATGACCTTCTCCAAGAAATGCAAACCAGGGAATAGACGTAAAATTACCATAACCGAAACTCAATTTTACTCGCAGGTTACGGTAAGACGTTGGATAATCTTTAGTGGATTGCGAACGTTGTTGCTGTGCTTGCTTAATAAATTTTTCAATCCAGGGTTGAATAGATTCCATAAGATATGCCTTCCTCATTGCTAAGCCTCTATTATCGCTTTCGCAACGTACTGAAACAATAGATTTTTACTGCAAAATCAGACTGGTAAATATTTACTGAGGGGGAAAGTTTCTATTGAGTCAGTGGAAGGCTCCCGGTGGTTAACCGGGAGTAAACGCTGTTACGCGACTTTCTGTTTACCGGCAATCACTCCAATAAACGCCTGCACCTGCTTTTGTTTACGCGCCGACAGTTTGCACACCTGGCGTAGCGACTGCATCAGTTCGCTCTCCTCGGCGGCGGGTGGTTGGGCGGTGAGGACAATACAGCCTTCCATCACTTTGACATCTACCGCCGTGCCAGTGGCAAAACCGGCGGCTTCCAGCCACTGACCTTTCAGGGTGATGGCGGGAATACGGCTGTAATCCGGGTAGCGACTCGCATAACCGACGGTGACATGACGGTTATTTGCCGGGGAGACTTCTGCTTCGAACGGTTGTGCAATAGAATGCGTGTCAGTCATAACTGCTATTCTCCAGGAATAGTGATTGTGATTAGCGATGCGGGTGTGTTGGCGCACATCCGCACCGCGCTAAATACCTGTATATATCATCAGTAAATATGGGGAAAGTCCAGCTAAAAATAGAATAAAATGGGCAATTTCTGGAATGATTTAAATATATTTATGTGGGTTATGATTGGCGTGAAATAATAAAAAGCGCACCGGAAAGGTGCGCCAGAAAATAATGTTCAGGATTTTTTACGTGAGGCTTTTTTACCCCCGCTAGCTGCGCGTTCAGCTTTGATTTTTTCCAGCAACGCGGCGGCGCTGTTTTCTCCGCTGATCAAATCCGGGTTTTCGGCCCGCCACTGGGCGGTAAGTTCACCACGGAACGCTTTTGCCAGGATGGATTGCGTCAGGTTGTTGACGCGGGCTAAGGCGTTGTTGACCTGTTTTTCTATGGTGTCGGCGTAGGCGAAGAGTTGCTCGACGCGGCGAACGATTTCGGCTTGTTCTTTTACTGGAGGTAATAAAACAACTTGGGATTTGATATCTTTTCCTGAAATACCTTTTTGACCAGAAGTTGTTTTCACGCAGTTCATCATTGCATTTCGTGCTGAGGGGGATGAAAAAAATATTTCAATATATTCTGGTAAAGCATCTTTGGTTAATCGAGCTCGAATAAGTTTATCAGGATATAGCAAATTTTGATGTTGTAATTTTTTCAATAACCCACAAACACCAACAAATTCTAAACTTCCGTTATAGCGAGTAAATAAAAGATCTCCATCTTGTAATTTGTGGCGGTTTAGTTCACTTTCTGAACATTCTAGAAACCGAATATCGTTTTGATCTACATGGCCAGCACGTACAGAACTAATGCGTAGTATTGGATGACCAACACCACTTTCATTTGGCTTTGATGAAAGACCATTACGTAATTCAGTTAAGATAGATTCAAAATTTAACTTCTTAAATACAGAATGTTGCGGCTCAAAATTACGCCATTTTTCTGTCAATTTTCCATTAACTGCGCCCCCAATACCGCTTGACGAAAACGTTTCAGGATTTGTGGGATTTGCTCAAAACGTGCTTTGGTGCTGTCTACCTGCGCCAGCAGCGTATCGAGTTTTTCAGCGATGATTTTTTGTTCGGCAAGTGGTGGGATTGGTATATTTATCAAATCAAAGCTTGCCGGCTTAATATTATTAATATTTGCACCAGCAGAAAGTGATGAAATTTTGTTTCGATAAAGAGAAGATTTTGTGAAATGAGCAATAAAACCAGAAAATATAAGTTTTTCAGGACGTAATACACCGCAAAATGCGCCGAAACTACATTCAAATGGTAGATGCTGATGTGCGGATTTACCAACTACGGATTTGCTCCCTGATGACATTGCAATAACAATATCTTCAGGAGATATTTTTTGACTTTCTTTAACAAGATTTTTAGGAACAAAAACCAAGTCCGTAGTATCAAACTTGCCATTCTGAATATTGTTCGCACGGATAAGAGGCAAATAATCATCTTTTAGATAATTTATTGCCTGCTCTTTTTTATACGTTACTCCTCGGATTAGAGTTGTGACCGTAGATACTGGGGCGATAACCCACCCCTCCGGCAATTTCCCCGCACTCATTCCTTCACCCCACCAAACGCTTCTTCCAGCAACTGACGCTGCAAATCGGCCTCATCGCTCGCCCCCAGTTCACGCATCAGCGCATCCAGTTCAGACAGCGCCTGTACCAGTTCGCCCATCGCTTCTGCCGCTAATACATCCGGCTCCGGCAGGCTGTCGGCATCAATACTGTCTTTATCTTTCAGCCAGGAGATATCCAGCGAATCGGATTTTGCGGTGCGGATCCACTCACGGCTGAACTTGCGCCAGCGGCTGGTAGCAAGATGCTGGTCGGTGTTTTTGTTCTCTTCGCTGTCGGCAACTTCCGTCTCTTCGGCGTTAAAACTCCATTCACCTTCAGTGCGCGGGCTTAAACCGTGCGGGTCTTCGCCATACACGCGCTCAAACGGCTGCAAATGCTCGTCGGTAAACGGTGTGCGCTTGCCGAAACTCGGCATATTGGTACGCAGGTCATACACCCACACATCATCGGTACAGTTCTTATCCTGATTCGGGTTCGCCACCGTCCCTTTGGTAAAGAACAGCACGTTGGTCTTCACGCCCTGAGCGTAAAAAATACCGGTCGGCAGACGCAGAATGGTGTGCAGATGACACTTATCCATCAGGTCACGACGAATGTCGGTGCCTTTGCCGCCTTCAAACAGCACGTTATCCGGCACCACCACCGCCGCACGACCGCCGGGATGCAGCGTTTCGATAATATGCTGCATAAAGCACAACTGTTTGTTGCTGGTCGGGTGAACAAAGGTGCGGGTAATGTTGGTGCCTGCGGCGCTGCCAAACGGCGGGTTAGTGGCGACAATATGCGCCTTCGGCAGGTTTTCACCGTCGCTACCCAGAGTGTTGCCCAGACGGATTGCGCCGCCGTGGTCGAGGTTGCCTTCAATATCGTGCAGCAGGCAGTTCATCAGTGCCAGACGACGGGTGCCGGGCACCAGTTCGAGGCCGATAAACGCGCGGTGGATCTGGAAATCCTGCGTGTCGCCATCAAGGTCGTCCAGATCATTGGTTTGCGACTTAACATAGCGGTCGGCTTCAATCAAAAAGCCCGCCGTACCTGCCGCCGGGTCCTGCACCACTTCACGCGGCTGCGGTTTCAGCAGATGAATAATGGTTTTAATCAGCGGACGCGGGGTGAAGTACTGGCCTGCACCAGACTTGGTTTCATTCGCGTTCTTCTGCAACAGCCCTTCGTACATATCGCCGAAGTCATCGCGCGACTTACCGTGCGCGCCGTTGTACCAGTCCAGCGAATCCATATTGCTGACCAGTGCGGTTATTTGTTTCGGCTCGGTGATGGTGGTACTAACATTATGAAAAACTGCCTGTACCAGCTTTTTGTCATCTTCGCCTAAATGCACGAGCATTTTTCGGTAGAACTGCAACTGCTCCTGGCCGATGCGGGATTTCAGGTCATCCCAGCGGTAACCTTCCGGCAGGTATTCCGCTTCCTGACCGGTCTCTTTACACATTTTCAAAAACAGCAGCGAGGCGAGTTCATTGACGTAGTTTTGATAGGAAACGCCGCCATCGCGCAGGTTGTCGCACAGCTTCCACAGCTTCGCGACCAGATCGTTATTGTTCATTGTGAGTTCCGTAAATTAAGCAGCGGCCCAAATTCATCGAGCCGCAGAAGAAGAAATTGCCGAGGGTAATATACACAAAATCATTCAGGTTGCATCAAGGCGGCAAGTGAGTGAATCCCCGGGAGCGTACAGAAGTACGTGACCGGGGTGAACGAGCGCAGCCAACGCAGAGGCAGCCTGAAGGATGAAGTGTATACGTGTCAGGCCAGCTCGTCCCAGATATAATCGCTGAATTTGCCCAGCAGGGTATCGAGATTATCGTCAAAGGTTCTTTGCAGCATCGCCTTCCCGCCGCGACGGTGGAAGTTGCCGGTTTTGAAGACATCGTCGTCGAGCACCACTTTCTCTTTCAGCGCCTGCGCTAAACGATCGAGCCAGCTTAATTGCTCGCTGCTCCAGTCGTTTTCGCCCTTAATGCGCGTCAGCGCGTGATCGACACGTTCCTCAAACGGTTTCAGCGCATCGCCCACCGCAGCGCGGCGAATATGACCAATCAGCCGGGCGGCGATATCTTCATTGCGCGTCTCTTTCCATGCTTTGCGCAGGGAAGATTCCTCAAAGTGCTGGCGGTCAAACCACTCCTGTAGCTCGACCAGCCCTTTACGGGTGAGATCGCGCGGGCGATTAATAACTGCCTGCAATGCCGGTTGCGCGTTCGGGGAACGTTGCACCAGCGAGTCAAAGGCTTCGAGGAAATCCTGCGGCGTGTCGTAATCACCGTACAGCGATTTTACACTCACCACTTCATCGTCGATATCGAGGAAGATCGGCGCATCATTCAGGTTGTTGATGTCCGTTTTCAGCTTTTCCAGACGGGCGATAAAGCCAGGCAGTTTGTTAAAGACTTCGGCGCTCCAGTGCGGCCCTTTTTCCCGCAGGCGCGAGGCGAAGCCGTTAAAGTTCACGCCCGCCGCGTCCTGGCATAGCTCATCCAGACGACGCACCTGTTTATCTATCGTTTCGCTGCGGTCACGGTTAAACGTGGCCAGACCGATGATACGCTGGAGCTTCGCCACCAGTTGTTCATGGCTGTGCTCGGCAAAACTGCGGCCATCCGCTTCGGTGATTTTATAGGTTTCTGAATCGGTAATTTCATTGACCAGCGTTTGCAGTTCCACCTTCGGGCGCACCACCACCGGACGCATGGTGTCGACGCTCTCCAGCGTGCTGTAGATATCGACACAGTCAAAAATCTTAAAGCTGGTTTTATTCACCTCCGGGCATAAGCGCGTGGCGCGGCCTTTCATCTGTTCGTACAGAATGCGGCTGCGTACTTTACGCAGGAACACGATATTACAGATCGACGGAATATCGACGCCGGTCGTCAGCAGGTCGACGGTTACCACGATATTGGGCAGCCGCTCTTTATTGAAGCGGGTGATCATGGTCTGCACTTTGCGCGCGTCTTTATCGGCATCACCGGTGATCTTGATGATCGCGTCGTGCTCCAGTTGCGGATACTTTTTCTTGAACGCGGCACGCAGCTCTTCCACCACCATATCGGCATGGGCATTGGTGACGCAGAAGACCAGCGTTTTTTGCGATCCGGTCGGGTCAAGATAATTGGTGAGTTCGTTACAGACGGCGCGGTTAAACGCCGGGATCACCAGGCCACGGTTAAAGTCGGCGACTTCAAAATCCTGATCGTCTTCCAGGGTGTCATTGATCACTTCTCCCTGCGGGCTGATGCGCTCTACCTGCTCGCCTTTGGAGAGATAAACCCCCTCCTGCGCGTTGCGGGTGATGATCTGAATAGGCGGATCCTGGTCGATCAGAAAACCGTCGATAACCGCGGTACGGTAGGTATAACGGTAAACCGGCTCGCCGAAAATCTGCACAGTATGTAGCGCCGGGGTGGCGGTGAGAGCGATTTTTACCGCATCGAAGTGATCGAGAATGCGACGGTAGGCAGAGACGTAATCCAGCTGGCTGCGGAACTGCAGTTCGCCTTCGGTCTGCTCTTTATCGAGAATATAGCCGCGATGCGCTTCGTCAACGACGATACAGTCGTAACGGGCCACCGGCATCGGTTCATCTGATTGCAGGGTGCGTTTCACCAGCGACTGTACGGTGGCAACGTGAATTTTGGTGCTGTCTTCCGGGAATTTATCCGTCAGCCCTTTAATGTCGAAAATGCTGTTGAAGGTGTCGCCGTTAATACGCGTATCTTCAAACGCGCCCAGCGCCTGTTCGCCAAGAGAACGGCGGTCGACAAGGAAGAGAATGCGTTTAAAACGCTGGGACTGGATCAGGCGGAACATCATGGCGATTGCCGTACGGGTTTTACCGGTACCGGTCGCCATCGCCAGCAGGATCTCTTGTTGCCCCTTGACGATTGCCTTTTCAACCGCGCGGACGGCATCTTCCTGATAATAACGCAGGCCCAGCTCGCTCATGCCAGGGTTATCGGCAAACCACTGATTCTGTTTTTGCGGTTCGCTGCCGAGCATTTCCAGCAGCTCTTCCGGGCGGTGCCACTCGGGTAAGGCTTTCGACATATTGCGGGTATCACGCACGTCGCGATACCAGATGCCGCTTTTGGTCTTCATTGTTGCGCGGTATTCGCGCCCGTTGGTCGAGTAGCAGAAGGGGATTTTAAACCGTTGTTTGCCGCTGGTGTCCTGCCAGCTGGTTTCATACTCTGGCACTGCTTCATGCACTTCATCCGGTGAGTAGTGCTCAAGCAAGGTTTCCCGCAGGAAGCCATTATCGAAACATTTACTGTAGCGATACGACTCATTGAGCCTGGCGGGAACGTCGATATTGTTACGTTTCGCCTCTACCACCGCGATGGGTTTGAGGCCGACAAACAGCACATAATCCGCAAAGCCCTGATTACCCGTTTCATCTTTTCCGGTCGGCCATTCGGCAATGGCTTTATTGACGCCGGGTTCCGGACGTGCGCCTTTGGAGAAGCGCAGGGTTTTGCTGTCGGCCTGCCAGCCTGCTTTACGCAGTTGCGCATCAATCAGGAAGCGACTCTCTTCTTCGCTAAGGTTGAGTGTGCGCTTGATGGCCTGATCGGTAATTTCTTTGTGGTAAGCCTTACGTTCCTGTTCGGTCTGTTTTGCCAGTTCCGCGTTCTTCTCGGCGAGCTGTGCTTCCAGTGCCGCAAGGCGAGCCTGGGTTTGCGCTTCGGTTTCCTGCTGTTTGCCTTCCAGAATGGCGATATAGCCGTTCAGGGCAACCAGCTTCTGCTGTTGCGCTTCGACTTCTGCCTGAGTCTGCGCTTTTTCTCGCACCTGCTGTTCAAGCTGTTGTTTTAGCGTCAGCACTTCCTGGTGATAGAGGTTTTCACCACGTTCCGGCAACACAAACACCGGCACCGGGAAGTCATAATCTTTAGTGACCAGACGGTAGTACCAGACAGCCAGGCGGAACCCGAGTCGCAGGCACATCTGGGCATCGTTGAGATCGTTATGATATTCGTGCACCGCCTGGTTACCAATGCGGCGTAATTTGTGAAATACAGAGAGGATGTTGTCATCAACAAAGGCGATTTTGCCGAGTTCACGCAGGAGATCGTGTTGATTCTCACAAGGGGGGATGTTGAGTAACAGACCAAGATGTTTCGCTGTGGCTTCGCCAAACATACGCATTTTAATCAGCGTCGTGTTGGGATCATCCGGGTAGTTATTTTCCGCCGCACAGGCGATGGCATAAGTGAAGTCGTTGACGCCCTTCAGGAATTCAAAATTGGATTTATTCATCATTGTTATTAATCCATTGCTGTGCGGGCCTGTCCAAATATTTAAGGCCCATAACATCTCATCTTAGCTTTCTGTACCTTTCCGGGCAATGACCACGGTCACAGCAACTGACTCATTTCTAACGTGTTCGTCTATTTTTGTAGTGCTATAGTAGCCGAAAAACATCTACCTGATTCTGCAAGGATGTACTATGACGGTTCCTACCTATGACAAATTTATTGAACCTGTTCTGCGTTATCTGGCAACAAAACCGGAAGGTGCAGCCGCGCGTGATGTTCATGAGGCTGCCGCGGATGCATTAGGACTGGATGACAGCCAGCGAGCGAAAGTCATTACCAGCGGACAACTTGTTTATAAAAATCGTGCAGGCTGGGCGCATGACCGTTTAAAACGTGCCGGGTTGTCGCAAAGTTTGTCGCGTGGCAAATGGTGCCTGACTCCTGCGGGTTTTGACTGGGTTGCGTCTCATCCCCAGCCAATGACGGAGCAGGAGACGAACCATCTGGCCTTCGCTTTTGTGAATGTCAAACTTAAGTCACGGCCGGATGCCGTCGATTTAGATCCGAAAGCCGACTCTCCCGATCATGAAGAACTTGCAAAGAGCAGCCCGGACGATCGGTTAGATCAGGCGCTAAAAGAGCTTCGTGATGCGGTGGCTGATGAGGTTCTGGAAAACTTATTGCAGGTTTCTCCTTCGCGCTTTGAAGTCATTGTTCTGGATGTTTTGCATCGCCTGGGGTATGGCGGCCACCGTGATGATTTGCAGCGTGTTGGCGGTACTGGAGATGGTGGCATCGATGGTGTGATATCGCTTGATAAACTTGGCCTGGAGAAAGTTTATGTTCAGGCAAAACGTTGGCAGAATACTGTAGGCAGGCCAGAATTACAGGCATTTTACGGCGCACTGGCTGGGCAAAAAGCGAAACGTGGGGTGTTTATTACCACTTCTGGATTTACTTCTCAGGCGCGTGACTTTGCCCAATCCGTCGAGGGTATGGTGTTGGTTGATGGGGAACGCCTGGTGCACTTAATGATCGAAAACGAAGTAGGGGTTTCTTCACGTTTGTTGAAGGTGCCGAAACTGGATATGGACTATTTTGAGTGAAATATCAGGCCGGATGCGGCTGCGCCTTATCCGGCCCATAACCCCTTACTTCCTCAACCCCGCAAACGCAGCCCGAATCTCTTCCTCCGGCAGCTGGATCCCGATAAACACCATCGTGCTATGCGGTTTTTCATCGCCCCACGGCCTGTCCCAGTCGGCGCTGTAGAGGCGCTGGACGCCCTGGAACAGCAGGCGGTTAGGTTCGCCGTCAATCCACAGCATCCCTTTGTAACGTAGCAGTTTATCCGCCGACTCCAGCAGCAGGTTTTCCATCACGCGGGAAACTTCGCTGATATCTACCGGGTAATCCAGTTCCACCACAATCGACGAAATATCGTTTTGTTTATCTGCGATAAAGTGGAAACGCGGTTTGGTGCTGACGACGTTTTCTTCCAGCATAAAACCGTTGGTGTTGAACAGCAGGCCCAGATCGATGTCGCCGTGGGTGACGGTGTAGACCGGTGCGCGGGCGTTGATGCGCGCCAGGCGTTCATGCAGTTTTTCTGCTTCGCCTGCGACGTCGGTTTTGGTCAGCAGAATGCGGTCGGCGTAGCCAACCTGTGACTGGGCGATGGTGAACTGGTTCATCTGCTCATCGGCATGTACCGCATCCACCAGCGCAATCACGCCGTCCAGCAGATAACGCTGGCATAAAACTTCATGGGAGAAAAAGGTCTGAATAATCGGGCCGGGATCGGCCATGCCGGTGCATTCAATGACCAGACGGTCGAACTGAATATTGCCCTTGTCGAGATTGTCCAGCAGGTCGAGTAGCGCGTCCTCCAGCTCGTTGGAGCGCGAACAACAGATGCAGCCGTTGGTCAGCGTTTTGATCTGCGTGGCGCGGTCGCCAATCAGTTGATCATCAACAGAGACTTCGCCGAATTCGTTTTCAATCACGGCAATTTTGTAGCCGTGCTGTTCATTAAGAATATGGCGCAGCAGGGTGGTTTTGCCTGCGCCTAAAAAACCGGTGAGTAGGGTAACTGCAATCGGGTTCATGCTCTCTCCATTAACAACAGCGCATACCGCCTTTACCATCGCCGCCGTAGCGCGCGTTCTGGCGTTCGCGGAAGAATTCTTCATAGCTCATGTACGGCTTGTCGGGATGGTTGGTCTTCATATGCTCGACGTAGTTGTCGTAGTCTGGAATGCCAATCAACATCTTCGCCGCCTGGCCGAGATATTTTTTTGCCTGTCCTAAGTTACCAAACATTTTGCCTTCCAGATATGCGTAAAGCCCGGAAGGTCCGGGCCGGGGATTTGCCGGATGCGGCGTAAACGCCTTATCCGGCCTACGATAGACACTTTGTAGGCCGGATACGCGCAGCGCATCCGGCAACCGGTTAGTGGTGCGAAGAGATCTTCACGCCGCCTTCCGGGATTGGAACGTACGGTGTTTCTTTGTCAGTACGTTTGTCGCTGTTTCGCACCTTCAGCCAGGTTTTGAAACCGTAGAAGATGATGCTGTACACCACAATCAGGAACAGAATACTCAGACCCGCGTTAGTGTAGTTGTTCACAACGATGTGGTTCATGTTGGCAATCTGCTGCGCCGTCAGGTCAGTACCGTTAGCAATCTTCTCTTTGTACTGGCTTGCCATGTAGAAGAAGCCTTCCATCTGCGGGTTGGTGCTGAACAGTTTCAGGCCCAGCGCCCAGGTGGTGCAGATAAGCAGCCATACAGCCGGAACAACAGTTACCCAGATGTATTGGGTGCGCTTCATCTTAATCAGCACAACGGTGCCCAGTACCAGCGCTACGGCTGCCAGCATCTGGTTGGAGATACCGAACAGCGGCCACAGGCTCTTAACGCCGCCCAGCGGATCAACCACGCCCTGATACAGCAGGTAGCCCCACAGACCCACACAGCCCGCAGTACCGATGATACCGGCAACCAGAGAATCGGTTTTTTTCAGGAACGGGATGAAGTTACCCAGCAGGTCTTGCAGCATAAAGCGGCCAGAACGGGTACCCGCATCCAGCGCGGTCAGGATGAACAGGGCTTCGAACAGAATACCGAAGTGATACCAGAAGCCCATGTCAGCCATCGGCAGCACTTTGTGGAACACGTGAGCGATACCTACCGCCAGCGTCGGCGCACCACCTGCACGGTTCAGGACAGAAGGCTCACCAATGTCTTTCGCGGTTTGCAGGATCTGCTCTGGCGAAATCACGAAGCCCCAGGAGCTGACAGTCGCTGCCGCGTGTGCGGTAACGTCTTTCAGCTGCGCCATGATGATCGGCGCGTTCTCGCCACCCATTTCATGCAGGTTAGGCATGGTGATGCCAAGGCCCGCAGGCGGGGTATTCATCGCGAAGTAAAGACCCGGTTCGATGATGGATGCAGCAACCAGCGCCATAATCGCCACGAAGGACTCCATCAGCATTGCGCCGTAGCCAATGAAACGCGCGTCGGTTTCGTTAGCCAGCAGTTTCGGCGTCGTACCGGAAGAGATCAGCGCGTGGAAGCCAGATACCGCACCACAGGCGATGGTGATGAACAGGAACGGGAACAGAGCGCCTTTCCACAGCGGGCCAGTACCGTCAATGTACTGCGTCATCGCAGGCATTTTCAGTTCCGGGTTCAGCACCACGATACCCAGTGCCAGGCCGACGATAACGCCGATTTTCAGGAAGGTTGCCAGATAGTCGCGCGGTGCGAGGATCAGCCACACCGGCAACAGTGCGGAAACAAACGCATAGCCAATCAGCGCGAAGGTAATGGTGGTGTCTTTAAAGGTCAGTGCCGGACCCCAGTACGGATCGTGAGCAATTACGCCACCGAAGTAGATAGAGGCAACCAGCAGCACGATACCAATAACAGAGACTTCACCTACACGCCCCGGACGGATAAAGCGCATGTAGATACCCATAAACAGCGCAATCGGTACGGTTGAGCAAACGGTGAAGACCCCCCACGGACTTTCGGCCAGGGCTTTAACCACAATCAGCGCCAGAACGGCGAGGATGATGATCATGATTAAGAAACAGCCAAACAGCGCGATAGTCCCCGGTACTGGCCCCATCTCTTCTTTGATCATCTCACCGAGAGATGCACCGTTACGGCGAGAGGAGATAAACAGCACCATAAAGTCCTGTACCGCACCGGCCAGCACTACCCCCGCCAGCAGCCACAGCGTACCAGGCAGGTAACCCATCTGTGCGGCGAGAACCGGACCAACCAGCGGACCCGCACCGGCGATAGCGGCGAAGTGGTGACCAAACAACACGTAACGGTTGGTCGGAACATAGTTCAGACCGTCGTTGTTAATAACCGCAGGCGTCGCGCGCGTGGGGTCGAGTTTCATTACCTTCTGGGCGATGTACAGACTGTAGTAGCGATAAGCCACCAGATACACCGACACAGAGGCGACCACGATCCACAGGGCACTGACGTGCTCCCCCCGACGTAATGCAACTACCGCGAGGCAGAATGCACCGATGATTCCAAGAATCACCCAGGGTATGTGCTTGAATATCTTTTTAGTATCCATAGTAAAACCTGGCATGTATTGATTAATAGTTGGCCGAAGCCGTTCTAGGTTTGCGTTGCGTTTGAGGAGGTAAATTGACCGCTATCCTGCAGTGATGTTGCCAGAGTTACGCGCGCGTAAAGTAAGGTAAATAACTGAGTGGTTATATTTGGGACGTAAGCGGTCAGGAATGGCGGTGAGCGGTTGGGCAAGAATTATTCGTCGGGTGGATATGTGATTGAGATCACAATAAAAATGCCCCTTCGATAATTAACCGAAGGGGTATTCTTAGAAGAGAGTGTCTAATTCCGCCAGTACGTTGTAGTCGTCATCAGCCAATAACAACGTTTTCCATTTGTCGAAGGTCAGGCACGGATGCGATGTGCCAAACACCAGAATATCCCCCACTTGCACGTCGCTATTAGCTGACAGTTGCAACATGCAGTGCTGATCCATAATACCTGTACTGCGAATCGCCTGTGGATCAAATGCCAGTGATTTGCCGTTGCGATAGTGGGCGACTGGTTGCGGCAGTCCGGCGTCGAAGGCGCAATCACGCTTACCAAAATTTACCACCGCACGATCAGCTTCCGGCACCGATTGCACCATGGCGACCAGTTCCAGCGCAGATGTGAGATCGCCTGCCAGATCACAGGCCACAGGATCACGGGCGAGCAACTGTTGTTGTGCCGCGTCGTAGATCCCGGTGTCGTGAGTGATGTAGCAGCCAGGGCGAATAACAATGCGGCAGTTATCAGGCTTTTCTGCCGCCAGCCAGATATTGCACACCACGTCATACCAGACCGTGCCTGCTCCGGTGAGAATAAACTCGCCATCAACCAGACTTGCCATATCACAGGCCAGTTGTGCGGCATCCCGCAGCAGTGCTTCTACCTGCGGTTGTGGATCGTCACCGTGTAAAACACCTTCATATAACTCAAGCCCGCGCAGACGTAGCCCTGGTAATTGGGCCGCCTGTTTAGCCAGTGCCAGTGCGGCATCCGTTGAGCGGCAGCCACAGCGTCCGCCGGGGACACCCAACTCAATCATCACGTTCAGTGTCTGTTGCTGACTGGCAAAAAAGGCAGACAAAGCGCGGGCGTTCTCAATGCTGTCGATACAGCAGATAAAATCGACCGTCGGGTAATGTCGTTGCAACTGGGCAATCAACTGCATATTCGCCTTGCCGACCAGCTGGTTAACCATCAGCACTCGCTGAATACCGCTCGCCATTGCCGCACCAGCCTGCCATGCGCTACCGACACCTATTGCCCAGGCACCAGCCGCCTGCTGCGCCTGAAAAATCCACGGCGTCATGGTGGTTTTACCGTGCGGTGCCAGCGAAACGCCGCGCGCGTCAGCATAACGCTGCATCCACGCAATGTTGTTCTCCAGGGCCTGCTTTTTAATGATCGCGGCAGGTAAACAGACATCTTCGGCAAGGAGATTTGCGGGCATTTGCATCAGGGCCGATTTATGGGGAACCAGAGGTTCTGAGTGGTATTTCATAACATTCACCTTTTAAGTTTTTCACCGTATCGGATATGAGTATCATTTGTAACTAAATGAAATATAAATATTTAGTTTATTTATCTTATGATTTATGAATAAAAGTATCAGAAAATCATCTGGGTTTTGCGTAGTTTTCCACTGTTTTTCATCCTTGTAAATGGTTAACTTGTCACCATTGCAGAAATGGAGTGACGAACATGCAGGTTGACTGGTTAATCAAAAATGTGACCGTTATCGACGGTAGCGGCGGCCCTGAATTTCGCGGTGACGTGGCAATAACAGGTGATCGGATTGTCGATATTGCCCCTGCGCTTAACGTTACGGCGCAGCAGGTCATTGACGGGGAAGGGCGGGTGCTGGCACCAGGGTTTATCGACGTTCATACCCATGACGATATCAACGTTATTCGCATCCCGGAATATCTGCCAAAGATCAGTCAGGGGATCACTACGGTGATTGTCGGTAACTGCGGGATCAGTGCGGCGTCGGCGAAAATGAAAGGTGAAGTTCCTGACCCGATGAATCTGTTGGGGGAAGCAGAGCACTTTATTTATCCTACCGTTGAAAGCTATGCCCAGGCAGTGGAAGCAGCAAGGCCGTCACTGAACGTTGGCACGCTGATTGGTCATACGGCGCTGCGTAATAACCATATGGACGACCTGTTTCGCCCAGCGACGGTGGATGAAATTGCCGCTATGCGTGCCGACTTACGTCTGGCGTTGAGTCAGGGGGCGCTGGGGTTAAGTTCCGGGCTGGCCTATGCCACAGCATTTCAGGCGACTACCGAAGAAGTCATGGCGCTGGCGGAAGAATTAGCCGGTGAGAAGGGCGTTTATACCACCCATCTGCGTTCTGAATTTGAACCGATTCTCGATGCCCTGGATGAGGCGTTTCGTATTGGGCGTCATGGCAAAGTGCCTGTCGTGGTTTCCCATCATAAATGCGCCGGGGCGAAAAACTGGGGGCGGACAAAAGAAACGTTGGCCTTTTTTGACCAAATGCGTCAACACCAGGAAATTGGCTGCGATGTCTACCCTTACTCAGCCAGTTCATCAACGCTGGATCTCAAACAAGTCACCGACGAATTCGATATTGTGATCACCTGGTCACAAACACATCCGCAGCAGGCCGGAAAAACACTGGCGCAAATCGCCATCGACTGGCAGATGAGTATGCTGGAGGCCGCGAAGCTGCTAATGCCTGCCGGGGCTATCTATTACAACATGGACGAGCGCGACGTCCGCCGAGTGTTGAGTTATCCGGTCAGTATGATTGGCTCTGACGGCCTGCCCAATGATCCCATGCCGCATCCACGTTTATGGGGCGCCTTCCCTCGTGTGCTGGGCCACTATTGCCGTGATGAAGGCTTATTCCCACTGACCACGGCTATCCACAAAATGACCGGGCTTTCTGCCAGCCGTTTTCGCCTGCCCCAGCGTGGACTGGTGAAAGTTGGCTATTTTGCGGACCTGGTGTTGTTCGATCCACAAACCATTCGTGATGTTGCCAGCTTTTCTGATCCCAAACGCCCGGCAGATGGCATTGAGGCGGTGATGGTGAACGGCGTTATGAGCTATGGTCGCGATAAACATATTACAGGCCGTGCGGGACGCTTCCTGCGCCGGCAGACCTCACATTAAGGAGTGAATATGAGCATTAAACGTTACGGTACGGAAGGTGGAACAGGCACTGGCGGGCAGCATTTGCCTTTTGCCAGGGCGGTTGAGGCGGGCGGCTGGCTGTACGTCTCCGGGCAAACACCCATGAAAAACGGTGAAGTGGTAGAAGGCGGAATCGTTGAACAGTCACGACTGGCGATCCAAAACTGTGTCGACATCATGACTGAAGCCGGTTATAGCCTGGCGGATGTGGTTCACGTGAAAGTGATCCTGACCGACGCCCGCTATTTCCAGTCATTTAATAAAGTATTCAGAGAATTTTTTGGCGAGAATCCGCCTGCACGTATTTGTTGTGTGGCTGATCTGGTTGTCGATTGTAAAGTCGAAGTCGATGTGACCTGTTATAACGCGACCCGCTAATAAATTAAGAATTAAAAAAACAGACCGCAATTGAGTGCTGAATACATTCAGCACTCCGGGAACTCTTACATTATTCTCTCTCTACTGGCAGGATGTGAATTATGAACAGTCATATCTTTTTAGTCGGCTTTATTATTTATGCCATCGCCATGATTTGGCTTGGTTGGTTTGTTTCTCGTAATCAGAAAAGCGGAGAAGATTTTCTGCTGGGCGGGCGTTCGCTGCCGCTGTTTCTGACGCTGGGGTCAACCGTTGCCACCATGGTTGGCACGGGTTCCAGTATGGGCGCAGTGGGCTTTGGCTACAGCAATGGCTGGGCCGGAATGCTTTATGGCGTCGGTGGGGCCGTAGGTATATTACTGGTGGCGTGGCTGTTTGCACCGGTACGTAAATTACGTTTTATGACCATGAGTGAAGAAATATCTTATTATACTGGCGGCAGTCATTTAATTAAAAATATTGTCGGCCTGATGATATTTATTGCCTCTATTGGCTGGCTGGGAGCGCATATATTAGGTGGCAGTATGTATCTTGCCTGGGCGACGGGTATTGATCTTACTGTAGCAAAATTAATTATCGCTTTGGCCTTTGCGATTTACGTTATTATCGGCGGTTATTCGGCGGTAGTGTGGACCGATACCATTCAGGCCCTAATTCTGTTCTTTGGCTTTATATTAATGGCTATTCTTGCCGTTGTTCACGTTGGTGGCTGGAGTGCGATTGAGCAGGCGATGGACCCAAAAGCGATGAGCCTGTTTGCGATTGATAAAATGGGCGTGCTGCCTGCGCTTTCGCTGGCGCTGGTTATTGGTGTCGGCGTACTGGCCACACCATCTTATCGCCAGCGTATTTACTCGGGAAAAGACGTTCCCTCTGTACGGCGTTCATTTGTTATTACTGGCGTGTTGTATCTGTTCTTCTCGATTCTGCCTGCCATTATCGGCATGGCGGCGTTCACCATGAACCCGAATCTGGAAAACAGTAACTATGCCTTCTTGTTCGCGACCAGTTTCTTACCTGCCATTCTTGGGCTGGTGGTGCTGATTGCCGGGCTTTCAGCCACCATGTCTTCCGCCAGCTCCGATGCCATCGCGGCGGTGGCGATTATGATGCGCGACGTCTACACCATGATTACCGGCAGAATGCCGCCGGAGGACAAGGCCATTACTTACTCACGCTGGATGTTGACCTTTGTTATTGGCCTGGCGCTGGTCTTTGCTCTGACCTCTAATGACATCATCAGCTACATTACCAAAATGATTTCGATGCTGATGTCCGGGCTGTTTATCTGCTCGATTCTCGGTCGCTTCTGGCTACGCTTTAACTGGCAGGGCGCGCTGGCGGCGTTAGTGAGCGGTATGGTGATGTCAATTGTGGTGCTGATGAATGCCGACTGGCTGGCTTACTGGGGTAACCCGTGTATTCCGTCAGTGCTGGGCAGCCTGGTCGCTGGCGTACTGGTGACGTTGGTAACGCCAGCTAGTCAGGTCAGCCGGGAAGAAGCTTTGGCGATTATCACCAATGAGCGTGAAAACCAGAGTGTCGTGATCACCAAACCTGAAGAAGCATAACCGACAGTGCTAATCGCCAAGTGGCTGGCGGTTAGCGCCCCCACGGTGGCTGTCTAACACCAGTTTTATCCGCCGCAGGCGATCTTTCGCCTGCGCTTTATTTGCCATTGCCAGTTCCGTTGCCAGTACATCGACCATGGCTAACATCGCGTAGCGGGAAGGGGTGGGCTTAAAAATGTAATCACTTTCCTGAACCAGTAACGGCAATACCAGATCTACCTGTTCTGCCAGCGGTGTTTGTGCTGGCGTAATGGCAATAACACGCGCGCCATACTGACGGGCGATTGCCGCACTTTCGATGATTTCCGGTGTATAACCGCCCAGCGACAGCACAATCACCACATCCTGCGGCATCACTGCCGAGCACATCATTCTCATCATCAGGGCATCATTCTGACTGACCACTGGTAGCCCCAGACGGAATAAACGATACTGAATCTCCTGTGAACAGATAGTGGAACCGCCGCCAGTTCCTAACGCAAGAATTTGCCGCGCCTGACTTAACCAGCTTACAGCCTGGCTGATGGCATTCATATCCAGCGAACGACGATGCGTTTCCAGCACGCTGATAATCGCTTCGTAGATCCCCTGAACACCGTCAAGATCCGGTACATCGAGAATAAACCGCTGCCCGACAGCTAGTGACTGCGCCAGTTTGACTTTCAACTCGCGGACATCTTTGCACCCCAGTGCACGGGCAAAACGCGTCACCGACGCCTGACTGGTTTGCGTTAACCGTGCCAGCTCAGCAATTGGCAACTCTACTGCGGCAGAGACGTCATCAAGAATAAATTGTGCGATACGCTTTTCAGTGGCGGTTAACGCCATAAATCGTTCGGTAATGCAGGAGATGATATCGATGCTATAAGCCATAGGAGTATCACTGGTTCGAAGAAGATTGATACTTTGTACCATAAACTGCCGCTATAGAGTGTGACCCTCACAAAAAACGCAAGTTTGCTGCAACAAAAGCAGTGCCGACGCTTTTCCATAGCATAAAGTTTTCCACCACTAGGCCGACAACCAGTGTATCTGTCTAGTGGAAAGAGAAACCATGTTAAAACGTATCAAGATCGTGACCAGCTTACTGCTGGTTTTGGCCGTTTTTGGCCTTTTACAACTGACATCAGGCGGTCTGTTCTTTAATGCCTTAAAGAATGACAAAGAAAATTTCACTGTTTTACAAACCATTCGCCAGCAGCAATCCACGCTGAATGGCAGCTGGGTCGCGTTGTTGCAGACGCGTAACACCCTCAACCGCGCGGGTATCCGCTACATGATGGATCAGAACAATATTGGTAGCGGTTCAACCGTTGCCGAGCTGATGCAGAGTGCCAGTATTTCGCTGAAACAGGCGGAAAAAAACTGGGCGGATTACGAAGCATTGCCGCGTGACCCGCGTCAGAGCACCGCCGCAGCGGCAGAGATCAAACGTAATTACGATATTTATCACAATGCGCTGGCAGAACTGATCCAACTGTTAGGTGCAGGCAAAATCAACGAATTCTTTGATCAGCCGACTCAGGGATATCAGGACGGTTTCGAGAAGCAGTATGTGGCTTACATGGAGCAAAACGATCGGCTCTATGATATCGCCGTCAGCGATAATAATGCCTCCTACAGCCAGGCGATGTGGATTCTGGTGGGCGTGATGATCGTCGTACTGGCGGTCATCTTCGCCGTCTGGTTCGGTATTAAAGCCTCGTTGGTAGCGCCAATGAATCGCCTGATTGACAGCATTCGTCATATTGCAGGTGGCGATCTGGTGAAACCGATTGAGGTGGATGGTTCTAATGAGATGGGGCAACTGGCAGAGAGTTTGCGCCATATGCAGGGAGAGCTGATGCGTACCGTCGGTGATGTGCGCAACGGGGCCAATGCTATCTATAGCGGTGCCAGCGAAATCGCCACCGGCAATAACGATCTTTCTTCGCGCACCGAGCAACAGGCCGCTTCGCTGGAAGAGACGGCAGCCAGCATGGAGCAACTGACCGCAACAGTGAAACAGAACGCCGAGAATGCGCGTCAGGCTAGCCATCTGGCGTTAAGTGCTTCCGAAACGGCGCAACGTGGCGGCAAAGTGGTTGATAACGTGGTGCAGACCATGCGCGATATCTCCACCAGTTCGCAGAAAATCGCCGATATTATCAGCGTAATTGACGGTATTGCCTTCCAGACCAATATTCTGGCTTTGAACGCGGCGGTTGAAGCAGCGCGTGCGGGTGAGCAAGGGCGCGGTTTTGCGGTGGTTGCGGGAGAAGTGCGTAATCTGGCCCAGCGCAGCGCCCAGGCGGCTCGCGAAATTAAAAGCCTGATTGAAGACTCGGTGGGCAAAGTGGATGTTGGCTCTACGCTGGTCGAAAGCGCCGGGGAAACAATGGCGGAGATTGTCAGCGCTGTGACCCGCGTGACGGACATTATGGGCGAAATTGCTTCTGCTTCTGATGAGCAGAGCCGTGGTATCGATCAGGTTGGCTTAGCGGTTGCTGAGATGGACCGGGTAACTCAACAGAACGCTGCGCTGGTGGAAGAATCTGCCGCTGCCGCCGCCGCGCTGGAAGAGCAGGCCAGTCGCCTGACCGAAGCTGTGGCAGTGTTCCGGATTCAGCAACAGCAGCGTGAAACATCGGCTGTGGTAAAAACCGTGACGCCAGCTGCGTCGCGTAAAATGGCCGTGGCAGATAGCGGAGAGAACTGGGAAACGTTTTAATCGCCATAAAAATGCCCGATAAGCAAAATGTTATCGGGCATAGGGAGATTAATCTTTACGTGGGTCGTTGATCGGCTGACGAACCAGGAAGATGTATGCCAGTGCACCCGCCGCGGTGACGCAACCGCAGATGATTAGCGCCAGACGGAATGAGTGGGTGGTATCGACAATAAAACCAGTAATGATCGGCGCAAAAGAGGCGCAGATGAAGCTGGCAAAGTTCTGGATACTGCCCACCGATGCAGTCATGCGAGAAGCGACAGCGACGTGGATCAATCCCCAGCAGGATGTTCCGGCAAAGTGAATGCAGAACAGTGCCATGCCAATCAGCAGAACCGCCGTCATGGATGTTGTCGCTTGCGGTACTACCAGCGTAAAGGCGGCAGAACAGAACATCCCGGCAATAATGCAGATCTTACGGCTTTTAATCGGAGCCATTCCTCCTTTGACCAGCCAGTCGGTAACGTAACCATTGACCAGCATCCCGGCAGCCCCAAACAGGAAAGGGATAGCCGCCATCAACCCGGTGCTTTTTAAATCCAGGTTATAGGCTGTTTGCAGGTAACCTGGCAGCCAGGCCAGATACAGCCACGCAGTGTAATTGATGCCACTGAATCCGAGCATCATTCCCCACATTGTGCGGTTACGGAACAGGCTGCGCCATTCAGCAAAACTGAGTGGATCACGGCGGGCATTGACGCTACCGGCATTGAGATAGGCTTGTTCAACGGCAGTCAGTTCAACGTGCTCGCGGTTGCGATAGAGCATATACCAACCGATGGCGAGAAAAATACCCAACACACCAATGGTAATAAACATCCCGCGCCAACCCATCACCAGCATCATCGCCGCCAGAATTGGCGGGCTTACGGCAACGCCAATGGTGGAGGCGGCGTTGAAGAAGCCCATTGGGCGTCCGCGCTCTTTGATGTTGAACCAGTCGTTAATGACTTTTACGCCGCACGGGTTCATTGGTGCTTCACCAATTCCCATACCGATACGCACCAACACGAACTGCGTGAAGCTGTGCACCATGCCAGACATTGCCTGGAACAGTGACCAGAAGAACATCCCCAGTCCCAGCATCAGGCGAGGGCCTTTACGATCCAATAGCGGGCCGCAAGGAAGCTGCGCAATCCCGTAGGCGAGTGAAAACACGGAGAGCAAAGCGCCGATTTCGGTGGCACTTAATCCCAATTCTTCACGAATCGTTAAATTTGCTACCGATAGTGAACTGCGGTCGAGATAATTGATTACCGCCGCAAAAAATAATAACAACATGGCGGTGGTTTGAATGCGTTTAATTCGGGTACTGCGTTGAACTAATCCATCTGGTGGCACGGGAATATCTGCCGACGAAGATGGAGTAAATGAAGAACGCGGATCGAGGGTGATATTTTCTTTTTCCACGCCGGACTCCTGTATTTATAATTTTAATTGTTTACGTAATTGTGCATTACGCAAGGTTGACATTAACGGCAGGTAAAAGTTTTAGGACTTTACTACCGCTCACAAAAACATTTTTAGTCGACTGATTGTGAGCATAGGTAAGCGGGAATTTTCCGGTATTTATCTTTTGATAAAACCGTGCACCCGCTAATAGTTTGCTGTTTTTAATCCGTACTTAATGAGCATAACGCGTGTTCTCATTAATGGATCGAATCATTGATTGTTTAGCTGAATTCAAATGGTTACGGAGCGCAAGGGTGGCATCCAGGTCACTGCGGCAAATCAGAGCGCTGAGAATGGTCATATGCTCATCGACGGCAATGATATTGCGCTGTTTAAGATCGCTTTCGTCCCATTGATAGTGAAAATGAAAGATGACTGAGATGATCTCAAGCGATTGATCAAAAAAGATATTATCGGCAGCTGAAAGCAGTAAGGAGTGAAAATCTCTGTCAAGTTGCGAGAACATGCGAAAGCTATTGCCGATGTTGTCACGCAGTAGTCGATGACGTTCGAGCATGGTTTTCGCCTGCAGCCAGCGGGGATCATGATCAGGCAGGTTGAGAAAGTGCTGAAGTGAATGAGTTTCGAGCATTTCGCGTAGCTCAAACAGCTGCTCGGCGTAGGATTGATCGAATTGCTTCATGCTCCACTGGCCGCGCTTTTCGCTCTGAATAAGATTATAACGACCGAATTTTAAAAGATATTCTCTTACAACCACCGGGCTGACACCCGCGGCCCGAGCCAGTTGCAGTTCAGAAAAAGTTTCCCCTGGGCGTAACTGGCGCTGGTTTATCATCGTAAAAAAAGCCTGCTCAAACACTTTGTTTTGTTCACTCATTGAAGCGGTAGTACAGGCGAAACCGTCATCATAGTCAGGTTTACGCGCAATAACATAGTCGTTTCCAACCTGCGTCAAGACGCCGCATTCGCGTAAGTGGCTGAGAATATGACGCACTGTGGTGCGGCTGATGTTGTACATTTCCGCCAGCGCACTTTGCGATGGAAGTGGGGAAGGGATGTGACCCCGCGCCATATCATCAATGACCTGGTTAATCACATTGTGGCGTAAATTTTGTGAGCGACTCATATTTTCCTCCTTGTGAGTCCATTAAAACCCGATTTAAAACATTTTTATGCGTGTGTTTTCACAAAACAGATTTTCCGTTCCGCTGCCATTTTTCATTTTCATTGATATCTAAGGCAACAAAAAATGGAGAGCCGAATCATGTCTACGATGAATGTTTTAATTTGCCAGCAGCCGAAAGAATTAGTCTGGAAACAACGCGAGATACCTATTCCGGGTGACAATGAAGCATTAATAAAAATTAAGTCTGTCGGGATTTGCGGTACCGATATTCATGCCTGGGGTGGAAATCAACCATTTTTTAGTTATCCACGCGTTTTAGGCCATGAAATATGTGGGGAGATTGTTGGGCTGGGTAAAAATATTGCTGATCTTAAAAATGGTCAGCAAGTTGCGGTGATCCCTTATGTTGCCTGTCAGCAATGCCCGGCATGTAAAAGCGGTCGCACCAATTGCTGTGAAAAAATTTCAGTTATTGGTGTGCATCAGGATGGTGGTTTTAGTGAGTATTTGAGCGTGCCGGTGGCGAACATTTTGCCCGCAGACGGTATTGACCCGCAGGCGGCAGCATTGATTGAACCTTTCGCTATTAGCGCACATGCGGTGCGTCGTGCAGCCATTGCTCCCGGCGAGCAGGTGCTGGTGGTCGGGGCGGGGCCAATCGGTCTGGGCGCGGCGGCAATCGCTAAAGCTGATGGCGCACAGGTGGTGGTGGCGGATACCAGTCCGGCACGCCGAGAACATGTGGCAACGCGTCTGGAGTTGCCCGTGCTGGACCCGTCAGCCGAAGATTTTGACGCGCAGCTGCGGGCGCAGTTTGGTGGTTCGCTGGCGCAGAAAGTGATCGACGCGACAGGTAATCAACATGCGATGAATAACACCGTAAATCTGATTCGTCACGGCGGCACGGTGGTATTTGTCGGTCTGTTTAAAGGTGAGTTGCAGTTCTCCGATCCGGAATTCCATAAAAAAGAAACGACGATGATGGGCAGCCGCAACGCCACGCCGGAAGATTTCGCTAAAGTCGGTCGACTGATGGCGGAAGGAAAAATCACTGCCGACATGATGTTAACCCATCGCTATCCGTTCGCCACGCTGGCAGAAACCTATGAGCGCGATGTGATTAACAACCGTGAGTTGATTAAGGGTGTAATTACTTTCTTATAAGGCGAGATTATTAAAGTTGCCATGCAGCGTCCGGGGAAGTGTTGGGCGCTGTTTTTTTTGTTTCTTAATAATGTGTTGTGAGCCGGAGAAGATGTGTAGGTCGCACCTTACGCGACCTACAAATCAGTCAGGAATTACCCTTCACGTTCCACCACTTTAATTTCCACCATGCCGATACCAAGCTTACGCGGCGAGTGTCCGAGGATATTCCCTTCGTTGGTTGAGACGGGTTCAGGTGGCACAATCACCAGCGTGTCAGCATCGGTTGGGTTATCGAAATGCAGCGTGGTGGTGGTTACTTCATTGCCCAGCACAAGGGTTTGTTCTTCATTGCCTACGCGTACCGGAATAGGACGGCTGGCGTTATTGCCGTATGCTTTGGCGGTAATCACCAGGTCAAATTTCTTCGGCAGCGGATGCTTGTACTCGATTTTTACTTCGTCGCCCAACTGTGCGTTGGACCAGCGGCCCCACGACTCCGGACGGGAAATCCCGCTAAACTGTTTCACCTCTTCTGGCGCACCGGCGACGTTAAAGATGAAACTGTCGGCTTTGTAGCGAATATCGTTATCAATAATCTTCAGCGTATCGACATTGCCTTTGTAACGCGCCATGTCGATGACCGTATCTTTAAATGCCGTTTTGCCCTTCCATGTTGTTTTATCAACATGCTGGACAATTTGCTGACCGCCAAGCTGCCCTTGCGAGACACACCAGTCGGTGGAAAGTGCCAGTTCCGGAGCCCAGAGTTGTGCCATCTTATAGCAACGGTCAACCCAGACGAAATTGTCGCGTGGAGCAAAATCGGCCAACTGGAAACGCAGCGGTGCTGAGTATTCACTTTCCGGCAGCGGTTCCACGCGTTTGTCTGAAACCCGCAACAGCAGCGGCAAACGGAAATGGCTACCTGAGAAGGCAATCATGTTTTTCTGCTGGTCGATGGTGAACTCTTTCATCTCTTTAGGGAATTTCCACAGGCGGATGATATCCGGCTTCCACGCCAACGTTTTCTCTTTGATATTGAGGAAGATTTCCGACATTGACTGCCCGGATAAACTGCTACGACCAAGTCCGAGATAGTTATCGCCACCGAGAATGTCCAGTACCGTCGCGCCGTTATCCATCGTATTACGCTTCACCGCCAGCGTTTCTTGCTGCGGCTTGTCGCCACGAATGACGAAAAACAGATTATTGCGATCTTGCTTATTGAGGTATTTCCACGCCGTGTTGTTCATCGCTAAATGGTCAGACGAGACGACGATAACGGTATCCTTAAACCACGGTGATGCTTTGATTTTGTTGATAAACGTTGCGATGTTCTCCTGGCTGCAACTTACCGCACTGAATGACTGATTCGGCTTACCGTCAAAATCATATTTTTTGCGGTTACAGGTACGCGAGATAAAACCATCCGGGTGATGGGTATCGACTGTCAGGGTAAACAGTGAGAATCGCTGACCAGAGCGGGAAAGCTCTTCAAACTTTTTCCACGCTTCATCCAGCACGGTATCGTCGTAGAATCCCCAGTCGTTGCGATAGTGTGGGTCTGCCACCACGCTTTTCAGCTCTTCTGAGCCATATAAATGGTCGAAGCCGTGCGACTTCAGGAACACATCTTTACCGGCAAAACGCAGATTCGCGCCCTGCACGAAATAGTTCTGATAACCCGAGTTTTTCAGGATATCGCCCAGACAGATGTTCTGCGGGAAGAAGCTGGAGACAGAGGCGGAGGCGTTGCCTTCAAAGGGGGCAAACAGCGGTATGCCGCACTGAGAAGCCACCATGCCCGCAATCGTGTAATCCGTTCCTGGCAGCTGCTGCGTGTGGCTGAAATCCAGGCCTTCATTTTTCAACGCGCCCAGTTCAGGCGTGAGATCCGGGAAAGCTTCGTTATCAAAATAGGTTCGCTCGAGACTTTCGCCGTAGATATAAACCAGGTTGAGTTTCGGGTCAGGGATAGTTTTCGACGGCTCTTTATAATAAGCCGCAAAGTCCGGGTCGCCGTCGCGTGACTGGGATTTCACCAGTTCCGTTATCTGACGAAATGCCGGGCTGGCATCCACTGAACCCAGCGCCAGTAAGAGTGCCAGCAGGCTGTAACCAAAATGGTGCGGATGATGACGACGACGGCGCAGGATCCAGCCCAGAGCACCGAACACCGCCGTCAGCCCCAGCACAATGCCGATACCCGGCAGAATGTATTTGCTGACACCAGCACCGGTCAGGCTGTTGGTTAAGGTATAGAGAACCGCGTCGTTAATACCATCACCAGTAAAATAGTCGCTGGCAAACAGGGTGATATTTAAAACGACAAATAGCCCCAGCACCGTTAACGTGGCTGCAAACCACCAGGTGTTACGTCCCGCTTTCCATGCGTAAATCAGCACAGAGGCGAGAAAAAGGGCGAAAGAGAGTAGTTCTGACAACGGGCGATCCTCACTAAACCGGGCCGTTTAGCCAACGTTTAAGCTTTTTGAGAAGCACAATGTAATGGCGTCGCCATATTGCTGCAATTCTAGTGTCAAAAAAATGCGATGTTGTTAGGAATTAGTTTATAAACAGACTTTTTTGATTACGGTCGCTTCCCGTGTAACAGGGGGAAAACCGTCCAGGAGCAGGGAAAAGGGCAGGAGGGAGCCGCGTCAGCCGGGTAACAGCTAAAACGCGGCGTTTCGCGGATCAGGAAATGAAGTTTAGCCCCTGCTTTAACACCAGATCACAGGCCTTGGTTTTCACCTTTTCTGCCAGCGGAGTCGTTCCGATGTTATCCAGATTGAGTTGCTGACCATCTTTGGTTTTCAGCAAACCCTGAATGCCATCCAGATAGTTGGTGTCTTCTTTTTGCTCTTCACTGTTCAGGCCCAGCTTTTCCAGCACCTGGTTCTTGATGTTTTCGGCATCGGTTACCGAAGCCAACTTCTGCTTCGCGCAGTATTGCAGTATGCCTGCGGCATTGTTCATGTTATCTGCGCTTAAGGCCTGGTTCCCGCTGCTAAGCAAGCTAGTTAATGAAGCGAGTGACCAACCGCCTTCTTGTGTCGTGCTGTTTTGGTTGCCAAGTTCGCTGGCGGCGCTGGAGAGCGCATCTTTCCAGGACGCAGCATGCACCCCGGTGGAAATTAATGCGCTGGCAGCAATGGCACAGCACAGAAGATGTTTAACAGTTTTCATCATCATTACTCAAGGTGGAATTGTGTCGCAGTATACCGCCAGAAATTGGGATTAATACTCTTTACCCGTTACCCGGCTACGGTAGCTATCCCAGTTGAAGATCACCCACAAACTGTTGCCCAGGCGCATACGGTCCATCACGCGTTCGCCCAGCAACTTGGTCATCTCTTCCATATTACTGTTGGTCAGCATCCCGGTTGGGCGTTTGGAAGAAGAGCGGCGATCGACGATCTGGTTGATGATCACTTTTTCGTATTTCGATTCGGTCTGCACACCGATCTCATCGATCACCAGCAGATCAACGTTGCTCAGATCGTTAAGCAGTTGTTCTTCGCTGGTACCGCTATTTCTGAAGGTATCTTTCATCGCCGACATAATATCGGCCACGGTGATGATCAATACGGATTTACCGCGTAGCAGTAGCTCGTTGCAGATTGCCGCCGCCAGATGGTTTTTGCCGGTTCCTGGCTTGCCAGAAAAGATGAAGCTGGCGATGTTGCCGTCAAACTCTTCGACATACTGGCGCGCTTTGCTTAACGCATTCATCTGCCCTTCACACTCAACGCGATAGTTCTCAAAGGAGCAGTTCTGATGCAGTGGACGAATACCGGAGCGGTTAAAGGTGCGCTGCATTTTCATCGCCCGATTTTCACGTTCGAGAGCGGCGGAGCGGATCGCCCCTTGTTCTTTCTGCCAGGCCAGCAGTTCTTCACCCGTTTTAAACGCAGGTTTGATATGGGCAGGCATCATTTTTTGCAGGCGTTGCATCAGGTCGCCAACGTTTTTCATCGTTACCCTCTGAATCCTGGTGGAATTTGGCTGTCAGGTTCGCTGACCGTATTCACATCTCGTTTCGGCAGTCCGCCGTTGCTGGCACGGCCGATTTGCAGGCTGCGCGCCAGTTTTTGTTGCCACTGTACATGGTGAAAGACTTTACCTTCCGCCTGCCAGTAGGCAATGAATGAGGCCAGTTCTTCGGTGGTCACCGGCTCTCTTAGCGCCACGCCCCATAGCGCCGCCAGGCGGATAAAGTCGGCATCGGGTTGCCAGTCCGGATACATGGCGAATTTCCCCATGGGTACAGCAACGGGAGCGGCTTGCGGTTCCTGATAGAGTTGATCGTCCAGAGCGACATCGCTTCCCGGACGCGCCAGCTTTTCTTCCAGCGCCAGCAGTTCAGCCAGGCGTGCAGGAGTGATGGCATAAAACGCCGGGGCATTGTTAGCAAATACGGCAACCACACCGCCTTCAGCTTTTGCCAGAACGGTTTGGTGATCGTGTACCAGGGCGTCAATACCAACGACGTCCGGGGTCAAAACTCTGGAAGACATACTGTTTCTCAAATATGGAACGATGAACGAGAAGGGAGATAACTTTTATAGTAACACACGGAGGAGAGGAGGCTGTCTCTCATCCGCGTGCTTTAAGTGAGGCAATTTTATACGCGAGGGCGCTTGCGGTACAACCATAATCCAGGAATGGAAAGACCGATGGATAACGCACCAACAATTGATGAAGCTGTAAGAAAGTTGGTTAACAGGGTAATCATCAACGGTTCGCTGTAACCTAGCTGGCTGATTTTTACCGCCGAAATCATTGCGGTATAAGCTGATATGCCAGGGAACATAGGGATAACGGCCGCCACGGTAAACACTTTCGGATGTGCCAGATACCAGCGCGACCATTGAATACCAATGGTGCCGACCAGCATGGAGGCCATAAAGGTTGACCACTCAATATTCAACCCGCTGGTCATCAAGATCATTCGGGAACCATGACCTATCGCGCCAAGCAGCGCACACCAGCGTAACGCCCGCACGGGAACGTTGAACACCATCGCAAAGCCGACCGCAGGAATGGCGGCGAGGATCATATCCTGCGCCAACGCTAACAGAAATTCGATCACACCCATCCGCGTAGCCCCCAAATCGTCAGTGCCATTACTACGCCGACGCAGGTAGCCAGTGTCAGCAGACTGGCGATCGCCCAGCGTGCCAGTCCGGTATTGATGTGGCCTTTAAACATATCGGCGACGGCATTAATCAACGGAAATCCCGGCACCAGCAGCAGAACGCTGGCGGCCATCGCAATAGTGGGGGTATTACTGAAAGTGGGAAGTTGCAAAAGCAAACCGGAAATGGTGGTGGCGGCGAAAGCGGTGAGGCAAAAGTTGATCTGTGGATGAAGATGACGCTGTGCCAGCAGCTGGCGGATATACATCGCGGCCGTACTGGCAAAGAAGGTGATGATGGCACCGTCCCAGCCACCGTTATTGAGTTTACAGAAACAGGCGCAAGAAAGGCCGACCATCAATGCTACCAGCCATCGCGGGTAACGTAATGGCCGAATTTGGCTAAATCTTTTCTCTACGCCTTTGTAATCCAGCAGATGATGCTCCGCCAGAATCACAATGTGCTGGACTTCAGTCACCACATGCATATTAATGCCGCGATCGTGATTTTTACGTGTCGATGTCAGGCATTGCCCATCTTTAATGGTTGTCAGCACTATGGCGTTCGAAGAGATAGAACTTTCGACGCTGTCCATCCCCAACGCCCGACCCAGTCGTGAGGAAAGCTCATCAACCAACGCGCTTTCCGCACCATGTTGCAAAAGAAATAATCCACACTGGATACAAAGCCGTGTTACGGCTCGCTGTTGCTCAGTTTGCATAACTCGCCCTTTGTCATAGACGTGCTGCGTATTGTTCAGATAATGAGAATTCATTTGTATCATGAAGCACGGTTGTTTTGCGGTAGGTTAAGATCAAAATTGCGCTGATTAATCCTGGTTATCGGGAGAAGCTCGGTGATAAAAAGCGAATTATCTCTCGCCGCAAACAAATTATCACATGAATATTATCACCATAATGAATTTATTGTTTGGCCTTTACGAATCAGGATAATAGATAACTGGGCGCGTTTTTTAATGCCAATAAGTTAAAACAATCAGATTTTATTGAATAAATATTGGTTGTGTGATTTTGCATTTTGCGGGAAGAGGTATCATTGAATTATAAATTAAATGAATGATATTTCTGTTTTTCATTAAGTATTTCTAACAACTTAATGTAGATATTTTAAATGTCTCCAGGCTATTTCACCAGGTTATCATTTGATGCTAACCTTCTGACACATGCAGTGGAGTTGTTGTGCAGCAGGAGTATGCTGATATGAAAGTGAATGCTAAGGATAATTTATTCGCTTAATCTATTAATTTGCTGGAAACATTTAAGGAATGAATATCCTGAATAAACCATCATGATTTTTAGACAGTGGATGTGGAGGAAATATGTTGCCAGGATGCTGCAAAAATGGAATTGTTATCAGTAAAATACCTGTTATGCAAGCAGGGTTAAAAGAGGTCATGAGGACTCACTTCCCTGAATATGAAATAATATCCAGCGCCTCTGCGGAGGACCTTACCTTATTACAATTACGTCGTTCCGGATTAGTCATTGCTGATTTAGCCGGTGAAAGTGAAGATCCACGTTCTGTTTGTGAACATTATTATTCTTTAATCTCACAATATCGGGAAATTCACTGGGTTTTCATGGTGTCACGCTCCTGGTATTCCCAGGCAGTAGAACTGCTCATGTGCCCTACGGCGACGTTATTGTCTGATGTTGAACCCATTGAGAATCTGGTCAAGACCGTACGTTCCGGCAATACGCACGCAGAGCGTATCAGCGCCATGCTGACCTCCCCGGCAATGACTGAAACTCATGATTTTAGCTATCGCTCCGTCATTCTCACTCTTTCAGAGCGCAAGGTACTGCGGCTATTAGGTAAAGGATGGGGCATCAACCAGATAGCTTCATTGCTTAAGAAAAGTAATAAAACTATCAGCGCCCAAAAAAACAGTGCGATGCGTCGACTGGCAATTCACAGCAACGCTGAAATGTATGCATGGATAAATAGCGCGCAGGGTGCAAGAGAACTTAACTTGCCTTCTGTTTATGGAGATGCCGCAGAATGGAACACAGCCGAATTAAGAAGAGAAATGTCGCACTCATAGAAAAATGCGTCATGAGTAGTATCGGTATTGAGAGTTTATTCAGAAAGTTTGCGGGTAACCCTTATAAGCTCCATACCTATACCAGTCAGGAGTCATTTCAGGATGCCATGTCGCGGATCTCGTTTGCGGCGGTCATTTTTTCTTTTTCTGCCATGAGAAGTGAGCGCAGAGAGGGATTATCTTGCCTGACTGAACTGGCGATTAAGTTTCCGCGTACCCGGCGTTTAGTTATTGCGGATGATGATATTGAAGCTCGGCTGATTGGTTCATTGTCGCCATCACCGCTGGACGGTGTATTAAGTAAAGCGTCAACGCTGGAGATTTTTCATCAGGAACTCTTTTTGTCATTAAATGGTGTACGTCAGGCGACCGACCGACTGAACAATCAGTGGTACATTAACCAAAGCCGGACGCTAAGCCCCACGGAGAGAGAAATATTGCGCTTTATGTCGCGTGGCTACTCAATGACACAAATTGCCGAGCAGCTTAAACGCAATATCAAAACGATCCGTGCACATAAATTTAATGTGATGTCGAAACTGGGCGTCAGTTCTGATGCAGGGTTGTTGGAGGCCGCAGATATTCTGTTATGTATGCGGCATTGCGAAGCAAGTAATGTGTTGCATCCCTATTAATCCGCATGATGCCGGGTTTACTTCCCCGGCAGTGCTTTCATTTCAGCGTACAATCGCCACATTGCTGCACATCCGGTAAGCGATAACGCTGGCAGCAAGTGCGGCGCACCAGCAGGCCATCGCGCAGTACCACGGTACGCCAGAGTGGATTATCTTCACCGTTCGTGAGCGTTTTCTCAAAAAAGAGGGCATGGCGCAGCGATTCAACCGTCGCCTCGCCGAGCAGCTGCTTCATCTCAGTGAGATACCAGTTGATCAAATAACCGGTATTACTCCAGATAAGTTTGCCGTTGATCTCTCCGGTCGCTTCTAGTGCCTGCACAACCGGAACCAGCGCCTGGCTGATTAACGTTTCCATTCGCTGCTGCGGCGAATGTGGTGTTGCGTTTTTATCTTCACACACATCGACCCAGAAACAGGCGACGCGTCCGGTTTCGTGAAACTCAGCATGGAAATGTTCCGGCGACACATCTAATGCCTTTTCCTGCGTCAGTAGCGCCAGCATTAATGGTGGCACCATCAGGCCGATATACCATTGTGCCCATAGTGAGATCAGCGGTTTGTTCTCGCGGATCATCGTTGGTTGGTTGCGATAGATATGATCGGAATAGACCGCGAGTAGAGAACTTAGCGCATTCGGTGATGACCATTGCGCCAGCGTCATGGCGTTAAGCGGAGCGGGTTCATCCAGGCGGATAAACTCGAGCAAATGTTCACGATGTTTGGCGATCGTCGCACGTACGGCTTGTGCAAGCCCAGCATCCTGCGGCTGGAGATGCGTTCGCCAGATGATATCTTCATAGAGCGGTGCGGAACGATAGGCCATAATCGGGATAGTAATCTAAATGATAATGATTGCTAATCCTAGCGATAGGTTTACCCGATAGCAAGGGATTTCTCTGGCTTGCAAATGATAAAAATTATCATATGATATTGGTTATCATTATCAATGAAAGAGATGAAACCATGTTGCAACGTACGCTGGGCAGTGGCTGGGGAGTGTTGCTGCCGGGATTGCTGATTGCAGGGCTGATGTATGCGGATTTATCGCCGGATCAGTGGCGGATTGTCATTCTGATGGGATTAGTATTGACGCCGGTGATGCTGTATCACAAACAGTTACGGCATTACGTTTTGCTACCATCGTGCCTGGCGCTTATTGCTGCCATCATGCTGATGATAATGAATTTGAATCAGGGATGAAAAATCAAGGAAGAAACAAGAAAGGAAGTAAAGATAATTGGTGCGAGGGGGGGGACTTGAACCCCCACGTCCGTAAGGACACTAACACCTGAA
>OOAF01000599.1_pt1 | contig 45701 bp, 35 predicted proteins | sample 1671251 | NCBI WGS metagenome assembly OOAF01 (sample SAMN06348137, study PRJEB24527) | human gut metagenome | biome: human gut; feature: ankylosing spondylitis patient; material: feces | host: Homo sapiens | place: China | collected 2015-10 | reverse complement strand
CGTCTCTTTTCTGAGTATGTCCTTTACGTGGCACGTTACTTCCCTCCTTAATCATGATATTTGTGGATTAATTCATCGGTACTCACATGTGTCTCTCTAATGTGTTCGTGCGGAATTGTATTCATAAAGTGAAATCCTGCATCTGCAGGTCTAATCCCAACACTAACCTACTTTAGTTCTGTTTGTGATACACAATGTTGCTAAATTATTTAGCAGCTTTTGGTCTCTTTGCGCCGTACTTAGAGCGGGCCTGTTTTCTGTTTGCAACACCTGCAGTATCTAATGTACCACGGATGATATGGTAACGTGTACCTGGTAAATCCTTAACACGGCCACCACGAATCAGAACAACGCTATGCTCCTGTAAGTTGTGTCCCTCACCAGGAATGTATGAAGTTACTTCGATTCCGTTTGAAAGACGAACTCTGGCGATCTTTCTAAGAGCTGAGTTAGGCTTCTTAGGAGTAGCTGTCTTAACAGCTGTACATACACCACGCTTCTGTGGAGAAGAAGTGTTGATTGGCTTCTTCTGGAGAGAGTTAAAGCTTCTCTGAAGAGCTGGTGCTGTAGACTTCTTTACAGATGTCTGACGTCCTTTTCTTACTAACTGGTTAAATGTTGGCATTATTTTCACCTCCTGTTTTATTTTAAGCAGTGCAATCTTATGCACGCTAAAATATTATACAAATCCTTGTCTGTTTTGTCAAGGCCAATTTTGTTTTCAATATAATACAAGAAAGAAGTCCGGTTTCCCGGACTTCTTTGTTTTTGGTTTGTAACAGCTTCTGCAGCTTAAGTACAAACATCAGTAATTATTCTTCATCAACTGATTCAGCATCTGTATCAATGACTCCGACTGCCTCTTCCTCTGCGAAATCCGCAAAATCATCATCATCAAAATCAAGTGTATCGTCATCGTTTACATCGCTGTCAAGCTTGATATTACGATAAATCTTCATACCTGTTCCTGCCGGGATGAGCTTACCGATGATTACGTTCTCCTTCATACCGATAAGCGGATCAACCTTGCCCTTGATTGCTGCCTCAGTAAGAACCTTTGTGGTCTCCTGGAATGAAGCTGCTGACAGGAATGAGTTGGTTGCAAGAGATGCCTTTGTGATTCCAAGTAATACCTGTGAGCCAACTGCAAGCTCCTTACCCTCTTTCTCAAGCTTCTCGTTGAGCTCTAAGAAGTCAAGGGCATCAACCATGCTGCCCGGAAGTAAATCTGAATCTCCCGGCTCCTCTACACGGATCTTCTGTAAGCACTGACGAACTATAACCTCGACATGCTTATCGTTAATCTCAACACCCTGTAAACGGTAAACACGCTGTACCTCGCGGAGCATATAATCCTGAACCGCACGAACGCCCTTAATCTTGAGGATATCGTGTGGATTTACAGAACCCTCTGTAAGCTCGTCGCCGGCCTCAAGCTCCTGTCCGTCTACAACCTTGATACGTGAGCCGTAAGGAATGAGGTAAGCCTTTGTCTCGCCTGTCTCGTTGTTTGTAACGATAACCTCACGCTTCTTCTTTGTATCCTTGATTGTGGCAGTTCCGCCGAACTCTGTGATAATAGCGAGTCCCTTAGGCTTACGTGCCTCGAAAATCTCCTCTACTCGAGGAAGACCCTGTGTGATATCTCCACCGGCAACACCACCTGTATGGAAGGTTCTCATGGTAAGCTGTGTACCAGGCTCACCGATTGACTGTGCTGCGATGATACCGATTGCTTCACCAACCTGTACTGCCTGACCTGTTGCAAGGTTTGAACCGTAACACTTAGCACATACTCCCATGTGTGAACGGCAGGTAAGCACTGTACGGATCTTAACCTGTGTGATTGGATTACCGTTCTCATCAACACCCTCTGCCATAACCTTTGCTGCACGCTTTGGTGTAATCATATGGTTGGCCTTAACGATTACATTGCCATCCTTATCGCAGATTGTATTGCAAGAGAAACGACCTGTAATTCTCTCCTGAAGGCTCTCGATTTCCTCTCGACCCTCCATGAATGCCTTTACAACCATTCCCGGAATCTCACGTCCTGTGCCTGCACAGCAGTCTGTCTCACGAACGATCATATGCTGTGAAACATCTACGAGACGTCTTGTAAGGTATCCTGAATCAGCTGTACGAAGCGCTGTATCTGAAAGTCCCTTACGAGCTCCATGTGCTGACATGAAGTACTCGAGTACGTCAAGACCCTCACGGAAGCATGACTTGATAGGAAGCTCGATTGTACGACCTGTTGTATCAGCCATGAGTCCTCGCATACCTGCAAGCTGTTTGATCTGCTTATCAGATCCACGGGCTCCGGAATCTGCCATCATGAAGATGTTGTTGTACTTATCAAGACCTGTAAGAAGGGCCTTTGTAAGGGCATCATCTGTATCCTTCCATGTCTCGATAACCTCTTTGTAACGCTCCTCATCAGTGATAAGTCCACGCTTGTACTGTCTTGTAATCTTATCTACAGTGTCCTGTGCATCAGCGATCATCTGTGGCTTCTGTGGTGGCACTGTCATATCTGAAATTGAAACTGTCATGGCAGCCTGGGTTGAATACTTGTATCCCATAGCCTTGACATTGTCAAGAACCTCTGCTGTTGTTGTAGCTCCGTGTGTGTTGATAACCTTCTCAAGGATCTGCTTGATCTGTTTCTTACCAACGTGGAACTCAACCTCAAACTTGAGTGCATTCTCAGCCTTTGATCTGTCTATAAAACCAAGATCCTGTGGAATGTTCTCATTGAATATCAAAAGTCCTACTGTTGTCTCTGTAAAACCTGAAACCTCTGTGCCGTCAGCAAGCTTTACTGTACGGTGTACAAAGATATTCTGGTGAAGAGTAATCTCCTTGTTCTCGTAAGCGAGCATTGCAAGATTAACACTTCCATAGTAACGGCCGAGAAGATCTATCGGTCTGCAAAGCACACGACGGTTTCCGTCTGTGACATCCTCAAACCAGATGAGGTCATATAAGCCAAGCTCAGCCTTTCCTGTATTTTCATCAGGAGTTGTAAGCTTTCTAAGCTCCTCAATATCATTGTATACAGTGTCTGATGATACCTGTGCAACCATCTTTGGATCATCCTTGTAATCAGCGAGCTTTCTCATTGTGAGGTAGTAAACTCCAAGGATCATATCCTGTGAAGGAACGGCTACAAGTCCACCATCAGAAGGCTTAAGCAGGTTGTTAGGTGACAGAAGCATGAATCTGCACTCAGCCTGTGCCTCAGCAGTCAGTGGAAGATGTACAGCCATCTGGTCTCCATCGAAGTCGGCGTTGAACGCTGTACATACGAGTGGATGAAGCTTGATTGCCTTACCCTCTACAAGGATTGGCTCGAAGGCCTGGATTCCAAGTCTGTGGAGTGTAGGAGCTCGGTTAAGCATAACCGGATGCTCTTTGATGACGTCCTCAAGGACATCCCATACCTCCGGCTGAAGTCTCTCAACCATCTTCTTTGCACTCTTTATGTTGTGTGCGGTTCCGTTAGCGGCAAGCTCCTTCATAACGAATGGCTTGAAAAGCTCGATAGCCATCTCCTTTGGAAGACCACACTGATAAATCTTAAGCTTTGGCTCTACACAGATAACTGAACGTCCCGAGTAGTCAACTCGCTTTCCGAGAAGGTTCTGACGGAAACGTCCTCCCTTTCCCTTGAGCATGTCTGAAAGAGACTTAAGAGCTCTGTTTCCGGGACCGGTAACAGGACGGCCACGACGGCCATTGTCGATAAGTGCATCGACAGCCTCCTGAAGCATACGTTTCTCGTTACGAACGATAATATCCGGAGCTCCAAGATCAAGAAGTCTTCTAAGACGGTTGTTACGGTTGATAATTCGTCTGTAAAGGTCGTTAAGATCACTTGTTGCAAAACGTCCTCCATCGAGCTGAACCATTGGACGAAGATCCGGCGGGATAACAGGAATAACTGTCATAATCATCCACTCAGGCTTGTTTCCTGACTCACGGAAAGCCTCTACAACCTCAAGTCTCTTGATGATACGTGCACGCTTCTGGCCTGTAGCATTCTCAAGCTCTGCCTTAAGCTCTGCCGAATCCTTCTCAAGATCGATTGCTGCTAAAAGCTCACGGATAGACTCAGCACCCATTCCTACACGGAATGCTGAGCGGCCATAAGTATCGCATGCCTCCTGGTACTCTGACTCATTGAGAATCTGCTTGTATGCAAGCTTTGTCTCGCCCGGGTCAAGCACAATATATGAAGCAAAGTACAGTACTCTCTCAAGTACACGTGGAGATAAGTCAAGGATGAGTCCCATACGTGATGGGATACCCTTGAAATACCAGATATGAGATACAGGAGCAGCAAGCTCGATGTGTCCCATACGCTCTCTACGAACGCTTGACTTTGTGATTTCTACGCCACATCGGTCGCAGACAACACCCTTATAACGTATCTTCTTGTATTTACCACAATGACACTCCCAGTCCTTCGTTGGTCCGAAAATCTTCTCGCAGAAAAGACCGTCTTTTTCAGGCTTTAATGTTCTATAGTTAATAGTCTCAGGCTTTTTAACCTCGCCATGTGACCACTCTCTGATCTTTTCAGGAGATGCTAATCCAATCTGAATCGCATCAAACTGCATTGCCTGATTATTTTCTATATTATTTGTTTCTGGCATTTTGGCACTCCCTTCTAATTATTCTTCGTCATCAAGAACTTCATCAGCAAAAATATCGTCATCCGCTGTCTCAGGAGACTCTTCCTCTTCTATGTCAACAAGCTCTTCGTTGTCATCAAATTCTTTCTTTGAGAAACCATGCTCTGCGAATGACTCACTGTCCTCGAATGCATAGTCCTTATCGTTTCCGATAATTGAGTTGATATCTGTATTACCGTACTCACTTGTCTCGATAAGCTCAACCTCTTCTCTGTTCTCATCAAGTACCTTGACATCCAGACCAAGTGCCTGAAGCTCTTTGAGAAGTACCTTGAATGACTCTGGAATACCAGGCTCAGGGATATTCTCACCCTTGATGATAGCCTCGTAGGTCTTGACACGGCCAACAACATCATCGGACTTCATTGTAAGGATCTCCTGGAGTGTATATGCAGCACCATATGCCTCAAGAGCCCAAACCTCCATCTCTCCGAAACGCTGTCCACCGAACTGTGCCTTACCACCGAGTGGCTGCTGTGTAACTAATGAGTAAGGACCTGTTGAACGTGCATGGATCTTATCGTCAACAAGATGATGCAGCTTAAGGTAATGCATGTGTCCGATAGTTGTCTTTCCATCGAAGCACTCACCTGTTCTACCATCACGAAGCTGTACCTTTCCATCCTTTGAAATCGGAACGCCCTTCCATAAGCTTCTGTGAGCTCTGTTTGTTGAAAGGTATTCCATAACGTCCTCACGGAGTGTATCAACATATTTATCATAGAAGATTTCAGCATCTGCGCTCCAGTATGGATGCTCAGCCTGTAAATCCTTTTCAAGCTCTTCCTTATCGAACGGAAGATTTACGTAATCATTTGCAAGCTCAAGTGTATCCTCGATATCTACCTCGTTTGCTCCGTCAAATACAGGAGTTGAGATATTGAAGCCAAGTGCCTTTGCAGCGAGACTCAGGTGAATCTCAAGGACCTGACCGATGTTCATTCGTGAAGGAACACCGAGTGGGTTAAGTACGATATCCAGTGGACGTCCGTTTGGAAGGAATGGCATATCCTCAACAGGAAGCACACGGGAAACGACACCCTTGTTACCGTGACGTCCGGCCATCTTATCACCGACAGAAATCTTTCTCTTCTGTGCAATGTAGATACGTACTGACTGATTTACTCCCGGAGAAAGCTCATCGCCGTTCTCTCTTGTAAATACCTTGGCATCAACAATGATACCGTAAGCACCATGAGGTACCTTAAGTGATGTATCACGAACCTCTCTTGCCTTCTCACCGAAGATGGCACGAAGAAGTCTCTCCTCTGCTGTAAGCTCTGTCTCACCCTTTGGTGTAACCTTTCCTACAAGGATATCACCGGCACGAACCTCTGCACCTACACGGATGATACCTCTCTCATCAAGGTCCTTGAGTGCGTCGTCGCCGACACCAGGGACATCACGTGTAATCTCCTCAGGTCCGAGCTTTGTATCACGTGACTCTACTTCGTATTCCTCGATATGAACTGATGTATACACATCATACTCTACGAGACGCTCTGAAAGAAGAACGGCATCCTCGTAGTTGTATCCTTCCCATGTCATGAATCCGATAAGCGGGTTCTTTCCAAGAGCAAGCTCTCCCTGACTTGTTGAAGGACCGTCTGCGATAACATCGCCTGCCTTAACCTTGTCACCCTTAAATACGATAGGTCTCTGGTTGTAGCAGTTTGACTGGTTAGAACGAGAGAACTTTGTAAGGATATACTCTCTCTTGTTTCCGTCAGTCTCTTTTATGATAATGCGGTTTGACTCTGAAGATAATACCTCTCCGTCTGCCTTTGCAACTACGCAGACACCTGAGTCAACTGCGGCCTTTGTCTCAATACCTGTACCAACTACAGGAGCCTCTGTGGTCAGAAGCGGAACGGCCTGACGCTGCATGTTTGATCCCATGAGGGCACGTGTAGGGTCATCGTTCTGCAAGAATGGAATCAGCGCTGTAGCTACTGAGAATACCATCTTTGGAGACACATCCATATAATCAAATGCTGACTTATCGTACTCCTGAGTTTCCTCTCTGTAACGACCTGAAACTGAGTTACGTACGAAATGTCCTTCGGCATCAAGCTTCTCATTAGCCTGTGCTACGTGGTAGTTGTCCTCCTCGTCGGCTGTCATGTATACAACCTCTTCTGTGACTACCGGGTTCTTAGGATCAGTCTTGTCAATCTTACGGTACGGAGCCTCTACGAAGCCATACTCATTGATTCTCGCATAGCATGCAAGTGAGTTGATAAGACCGATGTTTGGTCCCTCAGGAGTCTCTACAGGACACATACGGCCGTAGTGCGTGTAATGTACATCTCGAACCTCGAATCCGGCACGGTCTCTTGAAAGACCACCAGGTCCAAGTGCTGATAAACGTCTCTTGTGAGTAAGCTCTCCAAGAGGGTTGTTCTGATCCATGAACTGTGAAAGCTGTGAAGAACCGAAGAATTCTTTAACAGCGGCAGTTACAGGCTTTATATTGATAAGTGACTGAGGTGAAATTCCCTCTAAGTCCTGTGTAGTCATTCTTTCACGAACAACACGCTCCAGTCTTGAGAGACCGATACGGTACTGGTTCTGTAACAGCTCTCCAACCGCACGGATACGTCTGTTTCCAAGATGATCGATATCGTCATCTGTTCCTGCGCCCCACTCTAAGTGCATATTGTAGTTGATAGTTGCGAAGATATCCTCTTTAGTAATATGCTTTGGAATAAGGTCAGATATATCTCTCTTTATAGCCTCGATTCTGTCCTCAAGGGAATCATACTCCTCGAGAATCTGAGCGAGTACCGGATAGTAAACAAGCTCAGTAACACCGATAGACTTAGGATCCTCAAGCTCAGGAATCCAGCTTCTGATGTCAACCATCATAGAAGAAAGAATCTTGACATTTCTTGTCTCTGTCTGAATCCATAAAGCAGGAACAGCAGCGTTCTGGATCTGTGTAGCAAGCGCACGGTCAACAACAGTACCTGCCTCAGCGATAACCTCACCTGTAGAAGGATCCACTACGTCCTCAGCTAAAACCTGTCCACTGATACGGTTCTTTAAAGCAAGCTTCTTATTAAACTTATAACGTCCTACCTTGGCAAGGTCATATCTTCTAGGATCGAAGAACATTGCTGTGATAAGGCTCTCTGCACTCTCAACTGAAAGTGGCTCGCCCGGACGAATCTTCTTATATAACTCTAATAAACCAGCCTCATAGCTTCCCTGTGGCTCACGCTCTGTGATTGCAGGGTCCTTGCTGAATGATGCCTGGATCTTTGGCTCATCTCCGAACATATCGAGAATAGCCTGGTTTGTACCTACTCCAAGTGCACGTAAAAGTACTGTGATAGGTACCTTACGTGTTCTGTCTACTCTTACATAAAAAACGTCGTTAGAGTCTGTCTCATACTCAAGCCATGCACCACGGTTTGGAATAACAGTACAAGAATACAGGGTCTTTCCGAGCTTATCATGAGCAATTCCGTAATAAATACCAGGAGAACGAACTAACTGACTGACAATAACTCGCTCTGCACCGTTGATTACGAATGTACCGGTCTCTGTCATTAAAGGCAGATCACCCATGAAAATTTCATGCTCATTAATCTCATCTGTCTCTTTGTTGTGAAGTCTGACTTTAACCTTTAAAGGAGCTGCGTATGTTGCATCTCTTTCCTTGCACTCAGGAATTGTATACTTTACATCATCTTCGCATAATGTAAAATCTACAAAATCAAGACTAAGCTTTCCGCTGTAATCTGTGATTGGAGAGATATCCGCAAAAGCTTCCTTGAGACCTTCGTCTAAGAACCACTGATAAGAATCCTTCTGGACCTCAATCAGATTTGGCATCTGCAGAACCTCTTTTTGTCTTGAGTAACTCATACGCATGCTTTTTCCGGATGTGACCGGACGTATTCTGTTTTTCTCCATTGACGTTTCACCTCTCGTTTTTATTTTAATCTAGCAAGTATCTAGATAATGATTCAAAAACCACCCCAGTTACTATATCTTGTGGTTTTTCTCTTGTGCACATATTTGCGAATGCATTTTAGTGTAATTTACCTATTGACAAATTTGCATCATTTAAAAAATTGCATAAAAATGCCACTGCACCACAATAGTGCAACGTATACTATACAACAAATCACCGACAATTGCAAGTACTTTTTTATTTTTTTCACTGTCGCGCAATAATTTTCATCGCCGTCGGATAGGCTACGAGCGGAGGTCCCAAAAATGCTCAGGCATTTTCGGGACGCGCTCCGACTGTCGCGCAATAAAAACATAAAAAAGAGCCAAGGCGCAAATAGAATTTGCCCTTGGCTCTTTTTTATGTTTTTACTCCGCTCGTAGCCTATCCGACTATTTAAGAGTAACCTTAGCACCCTCTGCCTCAAGTTTAGCCTTAGCATCCTCTGCTGAAGCCTTGTCAAGCTGCTCTTTGATAACCTTTGGTGCGCCATCAACAGCGTCCTTAGCCTCTTTAAGTCCAAGACCTGTGATCTCACGAACAACCTTGATAACCTTAACCTTGTTTGGTCCAACCTCTGTAAGCTCTACGTCGAACTCAGTCTTCTCCTCAGCTGCTGCTCCGTCAGCTCCTGCTGCTGCAACTACAACACCTGCTGCTGCAGAAACACCGAACTCTTCTTCACAAGCTTTTACTAAATCATTTAACTCTAATACGCTTAACTCTTTGATAGCATCAATAAACTCTGCTGTTGTTAACTTTGCCATTATAATTTCCTCCATTTAAAAATTTAATTATGATAATAAGGTTCAAATATAATATTTGAATTATTCTGCTGCTGGAGCTTCCTCTGCAGCATCCTCTGCTGGTGCTGCCTCTACGGCTGCATCTGCAGCGCCACCCTGCTCTGCGATCTGATTGAGTACACGAGCAAGATTTGTGATAGGTGACTGAATGCTTCCAAGTAATTTTCCAAGAAGCTCATCTCTGCTAGGTACAGCGGCGATTGCCTTCATACCCTCAGCATCATAAAATGTTCCCTCAACTACACCTGCTTTAATCTCTAAAGCCGGAGCTGTTTTAGCGAACTTAGCTAAGATTCTAGCTGGTGCTGTTGCATCCTCTGTTGATACAGCGAATGCGCTTGGTCCTTCAAGGACATCCTTTAATCCCTCGAACTCTGTTCCCTGGATTGCACGGTTTACTAAAGTATTCTTGTATACCTTGTAAGTTACACCGGCTTCTCTTAACTGTTTACGTAACTGAGTATCCTCTGCTACTGTGAGTCCTAAGTAATCAACAACTACTACTGACTGTGCACCATTGATAACACCGGAAATCTCATCTACGATTGGCTGTTTAAGTTCTACCTTTGCCACGATTCATTTACCTCCTTTTAGATTTTCGCATAAAAGACATGAGGTATTTGATTTATTAATCAAAGAAACCCTCCTGCCTGTCGACAGAAGGGTACAAGTCAAAATTCAAGATAAATCTCGAAAATTCCCTCGGTAGGTTCTACGTTTACGCCTTGCGGCACCTACTGTCTTCGGCAATATGCATTGCAATTATATCAAACTATATTACGGATGTCAATTACTTTCCGCAAAACTTTTGCTTGGCGTTTGATAGGTCTTGTAAATTGTTTTACTGTAACTGTTTAACTATCTTACTGTGTAATCTTAACCACGTTTAACTTAACGCCAGGTCCCATTGTAGATGTAAGAGTTGCGCTCTTAATGTACTGACCCTTTAAGCTAGCAGGTTTTGCTTTATTAATTGCACCCATAAGAGACTGGAAGTTGTCGTTTAACTGCTCGTCTGTGAAAGATGCTTTTCCAACTGGCACATGGATAATGTTTGTCTTGTCCAATCTGTACTCAATCTTACCGGCTTTGATATCGTTAACAGCTTTTGTTACATCCATAGTAACTGTTCCTGCCTTTGGGTTTGGCATTAAGCCCTTTGGTCCAAGGACACGTCCTAAACGACCAACAACACCCATCATATCAGGTGTAGCAACTACAACGTCGAAGTCTAACCATCCCTCGTTCTGGATCTTTGGAATTAACTCCTCGCCTCCAACGAAGTCAGCTCCTGCTGCCTGTGCCTCGTCAACCTTAGTTCCCTTAGCGAAAACTAAAACCTTAACTGTTTTTCCTGTTCCGTGTGGTAATACAACCGCACCACGGATCTGCTGCTCTGCGTGACGTCCGTCGCAGCCTGTTCTAAGATGAAGCTCGATTGTCTCGTCAAATTTAGCTGTAGCATTTTTCTTTACGATAGAGATAGCGTCAGCAACATCGTACTGCTCTTTCTTATCAAATGCCTTAACAGCGTCTTGATACTTCTTTCCTCTTTTCATGAAAAAATAACCTCCTGGTGGTAATATCGGGAGAGGGCCCTCCCACATTTACGTTTCTTTGTTATTCTAATTTAATTTAGGTTACATAAATTTGTAACTTCTTTAGGGGTATGTTGGTTTCGCTAAGTGTTAGTCAACCACTTCAACACCCATTGATCTTGCTGTACCAGCGATCATGCTCATTGCAGACTCAAGTGAAGCTGCGTTTAAGTCAGGCATCTTAAGCTCAGCGATTTCCTGAACCTGTGCCTTTGTGATCTTAGCAACCTTCTTCTTGTTTGGCTCGCCTGAACCAGACTGAATCTTGCAAGCTTTCTTGATTAATACCGGAGCAGGTGGAGTCTTAGTAATGAAACTGAAACTTCTGTCTGCATATACAGTAATAACTACAGGGATAATTAAGTCGCCCTGATCGGCTGTCTTTGCATTAAACTGCTTTGTGAACTCTACGATGTTTACACCGTGCTGTCCAAGTGCAGGTCCAACTGGAGGAGCTGGAGTTGCCTTTCCAGCAGGGATCTGCAATTTAATGTATCCTTCTACTTTCTTTGCCATTTGGAATTGCCTCCTTAATTTGTTTTCTTAACATCTGCGAAACTTACTTCTACCGGTGTCTCGCGACCGAACAGCTCTACATTAATTGTAACTGTCTGCTTGTGATAATTCATAGCTGTGATAACACCGACTGTATCCTTCCAGACACCGCCGATAACGACTATCATGTCACCCTCAGCAAAATCAACTACCACGTTTTCCGTCTTAATACCCAAAGGTCTCATCTCGGCTTCTGTGAGAGGAACCGGTTTGCTTCCCGGACCTACAAATCCAGTTACGCCTCTGGTATTTCGTACAACGTACCATGTATCATCATTCATAATCATATGAATAAGAACATAGCCTGGAAACATCTTCTTGGAAACCTGTTTACGAACACCGTTCTTCACCTCTGTGACGTCCTCCAACGGAACACGTACTTCAAGGATCTGGTCCTCAAGATGTCTGTTTTCGATTGTTTTGTCAATATTAGCTTTGACTTTGTTTTCATAACCTGAATAGGTATGAACTACATACCAGTTCGCTTCTGTCATAATCACTTTGCCTCCGTTTTAAAAATGTAAACCAATAAGGAAATCTACGCCCTGCTGGATACCCCAGTCAAGAAGCGCAATAATAAGACCGGTAACTACTGAAACCGCCAGTACTGCAATGGTCTGTCTGATGACCGATTGCTTCTCAGGCCAGATAATCTTCTGAAATTCAGCTTTCAGACCTGAAAACCAGCTTGTTTTTGGAGCCTTTTCGACTTTTTCATTCTGTCCCATAATGTACTCCTTCACTCAGTTCCTAGACTATTTTGTTTCCTTGTGCATTGTATGAGTTCTGCAGAATCTACAATACTTCTTGGTTTCCATTCTGTCCGGATGAGTTTTTTTGTCCTTTGTCATGTTGTAATTACGACGCTGACATTCTGTGCACGCTAATGTAATCTTTGTACGCACGACTTCCACCTCCGTTTAAATTCTTTGTTGTTTGTACCCTTAAAAAAAGGCATAAAAAAAAGACCTATTTCCAAGCCTGTATACTATATCACAGTTGAGCCGTAACCGTCAATAGCTATTTTAAAATTTATTGTAAATTCTTTTGAACAGTGCCGCTGTCTGCACCTTTTTTGTGTCCGGCAGCAATTAATTTTTATAAATCTTACAGATACATAACTAAATATAGTACATTTATCTGAATTTTTCAAGTATTTTGTTGTTGTAAATCCTCAATTATGACGATATAATATATGTGTATAAATAGGATTTGATAATTAAAAATTTTACATAGCTTATTATAGCTGCAGTTAAGCATTAGTAATCGCAGCTATACAATATAATATTTAAAGGATTACCATTTAACGGATTAAACGATTTTCACGGATGAAAGGAGGGGTCTTTATGGCAAAGATAGACAGTGCCTATGCTTACTATGCCAGCACTTATGCCAATAAAGAGGTATCGCGCTATGATTCGCACAAGAAAAGCGACCTGCGCAAGATATACAACAGAATAATAAAGACAAATAAAGAGTCCCCTCTGTACAAGATTTCCAATATGTCCGAGGCCAAGAAATATGCTATCGATATAAAGGAAAGCTCTAAGGCCATCTTAAATGCCGTGGATTCGCTTTCTGATAAATACGCAGACTCCTCTGACTCCTTCCAGAAGAAGGTTGCGGAGTCATCTAATGAGGATGCTGTAGGCGTGCGCTACGTGGGTGACGGCTCAGAGAATAAAGGAGCAGACGGCTTTGATATAGAGGTCAGGCAGCTCGCCGCACCACAGGTCAATACCGGCAGCTACTTAGACAGCAAGGCCCTGTCCTTTATACCGGGCAGCTATTCTTTTGACATAAATACCAATGCATCATCCTATGAGTTCCAGTTCGGAGTGAGCACCGGTGAAACAAACGGCGAGGTGCAGGACAAGCTCAAGAGGCTCATAAACGCATCCGGTCTTGGCATCGAGGCAGACATAGTCCATGATGACTCAGGCAAGGCAGCGCTTCAGCTTACATCAATGCAGACAGGTCTCAGCGAGACTGAGGATTCTCTCTTTAGTGTGGCTCCGTCAGCTAACGCAGAGTCCATAAGCATGATGAAGCAGCTGGGTATTGATAAGGTATCATCCCCTGCCCACAACTCTGACTTTTCGCTGAATGGCACCGCGCACTCATCCTTGTCCAACACCTTTACCATCAATAATACCTTTGAGCTCACGCTCAAAAAGCCGACCACAGATACAGGTGCCGCAGCCATCGGTTTTAAGGCCAATTCCGATGCAGTTGCCGACAATGTGCAGACTCTGGTTGACGCATACAATAAGATGATAGACGTGGCAGATGATTATTCAGTGAACGACTCTGCAGATGCCACAAGGCTGCTTCGTGATATAAGCTCCATCACAAAGGGCTCACAGTCAAAGCTTTCCTACATCGGTCTCATGACAGACGATGACGGCAAGCTCACTATTGACCGCGATATCCTCGCCGGTGCGCTTAGTCCGGACAGAGCTGATGACACCTTCAACACTCTTACAGCACTAAAGGATGCAATAGGTGACAAAGCAAAATCTGTGACAGTCAACCCTATGAACTATGTGCAGAAGGTTGTTGTGGCATATAAGAATCCCGGACACAATTTCAACACACCATATATTTCGTCAATTTATTCAGGCATGATGCTTGACAGCTACGCATAAACGGCTGTTGTACCCAAATCAGTACAACAGCCGTTTTTTTATTTTTTTTATAATAGTGGCTGCAGATCTCCCACCATTTTTTCCTCCAGTGTCCTGAGCCTCTCTGCAATTGCCACACTCTTTGAATCAGCATCGCGATATTCATTGAGACTGCCGCTGATTGTCTCTATGCCCATATTACAGCCCTCCGTCAGTAACTTTGCTGCCTGGGACTGATCATCATTCACTGCCATCTTCATTGCAGTCTGCAGCTTCGCAGCCATCTTTGCAAACACACCCAGTTCCTTAATATCTGCACCTGCTTTGTCAAGCATATCCCTGCAATCCACTGACAGCCCGGTGTGCTCATCATAGTACTTGTCTATCAGCTCACGAAGCTGCTTGTCATCTGTGTGTTCTCTTATATCGTCCATGCTCTCAAGTGCCATCTTACAGCCCGCTATGCAATCCTGAAGCAAGAGCACCGAATCATGATTTTCAATATTTCTGCTCATAAAAACCTCCATACTTCTTTTCTATTTAGTATGGAGGTTTTCATGAAAAAATATTCACTACACAATCGGAAACTCAAGCTTCACCCAAAACTTCCCATGTTCCCTTTTAAAGCTCATACTTCCATTCATGCGCTGCATCATCGCATCCACGCTCTTAAGCCCTATCCCGGCACTTTTAAGAAGTGTTTTATTGTCACATACACCATTGCCAATTTCAACGCTAAATGTTTTTTTCGTAAAAGCTGTTTTCATAACAACAGGCTTTTTATTGTCCGCATATTTATATATATTATCCGTCAGATTGGAAAATATTCTGGTCAAAAATGCCATATTAACAGCAACCTTTACCTGCTTAAAGCTTATTCCTTCTGCATCAACCTCATAATTGCTTTTCATAAGCTGAGCACACACATCTGAGAGGTAATCTCCAAATATATACTCAACATCCATTGATGCATCCAATTCAACAGGTCTTTGTGAACCGGCAATTGAAAAATCCAGCAGATTGTCTACCTGAGACCTGATATCCAACACCTTTTCACTTATAAAATTAAGATTTTTCATATTCTCGGCATATGCTTCATTCTCCAGTTTCATTACATCAACATATGTCATAACACCGGTCAATGGCGTACGCAGGTCATGAGCCATATTACGCATCAGTTCATCCTTTTCCTGTCGCGCTTTTTTCTCCTGTTCCTGTGATGCTTCAAGCTCTGTTTGATAGCCCGCTATAATTTTTCTGATGCGTAGATACACAAATACAATTCCCATCATAAGAGAAAATCCCACATCAAAAATCATTAAAGCTATATAATATTTTATCGTAAATCCTGTATATATAAATACTTTCGCTTCTATATCGGCGAACTGGACAGGCAGCTCATAGCTTCCTGTAAATCGGTAATCATACATATTTTTAGCTGGAGATATAAGCTTATCTACATTTGATTTATTGTATATTACCTTCCCCATTTCCTGAACACTATAAAACGCAATATCATGATCAGACATCCATTCATCATATTGCTCGACATCTGTAGTACTTATATCATTATCAGACACATATTGTTGAAACTCATCTATATATGGCTTTTCATTATCGTATATTAAATGAGATGTACCTTCAATATAATTGTTCAGCAAATCAATTCCCAGATAATATAATAGTCCAAAAACAACGCATGTCCCTATAATCGCAATTGCAAATGTCAAAAACAGCTTTTTCTTTACCCTCTTTAAATCATCTCTCAAAACGGTATCCTCTTCCCCATTCTGTGTGTATGCATGCATCACCACATGCTTTTATAAGCTTATTCCTTAGATTTTTAATGTGTACCATAACAGTATTCTTTGCATTATAGGTAAAAGCCTCATCCCATACCATCTCGTATATCATCTCAATCGTATATATCCGGTCAGGATTTTTCATCAGCAGTTTTAGTATCTCATATTCTTTTCCTGTTAATTTTATCTCATTATCATTAAACTTAACCTTGTTTCGATTCGTAAACAGTTTAAGTCCATCTGTCTCTATAGATTCATCCTTGTTTGTGCGATTTGCACTTCCGCTGTCATATACCCGATATCGTCTGATAAGAGCTTTAACCTTTGAAATAAGCTCCATGTTTGAAAATGGCTTAGTCATGTAATCGTCACCGCCCACTTCAAGCCCTTCCAGCTTATCCAGCTCTTCCGATTTTGCTGATAAAAACAATATCGGAACACTGTGTCTTTCACGCATTCTCCTGCAGGTTTCAATGCCGTCCAACTGTGGCATCATTATATCCATTATTACAAGGCTGAACGATTCATCTATTTTTTCCAAAGCCTCCATACCGTTTTGTGCAATTACCACACTATAATGCTGCAATTCGAGAAGCTTTTTTATTCCACTGTATACTGTTTTATCATCCTCAACAACAAGAATTTTGTCCATTATATGCTCCTATCATATTATACATGTTTATTACATCAAAAAGATTATACCACATAACCGCTCCTAATTATTCCTTAATGTGCGCAAACCCTTATTAGCATAAATACAGCTTCCAATCATAGTTATTAAAATAACGCTAATTTCCAAAAGCCCGATTCTATACACAAATTGCCAGATATTCATTTCAAAGTTCCATATATCAAGTGAAAAGCTTTTTTGAAAATTTGAAATCTCACAAAATTCAACAAAGTATTTAAAAATATTGACAGAAAATCTATTAAGCAGTCCCAATGTTAATATTCCTGCACCCACAAGTGCCGGAACAGTTATCATCAAAACCTCGTATAACAGAATTTGAATTGTCCTAAATTTTCTCTGTCCAAGTGTATTGTATATTGCAATCATTTTTGAGTGTCCTTTAAGCCATAAAACAGTCAGTAACGACATAACCACAACACATACAATATACATAATGCTCAACGTCACACTTGTCATACTTTTTAACATTGATATTACATCTGTCATTTGCAGTTCCTCATTCAAAACCTGATTGACAACTGCCGAATTCGGAACATTTTGAAACATTTTACTCATATCATCATATAAAAGTGATGTGCTTTTATAGTCTGTGCTGAAAAAATTTATCCCATAACAGCTTGCTTCATTGTTTAATTCTACATATGAATTATAATCTGTGAATATTATACTGTTAGCCACTTCTTTATAGTAGCCATCGCTTACCTGTATCTTTGGTGTATTTATTACAGTATATATTCCAATCACCTTAATACTTATTGTATTATTTTCATACTGTATAGATATATTACTACCAATTGACAGGTTATTTTCAGAAGCGAGCTTATCGGATATCATTGCCCCTTTATCACCTGACATCGGATATTTTCCTTTTGAAATTTTAAAAATACCACTACTGAAATATTCATTATAAGAAGTATTTATGTTTCCACTGACATATATTTTATTTTCCTCAAAATCACTTTGTTTTTCTATATATGGCACATTTTCAAAATTTGCTGCTTCACATATAATGTCACTTGTAAATGCATTATTATATCCTACAACATTTTTATTATTATCTGCATATTCTAAAATATCTTTCCAATCATCTAAAGTAGAAAAATCGTCTAATTCAACAAGAACACAACATCCCGCCATATCTGCAAAAGATTTGTAAAAGCTCTCTATTGCTGAATCTAGAAATGTTGCAATTCCGCAAAATAGTGTCAGTACAAATATGCAAACAGCAATTAGTATATTCCGTCCCGGTCTCCCTAATAATTCTTTGCATGCCTGCCACCATTTATTCCTCATCGTCATCTCCCATTTCATAGCAAATATCACATTTTTTCTTTACATAATCCGAGTGGGTTACTACTATAACACATCTGTCCTGTTCATGAGCTATTTGCTGTAACAATTCGACAATTTTTCTTCGATTTTCTTTATCCAGATTTCCTGTAGGCTCATCTGCCAGAATATATTTTGCATCTGTTATCAACGCCCTCGCTATTGCAACTCTTTGCTGCTGTCCACCTGACAATTCCGTAACCTTTCGGGTTATCTGACTATCATCAAGTCCAACCATTACAAGGCTGTCTCTACACATTTTTATCAATTCTTTTTTGGGTACATCAGGTAAGCTTATCTGGGCTGCAACCATTACATTTTCAAGGGAAGTCATATAATCAAATAACTGATAATCCTGAAAAACCAATGATATACTGTTTTGGCGCAGTTTTCTTCCACCAATATTTTGTATATTTTCTCCATCCAGCAAAATTTCCCCCTCATCCGGTTTTTCTAAACCGGCAAGTAACGATAAGCACGTTGTCTTTCCTGAACCGGACGGACCAAATATTCCATACATTTCTCCTATTTCAAATCTGTATGTAACTTTATCCAACACATGCACAATTTCCTTCTTAGATTTATATGCATACGATACATTAATCATTTCCAACATATTTACCACTATCCCTTCGAATTTAACAGTTTCTTTGCATTTTCTTCAACAGTTGTTACAACAGGCAGTACCATAAATGCAATCCAATTAACCAACGAAATTATTAATAGAATTATAATGTTTTTCAGAGTAAAAAAAGCACTCATTTCTATACGTACCTCAAAGCCTTGAAATATTCCGGGTGTATCATATCCACCTATAGCTCTGTCTGTACTATTAATTATGACATTCTTACCTATACCACTTATAATGCTACATATGAAATTGCCAAGCACACAGTATAATAGCACACCCAAAAGCAAACCACTAATTGCATATATCATTCCTATAAATGCAAATCTACCTATACACCATTTTCTTGACCTTCCGAGTACCATAAAAAGTCCTGTATCTTTTTGGTATTGGATTGTATAAAACGAGAAAACGATTAACAAAATAATTTCACCCATTATAATTATCATCCAGCAAATTATTTTTGATGTTTTTCCCATCAATCCTACGACTTTACATTCTGAATCGAGATAATTGGAAGTATTATCATATATCTCCACATTATCTCCATACATTTTCTTTAACTGGGTTTTTACCGCATCTATATGCTCTATCTTATCAATATACACTTCACTTCCCGTTGACGCTGTGTATTCTAACCCTAATAACTCTACAATATAATCATAATCTACATATATAGAATTATATGGACTATGTATGTATACCGAGGTTCCCTCTTCATTTGAGTCATATATTTCGAAATCACTGTCCACTTTATAAATTCCGCATATTTGTAAAGACGTTACCTCCGATTGGTCTCCTATAGTATATTTAACTTCATCCCCTACCTTAAGGTTATTTTTTTTCGCATATCGCTGTTCTACAATAATTCCTTTATTTTTATAGGTTGGAAATTCCCCTTCAATAAGAGATACATTTTTTTCCCATGAAAACAGGCTATATTGCTGCACATCCATATTCGCAACAATCACCATTTTGTCAGCCCGATTGCGCACATCTTTATTCTCCGGATCTATTCCTTTATGTTCCTTTACATTCTCTGTATCCACCGGGTCTGCAATCAGCTCTCTCCATGCCCCAAGTCCTGTTACATATTTTACTTTTCTGATTTCGTCATAATCACTCTTTGTAAAGCCTCCGTTATCATCCTCAATTACTAATGCGGCTCCATTATATAAATATGCATCTCTCTCAGATTTTTCTGAGGCATTGCTTAATAGCAGACCAATAATTTCACCCAGGATTATTGTCGCGATAATCAGTATGATAATCAAAGATTTTATTTTATTTCTTTTTATATATATAATAGCTGTTTCTATCATATCCATCTCCTCAATTATCTTACTATTGCCGTTTCAGATATCCTTTTAAGTTTTTGGATTTCAACATCGGCATCAAAGAAAAGATATTTACCATTCATATACACTAGATTTGCAACTGCTTTATCATCCTGATACAAGGTAATATAACCATCATCGTTCCATTTCCAGATTCCCGTTTCAACCTTATCAGTATTCTCTATCTCCATTTCATATTCACCCTGTTTTTCATCGTTATCATGTATAATGGCTAATTTACTGGTACTCTTAACATTTTGATACTCTGAAAAATCAAAAGTTCCATAATAGAGTTCCACTGTCAGATGATTTTTTTGTTGTAATATGTTATATGTAATTAATACACTGATTACATAGACACAAGCGACAATCGCTGCGCAGATAATAATCTGTTTTCTATTTTTTTCCACTACATACTTCCCCCTTCTTTATTGTTCAATCAATGCCGGCTTTATTCTAACCGTTTGATACTTCTTGCTATAAACGATATATAATACCACTTTTAGTGAATAAAATCCTCATTTATGTGAAGTTTTCAAGGTACAAATTTATGGTTATAAGGTATCTTTAACAGAATACCTTTTGACCCTCAAATCATATATATAATAGCTGTTTCTATCATATCCCATCTCCTCAATACTACCAAACATTAAAAAAGCCATAGACATCTATGGCTTTACAATACTATATACATATAAAGAATAACCTGAAAAATCATTTAAGAATTATAAATAATTCTAAAGAAATCTAAAGATTCACATATCCATTTTTTATACTATAAACCTGATCACACAGAATTTCTATGTCTTCCTTATGGTGACTTGTTATAACCATAATAGCAGGTTTTTTATTCACATATTCCCTAAACATTATTCTCATATCCTGAACAGACTGTTCATCCAGTGCGTTCATCGGCTCATCCAAGAGCAATACCTTAGGCTCTTCCATAAAAGCCTGAGCTATTGCCAGCTTCTGCTTCATACCTAAAGAGAACTTACGATAAACCTTTTTGGAATCCGGCTCAAGGCCCACCTGTTTGAGAATTTCATTGATTCTTTCTTCTCCTGTTTTCTTATTAATTTTTGCCAGTAAAAGTAAATTTTCCTTTGCAGTATACTCCGGCATGAAGCCTATGCAGTCCAGCACTATTCCAACATCCTTTGCATACTGTCCTTTTTTCAGAGGGATGCCTCCGTATTTTATTATTCCATCCGACGGCTCCATTAACCCAGTCATTATCTTCAATAAAACACTTTTTCCACTACCGTTTCTTCCAACAAGACCATATATTTTCCCAGATTCCAATTTTAAATTGACATTTTCCAACACGGTCTGATTTTTAAAATTCTTTGATACATTATCCAGCTCTATATTCATATATTTTCTGCCTTCCACTTACGTAAAATTATATCCTCTTGTTTATTTTTTAACATTACAGCAACACCCAATCCTATAACCAGACACTCTGCTATTTGAAATACCATACACTCAAGCTGAGTTGTCATATGCGAAATATACAGCCCCTGTGTAAGCGGCAGCCACAAAAATAATGTTCCTGCCACAATATGGCATATAGTAATTATTATAAATCCAATATGTTTATCTCCGGCTTCATGTAACCAGCATAAAAATACCAGTAGTAACAATACTATTGTCTGTAAAATCATATTACTCATTTCAATTATCAAATTTGCATTTATTACCATTCCCGAAATAAATGCTATTACTATCATTCCCACTCCGTAATACAGATAAGTACATACCAGAAATATTATCGCCAAATGCTTCATCCAGCTAATTGCATTTCCTTTTCTCAAGGCATACTGAATATAGTAAAACGAAAAGTTCTTTGTCAAAAAATAATACAATAAAGCCCAGATTGGCATTTGATAAAACAGATATAGCAGTAAAAAAATATCAAGATTTTTAAATCCGGCAAAATAGTCTGTTACGCCTGACATATATTGTTTTGAAACAAATCCGTATATGCTCCATATAACAACTGCTACCATAAACGTAAACCCATAATATGACTTAACACATATTGCAATCAGTCTTTTAAGACAGTTTAGTATAACGGCTCTATAAAATATAACCATTATTACAAACGCAATACTTACAAACCAATAAACAATATAAAAGCTATATGTTTTTACATCTGTAACCATCAAATGGGCAATCCATGATTTTCTTCCAACGAAAGAATCTTTAAAGCTTATCCTATTGCTGATAACAACATTTATAAGCAGACACACAATACTACAGATATTAGCTGCCCATCCTGTATTTATCAATTTGTTAAATAAAATGGTAATACAACCAAGCAGCCAGTAAAATAACAATAAGTTTCCAAATAGCTGATACACGTTTGTCACATGAAGCATCTGTGACTTAACATTATAAAAATTATTTACAACAGCAATCATATTAATTACCACCCACTGGATAACTGCAATGATAACCGCGTATTTGAATGCATACACTACTTCAATGACATTTGCCCTATGTTCACTTCCAATCCGCAATTTAAGATAAAAATTATTCCGTGTAACCGCCAATAATCCGGCAATGCTCCATACAATTAAAATCCCGCTGACAAGCAATATTAAATATCTGTCTCCAACGATATTTATAACTGCATTGGCATATGAATACTCCTGATATCCGGCATCACATTCCATACAATAACGAACATATTCAAATTGCATATAGCTAAAAATAATGAATATAGTTATTAATAAATGCAACCATCTACTTTTCATTATTTTTTACTCCTACCGCAAACAAAATGATACCGGTTAAAATCAATATACCTGACATAATTAATATTATCGGAACAGATGCCCATGCATATCCATTAGGCGTAAATATTAAAAGCAGATCAAATCTGTTATCCGGTATCAATATCGCCATGGCTATGCAAAGAACAAATGGCAGTATCAGCGTCAGAAAAGTGTTTTTAATCCATGCCGATATGCCGATTGCAAATGTAGCAAATGTAACTCCTGCCAATAAAACAAACGTACCAAGTAAACAAACATATGCTATAGTATTCGAGGCTGCCAGTTCAGGATGGAACATAATAACTGTCTCTCCCTCTTTTATATTCAAGTAAGCCTTAGTTCCATACTGAAAATATAAATGCAGACAATATACAGCATACGGAATAAGCAACCCCAAGCCGCCAAGTATTGCGTTTTGTATTAATGTTACAACAACATACCTGTTTCTTGACATTTTTTGCAGGCGCAGCTTCAAATATCCGCTTCTATATTCTCTGACATATGATATTCCCATAGGAAGTGCTGCCAGTATCGGAAAGAGGATTCCATTCCAGCCACTGCTTCCGGATCCCATACTAAGTATCAGTCTGTATATCATATGATCAGAATAAGCAGTTGCAGCTCTATATGTATATGCGTAATTTGCTTCTTCATAAAGGAGCAGTCCTATAACAATGGAAATAATAAACCCCGAATACTTTTTTATATATAGCATATTTTCCTCTTCCGTTTTCATTTATTTATTAATTGTTCCTATAGATATCTACAAAAAAATCGTATCACAATATTTTAAAGAAAAAGAAAGGAACTTCTGAAATTTTCTGAAAATTTCTAAAGATTTCTGAAGTTTGTAGTTCAGTTCGTAATCGGAAATCGCAATTTTACATAAAAGCAGTATTCTTTTGTTTCGTAAATTGCTCTGCCATGCATACGTCTCATCAACAGCTCAACATTTTTTAGTCCTAATCCTGTACTCTCCAATAAGCTTTTTTCCTTACACACCGTGTTGCTTATGCATATTTCAAATATATTTTTTGAATATACTGTTTCCATGACCACTTGCTCATCAATATCAGCATACTTGCAAATATTATTAGTAAGGTTACTAAATATTCTTGATAGTAAACTTCCATTTACAGCAACTTTAACCTTTTCCCAATAAATGCCATCAATATTAACACAAAAACCATTCTGGCTTATAATGGTATGCATTTCAGAAAGATAATCTCCTATTGCATATTCAACGAAAGAAGGCTCGTCCAAATGTATATTCTCGTCTGAACTTGCAATAGAAAAATCCAGTAACAGATTTGAAAGATCTCTTAATTCATTAACTTTAGATGTCAGAATATCCAAATTTTTGTTAATGCTCTCATTTGATTTGTTTTGCAATTTTAAGATATCAATGTATGTCATCAATCCCGTTAATGGTGTTCTTAAATCGTGAGCCATATTTCTCATCAATTGATCTTTTTCATCCCGTGCTTTCCGTTCCTGCTCATGTGCCTTACCAATATTTACTTTATAATCTTTTATGATATTATTAACACATCTATAGATTACATAAGCTCCGCTTAAGATTGATATTACAATGCCTAAAATTATGACTCCTAAATAATACTTTTCAGTATATCCGGCATATATATATACATTAGCCTCTCCATCAGCAAAATTTACCGGTAGTTGATATTTAGCAATTTTTCTACTATCATACATGTTTTTCGCTGATACAATAAATTTATCTACATTCAATTTACTATATACAGCTTCTCCATCTTTTTCTATAATGCAAAACAAAACACAATGATAATCCATCCATTCATCACATTCCGATATATCTGATGCGGCTATATTTTTCTGAGACACATACTGTTGAAATTCCTGAACATATGGAGATTCATGGTCATAAATATATCTTGAATTATTAAAAAAAAGAGTAAGACCATTTATCCCTATGCCATATATCCCTCCAAATATACAGCACGATAATATTATTGCACCAAATATAATTTGAACTGCCTTTACTGCTTTAAAATCACTTTTCAAATTTGTATCCCTTTCCCCATATAGTTTCTATGACAGCCCTGTTGCATATTTCATAGAATTTATTCCTTATATTTTTTATGTGTACCATAACTGTATTTCCCGAATTATATGTATACAGTTCTTCCCAAATATTTGAATAAATCACCTCAAGTGTATATATTCTATCAGGATGTTTTGCAAGCAATTTGATTATTTCATACTCTTTTCGTGTAAATTTAACACCTATGCCATTCACTTCTACTCTATTCTTATTTTCGTATATCCTTATATCTTTTCTGTCTATATATTCATTTCCTGCATTGTCATCAATTATTTCTCTATCATATACATTTCTACGCCTTAATAATGCCTTGACACGCGATATAAGCTCCATATTGGAAAACGGCTTCACAAGATAATCATCACCGCCCACTTCAAAGCCTTGCATTATATCTATTTCTGATGATTTTGCAGTAAGAAATAAAATTGGGACACTTGATTCTTCCCTCAATTTTTTGCAGGCATCTATACCTGATAACAACGGCATTATTATATCCATAATAACCAGGCTATATGTTTCATCGAATTTCTTTAAACCGTCCACGCCATTTACAGCAATATCGACATAATATCCCTGTAATTCTAATAATGTCTTTATTCCATTACGAATTGTTTCATCATCCTCGACTATTAATATCTTGTACATCTTATATCCTCAACTTTGATTAAATTCAGTAAAAATCCATATATACTTAAAAAGCAGTTATCCCTCTATCATTTAAATATTCATATATCTGATCATATGTCACCAGCGACACATTTCCCATTTTTCCGGCTTCCTCAATGCACCCTGGGGTAAATCCTTTTTTCGCGAATAAAAATAAATGGACATTCTCATATCTAAATAATCTGCTTCTCTTCTTCAGCTTTTCGAGTACTTTTACATCCACATTTTCATTTATCCACTTACATTCTCCAAACAATGCAGTGCTTTTATCCTGATCACCCATTATATCAATTTCTGTCTGTATTCTCTCTTGCGGATCCGTTCCCCACCATCGTCCAAGATTGCTAAATTCCACAGGTGCTTCCCCATCAAGCAGCAATTTCCACAGATACTGCATACATATTTCTTCAAATATCCTGCCCATATAATCTGACAGATTTGGAGCAATTCTTTTATACGCAAGTTCTGTTGCACCTCTGCTAATGATAGAATTATTTTCAGGTATAAACCGATACCAGAATCTAAACATATTATCAGCTATTGCATATATTGATTTTCTGGACTCCTTTTCGCCATATGGAGTTTCTTTCCGTATTAAGCCAAGATTAATCAGATTTTTCATATACTGTGAGCATACACTTGTCGTTTCGCCTATCTTGGTTGCGATTTCCGACATACGGGAGCTGCCTGTTGCTACTGCTGTTATTATTGCATTATATACAGCAGGTTCACGGACTTCCTGCTTTAACAGATTTTCAGGTTCCTCGAAGATTGCTGATGCGGGGTTGAGGAACACATTTTTTATATTATCCTCTACACTCATGCTGTCATTCATCTGTAAAAGATATTGCGGAGTACCACCAACAATACCATATATCAGAGCCATATCCTCTGCTGAAAATCCGTTAAAATATTTGCAGCTATCCTCAAAATCAAACGGAAGTATCTTCATCTGGGCAGTTCTTCTGCCATACAAAGGCGCCTTATACGCCAGCACATTATCTTCCATGTAAGACATAGATGAGCCACATAATATAAGCATCATTTTAGAATTATCTTTATTTTTATCAATAAGCATCTGCAAGGTTGAAGCCATGCTTTTCGAAGCTTTTGCCACATATGGATACTCATCTATGACAAGCACAAGTCTTTCATTTTCACATAATTTAAATACATATTCTATTGCAGCCTGAAATGACACGAATAAAGTCCCCGGCATTATTCCTGAAGCATATTCCATGATTGCCTGACTAAAGTTCTCCAGATTCTGCTTTTCGTTGCTCTCTACTCCCATAAAATATATTGCTTTTTTATCCTGTATAAAATGGCTTATGAGAGCTGTCTTCCCCACTCTTCGTCTGCCGTAGATTACTGCGAATTCAAATTTATCCGAATTATATAATCCGTTTAAAGTTGCAAGCTCTTTTTCTCTTCCTATAAACATAGCTCTTCTCCCTCCATTTCTATACACAATATTTTATTACTTATATATGGTTTAGTCAATCGTAATTTAGTTAATCATAAATAACCAAATCGTAAATGACTAAATATTCATCTTTCATTTCGCATACACAAAAAAGACAGCCGTCCCGGTCCCCACCGGTTCAGCCGTCTTTATAATAAATTTCAATGTTATACTTTTATATTTTACTCTTATTTATACTCTTTTACTAACTTTTATACTTGTTTTGATTTAGCATCTACTGCTGCGCAAGCACTGCCTGTACCTCTGCCTCTGTAGCGCATGCCATTACCTTGTCTGCCAATGCCTTGCATTCTGCCATGCTGCTGTCTGCGATGGTCTTTCTGGTCTTGAGCACACTTGTGGCACTCACTGAGAACTCATCAAGTCCGAATGCGAGTAACAGCGGAATGAGCTTTGGATCAGCTGCTGCCTCTCCACACATGCCTACCATGATTCCCTCTTTCTTACCGCACTCGATGATACGCTTGATTGCGCGAAGCACTGCCGGATTGAAGGCTGAATAAAGGTATGCTACCTTTGAGTTTCCACGGTCTACTGCCATTGTGTAGCCTGTCAGGTCGTTTGTTCCGATACTGAAGAAGGCTGCCTCTTTTGCAAGCACATCTGCCATCATGCAGGCTGCCGGTGTCTCCATCATGATACCGATTTCGAGGTTCTTGTTGTATGCAATGCCCTCTGCATCAAGCTCTTTCATGATGTCAGCTACCATTGCCTTTACACTGCGAAGCTCATCTACGCCTGTCACAAGCGGAACCATTATCTTTATCCTGCCGAATGCACTGGCTCTCACAAGTGCACGAAGCTGTGTATTGTAGATATCTGTTCTCTGGAGACAGAATCTGATAGCTCTGTAGCCTAGGAATGGGTTGTCCTCTTTCTCAAGACCCAGATATGGGATTTCCTTGTCACCTCCGATATCGAGTGTACGGATGATGACAGGCTTGCCCTTCATTGTCTCTGCTACTGATTTGTATGCCTCAAACTGCTCTTCCTCTGTAGGAATTGTGTCTCTGTCCATGAAAAGGAACTCTGTACGGAAAAGTCCTATTCCCTCTCCGTCACACTCTACAGCTTTCTTTGCGTCCTCAGGCTTTCCGATATTGCATACAAGCTCTACCTTTGTGCCGTCTGCTGATACTGTCGGCACACCCGCAAATTTCTTTAAGAGCTCTTTCTCTTTTTTGTATTCCTCAAGCAGCCCAGCGAATTTCTGCTCTGTCTCAGCGTCAGGGTTTACGATTGCCTCTCCGCTTGTTCCGTTGAGTACCACTCTGTCACCATTTTTGACAGCTGTGCAGATTCCGTCAATACTGAGAACTGCCGGGATTTCCATTGCTCTTGCAAGTATTGCTGAGTGGGAGGTTCTGCCGCCCACCTCTGTGAGTATTCCTGCGATATTCTCTGCCACGATACCTGCTGTCATGGATGGTGTCAGGTCATGTGCCACGAGCACTGTGCCTGCCGGAGCTGCTGAGATATCATAGTCCTCGATTCCAAGCAGAATCTTAAGGATTCTGGCTTTGATATCCCTGAAATCTGTTGCTCTCTGCTGCAAAAGCTCATCAGGTATCTGTGCAAATATCTCTGCTGTCTGCTCAAGCACCTGGTCGAGCGCCTTCTCTGCCGTGATTTTCTCACTTACTATGAGCGCTGTAATCTGCTCCTCTATGGTCGGATCCTGAAGCATCTGGATATGTCCGCGAAGGATATCCGCATCCTTTGCTCCGACTGTCTTTTCCATTCTGTCTGCCATGGCGTTTGTATCATTTACAAATTTCTCAATGGCTCCCTGGAGACGTGCGATTTCAGCGTCTGTATCTGTAATTTTCTTATTCTCAATCACTATCTCATGCTCTTCGATAATGACCACATTTCCGATTCCGATTCCTTCTGAGCCGGCGATTCCTTTGTACATATCACACCTCCGATTGACTTTGCTGGTTGATTAATCTCCGAAGTTGTCTGCCTCGAGCTCTTCCATCTTTGCAAGTGCTGCTTCCTCGTCAGCTCCCTCACACTCGAATGTAATCTCCGCATCCTTCTTGATGCATGCTGCGATGATGTTTACAAGGCTCTTTGCGTTGATTCTCTTGTCGCCGAATACGATTGTTACGTCTGAATCAAACTTGCCTGCCTCTCTTGCTATAACTCCTGCAGGTCTCATGTGAAGTCCCTCTGCTGCTTTTACTACCATTGTCTTGCTTACCATAGTTTTGTCCTCCTGAATTTAAAATTATTGGTTTGTTTATTTCGCTCACACATATGATTAACTGTATCGCTCTCTGCTATTCATCAGCCTGTCATATGTCCGTTGCTTTCTATGGTTTTATTGTACTGTGCGGTATGAGTTTTTTCAATATTCCCCAAAATGCAAAATTGCACCATCTCTGGTGCAATTTTGTATTAATGTGATATTCAGTTCCACCCCAGCTCTTTCCGGATAGCTGCACAAAGCTCATGAGGTGAAGCAGCCTCCCTGAGCCTGTCAGTCGCTCCATTTTCATTCAGAAGCTTTGTAAAATCATGGAAAAATGCCTTTGTCGTGTTGACACTGTCAAAGTTTATCGCAAGCAGAAATATCATGTCTGCCATCCTCTCGCCCCACTCTATCGGCTTGTCGAGACGTATAACAAGTATCTGGCAGCGGTTTACATGCTCAGGCTTTCCATGCGGTATGGCTATATTGCAGCCCACGGCGGTTGCCTCCACCTTCTCACGCTCCAGTACATCCCTCGCAAACTCGCTCTGCACTATTCCTTTGTTTATGAGAAACTGGCACGCACGCTTTAAAACATCCTTGCGATTTTTCGCCTTTTTCTCAAATATGATAAATTCCTCCGTCAGCATCTGTGAAAACTCGCTGACCTCCGCGCTCTGTCCGGTCATGAGCTCAAAGCACTTGTTTCTGATATTTTTCTCATCCTGCGCACTGATTAGTGGAGAAACATACAAAAATCTCATATCCTTGTGGATATCTGCCTGTGTGTCTATGGTCGAGAGTATGAGGTCGCAGTCATACTCGTCAATATGCTCTATGCGGTCTGACGACAAAATGCTTACTATCCTTACATCCGGCACCCTGTTTTCTATTTTGCCCGCTATTATGCTGCCGGTCGCATAGCCCGCTGCACCGATTAACACTGCGCGCACTGTCATAGGATTTCTGTGCAGGGCTCCGCCCACCTGCAAGGCAATAAATGCTATCTCATCCTCGCTCGGCATGGCGCCTGTGTACTTTTCGTAGTATCTCGATACTGTAAAGCATACCGTAAAGAGACTGGCATACGATTGTGTGATATCCGAAAGAAACGGATTGTCTATCTCTATGCCGAAATGAGTCCTCGCAATGGAGCCCGGTAAAAAGCTACGCATGCTCTCACGTAGAAGCTCATTTTCAATCAGATTGGCTGCGAGAAGATTTGACAGATACACTATCATTTCATCCTCTATGCTAAGTGCCTCCTCACAGGACATGACAACACGGTTTTGTCCCTCTGCACAGGAAAAAAGCATTGCCAGATACATGATTTCAGGCTGTGAGAGGCTGATGCCGTGATGTCTGTCCAGAAAGCCTGCTGCCTCCTTTGCCATGTTCTCATGCTCTGTCATTACGAATCCATTTTTCTGTACCTGCTGCTCTGTTTCGGTGCCCGCATCCTCATCACTTGCAGCATCACATATTCGGTTTGACAAATCTAACTCATCCGGCTTCAGCCCTTTCTCCACATCCACCCTGAAAAGTGCAATGGCTATGTACTCTGCCAGCATCTGAAATGTGTAATCCGTAAAAATGATATCAAAGCGTCTCTCCACATGATGTATCATGTCAATTGCCATCGACAGATTTACGCTTCTGAAATTATTGGCAATCACCTCGGCCGCGCATCTTGAAAGCCTGTGGTCATCGGTCTTGATAACCTGCTTATCACTGATTGGATATCTGCAGAAATGCCTCATGGCTTTTCTGATATCAAGCTCACTGCCTGTCGCATATATTCCGTAGCCCGCCGTTCTGTGCACCTTAATGCCATAGAGCAGAAGCTCTGCGTCAAGCTCATTTATATCATCCATGATGACATTTTTGCTGACATTTAACTCCTCCGAAAAAAGCGCATACGTGTATGTATCCCAGCCACTTAGCAGAATATACGATATGTAGTTCTGTCGCTTCTTCTGCGATACTGCTGCCGGTCTCCGCCCTGCCACATCCAGAATCTTTCCTATCTGCGCATCACTAAAGCACGGCTTCATGCCTTTGCCGGGCTTTCTGTCAAGCGTCATAGAGTTTTGCTCACAAAAATCAGCCACCTCCTTCAGATATGTCTTCACACTTCGCTCTGACATACCTGTGGACGCAGCAAGAGCCTTTGATGTGACAAGCTCATTGTTGTGCTCTGCCAGCTTTTCAATTATCAATAGTCCCTTTTCTGAAAGCATAAATCAAAGTTCTCCTGATTATACATAATTTAACAATTCGACCGGTTCATCTATCAGATTTGTTGCACCATGCTCCTTCAAAAACTCTACATCACGAAATCCCCATGTGACAGATACGCACTCCAGACCTGAGTTTTTCGCTGTGGCGATATCCACATCAGAATCCCCCACATAGATTGCCTCATCCTGTGTCACTCCAAGCTCCTTTAGAGCCTTCTGCACCATATCAGGTGCCGGCTTTTTGCGGATGCCTTCCTCCTCCATCTCGCCGATGGCTGCTGTCATGTAATCCTTAAAATACAGCTTGTCCAGCGATTTTACTGCAAAATCTATCTTGTTTGATACGATAGCCATTTTGATGCCGCGCACCTTAAGCTCCTCAAGCAGATCCATGATACCATCATATGGCGATGTATTGTCGTTACAATGTACGTCATAGTATTCCTTGAATAATGCAAAGGTCTCCTCAAACTCTGGATTGTCTGCACCCTGTGGCACTGCACGCTCCATCAGCAGTCTGACTCCGTTTCCCACAAATCTGCGCACTTCATCGAGTGTGCGCTCCGGCATGCCCTTTTGTTTTAATGCATAGTTTGTTGCATTTTTTAAATCCTCAAGCGTATAGAGAAGTGTTCCATCAAGGTCGAAAACGACCGCTTTTTTACGGTTTTCTTTCTCCCCCTTTGCTATATGTGTCTTTTCAAATTCTGTCTTGCTTATCATATATGCCTCATTCCTATCATCATTTGGCAGAACCATAATATCTCCAGGTCTGCCTGATATATAACTGCTGTCATCCTTATTCTTAAATAGCTTTACCTTGTGCTTTAGCACAAATGCCCTTGAAAAATCCTCCTCAACAGGTATGCACACTCTGGCATGTGCCATTCCATCCACTATAGTCTCCGTATCCTTATTCTTGAACTTCGGCACATAATCTGTCTGTTTCACAGTAAACCGCCAGTCCTTATATATCCTGAAGCTTTTGTTCAGCCTGTCCAGATTTAAAATCTGTACACTGCCGTCTTCTCCTATTATGACCACCGTATCCTCACCAACCGGTGTGGAGATATCCCCCTTAGCTGTCCGCACTCCCATGCAGCAGCCCACAGGCAGTATATCCTTTGCAATGATACATCCCATCGGTATCGGGCGTTTTTTATAATCCACTTTTTTGAAGCCACTCGTATCAAAATCTTCTCCGTAAATTATCTTTGTATCGTTTAAATAATCAAAAATCCTCTCTTCCAATAATGATTTGATTGCAGAATCCGAAGGACGTTTGTGTGTACCATCACTGCTGTACTGAAATCTTGGTGTCAAGTCTTTTTCTCTGCAGTAGACATTATAGCTGTCTATCAGCAGATCCATCGGAATAAATCCACCGGCCTTGTAATAATGTCCTCCGCCGGAGCCTATGTCCCTGCACACTTCCTGCGCCATTTCGCTCGCGCTCACCTCTTTTATGCAGCTTCTAAACGAAAGCTTCACTCCATTCTTAATCACTGAAAATACCATACATATGTCAATAGCATCCACCTCCAGCACAAAATCGCTTATGATGCCGAGTACATTCGGGTCACATGCCCCTGCCTTTACGATTGCCAGACGATATTCCTCTATATAATCGCGCCCCAGCAAAGCTGTTGCGGCTATGTCCAGCTCCTCAAGTGACATGTTGGCATTTCGGAATTTGGCCACTATAGTGCTGTCAAAATCCGCCTCATCGCGCAGATCCCTATCAAGCGAATGTGTTATCTCGGTAAATTCTCCGGTGTCGGTGTAAAGTCCATAATACAGTGCTGTTGCCAGGCTTCGATTTATCTCTACGCCCTCCTCACGCAGCATATCCCACACAATTGTCGCACATGAGCCCATATAGCTCATGACACGGTTCATAGCAGGAAGCTCTCCCGATACTCTGTGGTGATCTATGACAGCTACATTTTCTGCCTTGAAAAATGTGACATTCCCACCACCGTACTGACAATCGACAGTCACAAGCAGCTGCGGATTGTCTAAAAAATCCACATGCTCTATCGGTATGCCAAGACTGTCTACCATAAGCACCAGATTGCTCTTGTGTATGATATTCCTGCCTCCGTATACAAGTCTGGGACTTTTTCCATTCATCCTCAGATATTCATAGACTCCAAAGCCGCTTGCCAGTGCATCTGCGTCCGGATTATCATGACATTGCACAATTATGTTATCAAATTGTAATAAATCACTTAGCTTCATTATTAGCTCCCTGAATAGTTATATTAATTCATTTTCTCATATGTGTATTTATGGCTGCTTCAAATAATCACATTATTTCAGGTACGGAAACAGCAGCGAGCTTCTGTCCTTCTCATCAAACATCGAATTGTACTGCAGGATATTGTATGCCTTTATCCATTTTGCCTCGTCTCCTGTTGCGTCATCCACATGCATAAAGCACTCATTCTTTTTCGAATAATAGCCCCGTGAATTTATGGCCGGAATCTTCTCCATCAGCTCTGCGAGGAACCGGTTGTATGCCGGCAGATCTATGTTGGCTCTCTCAAGCGTCAGTGTGGACAGGTAGTTGAGGCTCGTCACATCAACTTTCTGTGCATCCGTCTCGTAATTGGTCCATATGAAAAACGGCACCTTGTACAGATTCTCAAGCTCCTGCTCCGTAAGTCCGGAATTGCCCTTGCCATTTAAAAGCTTGATAAAATCATTGCATAATCCCGGCTGGTGGTCTCCAAAAAACACAATCTCTACCGGATCATCCACACCCTTAAAGTATGTGATGAGATTTTCGAGTGCCTTGTCACTTTCATTCAAAAGTGACAGATACTGGTTCGCATCGGTGTATGACGCTCCAACCTTGTAAACCTCCTGGTTGAAGTTGTCATATCTCTCACCGTAGCCACCGTGGTTTTGCATCGTGACTCCCATGATGTAAAGCTTCTCGTCATCGCTCTTTTTCTCGTAGCGGTCAATAATCTTATCATAGAGCTCCTGGTCAGTGATATATTCCCTGAGTATTTTTGTCTGGTCAAAATCATCTATAAAGTATGTCTCATCATAGCCCAGATGCGGATAAACCTTGTTCCTGCTCCAACCTGTCGCATAGTACGGATGCATCGCAACCGTCGTATAGCCGATATTCTTCAGATTTGAGACTATGGAAGTCGGGTCATCATTTATATACTGCTGATAAACCACCGAGCCATCCGGCAGAAATGCCATCGAGTTTCCTGTCTCAAATTCCCACTCAGAGTTCGGCGTCTTCGCACCGTACACGGACGAAAGCGCATAGCCTTTAAGCGTATTTTCACTCAGAGAATCCATAAACGGTGTGACCTGCGTGTTGGTCTCAAAATCTCCCACCACCGACAAATCAGCAAACGACTCATTCATGATAACAATGATTGTCGGATTTTTCGCATCAGACTGCGAATATGAGCTGTCCGTTTCCTTGAAATTGCCCGCTATCTTGTCAACTGCTGCCTTGCTGTAGCCATCAGGTGCCTTCACAAAGCTGTCCCTTATGCCGAGCACAAAGTTCAGCAGATAGCCGTTTCTGTACGTGCCCTTTTTCTCCCAGGTCTCGGTGTTCAGTGACATGGAATTCATAATGACATACAGCACGCATATTATTGTGAGAAGAATCGAAATAATTCTCATATGGATAGCCGACTCGAACTGCACTTCTATGCGCCTTACCAGCATGATATACAAAACAGCCGCCAGAATCACATACAAAAATTTGTAGTCTATGACGAATTTATATTTTGTCACGACGGAAAGTCCTGTTCCCGCTGACTTCAAATCCGCATACGTAAACTCATTGCCACGGAATTCATAGACAAAGTAATCTATAAATCCAAACGCGAGTATGGCAATTGATGCTATGGTACATGTCAGCCTCGTGTTGTTTGTGATAAAAAGTATCACCAGATATATGGCGAGCGCCAGAACCACATTCACCACGCATACCATATCGGTGGTTTTCACAAAGTCCTCATCCGTCAGCAGCACATACTGCACCGAAAAAACAGATAGTATCGCTCCGATGACAAGCAGCATCGCAGCCCAAAGCCACGACAGCTTCACCGGAAGCTCAAGCTTCACATTTACAAGTCCAAAATATACTGCCGCAAACAAAAGAATCACCCACCAGCTTGCCGATGTAAAGTAACCTACCAGCGCGGCCGCCACTGCTGCAATTCCAAAATGTATGTTGTTTTGTTTTGTTATCTCAAATTTGATGCTCATTTCTGCCTCTTCATATTGCCTCTTAATATTGCTTCTTAATGTTGCTTCTTAATGCTTCCTCTTAATGCTGCCTGTTAATGCTTCCTCTTAGTTCTTTCTCTTAATGTTGCAATTTGATTTTAAATGATATTTCCTAATTAGCAAAGAAGTCCTCAATTTGACTGTATATAATGTGCATCAGATTTGTTCTTGCCTCAACGCTTGCCCACGCAATATGCGGTGTAATAATCAGCTTGTTTGAATCCTTTATCGCACGGAGCGGATTGTCCTCACTCATAGGCTCCTGCGCCAACACATCAAGACCTGCCGCCGCCAGCTCTCCATCCATAAGCGCCTGTGCCAGATCCGCTTCATTCACTATAGGACCTCTGCCAAGATTTAAAAATATCGCAGATTTTTTCATCTTTTCAAACGCAGCCTTGTCCATCAGACCAAGTGTGTCATCTGTGAGCGGCGCATGCACCGACACGATATCAGACGTGGTAAGCAAAGTATCAAAATCCACTCTCTCATAGCCCGGCTGCGAATTTCTTCCTGATGTAGAATAATAAACCACATGGCAGCCAAAAGCCTTTGCGATATCAGCCACGCGTCTTCCGATATTTCCAAGCCCCACGATGCCCCAGGTCATACCGCTAATCTGGTGAAACACATTGGAAAAATGCGTAAACGACGTATCACCCACATATTTCTCGCTTTTCACATAATCATCATAATATCTCAGCTTCTCAAGCAGATAAAATAGCAGTGCAAACGTATGCTGCGCCACGGTCTCTGTAGAATACCCTGCGACATTTCTCCATTCAATGCCTCTTTTTGCCAGATATTCTTTATCCAGATTGTTTGTGCCTGTTGCAGTCACACATACGAGCTTTAAATTTTTTGCCTGTCCTATAGATTTTTCATTTACCTCAACCTTATTTAAAACAATCACATCAGCATCTCTTGTGCGCTCCGCTGCTTCCTCTGTTGTCGAAAAATCATATTTGACAACCTCTCCGAGCTTGTCATATTCGGAAAGGTCGATGTCGTCACCAATTGTTTTGGAATCTAAAAATACTATTTTCATGGTTTGCTTCCTCTGTGCTATATATTTATTCGCTTTTAATTTTTTTGGTGGGGACTTCGCACCTGCAGGCTGTGAGAGTGCGCCGGACATATGGTATATTCCTCAGAAATATATGAAGTCAGCCACAAAAAATGCATCCGGATAGTCTGTTTTATCAGTCTGCTTTTTATCGTCACCGAAGGTTAATGGAACTTTGTGGCAGTTCATATATTTCTTCGGAACACACCATATGCCAGCGGTAATGCAGGTTTGCGTGTGCGAAGTCATCTCAATAATTATCTATATTTATCAATGTTTATCACTATTTATTGTTATTTGACAATTTTAATCTTTATTTGCCAATGTTTATGATTACTAAAAATACAGCTTGCTTTAAATACTAACAAATTACCTAGCATAATAGCATTAACATAATAGTATTAGCGCAATTTATAAATGTAATCATATGTTCATTTCATACATATAAATATATTTATACCACATTTCCGGAAATAAAACCACTGTATCAGTATTTGATTAAACAAAGCTTAAGAAAGCCCACCATATTAATGATAAATTTCATCAATATGGTGAGCTTTTAATATTCTGCATCATACTTGCATGCAAAGCAGCATTTTATCTCACAGAGAATTTGTAATCGGTCTCTGTGTGGTATGTATCGCCTGCCTTTGTAACAGGTGTACTGAAGTTGGTCTCATTTATTGAGTTTGGATAAAACTGTGTCTCGAGGCAGAATGCATCGCGGTTATTGTATTTGACTCCACCCTTGCCTTCCTGTCCCACGATAAAGTTGGCAGTATAAAGCTGGATTCCGACACAGTCGGTGTATACCTCCATCTGTATGCCACTCTCAGGTGAGTATGCTGTTGCGACCTTTTCTACTCCCGGAGCTGTCTTGTCTATTGCAAAATTGTGATCATATCCACTTCCATAGTGAAGCTGTGTATCATTTGCCTCAATATCTCTTCCGATTGGCTTAGCCTCTGTAAAATCAAATGGTGTACCCTCAACCGGTGCAATCTCACCTGTAGGAATAGCCTTGGAATCCTTTACAGGTGTGTAATGCTCAGCATTTATCTGCAATGTGTGAGTGTATACACTTCCTGATGCATGACCATTCAGATTGAAATAGCTATGGTTTGTCATATTGAAGGTAGTTGTCTTATCTGCCTTTGCATTATATATAATAGCAAGTGCATTTTCTTCTGTTACCTTAAATGTCACATCAACGACTGCATTTCCCGGGAAGCCCTGCTCCAAATCTGCATCCTCTATCTCAAAGGTAATCTCATCTGCCTTCTGCTCCTTAACAGTCCAGAAGCGCTTAGAAAAACCATTTGATCCACTGTGAAGACTGTTCTCATTGTCATTAGCCTCAAGCTTATATTCCACTCCATCAATATTAATCTTTGCATCGGATATCCTGTTTGCATATCTGCCGACAGTAGCACCAAAATAGCTGTACTCCTTCTCGTATGACTTCACATTGTCATATCCTAAAATGACATCTCTCTCATTGCCATCCTTGTCCTTTACAAAAATAGATACAACTGAAGCGCCATAGTCTGTCAAAAGTACTCTCAATCCACCGCCATTGCTGATTTCGTAAAGCGATGCCTCCACTCCTTTTGATGTTGTACCGAAAGTTTTTTTACTCATGCCCCATATCCTCCTTTGGTTACATTATGTCTGTTGCATTTTTTGTAACTTTATGTTTGTTACATTTTGTTTTAGTACATTATGTTTTTTACATTATGTTCTGTTACTCTTTGCCTGGTAGCATTTCGATTGCATAATCGCGTTTTTCTTATTCTACGCATTCCTTTGTATTTTACTTCTTTTGATCGCATAAGTAAACTTTTTCGTGCAAATATCCGATAAAATATTTATAACAAATATTTAAGTGCAATTATACGTTCAAAATAAAATCTAAAATAATAGTAACTGCATAGTTATAATTAAAAATAATAAGAGGATTAACATGAGTACACGAGTAAGTTCAGCAACAAATCTTTCAGCAACATATTTTATGAGAAATTTTTATTCAAACAACCGCGATGCCATGAAATCATCCAAACGCAAAGAATATAGTATTACAGAGCTCGCTTACGATGATTCAACCGCCCTGCACCGCGCAGCTAAAAAATTAAAGAACTACAAGTATTCGGACGACGAAAATACGGATAACATCCGCCAAACAGTCATGGCTCTTGTTGACACATACAATAATTCCATTGATTCCGCCTCAAACAGCAGTTCAACCTCCATGAAGCGTTATGCCAAGCAGCTCAAAAAGCTGGCAAGCAAATACAGCGACGAGCTTGAGGACATTGGCATCACAATAAACAATGATGGTACTCTGAAAGCAAATGAGGAGCTCGTCAAAAAAGCCGACGCAGACACTCTTAATTCTCTGTTCGGAAATGACAATGACTTCACAAGCAGTCTGTATCGTGTCTCACGCCAGATGAGCAGCTCGTCATATGATGATTACTACACATCTCTGCGGACAGGAAGCAATATAAATCTGACGGTGTAAATCTAACGGTGTTTTTTATAATGTAATTTTAGCATTTCAACTGTAGAATTTCGACTTTGCAAAAGAATAATAGATAATAAATATTTGGCTGTCTTTTTTTTAATTAGAGCAAAAAAAAGACAGCCATCGTTCTGCTGTCTTTTAGGAGAAGGTATTTTACTATGGGGATAGTAAAAAATATATAATGTATTGGGGGGTTTTTACAGTTATTATAGTATCACCTTGGCCTCTGAAAGTGTTAACAAACATGCACAAATTTTCGATTATTTTTTGTGCAGTTTTACTAATTAAAATACGTTGTCCGGAGTTCAATTCACCATATATCAATTGAAAAAGAAAACCACCACTCTTACGAGTGATGGTTTTCTTTTTCTAATGAGACATCGGGGATTCGGTCTACGCTCCGCTTCGGTCCGCGCTGAACAGACGTCCCCCGGACGTCTAGCGCCCCGACCAACTACGTTGTCCGGAGTTCGAACCCTCCGATGTCTTGCATTAAAAAACGCCTCTCTAAGAGAGACGTTTTTCAATGAGACATCGGGGATTCGAATCCGTGTTTCTAGCACAAAACCCTATAGAAAGGAGCTCCGCAATTCCTCTATACGGATTGGTAACCACATCGGTAACCATTTTATCTCATTGTTAGGAAAACTTTTCAAATAAAATTTATAATATACTTTTCCGTTTACGGAAAATATCATTGATTGGCTTGATCATACTACATTAAAAATTTTTCTGCTGTCAAGTCCGAAGCCGCATAGCGGTGCGCTAGCAGACTTTACTGCTGAAAAATTTTTAATACAATCTCCATAGCCAATCAATAATATAAAGTTTTCCTAACAAATAAAGACCAGTAAATCCAATCGAACTTACTGGTCTCATATTTAAGAGCTATTCCTTTTACATTTCTTCTCCATAATAAAGTTTAACAACTGTATTGTAATAACCTGCTTCTGGCTCATCATAACTCTTTAGCTCGAACTCTAACTGATGTGTCTTTCCATCATTATCCTTAAACTTATAAAAATCGCTATGACTCGTGGACTCTGTTGACTCCGTTGAGTCTGACTCAACTTTTTCACTATTACTTTCTATATATGACCTTATTTCATCTACCCCTTTGTCGTACTCATCTTTGTCCTTAAACGAGATTACAACCTTATAACAAGCAATTAAATCCTCATCTTTTCTCGAATAGTTAAATTCGTAGTTAGCTTCATAATCTAAAAACTTATCTGTTGTGGTTGTCTCTGATGGATTTCCAGCCGCATGATGACCATTTTCTCTAACTTCATAAGTTAGATTATGCTCTTTGATATAGTTTTCTACATCTTCTGCTGTCGATTTTGCAGGTATAATTTCTGTGAGGATTGTTGACTCCGCTTTACTGCCACTTGATGAACCACAACCTACTAATGTTCCTACTACCATTACTGCCGATACAATCACACATAAAATTTTCTTCTTCATAAATTTTCCTCCATTATTTTATGCTATAAATATAATATATTTCTGATATATTACCACATCATAAAAAATAATACAATAATAGTATAATTATGTGAGGTAATGTATATGTTTAAACTACAAAAGGATTATCCTGAATACGAATATAAATCTTTACGTTTACCAACTGACCTTATAAAACAGGTTCAGACACTGGCTGACGCAAATAACCTTTCATTTAATAAGGTTGTTATCCAATGCATTGAATATGCTTTAGATAATATGGAAAGTAAAAATTAATATCATAATAATTTATAATCCACCTGTATAAAATTTACCATTTTCATCTATATATTGTCCATCAAAATAATCATTATAATGTTCTATTAGGTATTTCATTAAGATATGAGAAATCAGTGCATTTAACGATATTCCCATAACATCAGCAATGTTGTTTAAATCCTGTTTCATTACATTAGAGCAATGTATATTGCTTCTATGCTCCTCCTGTTTGATATGTTTTAATAATGTTGCATTTTTTTTATCATAATCTGCAAAGATAGATTCCATTTCATTTTGTATCATATTTGAAACCAATTCATTTAAAGAGACTTGTAGTTTCTCTTTAATTTTCTGTAAATCCTCATACATTTCATTTGAAACTTTAAACGAATAATTAACACTATGGTTTCCATATAATTCACTATTATCTAATTTTTTATATCTTCGTGTTTTCCATTGTTTCTCAAATTTAGTTTTTTGTAAGTTATAATTAACTATCTGTTCAGAGAGAAAAAAACGAATACATGTAGGTTTTTGCAAGTTTACATATCTAGCATATTTCTTTATTTTATTGTCTGTTTCTATTGAAATTGTAAAATTTATAGTTCTTTCAATCATTTTTATTTAGGTGTTTTATACACCATTCCACCTTTTTTGAATTAATATTTCTATTTTTCCCATTAAGTTATTCAATTTTACTTTTTAGTTGCCCTAAATCGCAACCAAGTTGTTAAAAACGTTCCCGATTTTATATTCACTTGGCTTATGGTATTGTTTACTTGCCGGTTGTTGTAACTTTATTAATTATAAATTATGTACATAATTTCTTCAACAAAGAAAGGATTTTTTTATGTTAAATTTTTCAAAGGTTGATTTCAAATTAGCCCAAATCATTGGCGATGTTCGTCTAATTTTAATCGGAGCGAAACCAACGCATGAATATGTTAATGGCAAACGTACCGATAAGGTAATCGGAACCACTTATACGGTCGTAATGAATGGGGGAACTTATGAAAAGTTCAATGTTAAAACACCTGAAATTGAAACTGCTATAGATTCCGATTACATTGCTTCAAACACTCAAATTTTCGTAGAGTTTGAAAATGCCGTATGTAAGCTCTATACAGATGCCAACGGTCGTATTCAGGTATCAGTAAAAGCAGATGCAATCAATATTGTAGACTAGGTTTTTTGGGGGCTTTTTGCCCCCAAAAGAAAGGAAAATAATTATGAATTTTAATAAGAATATGATGTCCGATATTTTTCGTGCATCAGTAAAAACTTTCAAGGAAATGGAATCAGATTCTAAAAATTTCCGTGAAAACAATAAGAAAACTAACGATGCTTTAGCCGCTTTAAATACTGGTGAGATTCCAGTACAGAAATGTCCTATACCGGTTAATTGTGATACTGGACTTATATACAGCAATATAATGAGCAATCTTGCTCGTCATATTGCTCGTGGTCTTGATGAATTACCATCATACATCAATATTAAGAGTGTTAGCAATCCACTAGCAATTAGGATTGCATATATAAAATCGAATATTTTTTGTGTTCGACTGGATAAACGCACTCCAGACAATATAAGTATACGTGATTTTCATAATGAAATCATGCCTATACTAAATGAGCGTGTGCGAAAAGTCCGTTTTAATGCTGAACAGGATTTGTTCGATATTCAAAACGATTATCGTGAAGATTTGCAACATTTAAATTTTATGTTACTCAATAGTTCTGAATTAGAATACTGGTCTATACAAGACCAGTTGAATCGTTTACAAAAAGAATATAACCAAACGTTTTCTGAAATTAATGTTTTTTTGAATACCATATCATTTTTTTCTTATTGTGATTATGGTGCTTATGTAGACCTGTATTTTAGCCGACAATAGGTTTCCAAAATCCGCAGTACGACCCGAAGCACGTTTACGTGCGTAGGGAAGTAGCTGCGGTTTTTTCGACCGCTTGCGGTCGGACACAGTGGCAAGTATTACCCACTGTGTAGCAAAGCAACTATAAACATTTGAATTTACTGGGCTAAACACTGCTATACCCAATTGTAGCAAAATTAGCATTTTTAGGAGAAATATATATGAATAAGAATAAGAACAATGCCAAAAAAGATATACAAATGAAAAAGGTGCAATTGACTATCAATAACCCTTTGGATTTTGATATGTCACATGATACCATAGCCAAACTTTTAAAAGGGTTAAAATCTCTCAATTATTACATTATGGGAGATGAAATTGGCGGCAAAGATGGAACTTATCACACTCATGTTTATGCTGTGTTTTCTGCGCCTGTGCGTTTCTCAACTTTAAAGAAACGTTTCCCCAGTGCGCATATCGAAAAAGCTATATCCACACATTCAAGTAATATAGCTTATGTAGAAAAGAGCGGTAAATGGGCGCACTCCGAAAAAGGATTGACAACTGTTCCAAATACCTTAGAGGAATATGGATCACGCCCAACGGATTCCAATGGCTCAAATGCTCTTTTATGTGAGCTTTATGAGCTTATCAAGGATGGAAAATCAAATTTTGAAATCCTTGAATCAAATGCGGATTTAATCAAATACTTTGATAAATTTGATAGAATCCGCTTAACACTTAATACTGAAAAGTATAAAAAGTGTTGGCGAAACTTAGATGTAACCTACATCTGGGGCAAAACTGGTGCTGGAAAGTCTCGCCACGTAATGGAAACATACGGATATGAGAATGTATTCCGTGTAACTGATTATACTCATGCATGGGATACATATGAGGGGCAAGATGTAGTTGTCTTAGAAGAATATTCCAGTAGCTTTCAAATTCAAAAGCTCTTGAATTATCTTGATGGCTATCCTTTGAAATTAGAGGCTCGATATTCGGATAAAACTGCTTGTTATACAAAGCTGTATATTATTTCGAATATTAGTCTTGAAGAACAGTACCCGAATATTCGTGATGAACAGAGAGAAGTGTGGAAAGCATTTCTTAGAAGAATAAAAAGGGTTATCTATTTTAAGGATAGCCACAATATAATTCACTATGATAGTGTGGAGCAATACTTCCATAGAGATGGAGCAACTGACCAACCTATCATAAAAATGGATTTTTAGAAAGATTATAGCTGTGTAACCTTATCATATTTAAGAATTTCAAAAAAAGATAAGTAAATCGTAGGTTGCACCACAATATAGGTGCAATATGAAAACAAATAAACTTAACAAAATTGAAAATAGCGGGTATCTATCTTTACAAATAGATACCATATGTGATAATTTTTCACTAGAGGAATTGTCGGAATTTTATAAAATGAAACAAATTTTAAGTAAGTATAATTTTCCACAAGTACCTAGTAGTGATGGATACTATCACATATATGTCAAAGATACCTCTAAAAAGACTGGGCGCAAAGCTGTCAAAGATAAAACCTTAGATGGCTTAAAAGCTAAAGTTCTAGCTTATGAGCATGAAACAATGGCTCAAGCTAAAAAGACCTTTAAAAAGGTCTACGAGCTTTCCCAAGAGCGCAAATTGTCTCTTGTAAAGAGTGCTGAGAAACGTATCAGTATGGAGAATACAATCACTAGAACCAACAGTGATTATAAACGTTTCTTTGATGGTACATCTTTCGAGAAAAAGAATATTAGTGACATTACTCTCAAAGATATTGAGAATGTCATTGAATACAATCTTACTCGATATGATCTCCATAAAAAAGCACTGGACAATATGCGTGCAATCCTAAATACAGTATTCAAGTATGCTTTACATGAATACTGGGTAGATGAGAACCCTTGTTCTCGTATTGATTTTAGGATTTATGGTAATATGCTCGTTGAGTCCACTAACGTGAAGTATCGAGTACACTCTGATAGTGAACTCAATGCTATTCTTGATGAATTGCATATGAAACAGCTCAAAAATCCCAAGTTATCATCTGCGTGGGCTTTAGAGTTGCAAATCCTTATGGGTGCTCGTAGAGGTGAATTGCCGCCACTAAGATGGAGTGATATTACACAACTAGGTATAGAAATCACTCAAGAACAGCTTACATATGGAAATGAGTTTGTAATAGTCTCTCACACAAAAACAAATCGTGATAGACTATTCCCATTAACTCAGGATATAGAAAATTTTCTTATGCGCTTAAAATCTATGCATGAGAAATATTATCCTAATAGTATGTATTTGTTTCCTGCAAATACTCAAAATGGGGTTATTACAAATCGAGCTGTCTACTCGGTTTATCGTAAGATATGCCAAAAACTTAATATTGCAATTCAAGAGGATGTTATTCGAGGTCCTCATTCATTCCGTAGAAACGCAATTACTTCTGTTGTAAATTCTCCGAATGGAAATATGGAACTTGCTAGCAGTTTATTCGGTAACAGTCCAAAAGTTGCAAAAAGCAACTATTTCACTGGTATTGATATGAACAATGCTATTGAAGTTTTAAATTACAGAACATTGATTGCAACTGGTAACCATTAATAAGTACTCGGTAACCAATCCAAAACACAAAAGAAAAGGTTGAAAACATTGATTTTACAACGTTTTCAACCTCTTAAAACTAATGAGACATCGGGGATTCGAACCCCGGACAACTTGATTAAAAGTCAAGTGCTC